>Ga0182027_10013011_pt1 | contig 11641 bp, 15 predicted proteins | sample 712E1DmetaG_FD_121300 | JGI IMG/M metagenome (GOLD analysis project Ga0182027, IMG submission 121300) | Permafrost microbial communities from Stordalen Mire, Sweden - 712E1D metaG (Illumina Assembly) | ecosystem: Environmental > Terrestrial > Soil > Wetlands > Permafrost | place: Sweden...
CAGTACAGGGTTATAGGCAGTCATAGCGCTGTCAAGATATGCGGCTGGACTAAGAATATGATAAAGAACAAGGGCGGATGCTATAAACTTAAGTTCTATGGGATAATGTCAAACCAATGCCTTCAGATGACTACGTCAATATCATGTGCGAATAGATGTACATTCTGTTGGCGAGGCTACAAGGCTCCAGTATCAAAAGACTGGAAGTGGGATATCGATGAGCCGGAATTCATCCTCGAGAACAGCATAAAGGCACATCATAAATTACTCCAGGGATTCGGAGGACAGCCAGAATCAAAACAGATGTACACACTTTCAAAGACGATAAAACACGTAGCACTATCACTTACAGGCGAACCGATAATATATCCGAAGATAAATGAATTGGTCGACCTGTTCCACAAGCAAGGCATAAGCACATTCCTTGTGACGAATGCGCAATATCCTGAGCAGATTAAGGATCTGCACAGGGTCACGCAATTATACCTAAGCGTCGATGCTCCGAACAAGAGATTACTCAAAGAGATAGACAAGCCATTATTCAAGGACTATTGGGAACGTCTGAATAAGAGTCTTGAATACTGCGCAAAGAAGAGGGACCGTACATGCATCAGATTGACGATAATCAAGGGGATGAATGATGTCGAACCAGAGAACTATGCAAAGCTTATCCTGAAAGGCAATCCTGATTTCATCGAGGTAAAAGCATACATGCACGTCGGTGGATCAAGAGAGAGACTAACCGTCGAACATATGCCGTGGCATGAAGCGATCGTCGAGTTCAGCAAAGAACTGCTGAAGTATCTCCCTGATTACGAGATCGTGTGCGAACATGTACCCTCGAGGGTTGTGATGATCGCTCGAAAGGATTTCAAGAAAAACGGGAAATGGTGCACGTGGATAGATTTTACGAAATGGCAGAGATTGATAGATTCAGGAAAGGATTTTGACAGTCATGATTTTCTTAAAATAACGCCCGAAACCGGCCTTAGCGGAAGGAACATACGCCTAGAAGTCGAGGAAAAGATAAGGAAGAGACTGGACGTAGAGAAGAAGACACCCAAAAACAGAGTGTTTGCCGATGAAAAGACAAGCGAGACAGAACTAGAACAATAAACTTTAAATAAGAAGTATCCCCAGAGTATAAAAAAGAGGATATGACTGTGAACATCAACAGAATGGACCTGCTCGCAAAGGGGTGGAAGCCCTCGGAGATAGAACAGGCATCAAAGATTCTCGCCAATGCGGAAGGCGACAAACATCCTAAGAGCAAGCACATAGATAAGATACTCATCCTCTTTCTCGTCGCATTGATGCTGATAAATTGTTTCATATGCGCAGTGGTACTCGTGCCATTCATCTACGCTATACAGACGCAGTTCATCCTTGTCATAGCTGCACTCGTAGGATTCATATTCAGCATACTGTTCACGTTAGTCATATACGACGTTGAAAGGATACATTACAGGAATGAGACAGGGCTCTTCATCACATTCATAATGACGGGGTTCGTGAATGCATACCTCATAATATTGTTCAGCGAAAGATTCGGCGTAGGATCGAAGCTGTCTCTGAACCATAACGTCTACATAATAGCAGCTATATACCTCATGGCGTTCCTTATGCCGAACATAGTATATCAGATGCGCAAGAAACGAGACATTTAAAAATCGGAAATAAAAAATAATACAATGAACAAGCAATTAATGGAATGGACGATACATTATGTGAAGAACAAGGATCTCACGTTCAGAAAACTTGTGAAGTACGAAGAGCACCTAAGCAAGGAATATATCGATTTCCAATTCAAGGACAAGACTGTGACGCACTTCATACTGGACCAGCTTAAAGACGATCTTTTCACAAAGATAAAAGAACACGAACATAAGACGATAGTATGCCTGAATACAGAAGAGAATTTCGCATTTCTCATAAAGAATTGGAAAAAACTTTCAGAATTCCGGAACCTGAGTCTTGTCTTCGTAAACCTGAACATAAATGACAAATGGGTCATCAATCCCCACACGCATTCCATGGTCGCTGATCCTGAAAACATCGAGTCCGGCCTAAGGACGATGTTCGAGACAGCGAACGGCAAGATAGCTGAAGTGAAGACTGGAAAAAGAAAGGCATCTATGTTCGAGGAAAGCTCTGGCGATGAAGGAGAGGAAGAAACAAAATAGTCTCTAAGATTATTTCTTCAGTGTGCATAAATAAGCTATGCCTGCTTTTGTCATATCCTCGATTTTCAAATCCGCTTTAGTAAATATCTTTTCCAGATCGAGTTTACTAAATTGCTCTGAGGTATAATCACCAAGGTGCTTGTCAATATTTTCGAAAATCACTGTTCCACCTGAAAGAACAGAAAATCCTATTCCGGATCGCCTGTAGACCTTTAAGCGTTCTTCAAGAGCATCTTCTGAGAAAGCACTTATGATGATCCTACCATCATCTTTCAATACGCGTTTCATCTGACCTAAGGCTAGATATTTGCTTTTTCCAAAATTTACAAATGCATTGAGGCACACGACATAATCAAAACTATTGTCAAAAAATGGCAATTGCGTCGCTTCAGCATTAATCAACCATATTGAGGGATGAGCGACTAAAGCAATTCGTGCATCAAGTACTGCGTGAGCATCATGATCTATACCAGCGATGTCTTGCGTGATGGTCAAAATATCGTTTATACTTCGTCCATAACCGCATCCCACTTCCAAGACACGTGAATCTTTGGCAATACTTTTTTGAAGGTATGTCTTCTCCTCGGCAAACAATTGTGCATATGCAGGAGTTGTCACATCGACCATGTTTTTCCAATCATCATAATTTGTTTGTTTCATAACCACTTGAAAGTGAATCATAGTAATTAAAATATTCTACTTACTTTTTTGTCAAAAGGAAAGCTTTAAATAGTATTTTAGCTCAATATCATTACATGAGCTATAATCTAGACTTAAAAGACAAGAAGATACTTTTCGAACTAGACTTTGATGCGAGACAAAGTTATTCTGAAATAGGAAGAAAAGTAAGATGCAGCAAACAGGTCGTCGAATACAGAATCAACAATCTGTTGAAAGAAGGGATAATAACAGGATTCTACCCTGTCGTCAACGTCCCAAAGTTAAGATATCTCTACTGCAGATTGACATTCACCCTGCAGAATATAAGTCCTGAAGAAACGGAGAAGATGCTCCAAGACCTCAGAAAGGACGAGAGAGTCTTCTGGATATTCGAGATGCAGGGAGATTTTGACTTGTTCTTTGGAGTATGGTCTAGAAATCTCACGGAATTCAGGAAATTTACTGACGAATTCATGTCAAAATATTCAAAGTATGTGAAGACAAAAATAGAGAATGTCGCAACAGACGTGATACACTATCAGCACCGATATCTCTTGGGGAAAAAAGATACGCAAGAGATACATATAGCAGAATCAGACACAAAGGTAGAGATAGACGAACTCGATAGGAAGATATTGAAAATCCTTTGTGAAAATGCAAGGACGTCACTCGTAGACATGGGACAACGACTGAAACAGCATCCGAAGACTCTCGCGTACAGGATATCCAGGATGGAGAAGATAAGGCTCATAGAGGCATATCGTGCAGGAGTGGACCACAACAAATTAGGATATACATATTACAAAGTCTTTCTCAACATAAGCAATTATAATAAGCAGGACCTGATGCGGCTCAAGGAATTCATAAAGAACAATCCAGCGACAATATATCTCGTCGAAGGAATCTCGCTGCACGGAGATATAGATTTCGAGATGATGATAAAGGACAACAAAGAATTGTTTGATTTCATAAAATTATTGAGAAAAGAATTCCCAAAGATCGTCGGCAACTACAACACAGTAATATTCATGGACACATTAAAGGTAAGATATCTTCCGTTCTAGATCTTCTTGACGTAGCAGACTGATCGTATATCCTCTTCAGGATAATGTGTCCTCCAAAATGCCGTCTTGACGCTGCAGTATTCTTTGAATCCGTTCTTCATCCAGAAATTCTTATTAGGATTGAGTCTTGTCTGCCATGAATCAGCGTGGATGATTTTCACTTTCTTTGATCTTGCATACTTGAAAAATTCTTTCAATAACTTTGTTCCGACTCCAAATCCTCGTGCCTGCGGCAATAGATTTATATGGATATGTCCTGAATCTGGAGGAGTCTTGAATCTTGCATCCTCGGATTTTCCGAGCAAAGCGATGAATACAACTTTGATCACACCCCACCAATGCCGTCGATCTTTCTTGCTCATGAACGGCAACTGAAAAAATAACCCAATACTTTTGAATAGAAATGCGTTTATTGATTCTTCATGATTCTTATCATCGAGACACCCGAGGAGATATCCGACAACTTTTCCTTTATCCTCGGCGACAAAACAGCTTTCAGGCTCTTTCTCCAAGTAATATTTTATTTCTTCGTGAAATCTTTTTTCATCATCAGCCAAAAGACTTGCAGATTTCCCTAAATTCCAAGTCTCGAATTGTATATTCTCGACAGAAGAACGGTCTGATAGTCGATATTTACGGATTAAAATCATTTTGATTATTGTACTATTTCGGTTCTTTAAACCCTTGCCAGTCCTTTTCTGTAGTCATATATCTTTCTGGTGTTCCTGTGTCAAACCATTGCCCTTTAAATTTGTATCCGTTGAGCCTGCCTTCCTTCGCTAAAGCCGGAAACAAATCTTTTTCTACCATTGTGAATCCTTCAGGGATAAATTGTATCGCTTCAGGCTGTATGATATATAGTCCCGCATTTATGTAATTACTTGGCGCATCTTCCTTCTTAGGCTTCTCGACAAATCTCATGATTTTATTTTCATGCAAATCAACTACGCCATACTGCGATGGATCTTCAACTTCAGTCAATGCAATTGTTGCAAGAGCTTCACTTATCATGTGACGCTTGTACATTTCGTGAAGATTGATGTCTTTAAGTTCATCTGCATTGCACATCATGAACGGCTCAGTCAACCAATGCTTGAAAAGCCTTAGCGCTCCACCGGTTCCCAATGGCTCTTTCTCCTCTACATACACTATATGTACTCCGAATCTGCTTCCATCACCAAAATATTGTTTTATCTTCTCACCAAAATGATAGATACTTATAGCTATATCGGTGATTCCATAACGCTTGCACAAATCAACAGCATATTCAAGAATAGGTTTTCCCTGGAGTAGCAGCATAGGTTTTGGAATATTCTGTGTCAGATCTTTCATCCTTGTCCCGAATCCTCCTGCCATAATGAGTGCTTTCCTCAATTGCGGAAGATCTTCAGGAGTTCTTTTACCTGATGAAGTATCTTGAAATGTATTCGTATCCATTTTGAACCACCATGTGTTAACTACAAACGCTGCAATAGAAATTGACTTATAAATATTGCGAAACACAAAACCAAAAAAATATCAGAGTAAAATAAAAGAATAATCTTATTCGTCGCTTCCTTCAGGCGCATTAGGTATGGCCTGACGGTTGATTATCATTATGTCGCCGATGCTCTTCACGAGATTGTGCGGAATGATGACTCCCTTTGCTGATCCCAATACTTTGTTCAGGAATGAATTCTTTGTCGCTCTTACGCGCCATCCTGTTATCTTGGTATTCTGTATTATACCTTCCTCGACATCGCCGAAGTAGTCTCCTGTATCGGTAAACACTCTCATCTCATAAGTTTCAGAAATCTTTTTCATCTTCAACATCTTGCATCACCTGCTTCAAGTCTTTTAACTACTGTGTAAATAATAACGGTATTTATATAAGTTTCGATTTTAAGACGCCATTGCTCAGAGGTTTAAAAACAAACGCCAATTCATCATCGAAATAGCCGCATCTGAATCTCTCCATAGGGATGCCTGTCCTCTGGCTGAGCATCAAGGCATAGAAGTTCACTTGTGTGCTCGCGTACTTCTCCTTACTGGCATGAGGCTTGTAATCCCACACCCACACCTTGCCATCCTCCACACGCAATGCGTCGATATGCCCTGTAAGGGCATCCTTTGAACTGAGTATGGCTTCATAATCAGGCAATTCGTGCTCTAGAAGCCATATAGGGACCTCGATGCTTATGGTATTATCGTCATTCTGGAGCATGAACATCTGTACATTCGTGTGCGCAGAATTGAATTTGTCAAGCTCAAGCCCTTTTCTTGCGAGTTCGCAGACCTCGTGTCCCTCTATCTGTTTCAGATCTATATCGAACTTCATCCGTAATTGGCTGCTTCGCGGACCTTTCGCAAAATACTCATCGGGACAGTTATCCTTGACAAAGTGGAGATAATCCCTCAAGGAACATAGATTATCGGTACATAAATTGGTCGTCTTCGGCCCATGTATCCTATAATGATACCACCAACCATGCATGAAAGACTTGTGAATGATCATACACATGAAAGGCAAATGGAGAGAATAAAAAGGTTACGGTAACGGTGGTATAACTACAAATTATTTTTGTTGAAATCGTTTCTGGTCGTCTTCAAATTTTTGCGAATATCTGTATTGGATGATGTCCAAGAGCTGTCTTGCTGATGTTCTACCAAGCCCTTTTGCACATTGATAAATCAATCCCTTCACTAAATGCTCAGCATCTTCTGGCGCAAATCTGGCATCTATAGGTTTTACAGATTTTTTCATCATTTCCTTATCTTGATAAGATAGAACAAAATCACCATTATTAGCGATATAGGCACCGTATGAGCCATCACCTTCTGTGTCCAGCCAAAAAGGAGTAAAGTCATCAGTTTCGTTTGATGTATTTAATTTAGGAATTGTTTTGTTCCGTTCTATGAAAAAAAACATAGGATTTCTAGCACAATCTCCAAAATGTTCCGTACAACTCCCTCCGCCTTGCCCTAATGAACTACCCCATTTGACAAGTTCTTTCCCACCATCATTGAAATATGGTGCTTTAATGCCCTGTTGTTCAATATACCTCATCACAGCAACCAATAATGTAGCCTCAGTAAAATAAGATGCTGCAACTGAATGTCTGTCGGCGTTCAGCTCAGGTCTCATTTCAATTAAATTTCCAAACGGATCGCGTGTAGGATAAGGTGCTATATCTGTTTGAGGTATTCTTAAATCACCATTATGATCTCCGGTAATTTCAGTCAATATTTCAGAACCGTCATTATTTTTTCGAGTCCAAACATATCCTTCCGGGAAAGAATTTCCATGTGATTGTTGCATAATATAAGTTCCAACTATGGTCGCTAGCTCTGACGACGAAGAAAAACCGAATTTAGAATAATCCCATATCTCTTCAGGATTCAAAATTATCGAAGCTACATCTCCAGAAAACAGCAGCATATCTTCTAACTCGCATGGTTCTGTAATCTTACCTTCAGGCCGCTGTATTGTCCAATGAAATTTTTTAGGATCTTTTATCATGCCACTCATTATTTTTTTATATTGCGCTGCAAAATCTTTTGGAAAATGTTTATAGAATCCGTGTTCTTTCAGATATTGGACTGAGTCAACTATTTCAGAAGTTATAATAGATCCTCCGATATAAGGCAGTCCATCCTCAGATTTCTTTAGTTCCTCGACTCTTTTGGCTAAACCTGATGATTGAAGTTTTTCTAAGGCTTTAGGATATAATAAATACTTGCTTCGCATATCTACTGAAAAATAGCTACATTTAATAAATCTTATCTTTTCTGAGGTTATTTTAAGGATGTTATATACAACTACCTCAAATACGTTCTCCGTAACATTTAAATATCCGTCTTGAATTATACACGTATCGGCCTGATGCGAACGACCGAAGACTGCTATGAAGAACTTAAGTGATCTTAATATTACATTGCTCGTGGTAGTCGTACTTGTCTTGATTGTTTAAGCCCTCACAAAAATTTCTTTGGAGGGGGCGTCAAAATGGCTTGAGATAGGACTGTAAAAAATAAATAGACGGAGTTGAAAAAAATGGCTGATGAAATGGAAAGACTTGAAAGTTACTTGAGGAACATAAATTCATACACAAGCAAGATTGATTGTTATGGACTTTATGACGCAACACAGAAGTTCTGCGAATCAGTACGAAAACTTACGGCATCAAATAATATTATCCTAAGCAAGTCTATCGATGCATTGGCCGCTCTTTCATCAGTCGCCGATTCGCAGAATGGCTCTTTGGAAGGGAATATCAACACAGCGGAGCAGGCGTTCAATCTACTGCAATCTGACATCCAGAAATTATACGAAGGTATGCCGCACAGTAAACAGATAAAACAATATGCGCGTCAGATAAATTACTCATTAAGAAATATGGCCGAAATGGAAACAAGAGCAAGTTGGTAAACAACTGATAAGAAAGGAAAATAAAGAAAAAAATGAAGATTTATCTCTTTTTCTTCTTGCCAAGAGACTTCTCTATCTGAAGCTCCTCGTCCTCGATCTTTATCTCTTCCTTAGCTATCTGATTGGCCATCTTCTCAATATTCTCATCCATCCTAGCGATCCTCCGCTCAAGCAGGACCAAGACCCTCAAAGAATAGACTATCGCAGCGAGAGTCCCTATAATTACCGCTAAAATGATTGTATCCAATGCCATATTAACACCTCTTTATCAAAAACATGATTATTGAGTATCATCACAAAGGAGGTTTATATAGTTTTTGTTTATTTTTCTATCAGTTGCTCAAAACTGAGGCCCTTGCGTTTTGCCATCGGGATATCGATGCTGTAGCTCTTATCCGTCTTCTCAAGATCCTCGATGTTTATGAAGAACCAATCCATCCTATCGAAATGTACGGCAATCCATGGTTCAGCACCGAATTTGTTCGAAAAGAAGACAAGTTCATCGACCTCTTTTTTAGTGAGATATTTCTTCGTATCTGCAGTCGATTTGCATTCTATCGCAAGCCGTCTGAGATTGTTTCCTGCAAGAACATCAGGACTAGGATAATGCATGCTTCCTGAACCTGCGCTTCGTATTGCGACCCATCCATTGTCATTGAACTGATGGATCAGATCTCTTTCAGCATTTGATCCCTTGGCTTTCTTGTTCTGTAGCATAGCAACAAATACCCGCCGCAATTTATAATTGTATTGAAAAGAGAAGATAGAGGCATATCGTTACTTCGTAGTAGATAAAGACAAACTTTATAAAAACGGTTACGTTCACCGATAATGAAAAAGTGAAGAAAAATGAAAAGCGAAACATTGAATGGCGTTGTAGAAAAGATAGAGAATAACGAATACTGCTTTACACATAAGGAGTTGGCGATCGCAAGAGTGCTGGCCGAAAATTATGGGCAGATAGTATCTTATCAGGAGATATTTAGAAAGGTTTGGCAAGATACTACAGTACGTATGAATAACTTAACAGTCGGAATATGCGGAATGCGCCAAAAAATGGGCGAAGATAAGATTTATGTTGCAAGTGTCACAGGCGCAGGATACGCCCTAAAGAACGGGCGAACAACAATCAACACATCAAAAAGCATAACTATAGAAGAGAGGTTCATAATCCATTCAGGAACACATGAAATAGAAATCAATTACAATATAAAAGCATTATCGAGAAAAGAATTTGGACTATTGACTTATTTTGTGCAAAACCCGAATAATACACTTACGTATGCAGATATATCGCTGAATGTCTGGGATGAAAAGATACTTCTCAAAGAGCAAAGTATAAGAAGATATGTGGTAAAACTTAGAAGAAAACTTGAGGATCGCAAAGGATATATAGTCTCTGTCATAGGATCAGGATATAGATTCGAGAGAAAGGGATCGTAAGAATGCGTATAGGTCATCCTATCGGGATGTTCCGACGCATGCCTTAAACAATTGTTCTACACGCGTCTCAAAAGACTTCCAAAAGCTTGGAGCAGCACGCTTCAATATATCTTCATAGGCAAATAACGGGATAGCAACTTTAAGATCGGTCTGTAAAAGATACGCCTCAGGTTTTTCCACAAATGCCTTCAGGATAGTTTTAGTCGTCATGACGGCCGCCTGAGAAAGCCTTTCATCACTGCCACGACCGCCATTCGCCGCGATATACGCTGATAAGGTCATGCCACTGATGTGTTCATCTAATAATTTAAGTATTCCACCAAGCAACTCTCTTGCCGTAACATTGGGTGTACTGCCGAATACCATGAGGGTATATTCTCCTCAGGAATTTATAAATTTACCTAGAACAAGAATAAACCAAAAGAAAAAATAAAAATTTATATTATATCCTCTTCAGCAAGCACGACAAAGTCGCCTACAGCAATCACAGCTGAGAATGGTACGAGGATGTTCCCTTCTTTTGTCTTCTCAAGCTCTAACTTCTCGATGTATGTCGTAGGATTGACCAGTATTATGTGTATCAACTCTCCGCTTCTTGCCTCGAAAACTATATCTCCAACTTCACCAAATCTCTTTCCTGACTTAGAAATAACTGTCTTACCGATCAATTGCTTTGAGAATTTCTTCTCATCACTCATCTTCGGTTCTGCCTTATTCATCACATCTACCATTGTACATCACCTTAAGCATAAACTTTCGTCAATATAAGAAGATAAAGAGGATAGTCATATATAAATTTTACTGTTTGAAAATAAATACAGAAAATGAGGCTTTAAGAAGGGGCCTTCGACCTTGTTTTTGCTTCGGACACCAATACCCTGAATTTTTCAGCATCATAACACACCTCTTTGAACTGGCATGACTTGCATTTGTTCTTGTTATCGACATGTTTTGGTGGATCGAATCCTGAAATTATCCTCGCTGTCTTTTTTATAAGATCCATGACTTCGTCTTTAAGAAAGGTATTCAGCGGCAGAACCCTTCCCTCCGCACCCCTATACTTCAGTATGGCTTCCTTCACGTCTTTTCCGGCATCCTCAAGAAGCAACATGTACGCCGCAAGCTGTATCCTGTGCCCGTCCCACATCCCTCTATCAGGGACTTTTCCCGTCTTCAATTCCACGGGGACATAGACTGTATTGTCATGTATCTCAATCACATCTATTACACCTGACAGGTTCAGGCGTTCCGACCTGAAGTATTGCTCTGACAATAATTTTGGCGTCAATCTCTTCCACAATTCCGCGCCATAGACCTTATGCTTCGCGATGAATTTTGAGAGGTTAAGTGCGCGTTCCTTCGCCTCCTCCTCAAAACTCGGCCAATAATCTGTAAATATATCAAGCATCTTTGCGTTGAACTTCTTCAATCCTGATTTATTCCTTAGTATGGCGTTCCTCAGGAACCTGGAATAATTTTTCCTATATATATCGAACAGGTCCTGATAATCACCCGTCTTTATACCTGAGACTATCCCTTCCTCGCTCTTGTTCATCAATTCATGCGTCTCATGCCATATCTTCCCCTTGACAAGCTCTATCTTCGGCGCCTCTTCGACAAGAAGTACATGGCTTATGAACAATTTCCTAGGACAGTACATATACGATGAAAGTTGCGTGGCAGTGACCATCAGAGTCGAAGAATTCCATGATTTAAATACTTTTGGCGCGGATGACCAGTGAAGAAAATATCTACTGGTGAAGGAAAAATTTATAATTGCAAACCGCATTCTATCATCATGATATTGAAAATCTCTATGACGGAAGAGAGATTCCCATATAAAGCAAAGTATATCAGGTACAAAGCACCGCAAAGCGGCTCTC
>Ga0182027_10013012_pt1 | contig 11640 bp, 9 predicted proteins | sample 712E1DmetaG_FD_121300 | JGI IMG/M metagenome (GOLD analysis project Ga0182027, IMG submission 121300) | Permafrost microbial communities from Stordalen Mire, Sweden - 712E1D metaG (Illumina Assembly) | ecosystem: Environmental > Terrestrial > Soil > Wetlands > Permafrost | place: Sweden...
CCGCAGGGCTGGTGGCCGCCCGCGCCGCAGGGCTGGTGGCCGCCGGCGCCGCAGGCCTGGCCGGGCGCACCCCAGACGCCTCCACCTTCGCCCGACTCGTCTCCAACGTCTCCGGCCGATTTCGTCTTCGACAGCGCCGGCCGGCTCGTGAGCCCGAGCGCCCCGACACACCGCCGGCCGAACCGGCTGCCGATGATCCTTTCGGTGCTGGCCGCGGTCATGATCGCCTTCGCGGGCGGCATGGTCGTCGACCATCTCACCGTGTCCGCGCAACAGACGGCCCAGGCACAGCCGCTCCCGGACTTCACCGTCTACGAGCAGGCACTCCAGGACATCCGCGAGCACTATGTCGGCAGCTCCTCGATCACCGACCAACAGCTCCTCTACGGCTCCATCAGCGGCATGGTCGACGCCCTGGGCGACACCGGCCACAGCCGGTTCCTGACGCCTCAGGAGTACCAGCAGGAAATGAGCCAGCTGAGCGGCACGGTCGCCGGGATCGGCGTACTGATCACGCAGACGAACGGCGAGCTGGTGGTCGAGCGCGTGATCGCGGGCTCGCCGGCAGCAGGAGCGGGCGTCCTGGCAGGGGATCAGATCACGGCCGTGAACGGCACCTCGACCTCGGGCATGACCTTCGACCAGCTGGCCACCCTGATCCGGGGCAATCCGGGAACGCAGGTGACGATCTCGGTCATTCATCCTGGCGCGGCTACCAGCGTGGACATCACGATGACGCGCGCCACGGTGACCGCACCCCTGGTGGACTGGGGAATGGTGCCCGGCACTCACATCGCCGACATCGCCCTGTACGAGTTCCACGACGGCGCCGCCGACCAGGTGAAGCAAGCCATTGAGGGGGCCAAGCTACAGGGGGCCACGGCGATCGTGCTCGACCTGCGAGGGAACCCGGGCGGTCTCGCCGACGAGGCCCGCAGCGTGGCCAGTGAGTTCCTCTCGACGGGCAACGTCTACCTGGAACAGGATGCGTCCGGGAATCGAACCCCCATCACCGTCGACACATCCTGGGCGAGCACCGAGGCCGAGACCGCCGGGCTGCCGATGGTGGTGCTCGTCGATCACGACACGGCGAGCGCCGCGGAGATCGTCGCCGGGGCGCTGCAGGACTCTCTCCGCGCCAAGATCGTCGGGCTGACGACCGTCGGCACGGGCACCGTGCTCCAGGCCTTCCCGTTGTCGGACGGATCGGTCGTCCTGCTCGGGGTCGCCGACTGGCTGACGCCGTCCGGCCACCTGATCTTCGGCAGGGGCATCACGCCTGACCAGACGGTTGCCCTGGCGAGCGGCACCACGCCAGTCGATCCGATCAACCTGAGCGGGATGACGACAGCAAGCCTCCAGTCCTCCGGCGATGCGCAACTGCTCGCCGCCATCGCGGATCTGAGCCAGTAGGCGGACGGAAGCCGGCGGGGTCGGATCAGGCGCCGGGGCGCGTCCGGCTACCTGGTCTTCGGGGCCGTCACGGTCGGCGCCGCGAGCCACGCCTGGGTCGTCTCGACGTCGAATGCGGCCACGACGGCCCGCAGCTCGTCGAGCGTCAGGCCCTCTGCTCGACCTCCGGTCATCAGGTCCATGTACTCGTAGCTGGCCGCCGTCTCGGCGTACTCGATGCGATCGACCGCCCTCTTGACGGAGATGCTCGAGCGAGCCATGACGCCGTGCTTCGCCCAGATGACGATGCGGTGCGTGCGCAGGCTTCTGACGTTCGCTTCCATGAGCGGAGCGGAGCCGGGGAGCATGAACGGCAGGATGCCGATTCCGGCCGGCAGGTTGATGATCGTCTCGGGCTCCCACCGCAGGAGGCGCCGGTTCAGGTAGTCCTCGTCCCGATACGCGGGGACCTGGCTGAGGAAGGTGAGACGCTGCGGCTGGGCATGGACGATGGCGTGGAAGTTCGTGTCTGTCCTCTCCACGGCATCGTCATGCACCCCGAGGTGCGAGTTCCACTCGGAGGTGACGCGCTCGAACAGCCGGCCCGGCGCGGTGTGGAGCACGCCCGCGGTCCCGTCGGACGAGACCCGCACGACTCCCAGATTGGCGACCGGGTCGAGCTGGATCTCGCGCAGGCGCCTGCCTGAGCCTGTGACGATAACGAGGTTGTTCGCGAGGTGCGGCGCAGGCTGCGGCAGCTCGATCTCTTCGACGATCGGGAACCGGCGGCGGACCTCCATCGGCCAGCCGACGTAGACGGAGATGTTGCCGGCCGCGCCCTCGCTGGCGTCGATGGCGGCTATGCGGCCACCGCCCGCCCCGATGGAGGCGAGGATCTCCTCGAGGTCCGGAAATGGTTCCTTCAGCGCCACGCTCGCCGATGACCTCCTGATGATGGGCGTCGCTTATGGTCCGGGGCGCCGCCAGGTGGATCGTAGACCACGCGGATCCCTGGTTTCATCGGCCGGGACATCGGTGGCTGCCGCCGGGCTCAGTCGAGATGGAAGACTTCTTCGAGGCGGCGGTGGAATCCGGTGGCGGGGTCGATGCAGGGGTCGATGAGGGCCGACATGTCCGCCTGCCAGGGGGCATTCACCGGGGCCGCGTCCATCATCGTCCGGAAGCGCTCGAAGTCGTCGACCTCGAGCACGCCGAACAGATCGTCGTCGTGAAGGTAGATGGAGTAGTTCCGAGCTCCTGCCGCGCGGAGTGCGTCGAGCATCTCCGGCCAGACCGCGGCGTGGCGCCGCCGGTATTCGGCCTTGGCTCCGGGGAGGAGCTTCATCGCAAACGCGACTCGTTCCATTGGCGTGCTCTCGTGCTCTCAATAGCGCCGACCCCGGCGCCGGGCAATCCCGGGCCGGGGTCGGCACATATGTGGCTAGAAGCCGTTGCTAGAAGCCGAAGGATGCGACGTACTGGTCGATGTTCTGGGCGTTGAAGACGAACGGAGGACCGAGAACGACGACGCTGTTCGCGCCGATCGTGTACGGCGCGCCGCCGTTGAGGCTCGGGACGGTGAACGTATCGCCCGGGTTGCCCTTGATGGTCCCGTTGAGGAGATCAACGGCGACCGCATAGGCCAGGTAGCCAAGGTCAGTCACGTTCCAGAGAGCGAACTCCGGAGCCGCGCCCGACTTGACGAAGGTCTGCATACCCATTGGAGTGCCAAGGCCGGTCACAAAGACCTTGCCGATCAGATTCTGGGACGTGACGACCTGCGCCGCGGCGACGATACCAACGGTCGTCGGCGCAATGATCACTTTGAGGTTCGGGTGAGCCGCGAGCATGGCCGTGGTTTGCGTCGTGCTGATCGTCGGGTCATCGTTGCCGTAGTAAACGCCATCCAACTTGAGGCCGGCGTACTTCGAGCCCGTCAGCGTAGTCTTCATGGCCGCGATCCAGGCGTTCTGGTTCGTGGCGGTCTGAGCAGCTGAGAGGACTGCGATCTCGCCGGTGCAGTTCGGAGCTTCGTCGCAAGCCATGTCGGCGAGGCCCTTGCCAATGCCGGCCGTGTCCGCCTGGTTCACGAACACGCTGTAGGCACCGACCGCAGGACTCGAGTCATAGCCGACTACCTTGATGCCGGCGGCCATCGCCGACTTGAGGGCCGGGGCGATCACGTTCGCGTCGTCCGCGGAGACGAGGATCGCCTTCGCGCTCTGGGTGGTTGCCGTCTGAATGAACGGGATCTGCAGCGTCGCGTCTGCGCTGCTGGGGCCAACCTCGGTCAGGGTGCCGCCGAGATCGCACGCAGCGTTCTGGGCGCCCTTGAAGGCGACGTCGAAGTACGGATTGTTGATCTGCTTCGGGAGCATGACGATGTTACCCGTGATGCCACCCGTCGGGCACGGCGTCGCCGTGGGGGCGGCCGTCGGAGTAGCCGGCGCGGCCGTCGGCGTAGCCGGCGCAGGAGTGATGACGGGGGCAGGGGTGATGACGGGTGCCGGAGTCGGCGTTGCAGACGAGCTGCAACCGGCTAGTACGAGTGCGAGGGCCACACCAGCGGCCGCTCGCGGCAAGCGGTGGAACATAGAACTCCTCCTTTGAACATTATGGAACACTGAACGACTCAGTTGGGCGTTTTGGATCGAACCACTCCTCTCTTCCTGCACTAACGAACGACCTCGCCGGGCGCCGGGTCGTGAGCCGGCCGCCTTCGTCCGAGACGAGTGCGATCGACCAGTTCCCGCACCAGGCGAGCAAGTTGGGGAGTTACCACGGAAATGATCAGAAGCAGCCCGATGGCCACGTTCTGGTAGTCGGTCGAGATACCGGCCTCGGTCAACGCGCTCTTGAGCGTCCCAAGAATCAACACGGCGAGGATGACGCCAGGCACGGTGCCCTTGCCGCCATTGATGTCCACGCCGCCGAGCACCACGATCGTGACGACCGCCAGTGTGAAATTGAGCCCGGCGTCGGGCGTGGCGGCCGAGGTGCGCGACGTGAGAAGGATGCCGGCAAGCGCGGCCACCAAACCCGAGACGGCGAATAGCGCCATCTTGAGAGCCCCGACGCGAACGCCGGAATAGCGCGCCGCTTCCTTGTTCTTGCCGACGGCGAACACCTGGCGTCCTATCCAGGTCCCATGGACGATGGCTACGGTGACCACGGCGAGAAACAGGAACACGAAAAGCGTCCACGGGACGTTCGTGCCCGGCACGTATCCGAAGCCGAAGTTGGTGAAACTGGCCGGGAAGTCGGTGACGACCGTCGAGCCCAAGACCACGTGGCCGAGCCCGCGGAACAGAGCGTACGTCGCGAGGGTTACGACGAGCGATGGTAGCCCCCAGCGGACCACGAAGAAGCCGTTGAAGAGGCCTCCCAGGACGCCGACCGCCAGAACGATCGGTATGCACACCTCGAGGGGAACGCCCGAGGCCCACAGCCACCCCAGAACGCAGCTCGACAAGCCGACCATGGACTCGACCGACAGATCGATTTCGCCGGTGATGATGATCGGGGTCATGGCCAGGGACATGATCGAGATCTCTATCACGGCCTGAATCGAGAAGCCGAAGTTCGACCAGGTGAGGAAGTAGGGCGACAGCTTGACGCCCCACCAGACCACGAAGGCCAGGAGGACGATGAGGAACGTTTCCATGCGGGCCGCTGCGAGCAGAGACCGGCCTACCCGGCTCATGGCGCTGACCGAATGGCCACCGGCAGCGATCGACACCTCGGCAGACGGTTGCAGCGCGTCTGGCCCGCCGGTGGCGCGTGGATCTTCGGTCATCGCATTCGGCTCCGCGCCTTGGCGCGTTGAGTGCGCATCTGGACCAGCGCATCCGTGACCACAGCGAGCAGGATCACGGCCCCGTAGATCACCTGGAGCCACTCCTGCGGAAGGTTCAGCACGGTGAGTGCGTTGTTAATGAGGCCAAGGAAGAGGGCGCCGATGGCTGCGCCCACCACGGTCCCCGAGCCGCCCGAGATCGACACCCCGCCGACGACGACGGCGGCTATCACCGCCAGCGACTCGCCACTTGCCGACGACGCGTAGAGCTGCCCGAACTCGATCCCCCACAAGACACCCGCGACGCCGGCGAGCATCCCGGCCAGGGCAAACACGAGAAAGACGGTCGATCGGGCACCCACGCCGATTGTTGCCGCGGCCTCGGCGTTGCTGCCGACGGCGTAGACCTGGCGGCCGAAGACGGTGTACCGAAGAATAAGGGCCGCCACGATGACTACGGCAATGGCCAGGATCACGAAGAGCGGGACACCGAAGATGGTCTGGCTGGCGGGATCCGTGTACCCGTTCGGGAGGTCCGAGGTGGTGATCTCCTGGCCATTCGCCACCCAGTAGGTCAGGCCGCGATAGATGCTCAACGTTCCAAGCGTGGCGACGATCGATGGCACTCGAAAGATCGTGATGACGACGCCGTTGGCCATGCCCAGCGCAAGGCCAAGCCCGATCCCGAGCGCCCAGGCCGCCGGAAGCGGGATGTTCTGGCCTTTCAACATCTCGGCAACGACGAACGCGACGAGACCCATGGTCGACTCGACCGAGAGGTCGATGTTCTTGGTGATGATGACGAGGGCCTCACCGACGGCCGCGATGACAATGATCGCCGTGAGCGCCGTGACGGATATCAGGTTCGTCGACGAGAGGAAGTTCGGTGCCTCGAACCAGACGAACATCGACAGCACGACCACGACGGCGGCGAGCGTCACCTCGCGGGATCGCGCGGCCCGACCGATCAGCGTGCCGACGCGGCTGGGTGCCCTAACGTTCGCCGGAGCGCTAAGCGCCACTGTGCGTCTCCTCCGCATTCTGCCCGGTCGCTGCGAACATGACCCGCTCCTCGGAAGCCTCGGCTCGCGGGATCTCGGCCGTTATGCGGCCCTCATGGAGCACCATGATCCGGTCGCTCATCGCGAGAACTTCCGGAAGCTCGCTGGAGATCAAAACGATCCCGAGCCCGGAAGCCGCGAGGTCGGAGATGATGCGATGGACCTCCACCTTCGCGCCGATGTCGACGCCGCGAGTAGGTTCGTCGAGGATGAGCACCCGCGGCTCCGTGGCCAGCCACTTCGCGATGACCACTTTCTGCTGGTTCCCGCCGGACAGCGCTTCGATCAGCTCCCCCACGCCGGTTGAGCGGATTCGCAACCGCTCCGTGTAGCCGGCCGCGAGATTGCGCTCGCGACTGCCTCGTATGAAGAGGTGCGGGAAGAGCCGCGGAATGATCGGCAGGGAAACGTTCTCCGCGATCGAGAAGCCGGCAACCAGACCGTCCAGATGTCGATCTTCCGGGACGTAGGCGACGCCGGCTCGCAGCGCTTCGGACGGCGTCTTGAAGCGCACCCGCTTGCCCTCGAGCAGAACCTCGCCCGCGTCGGCGCGATCGATGCCGAACAGGACGCGGGCGACTTCGGTCCGACCGGCGCCGACGAGCCCGGCAAGGCCCACGATCTCGCCCGCGCGGACGGAGAAAGTGATGTCGCGGAAGGCGCCGACCCGAGTCAGCCCCTTGACGTCGAGGAGCACGTCGCCGATCTTCGAGGCACTCCTCGGAAACAGCGAAACGGAGCGGCCGACCATGTAGCGGACCAGGTCGGCGGCCGTCAGTTCGGATGTCGGGGCAGTGACCACGTGGCGCCCATCGCGGAGGACTGTCGCGCGACCGCACAGCTGGAATACCTCTTCGAGGCGATGGCTCACGAAGAGGACGGCCACGCCGCGGTCGCGAGTCTGGCGGACGATGGCAAAGAGGCGATCGACCTCGTGCGCGGAGAGAGATGCCGTCGGCTCGTCAAGAATGAGAACGCGCGCGTCGATCGAGAGCGCCTTGGCGATCTCGATCAGCTGCTGATCCGCCATCGACAGACCGCGGACGACCGCAGTGGGATCCAGGCTGACACTGAGGCTGTCGAAGAAGACGTGCGCAGACCGCCGCATCTCTCGCCAGTTGACGGAGCCGAACCGGCCGGTTGGGGCGTGACCCATGAAGACGTTCTCGGCGACCGTGAGGTCCGGGAACAGGCGCGGCTCCTGGTGGACGGTGGCGATGCCGAGCGAGCGCGCGTGCGCTGGCCCGTGGATCAGCACCGGCTTGCCATCGAGCACGATGGTGCCGGCATCGGGCTGATGGATCCCGGCCAGCACCTTCACGACAGTGCTCTTGCCGGCCCCATTCTCGCCGACGAGCCCGTGGATCTCGCCCGGCAGCAGGTCCAGCGAGACGTCCGCAAGCGCCTGGGTGGCGCCGAACCGTTTCGACACACCGACGAGTGCGACAGGAGGAGGTGCGAGCTTGACGGTGGCGCCCTCGATTGCGGTCATGGGCTTGCCCTCGCTCATGACGGGGTCTCCAGTGCCGTGGAGCCCGATGGCCGTCGGATGCCCGGCGCAAACGTCTTCTCGAGCGCCGGAGCCACGTGAACGGCGACCCGGCGCTGGCGCAGCTCGTTTGCCATGCCCGCCGGCGCATCGTCATCGGTCACGACCGCGGTGAGCCTGTCCGTGGAGCAGAAGGTCGAGAACGCTGCCCGCCCCCACTTCGTGTGGTCGACGAGCGCCACGACTTCGCTGGCCGAGGCGACGATCAGGCGCTTCATCTGCGCCTCCTCGTCGGTCGCGTCACTCAAGCCCATCTCCAGGGTGAAGCCGGCGGCGCCCATGAACGCCTTCTGGATGTTCACCTTCTCGAGCAGCCCTCCGCCGAGCGGACCCACGACGGACATCGCCTCCCATCGGACGAAGCCGCCGGGCAGAGCCACAGTGATTCCACGGCCGCCCGCGAGCTCGGAGGCGATGCGAAGCCCGTTCGTTATCACGGTGAGGTGGACCCAATGGCCGCGGGTTCTCAGGTGCCGGGCCATGGCGAGCGCGGTCGTGCTCGCGTCCAGGGCGATGCTTTCGCCATCGATCACCAGCGCTGCCGCGGCCGCGCCAATGCGATCCTTCTCTGCGCGCTGGAGGCGCTCGCGGATCTCGAACGCGCGCTCCGGCTGGCTCCGGCTCGGCGCGAGCGCACCGCCGTGAGCGCGGACGACCCGTCCCTCAGTCTCGAGCACGCGGAGATCCTTGCGGATCGTTACCTCGGAAACCGCGAACCTCTCAGCGAGATCGGTGACGCGCACCCGGCCCTGTTCCTCAACGCTGCGGGCGATGTGCTGCTGGCGCTCACGCGCGAACACTTCCCGGTGATCGCCCGTCTCCATCCAGCTAGATTCTCCTTCGGCCAAAGCGCGCCTGCGGATCATCACTTTCGAGTGCTCGCGGGCCCTGAAACAGTAGACGAGAAGCAATCGAACTGTCAACGACGAGATTGAAACCAATCGGAACCTGTGGCAAGCTGATGGCTGCCATCGCGGCGGACCTCCTGAGGACCCTTTCGCACGGGGCCGCGGCGACCAGTGAGCGCGTCCGCCAGGTAGACAGGGATGGAGGCGACCGTGACCTCGACAGCGCCAGACAGTCGGTCCGCAAAGGCTGTGCTTCGAACCCAGCGGATCGAGCTCCCCTCATGGGCCTTCGGCAACTCCGGAACCCGGTTCAACGTTTTCGGTCAGAAAGGCATCCCGCGGACGCCCTACGAGAAGATCGACGACGCGGCACAGGTCAACCGCTTCACGGGTGTCGCGCCCACCGTTGCGCTCCACATTCCCTGGGACAAGGTCGACGACTACGCGGACCTGGCGCGGCACGCCGCGGAACAGGGTGTCGCGCTCGGCACGATCAACTCGAACACCTTCCAGGACGACGACTACATGCTCGGCAGCGTCTGCCACCCCGACGCCCGCATCAGGCAGAAGGCGGTCGACCATCTCCTCGAATGCGTCGACGTCATGGACAAGACGGGGTCGCGCGACCTCAAGCTGTGGTTCTCGGACGGCACGAACTACCCCGGTCAGGACGACATCCGGGCTCGCCAGGACCGGCTGGCTGAGTCGTTGCGGAAGGTCTACAAGCGGCTCGGCCCGAACCAGCGAATGGTCCTCGAGTACAAGCTCTTCGAGCCCGCCTTCTACCACACCGACGTGCCGGACTGGGGCACGTCGTTCACCCATTGCGTCGCCCTCGGACCCAAGGCGAAGGTCGTCGTCGACACGGGCCACCATGCGCCGGGCACGAACATCGAGTTCATCGTCGCCTCGCTGCTCCGCGCCGACAAGCTCGGCGGCTTCGACTTCAACTCGAGGTTCTACGCGGACGACGATCTGATGGTCGGCGCCGCCGATCCCTTCCAGCTGTTCCGGATCATGCACGAGTGCGTGAAGGCCGGTGCCCTCCGGCCGGAGAGCGGCGTTGCCTTCATGCTCGACCAGTGCCACAACATCGAGCCGAAGATCCCGGGCCAGATCCGGAGCGTGATGAACGTCCAGGAGGCGACCGCCAAGGCGCTGCTCGTCGACCAGAAGGCACTCGAGGCGGCGCAGCAGGCAAGTGACGTCCTCGGGGCGCACGCGGTCTTGATGGACGCCTACGACACCGACGTTCGCCCGATTCTGCGAGACATGCGGACCGAGATGAAGCTGGATCCGGACCCCATGGCGGCATTCGCCCGCTCCGGCTACGCGGAGAAGGTCGCAGCGGAGCGGGTCGGTGGCCAGCAGGCCGGGTGGGGTGCGTGAGCGTCGAGACAGAGCACCTCGTCGCGGCAGCTTTCGTACAGTGACCGATACCGTCGCGGCCGTCGATCTCGGCGCCTCGTCCGGGCGCGTGATGGTCGGCCGCGTCGGCCCGCGCACCCTCGAGCTCGAGGAGGCCTACCGGTTCGCCAACGACCCCGTCGTGCTGCCCGACGGCCTGCATTGGGACGCGTTGCGGCTCTATCACGAGATCATCGAAGGCCTGCGCCGCGCCGTTCGGCTGACCCCTTCGCTCGCGAGCGTCGGGGTCGACGGATGGGGCGTGGACTACGGGCTCCTGGATCCGGCCGGACGGCTCCTCGGCAACCCTTACCACTACCGGGACGGCCGGACGGCCGCCGGAGTGGAGCGGGTCCACGCGGCCGTGCCGCAGGACCGCTTGTACGCCACGACCGGGACCCAGTTTCTGCCGATCAACACCGTCTACCAGCTGGAGGCCGCGCTGGGGACAGCGGAGCTGGAAGCGGCCAGCGCCCTGCTCATGATCCCGGACCTCATCGGATACTGGCTGGCCGGCGGTATTCACGTCGAGGCGACGAACGCGTCAACGACCGGGCTCTTCGATCCCGTCGCCGGTTCCTGGGCCCTCGACCTCGTCCGCGAGCTCGGCCTGCCCGCAGCGATCTTGCCCGAGCTCGTCCACGCCGGCGACGCGCTCGGCTCCATCCGTCCGCAGGTGATGGCCGATACGGGGCTTTCACGCGATGCCGTCCTGACAGCGGTGGGATCCCACGACACCGCATCCGCGGTGGTCGGCGTGCCGGCGGCCGACGAGCGGTTCGCCTACATCTCGTGTGGGACCTGGACGCTCGTAGGTGTCGAGCTCGGTGCACCAGTCCTCGGGGAGGCGAGCCAGAAGGCGAACTTCACCAACGAGCTGGGCGTCGACGGCCGAACGCGGTATCTGCGGAACGTGATGGGCCTGTGGCTGCTCCAGGAATCGATGCGCGTCTGGGAGCGCGAGGGCGGGGAGGTGGGTCTCGCGCAGCTGCTCGCCGCGGCCGCCGAGCTGCCTCCGGGCGGAAGCGTCATCGACGTGGACGAGCCGGGGTTCCTGCCGCCCGGCGACATGCCGGCCCGGATCGCCGCCCATTGCCGAGCAACGGATCAAATAGTCCCATCCTCACGGCCGGCGTTCGTGCGCTGCATCCTCGACAGCCTGGCGTCGGCGTTCGCCCGCGCGATCGCCGACGCCCGCCGGCTTTCGGGAGTCGACATCGACGTCATCCACGTCGTCGGCGGCGGCAGCCGCAATGAGCCGCTATGCCAGCTCACGGCGGACGCCTGCGGATTGCCCGTCATCGCCGGCCCGGTCGAGGCGACGGCGCTCGGGAACGTCCTGGTGCAGGCCCGGGCGCGCGGGCTGATCAGCGGCGACCTCGCCACGCTGCGCTCGGTCGTACGCGCGACGCAGCCCCTCCGCCGCTACGAGCCGGCGGCCCACGCACCGACGCGGGTGGCCTGACAGGCGCGGGTCGCGCCGGGCTGACAGAGCTGCCACCGGGTCCATCACGCCGTCTGACGGCGTGATGTTGGAGGGCCGTGTGGGATTCGGACCCACGACCAGCCGATTAAAAGAGCCCGTCG
>Ga0182027_10013013_pt1 | contig 11640 bp, 13 predicted proteins | sample 712E1DmetaG_FD_121300 | JGI IMG/M metagenome (GOLD analysis project Ga0182027, IMG submission 121300) | Permafrost microbial communities from Stordalen Mire, Sweden - 712E1D metaG (Illumina Assembly) | ecosystem: Environmental > Terrestrial > Soil > Wetlands > Permafrost | place: Sweden...
AACCGTGGTCCCGGGATCAGGGAAAAGGGATCGAGGAGGACAGAGAGCAGAGGACAGAGGACAGAGGACAGAGGACAGAGAACAGAGAACAGAGAACAGAGAACAGAGAACAGAGAACAGAGATCGTGGAGGGCAGCGCGCTGAAAACCAAGAACTGCGAACGGCGAACTGAGAACTGACCCCTGATCGAGGTTCGCGGTCCACGGTTCACGGCCCGCGAGAAAGACCAATGACCAGCGAAAGCCAGCGGCGTGCGTGCGAGTTTCAACTGCTCCGGTATGTGCCGGACGCGGTGCGGAACGAGTATGTGCACATCGGCGTGATCCTACGCGAGCAGGGAAACCCGCGCGGAGAGGTGCGCTTCACCCGCAACTGGCGGCGGGTGCGCTGCCTGGATCCCGATGCCGATACGGCGCTGCTGGAAGGGATGGAAAGCGAACTGCGGCGGCGGCTCGAGCAGGAGCCCGGCGGCAGGCTGATGCAGCTTCTCGAGGAGTCGCTCTCGCTGACGGTGCAGATGACCGAGCCCAAGGCCTACCTTGCCGAGAGCATGCCCGCGGGAATGGAGGAGCTGATGCGGCTCTATGTCGAGCCGCCGCCGCGGGAACGGAGTCTAAGGCTGAGCGGCCGGGCGGCCATCCACGCCCGCATGCGCACCGAGTTCGAGCATGCCGGCGTGTGGGATCTGCTGCGCAAGCGGATCGCCGCCTCGGAGTACACGCGGCCCGGAGATCCGTTGCGCATCGACATGGGATACAGGCCCAACGGACTGGTACGGATGTTTCACGCGGTGAGCCTGGATCCAGGGCTGGAGATGGCCAAGGTTCTGGCCTTTTCCGCCACCGCGCTGAGGGCGGGCGTGGAGCGGGTGGAGAAGGCCGAGCTGGAGCTAACCGCCGTGGTCGAGCCGGCGGCGCGCTTGAGGGCCACGGAGGAAGAGCCGGAGCGGCTGGAGTCGTACCGCTTCGGCGTGGAGACGATGGAGGAGCACCAAATCCGGGTGCTGACCACGTCGGACATGGGCCGCGTGGCGGAGACGGCGCGGCGGGAACTGCGCGTGTAAAGAGACGGAAGTGGAATTGGGGATCGGGAAAGAGAGGAGTTCCCAGGCCTAAGGTCATTTTTTTCAGTACAGTATGGCAAAGGGACTGCAGCAAAAAATATTCTTGGCGAAGTTTGCAGTTAATTTCCCTGTTTCGCGGTAAGATCGATCTTGTTGATGGAATTCAGGTGGTTCGAAGCAGTTTGTTGAGCGAGCAGCTCATGACTGGCAACTGACCACGGAATACTGACCGCTCAAAAAGGCATGGCCCACGGGTCATGCCTTTTTGTTTCTGAAGGAAGGTGCGCGTGAAGGTAGGCGAGCAGTTGCGGGAAATGTGGCGGCAGGCCCGCCACAACAGGCAGGCAGACCAGGGCTTGAAGGGCCGGCAGATCGAGCTTGAGGCGGAGACAGAGCGGAAGACGCTGGCTTTGCCCGCGATCCTCAGTCCGGTCGAGTTTCCGGGGCGGCACCTGCCCAAGCCCACGCCCATGAACCTGCGCAGGTTTGCAGAGACGCCGGTGGTACGGCGAGCAATCAATGTGATCAAGGACCGCATTGCGGCGATGGACTGGCAGGTGCGGGTGCGCCGCGGGGTAAGGCCGGAAGATGCGGCCCTTGCGGCGCCCAAGTTGCGGGCATTGCGCCGCGTGCTGGAGGAGCCGAATCCGGCCGACAGTTTCCGCTCCTTGATGGAGCAGGTGATCGAGGATGCGCTGACGGGCGGCTTCGGGGCCATGGAGATGGAGGCGACCGGAGACCCGGAGCGGCCGGCCGTGCTGTGGCCGGTGGATGGGGCTTCGATCCGCATCAACGCCAGGTGGGACGGGCAGGAGGATACGCCGCGCTACGCGCAGGCCGTGCCGGGACAGCTGGAGTCAGGCGCGGTGGAGCTGCTCGATCGCCAGTTGATGTACGTCCGGATGAATCCGCGCAGCTTTACCCCCTTCGGACTGGGACCGCTGGAGGTGGCCTTCGAGACGGTGAACCAGTTCCTGAGCGCGCACCGTTTTGCCGGTAAGCTGGCGGCCAACACGGTGGCGCAGTACGCGCTGTGGCTGAACGAAGCTACGCCGGCGCAGCACGACCGATTGATCCGCTGGTGGCAAGACGAGATTGAGGGCACAGGGCGCGTGCCGCTGCTTTCTACCCAGCAGAAGCCAGAGGTGCTGCGCTTTGCCGAGGGAACGGACGCAGACCTGCGCCTGGCCTGGCAGGAGTTCCTGATCCGAATGGTGGCCAATGCCTTCGGGTTGCCTCCGTTACTGCTGGGCCTGGAAAGCGATGTGAATCGCTCGACAGCCTCGGAGATGGCCGACGAGGCCTTCCGCGGAGCCATCTCGCCGCTGGCTGTGCTCCTGGCCGGCCACATCACGCGCGACTTCTTCGCCAAGTGCGTCGGATGGCCTTATGGGCGATGGCAACGGCGGCCGCCTGGCCGACCTGGAGCGGCGCATGGACCGCCATGAACAGAACTGGCAACGCGCCAAAGGCTTTCTCGCCGCGATGAGCGTTTTGTTTGCTGTGATCGAAGTGGCTGTCGAGGCGTGGCATCGGCACTGAGCGGCGAGGCTTGAGCTCCTCTCGTAGATCGTGCCCGGCGCCCTTCAAGACAGGGGGTCCCCCAAAAGATCCGACGCAATCCCTTTCCCGGCCCTCGTATAATCGCCTCATGAGCGAGCAGCCGCTGGTGGGTGTTGTGATGGGCAGCAAGAGCGACTACGAGGTGCTCTTAGCTGCGGTTGAGATTCTGCGCGCGCTCGAAATTTCCCATGAGGCGCGGGTGTTGAGCGCGCATCGCACTCCGGATCAACTCTTTGAATACGTTGAGGCGGCGCGGGGGCGGGGATTGCGGGTACTGATCGCCGGAGCGGGGGGCGCCGCGCATCTGGCCGGTGTGATCGCGGCCAAGACGCTCCTTCCCGTGCTGGCCGTGCCGATCGCAGCGACGCCGCTGAACGGACTGGACTCGCTGCTCTCGATGGTGCAGATGCCGAAGGGCGTTCCCGTGGCGACTTTGGCAATTGGCAAGCCGGGAGCGGCCAACGCCGCACTCTTCGCGGCCGAGATTCTGGCGCTGACCGACGCGGCTCTCTATGAACGGCTCGCCTCGTGGCGCGTAGCGCGCGCCCAGGAAGTGCTGGAGCAGAAACTGCCGGATTAGGCAACGTTTTCGATCTTACGCGACAGGAGAGTCTGATCGCTTGCACAGAAAGATAAGCCACGTATCCGCCATGGGAGCCGCGGCGAAGGAAGCGCTCGAGCGCGTACGGGAAGCGAAAGGTCGGTTCTAACGCGGGAGCCGGTAGAGCACATGACGGTGCAAGGGATGGTCTTCGGGCAAGCGTGGGTGATCGAAATCGTCGCCAGGATCGTGCGTCATGCCGATCTTCTCCATTACACGCCGAGAGCGCAGATTTGCGGGAACTGTGAATGAAACGATGTTGTCGATTCCCAAAGACCCGACACCATAGCGAACCACGGCGCGAGCACCCTCAGTCGCCAATCCCCGACCCCAGTACTCAAACGCGAGCCTCCAACCGACTTCAACTGCAGGCATGAAGGGCGCTTCAAATGCCGGAACAGACAGGCCAATGAAACCGGCAAAGGTCTTGCCCTCTATCAAGTCGACGGCAAACAGGCCGAAACCATAATGCTCGAAGTGCTCTTCGAAACGAACGATCAGCGCTTCTGAAGCCTTGGGGGGAAGCGCCTCGGGCATGAACTCCATTACGCGCGGATCGGCGTTGATCTTTTGCAATGGCAGCCGGTCCGTCTCCCGCCAGCGGCGCAACCGTAGCCGTTCTGTCCTGATCGTGTTGCGCATGGGGCGCCAAGTCTCTTGCCGCTCAAGTTATCGAATCAAAGGAGGGCCTGCTCCGCCTTTTCCCAACGCTTCGGCCGCTTGTTTGCCTGCAGAATCTTCTTGCGCAGGCGCAGCGATTTGGGCGTAACTTCGACAAACTCATCGTCGGCGATGAATTCAATGGCCTGTTCCAAATTGAGCGTCGTGTACGGCACCAGGCGAATGGCTTCGTCGGCGGTCGAGGCACGCATGTTGGTCATCTTCTTTTCGCGCACCACGTTCACGTCGAGGTCTTTGTCGCGCGAGTGCTCACCGACGATCATGCCTTCGTACACCTCTACGCCCGGCCCGACAAAGAGAATCCCGCGCTCTTGCAAGCCGTTCAACGCGTACGTCGTCGTCAGTCCCTGGCGGTCGGCGACCAGCGCGCCGGTGGGCCGCTGCGGAATTTCGCCCTGGTAGGGAATGTATCCATCGAAAAGGGAATTCATCACGATGGTTCCGCGCGTCTCGGTCAACATTTCGCTGCGCAGTCCGATGAGTCCGCGGCTGGGCACGCGAAACTCCAGCCGCACGCGTCCCGAGCCATGATTGTGCATCTTGTTCATCTCGCCTTTGCGCGGGCCAAGCTTCTCAATCACCACACCGGTGAACCGTTCGGGAACGTCGATCGTGAGGTGTTCGACCGGCTCCATGCGCACGCCGTCCACGATTTTGGTCACGATCTCCGGGCGGCCTGCCATCAGCTCGTAGCTCTCACGCCGCATCATTTCAATCAGGATCGCGAGCTGCAGCTCGCCGCGGCCCAGCACTTTGAAGCTGTCGGGCGAACCAGTTTCTTCGACGCGAATCGATACATTGGTGAGCAACTCTTTTTCTAAACGCTCGCGCAGATTGCGGCTGGTGACGTACTGGCCTTCGCGCCCGGCGAACGGGGAAGTATTGACGCTGAACTGAATCGCAATGGTCGGCTCGTCGATAACGATCAGCGGCAGCGGTGCGGGATTTTCCACGCTGGTGATCGTCTCGCCGATGGTAATGCCCTCCACGCCGGCTACGGCCACAATGTCGCCCACCGTGGTTTCTTCGATCTCGGTGCGCTTGAGACCCGAGAAGGTGAATAGTTTGGTAATGCGCGTCTTGTAGAGCGAGCCATCGCGCCTCGAAATGTTGACTTCGTCGCCGGCGTGTAACGTTCCTTGAAAGACGCGGCAGATGGCAATGCGGCCGAGGTAATCGGAGTAATCGAGGTTCGCAACCAGAATTTGCAACGCGCCACCGGGATCGCCCGTGGCTTCCGGAATCGTATCCACGATGGCCCGGAACAGCGGCTGCAAATCCACGCCAGGCTTTGTTGGATCGGTCGTCGCAGTGCCCGCCTTGGCGACGGCGTACAAAACCGGAAAATCCAATTGCGATTCATCGGCGTCGAGGTCGATGAACAGATCGTAGATCTCGTTCAGCACCTCTTGCGGACGTGCGTCGGGCCGGTCAATCTTGTTGATTACTACGATCGGCGGCAGCTTGGCCTCAAGCGCTTTTGAGAGCACATAGCGCGTCTGCGGCAGCGGCCCCTCGGCCGCGTCAACAAGCAGCATCACGCCGTCCACCATCTTTAACGCGCGTTCCACTTCGCCGCCAAAGTCGGCATGCCCGGGCGTGTCGACAATATTGATCTTTCCGACGCCGAAGTTGATCGCCGTGTTTTTGGCGAGAATGGTGATTCCGCGCTCGCGCTCCAGTTCATTCGAGTCCATCACGCGCTCGGCCACCTGCTCATTGGCGCGGAAGGTGCCGGCCTGGCGCAACATGCCGTCCACGAGCGTCGTCTTGCCGTGGTCCACATGGGCGATGATGGCGATATTGCGTATCGTCTGGCTCACAGGTGCAGTTTTCCTTGGCGTGAGTCCGGCCGCTCAGGCCGGCGGGCCGGTTTGGGGGATTAGGAGCAAAGCGCCGCACAGCGCGGCAGACTTCATTTTACCAGCCGAGGACTGTCGCCGAGGCGAACTGCTTGCGAATCCAGGAATGCGGGTGGACTACAACTGTGTTATGCGTTGCTGCGAACTCCCTTTATCATTCAACCTGTGTTCACAATTCCCGCATCGAGAAGCCGCTACGATGAGTGGGAGCCGGCGTCAGCTTTGCGCATGCGCCTCCGCGCTGCCCTCTGGCGATTGGCTCCGTGAAGAATGACCTCACTTCAAATACGCGCGCACCAGATCGATCAGGTCTTCGGCCAATTCCGGAGCAATCTGCTCTTTGGCTCCGTCCGCCAGATGGAAACGGATGTGCGTCTCCAGCACTTCTCCCATCAGGCTGTTGACGCCTCCGCGGACGGCAGCGAGCAACATCAATTGGTCTCCACAGTCCTCGTTGGCCGTGAGCGAGCGCTCCACGGCGTCCAGTTGCCCGCGTACCTTTTTCAACCGCTGCAAGAGTTTGACTTTTTCCCGATCCTGATGCGACATCATCCGGTTCCTCCGCTTGACAATACCTACCCCCAGTATGGTATGAACCCAGTGGGGGTATAGTCACCTCCATCCCATTCTATGCCAGTTTGCCGCCCCAATCCGTTCTTCCCGGCGCCCATTGGCTTAGCCTGCTGCGTCCTGTTCACCAGCGTCCTCGCCCTCGCGCAGACCGGCAATTTGCCTTTCGCGCCTGAGCCGCAGCGCCCGGCCGCGAGCGGTGAAGCGAAGCAGACTCAGGTTGCGCTTCCGTTCCTGCTGCCAGCGGCCGGCCTTGGCGCAGCAACCGGCGACGCCGGCAACACCGGAACCGACCCCACCGATGGCCAAAACGAAAACGCACCCATACTCACGATGGCGCCTCACCCGGAGAACGCCCGTTATTGGATCTCCGGCCAGGCCAACAGCATTTTCCAAATGCACGGGCATTTCCACTCGCCCTACGAAGGCACGAACAGCCTGATTGACGACTTCGAAACCAAAGCCTCTGAGGTTACGACTTTGTACCTCGGCTATCAGTTGTTCGCGAATACCCGTTTTAATACTGACCTGATCGTCAGCGTTGAGAATGCCGGAGGGCGAGGCATCTCGCAGGCTCTGGGGCTGGGTGGCATCACAAATCTCGACGTGGTGCGCAACACCACGCTCAGCGTGAAGCCGTATCTCGCTCGCGGCGGGATTCACCTGACCTTCGGCGTGACCGGCGAGACGGTTGACCAGGACCGCGGACCGTTCGCGCTGGCGACAAAAGTGCCAGTGCGCCGGTTTGAGATCCGCGTGGGCAAGATGAGCCTTCCCGACTTCTTCGACGTCAACTCCGTTGGATCGGACAGCCATCTACAGTTCACCAACTGGACGATCGACAACAACGGCGCATGGGATTACGCGGCCGATACGCGCGGCTATACCGTGGGCGGCATGCTGGAGTACGACGACCGGATCTGGTCGGCACGTTACGCCATTGCCGCTATGCCCGTCGTGGCCAACGGTATCGACCTCGACTGGGCCTTCGGCCGTGCCAACGGGCAGAACTGGGAGTTCGAATTGCGCAAGGGCCTCTTCGCACCTCTGCTCAACTCAAATCGCCAGGGCGCGGTGCGCGTGTTGAGCTATGTGAACCACGCGCACATGGGCGACTACCGCGAATCGGTGCAACAGTATCTTTCGGGCCAGGTCACCACGCCCGACATCACAAAGGCCGAGCACTTTGGTGCGGTGAAGTACGGTTTCGGACTGAACACCGAGCAGGAGGTGACCGGCAGCCTGCGTCTCTTTGGGCGCTTCGGCTGGAACGAGGACCAGCATGAGTCGTTCGCTTACACCGAGGTTGGCGAGACGATTCTTTTCGGCGGCGATTATGCCGGCCATAGCTGGCATCGGCTCAACGACAAAGTGGGCGTCGCGTTTGTCTCCAATGCCATCAAGCGCGACCACCAGAATTATCTTCACTACGGCGGGCTGGGCTTCCTGCTGGGCGACGGCAATTTGACGTATGGGCGCGAGGACATTCTGGAGTGGTATTACAATGCCCATCTTTGGCGCGGACTCTACGGCATGATCGGCGGGACGCAAATTACCCATCCCGGCTACAACACCGATCGCGGTCCGCTCTACGTGACAACGGTGCGCACGCACATCGATTTTTGAAACAGTCTCCGCCGTCAGACTCTCGGGTCAAATCGGAGCCGAACTCCGTTTGGAGTGTGATCGGGCGATATGGAACGACCCGGCGAAGACCCGCCCCGCCAAAAAGTTCTTTTGCAGTGTGTTTTCAGTTGCTTGCGACGCGTAGATCCAGGCAGGAGACCTGATGGAAGTGCAGGGAACAAAGAACAGGGAGTGGGAAGAAGAGGTTAGGGGCTTTGCACGCATCGATGTTTGCGAAAAGCGAAGCGCTGAAAACTTAAGGGCTGAAAGCTGAGGGCCGAGAACTGAAAGCCTATTTACCTGGCGGCGTCTGCGGCTGCCCGTGCGGCTTATCCGGCAGCGCATAGATCACCTCACCGGGCTTGGCGTAGTGCAGCTTTTCCCGCGCCTCGCGCTCGATCGCGTCGGGATCCGACTTGAGGCGCTCGATCTGCTGGCGCATTTGCGCGTTCTCCTGCTGCAGGTCCTTGATCTCCTGTTGCAGCGCGCGATCCTCGGCTCGTTTCTGCTGCCACACCGACAAACCATGCGTGCCGTAGATCACATGCCATGTAACCAGCAGCGCCAGCCCCACCGCGATCACGGTTCCTGTTGGCCGCCACAGCCGCTGCGCCCAGGCAATCGCCCGCTCGCGCAGCGAAGCCGGCTTCTTCCCGGCCGCACCCATCTCGACTTGAACGCTCTCTTCCGGCATCGAACCTCAATCCGCGACGAGGGCCCCAAAGTTCGTTGCATCAATCGAGCATTCCAAAAGCAGGGCCTTGGACTTCGTCCCGGCACGCCGGGACTCCGCTCAGGATGACATCGTGATTCTGCAACGTTCTTCTTAGACTCCACCCTAGCTCAGCACAAACTTCTCGGCCGCCAACCGCAGCGCTTCCATATCCCGTTCATTGCGCGCTTCGGTATAGGCCCGCACCACCGGCTCCGTCCCTGACAGCCGGTAGCAAACCCACGAGCCATCCTCCAGAATCAGCTTGAGCCCGTCGGTCCTGACCACTTGCACAACCTTGCGCCCGCTCAGCTCCTTCGGATCGGCCTTCAATCTTTCAGTGAACGCAGCTTTCTGCTCCGCGGTCAAGCGGAAGTTCTCGCGAACGGGATAAAAGGAACCAACCTTGGCAAAAAGGGCCTTCAATTGCGCGCGCAGGCTGGCGCCGCGTGTGGCCACCATCTCCGCCACGAGTAGTCCGGCGATTACGCCATCCTTCTCCGGCACGTGCCCGCGGATGGTCAGCCCCGCCGACTCCTCGCCGCCGATGGCGATCTTGTCCTGATCGATGAGTGCGCCGATGTACTTGAAGCCCACCGGCGTCTCGTACAGTGGCACTTTGTGATGATCAGCCAGCGCGTTGACCAGGTTGGTGGTGGCCACGCTTTTGGCCACGCCGTTCCGCCAGCCGCGCGTCTCAACCAGATAGTCGAAGAGCAGCGCGATCACGTAGTTCGGCTGGATGAACGTTCCATCGCTGTCCACAATGCCGAAGCGGTCGGCATCGCCGTCGGTGGCGATCACCAGCGCCGCGCCCATCTCTTTCATTTTCTGCCTGGCGTCGCCTAGCAGTTCGTCGGACGGTTCCGGCGCGTGGCCGCCGAAGAGAACGTCGCGATAGTCGTGCACCGTCTCCACCGTCACGCCGGCCTCGCGCAGCAGATCGGACGGGTAGCCGCGCCCCGCGCCCCAGAACGGATCGTAGACCACCTTGATGCCCGACTTGGCGATGGCTTTCAGATCCACGAGCTCGGCGAGCCGCTTTAGAAAGGCCGGCTTCACGTCCACGGTCTCAAAGTTCTCCGCAAAGGGGCTGGGAATGCCGCCTCCGCCGCTCGCAATCATTTCGATCGCCGCTTCAATCTGTTTCGTGACGTCGGGCAGAGCCGGCGCGCCGTCCGGCCCAGAGTATTTGATGCCGTTATACTCCGGCGGATTGTGCGAGGCGGTGAAGTTGATCGATCCTGAAGTCTCGAGCGTGCGCACCGCGTGCGCAATAGCCGGCGTCGGCGCGGCCTCGGGAATCACGATTGGCGTGACGGCCGCCGCGGCCAGCACGCGCGCCGCTTCGGCCACAAAACTCTCGCCCAGAAAGCGCGGATCTCGCCCCACCAGCACCCGGTGCGGCGCCGGCAATGTCTTCACATATGCGGCAATTCCCGCCGTCGCCAGCCGGATATTGGTCACGGTAAACTCGTCGGCAACAATGGCCCGCCATCCCGAGGTGCCAAACTTGATCGCTGTCCTCATCGTCTTCTCCATGCGGCGATTCTGCGGGCCGCAAGGTCCATACTGCAACACCGGCCCCGGATCGGCAAGCCGCATTGCGCTCATCAAAAACAACTTGGTTAAACAGCTGCACGGCGAAGCGATTTGGGCTTACAGTGTTTGCAGCATCGTTTTCATCCAGGAGGGGCGTTATGCTCGAAACTACGTCGTCTGCCCGCATCGTCATGACTACCGTTGTCAGCCCCGAGGCAGCCACTCGCCTGGGTCGCACACTCGTCGAGGAGCGGTTGGCCGCCTGCGCCACGCTCCTACCGCCTATTCACTCTATCTACCGTTGGCACAACCAGATTGAGGCGTCGGCTGAGACTCTCCTGTTGCTCAAAACAGCCTCTGATCAACTGCCCGCGCTCGAATCGCGGCTGCATGAACTTCATGGCTACCAAACCCCTGAGTTCCTGGTGCTTGCCGTCGAGGCCGGAAGCCACCCCTACCTCGCCTGGCTGCACGCGTGCTTGCGCGCGCCCGAGGAATCGATGGTGTGAAAGCGGACCTTAGGGTACCGCGGCGTGAGCCATCTGGACGATCGCGCTCGGGAGCTCTGGTATCCTTGTGGGAGTCCGTCCCATGCGCTGGCTCATGATCGTTCTTCTCGTCTCGCTCGGGGCGCTGCTGTTTGCAGCCGCGGGTGTTGCCCGCCACATTTGGCTGCAGCGCACGAAACCCAGGGACGAACGGTCTGCGGCCCTCGAACCAGCCGGGGAGTCCGACCTGGAAGTGAAGCCCTGAATGCGTTGTATTGATCGGCCGGCAGCGCCGCGTCGAGATGACCGCAAACGCTTGGTCATCCCCTGGAGGCCGTCGCCGCGTCAGGAACCATCGCAGTCATTGTTGCCGAAAGGATCTCCCCCGTCGTGAGTACTCAGACCCCCGATGTTGCCAGCTCCGCAGTCCCAATAGAAATCTCCATCGCCCATAGCCCCGATTCCGACGATGCCTTCATGTTTTACGGCTTGGCGACGCAAAAGGTCCGCGTGCCTGGCTACCGCTTCAACCACACGCTCTCCGACATTGAAACCCTCAATCGCCGCGCTCGCGAAGAGGCCTTCTACGATGTCACAGCGATCAGTTTTCACGCCTACCCCTACCTGCAACAGAGCTACATGCTCATGGGTTGCGGCGGCAGCGTGGGCGACGGCTACGGCCCCATGGTCGTTTCCAGAAGCAAGCTTGCGCCGGAAGACCTCGGACGGCTCCGCGTTGCCGTTCCCGGCACGCTTACCACGGCTTATCTCGCGCTCAAAATCTTCAATCCGGCGATTGAAACGGTCGCCGTTCCTTTCGACCGCATCATCCCGGAGATTCTTGCCGGCACATACGATGCCGGCCTCATCATCCACGAGGGTCAGCTCACCTACTCCACCAGCGGCCTCTTCAAGGTCATCGATCTCGGCGC
>Ga0182027_10013016_pt1 | contig 11640 bp, 13 predicted proteins | sample 712E1DmetaG_FD_121300 | JGI IMG/M metagenome (GOLD analysis project Ga0182027, IMG submission 121300) | Permafrost microbial communities from Stordalen Mire, Sweden - 712E1D metaG (Illumina Assembly) | ecosystem: Environmental > Terrestrial > Soil > Wetlands > Permafrost | place: Sweden...
ATGACCAGGCAGGCCGAGCGGGCCGGGCTGGCTATGAGCGTGCGCGAACTGCTCGGCGCCTTGGCCGAGGTCCAAGAGACCGTGCTGCTCTACCAAGGCGAGCGGGGGCGCCCCCGAGCACGGCGGGTGACAACCGAGATGAGCGTCACCCAACAACGTCTTTTTGAGCTCTTTGGCCTGGGGGCTTATGCCCCGGCGCGGCCATGACCGCCGTGCTCGGGGCATTACCGCGGGTTTGGGCGGACCTCGAAGGCGCCCTGCGGTCCCGCCGCCCCGTCTTTGTTTACTACCACGGCCGGTGCCGGCTTATCTGTCCCCACGCTCTTGGTTGGAAGGACCACCGGCCGATGCTGCTCGGCTACCAGAGCGGTGGGGAGACGAGCACCGTGGCATTGCCCGCCGACCCCCGCCAGCGCTGGCGATGCTTCTTCGTCGACGAGGTCGAAAACGTGGTGGCGGCCGACAAAGCGGCCCCATGGGGGACGGCGGCCAACTACAACGCTTCCCGCCCCTTCAATGCCATCGACTACGTCTCGGTCGCCGTCCCTGCCGAGGCGCCGGAGCGTCGTTAGGTACTACGCGGCGAGTGCCGGAAAAGTGTGCCCTACCAGGGCATATGGAGCCCTCTCCGGCGCTAGCCAGGAAGCTCCCGCTAGCAGGGCTGGCCACGGTCATCGACCTGGCCAGCCACCGAGTCGCCCGGAGGGCCGTGGCCCCCCAACGAGCGCACCAAGCTCCTCACCGACGCCCTGCGGCTCGAAAGCTTCCTTGAGTACATGGACCTAGCCGAGCCCGAGGCGGTGCAACACGAGCCGTCATCCTAGCGGCATAATCAACTCATCCAACTTGTCCTGAAACCGGGGCAACCCCATTCATCACGTCAACGAAAGCGAGCTCCGAGGCCATGCACATCCAACCGACTCCCGACCAAATCATAGCGATGACGCCACTGAACCCGTTCGACCGGTTTCCGGACGGGCGCCCACGCGTTCCCGACGAGTTGCTCGACCAACTGGCCCGAGCCACAGCAGAGCAGGCCTGGCGGGTACTAGACCTTGAAGGTTACCGCTACCAGTTCGAAGGGGGCTGGAGAGAAACCCACCCCGGCAAGGTCCTGGTCGGCAGGTCAGTGACCGCGCAGTTCATTCCGTTCCGGCCTGATTTCCATGATGTGGTCCAGGCTGCCGGTGTGGCAGAAGGTCGTGAGAGCCGGGGAGGACAGAACTCCTGGGTAATCCAGACACTCGGAAAGCGCGACGTAATGGTCGTTGACATTTTCGGCAAGGTGAAGGAGGGGACGGTGGTCGGCGACAATTTGGGTACTGCTGTCAAGGTCCGAACGGGCGCAGGGGCTGTCATCGACGGCGGGGTCCGAGACTTTCAAGGCTTGCAGAGGCTCAGCGACGTCAATTTTTGTCATGCGTGGAGTTCACCCGACCGCAATTGCCGACGTAACGCTTGCTGGCATCAACATCCCGATCGCTATCGGTGCGGCGGCGGTGCTACCTGGTGATGTTGTCCTGGGGACGCCAACCGGGGTGGTCTTCATCCCACCGCAGCTTGTCGTAAAGGTCGTCGAGAATTCCGAGGACACCATGATCCGAGATGAGTTCGGGAAGCTCCGCCTTGCCGAAGGAACGTACACAAGCGGTGATATCGACGTCAGTGTGTGGCGGGAGGAGATCGAGGCTGACTTCGTGGTATGGAGATCGGCACGGTAATCAGCGCGACTATGGAGCACCGCCTGAAGCTCCAACCGGTTTGGGCTCTCCCCGCGGCGCAACCGGCGCTGACGACCAAGCCGCGGTCGAGATCTGCCTTGCCGTCTTGGAGGCCGGACGCAGCGGCCGTCCTGTGGCCACCGGCTCGGCGCGGGAGCCGATGCGAGCGGGCAAAATGAACAACGCCTGGTAGGTCGTCGTGATCTCCATATCCACACGCGAGGTAAAGGCCGGCGTCGTAGGCTGCGGTCTCGTCGCTGCGTCCTATCGGGATGCATGGCGCCTGTCGCCCATGGGCCGAACCGCCTGCCTGCGACCCGGCCGCGCTGACCGTAAACCCAGGAAGAGGGGAAGCGTCGGCCCCCCTCGGTCCGAGGGCGGCGCACACCTTTTCCCAGCGGCCAAACCTGCCCCCACCGGTTTTATGGCGCACCCCCTGTCCCGCCGCCCGGGCACAGGCTAGGAGATGCCTCCAGCCGGGGGGCTCTCCCCGGCTGTCCACTGGAACGCGTCCACCGCCACGCAAAAACTCCCTTGCGCGCACCTATCTGATAGGTTACCATCTTGGGACCATGCTCCAGCCGTCCCGGTTGACCGGCACCCTTGGCCCTCCCGGAGCCGCCCGGCCAAGATCCCGGGAGAACCCGGCTTGCCTCCACCGCCTTTCACGTGCAAAGCCCGCAAGGGGAGGCTAGCACTGATGGAGCCCGCCACCCCCATGGCCCGGGACACCTTGGCAGACCGTGTTGCCCAAGACCTTTTCTCAGCTGTGGTCGACGGATCCTTCCCTACTGGCTACCAGTTACCGTCAGAAGGACAGATCGCTTCGTCTTTCGGAGTGAGTCGAGCGGTCGTACGTGAAGCTCTTGGCCACCTCAAAGCCATCGGAGTGGTCCAGGTGACCAATGGCAAGAGAGCCGTTGTCAAGCTTTTGGACTCTGGTCCGCTCGCTCAGTTTTTCAGCCTGGCGGCGGTGCAAGGGCCCAACAACTTAACTAGTCTCCTTGAGGTTCGCTGCGGCATCGAAAGTGAGACCGCCTTCCTCGCCGCGCAACGTCGCACTGACGAAGACCTCGAAGTCCTCCAGAGGCTCACTCACGAAATGGGTTCTCTGGCCCGCAGTAAGGCACACTTTGACCCGGGTCAATACGCCGAACTTGACCGCGCGTTTCATCTGGAGGTCGCCCGCGCCAGCAAGAACCTCCTGTTGGAGCAGCTGGCCCTGTCGATACGCGAACCGATGAAGGAGAGTATCTTGGCCGGCCTGCGTACGCAGAGCTCCCTTCGACAACGCCGGTCACTCCAGGCCGGCCACGACAAGATTGCCGATGCCATCAAGCGTGGAGACAGTGAGACCGCGCAGTTGGCGATGCGATCACACATGATAGGAGCTGCGAGCCGCCTAATACTCGCGGAGACGGCCGCCACAGAGAACACAGACCCGACTGTGGGCACTGTCGGTCCAAGAGCCCACAAAGCCAAGCCGAGGCGCGCCACGTCAGTAAACCAAGTAGAGGGCGGCGCCGCTCATGGGGCCAACCGGCCTCGTGGCTCGCAGGGACCGGTCCGGCACGAGCAGGAACGTGCTCCGCCTTGCCCCTGATCTCGCAAAGACCTGAGGGAGGGCCTCGGACGTTGGGCCCGACCACCCCATTTGTGCACCCGTACTACAATCCTTGACGCACGTCGGCACCATCGGTCATCCCAACCCAGCATAGGTCGGTTGCCTGAAGGCTTGTCAGGGCACCACAACGGCTTCTAACGACCGTATAACGCCTAAAGGGCCACCGTCATGTTACTCTTCGCGTCGATCACGTGAGCCCGACCGGCTCTTGACCAACTTGCTTGTGAAGCAGCGACTATCATTCCGCGCGAAACAGCGACTGTCCATCCGATGTGCCCGGTGTCGTACACCTGTACGCCGTTAACCGGAGAGCAACTCTACGCCGTAATAACGTAACCCTGAAAGGAGTACAGTAATGCGCAAGATACTTGCCAGCCTAGCAGCGGGAAGCCTTGTTTTGCCACTCAGTGTGGTGGCCGGCTCCGCAGCGACCGCCAGCGCGTCCCCCATCCCAGCCGCCGCCAAGAGCGTTGCCGGCGACACGTTCGCCTTTATTAATGGCGATAATGCCGACCCGTTCTTCCTGACTATTTGGAAGGCTGCAAAAGCCGAGTCGCAAAAGTACGGTGTGCATTTGGTGGAGCAGGCACCGCCTACCTTCGACGCGACGCTTCAGCTCTCGTTGCTCAACGACGAGATCGCCAAGAAGGTGAACGGCATCATACTTTCACCTGACGCCGACGAGGGCCTCAGCGGCGCAATGGCGACCGCCAAGGCGGACGGCATCCCGGTCGTCTTGGTGAACTCGGACAGCACCTACAACAACAACCCCGACAAGATCGCCGCCTTTACAAGCTCGCAGATCCTGCTCGCGGAGTTGGCGGCCAAGGCCATGGGGACGCTCCTGCACGGCACGGGCACGGTGGGGGTGATCAACTCCGTTGCCGGTTCGCTCGGCGACGAGCAGCGCGGGACCTACTTCATATCCACCATAAAGGCGGACTTCCCCAAGATCAAAGTGCTGGCTGAGCAGTACGACTTGGACGACCGCGCCACTGCTGACAGCTTGGCGACCGACGAGATGGAGGCGCACCCCGACCTGAGCGCTATCTACGGCGTCGACTCCTTCTCGGGACAAGGGATTGGCGCGGCCATCGAAGCGGCGCACAAGACGGGCGTCATCAAGGAGGTCGCCATCGACGCCGAGCCGCAAGAAGTCACCCTGCTCAAGGCCGGCGTGATCCAGGCACTGATCGCGCAAGCGCCCTACAACATGGGTATCGGCGCGGTGCAAGACCTCGTCTACGACCTGACGGGCCACACGAGCGAGATCAAAGAGCTCAACGTGCTGCCTCCCCAAGAGGTTACCCCGCAAAACGTCAACACACCTGCCATCGAGAAGTGGGTCTACGCCTCAGCGCCGTAACGTCTAACAACGGTCGCTAGCCAGCGCGAGACAGTTGGCCTAGAGGGCTTCGTCAGTCCCCGGTAAGCCACACCAGAGCATCTAGGCTCGCCTAGGCTCTTGGGGGTGGCTTTGCCGGGGCTGGTGTAGCTCAAGGGCTACCCAACAGGGACATGTCCCGCGGGTGAGCTACCGGAGATCAGCGAGGTGCCTATGTCCAAGGGGAGCGATGTGGACGGGGGAGCGATGTGGACGGCAGTCTGAGGCGCCCAGTCGGGAGTGCCAGCACGGATCTTCGGCCGACGAACGAGCTGCGGCTCGAAAACGTCGCCAAGTCGTACGGAGGCGTCCGTGCGCTCAAACCGATAACGACGACGTTTTCGCGCGGACTTACCGGGATAGTGGGCGACAACGGCGCCGGCAAGTCCACGTTGATGAAGATACTGTCTGGCGTGATAACCCCGGACGCGGGCTCGATGTGGCTCAACGACAGGAAGGTCGCGTTCACCTCGCCGATCGCCGCCAAACGCGCCGGCGTCGAGTCTCTTTACCAGGAGCTCGCACTTGCCGAGACGCTCGACGTCACCGGGAACATATTCTTGGGGAGAGAGCTGACCAAGAACTTTTTTGGCCTTCGGGTCCTCAAGCACCGCGAGATGGCCGCATCGGCACGCGTGACCCTGAAGCAGGTACGTATCAATATCCCAGACGTGACGTCCATGGTCCGGTCGTTGTCCGGTGGCCAACGCCAAGCGGTCGCCTTGGCGAGGGCCATCCACTTCAATGCCCCGGTTGTGCTGTTAGACGAGCCCACTGCCGCGCTCGGCCCCCGCGAAACCGCCTCGGTCAGCACCATAATAGAGCACCTTGTGGAACAAGGGAAATTGGTCATCATGGTGACTCACAACATCCCGCAGGTCATCACAATGGCTACACGGATTATCGTAATGCGCGCAGGGTCGATCGTTTGGGAGGTCGACCCGCGCCAGACCTCGGAGGAAGAGCTCATGTCCTACATGGTGGGCACAAGGACCACTAAAAATGGCTGACACTGGTCAAGGCCCATCTGATCAGGGCGCGGCTAATCAGGGATTTGTGCCCACGGACGGGCGGCGCGGCGCCAACGGTTCGCTGCCGGTCTCGCTCCGCCGTGAGATGATGGTAGGGGGGGTACTTCGTTTTAGCAGCCTTGGCGTGCTGATCATGCTGATAATCTTCTTCGCGGCGGCGGCCCCAGGCTTCACGTCGGCCTTGTCGCTAACCAATATATTAGCGTCGACATCGGTTTTCCTTCTCCTCTCGTTGGGCGAGACCTTCGTCATGATCTCGGGCGGCATCGACATTTCAGTCGGCTCCATGCTCGGGCTGGGCGGCGTCGCAGGCGCTTTGTACATGTCGAATAATTACAAAGGAGGGAACGGCTTTTCGAGCTCAGCAGGCAGCGCAGGCTTGTGGCTGCTCGTTGTCGGCACGATCATCTCGCTTGCAGTAGGCCTTACGGGCGGCCTCCTGAACGGCAGCCTCGTGGTGTTCTTGAAGATCAACCCGTTGATCGTGACACTTGCGACGTACGGGGCGTTCTCGGGCTTTGCGGACTTGCTGTCCAATGGGGTCCCCGTCGTAAACCTGCCCCCCGCCTCGGTCACCGTCGGTACGGGCGAACTGTGGAACATCCCGTATATCGTCTTCTTCGCCGGTGGGGTCGCCCTAGTGCTTTCATGGGTCGCGAAGAACACCAGGTTCGGCCGCTATACCTACGCTGTCGGGGCAAGTCGTGAAGCTGTACGGCGTGCCGGCGTAAACCTCAAGCTGCATACCCCGATGCTTTACGGGCTGTCCGGCATGCTGGCAGGGCTCGCTGGGATGATCAACGCGGCCCACTTCTCGACTGCGTCAAGCACCTCTGGTGCGAACGACCTCCTGGTGGCGATCGCCGCGGTCGTTATCGGCGGGACGCCGCTTAGTGGTGGGGAGGGACGAATCTGGGGGACAGTGGTGGGCGCCCTGATTTACACGCTGCTCGAAAACGGGTTCGTGCTCATGAACGTGCCATCGTTCTGGCAGCTCCCTGTGATCGGCTTGCTGATCATAATCGCCGTGTCCCTCGACCAGTACCAACGCCGCCTGCGTACCGAGCTCAGTGCCTACCGGAGCCTGGAGGGCATCACGGCGGCCGAGCCGGAGGGTGGTGACGGCCAAGCAGCCGGAGGAGAAGAGACGGTCGGTACCGCTGACCAAGCGGGCGCCGGGTCGTTGCTGAAGCCCCCGCTGTGATGGGCCCGACAAGTCACTCCGCTGGCCGGGCCGCAATCGTAACCGGTGCCGCCAGCGGGATAGGCAGGGCCGTGGCATGCTCTTTCGCGGACGACGGTTTTGCGGTTGTGGCCACAGACATAGATGCGGCCGGGCTAAAAGGGTTAGTGGATGAGGGCCGGTCGAAGGGATGGGCCGTAACGCCCACGATCATGGATGTACGTGACCCACTCGCAGTTGGGTCGGTGTTCCACGGCTCTGTCGTCCGTAACGGCGAGGTGGTCGCGTTCGTTCATTGCGCCGGGATCACCTGGCGGGGTCGCATGCTTGATATGCCGCTTTCCGATTATGAAAAGATCGTGTCCACCAACCTGACCGGGAGCTTTATCTGTCTGACGGAGGCGGCCCGGTCAATGGTCGAGCAGGGCCACGGTGGATCTATTGTGGCCATCACATCAGTGAACGCCTTTCGGCCCCTTGTGAGCCAAGCCGTCTATTCCGCCACGAAGGCTGCCCTGGAGGTGCTGGTCCGCACGTTGGCGGTAGAGGTCGGAGTGGCGGGCGTACGAGTGAACGCCGTGGCCGCGGGTGGGATTGACACGCCCATGAACCCCGGCAACGGAAAAGAGGAGGCGGGGAAGCGATTGCCGCTGGGCCGGATCGGGCAGGCTCAAGACATCGCGGACGCAGTTCGCTTCCTGGTGAGCGATGCCGCCAGCTACGTCACCGGGGCCTCCCTTACCGTGGACGGCGGTTTGGCACAGGTCAGGGCGGTTTAAGCGAAGTCTACGAAAGGTCCATCAAGATGATCAAGATTGCCGAGGCGCTCTGGTCCCCGGAACCCTCATTGCTATCAAAGTTGTGCCGCCAAGCTGGTGTGGATTATGTCGTCGGTGGTTTGCCGGCGATCGACCCCAAGTCCGGCACGGCGGAGGAGCCATGGGATTTTCTTCCGCTGCTCCGCCTCAAGGAGGCCTACGAAGCAGCGGGTTTCGAACTTGTCGTCATCGAAGCCCGCCCTCCCCTGAACAAGGCGAAGCGCGGGCTCCCAGGACGCGATGAAGAGATCGGCACCGTGTGCACGCTGATCGAGAACATGGGCCGGCTCGGCATCCCGGTCTGGTGCTACGAATGGATGACCGACTTCAACTGGGTGCGTACCTGTACTGCGGTGAGGGGTCGCGGTGGCTCCCTTGTAAGCGCCTTCGATGCCTCGAAGCTAAAGGACGCTCCCCTGACCGAGCTCGGGCCTATCAGCGAGGACGCTCTCTGGGAGAACCTGGAGTACTTTCTCGGCCGGGTCGTCCCGGTCGCAGAGAAAGCGGGGGTACGCCTGGCGATGCACCCGGATGACCCGCCACTGTCACCGCTCCGGGGTGTCGGCCGCATCATGCGCAGCGTGGAGAACTACCAGCGGCTCCTGGACACGGTGCCGAGCCCGGTCAATGGCATCACGTTGTGCCAGGGGAACTTCACCCTGATGACAGATGACCTGCCATCGGTTATCCGGCACTTTGGCAAACAAGGCAAGATCTTCTTCGTCCATTTCCGCGACGTTGATGGTACAGCGGATAATTTCGTCGAGACATGGCATGATGAGGGCAAGACCGATTTTATTGCCTGCCTTCAGGCATATCGGGAGGTCGGGTTCGAAGGACCAATGCGCCCCGACCATGTCCCCACGGTCGAGGGCGACAGTAACGAGCACCCGGGTTACTCTTCGTACGGGCGCCTATATGCGATCGGCTATATGCGGGGCCTGCGCGACGCGGTTTATCGTTCGTGAGTCCTCGGGGACGATTTTCGCAGATCGAGCCGTATGCCAGAAGAAAGAGCCGGTGATGCGCGCCCTGGTTATGGACGGTCCTCGTATGCTTCATGTGGAGGAGCGGCCCGATCCCGAGCCCGGCCCGGGCCAGGTTCGCATCCAAGTCGAAGCCGTCGGCATCTGTGGTAGTGACCTCCATGGCTTGCTCGGGGAGACGGGTCGCCGTCTGCCGGGGACCGTCATGGGCCACGAGATCGCCGGCATCGTAGAGCGCTCGTGCGAGGGCGGTCCGGACGTGGGAAGTCGGGTCGCCGTCTTGCCCGTCCTTTCCTGCGGCCGTTGCCCGCCGTGCCTTCGAGGTTGGACGAGCCAATGTCCTCATGCTCGAGTGATCGGCGTCGATCGCGAGCTCGTCGGAGGCTACGCCGACCTGTTGTGCGTCCCTGTTGAGAACCTCGTGGAGATGCCGGCGCGGCTTTCGGCCGAGACCGTTGCCCTCGTTGAACCACTTGCAGTGGGTATGCACGCGGTACGGGCCGCGGGCGTACAACCAGGTGAGCGGGTGTTCATCGCCGGTGCCGGTATGATCGGGGTCGCCGCGCTGGTTGTCGCGCTCCGGGACGGTGCCTCAGAAGTCGTCGTATCGGAGCTGCAAGCGGGACGCCGCGCCACGGCGGCGGCCCTCGGGGCAACCGCCGTCGAACCCGCCGCGGTCGGTGCCGATCAAGCCGTCTACGTAAGTGGGAGCGGATTGTTCGACAAGGCGATCGACGCGGTCGGGATCTCCGCGACCCTGCGGGCCTGCGTGGCCGCCACAGCTCCGGGAGCGACGGTGGCTGTCGTCGGCATGGGCTCGCCGCACGTCGAGCTCGACCTGTTTGCTCTGGTACGTGCCGAACGTCGGATCGTGGGCTCGTACACCTACACCGTGGCGCATTTCCAGGAAGCGGCCCGGTGGCTGGCCCAGGGCGAGGTTTCCTTGGAAAAGCTGGCAACGCGCCGGGTCTCTTTCGGCGACGCGCCGGGCGCGTTCCTCGAACTTGCCTCTGGCCTCGATCCTGCGACGAAGGCCTTCTTCGTGCCGGAGCGCGCTGCATGAGGCACTACGAGGTCACCATGCTCGCGGTCGGGGAGAGCGAGATTCCCGGCCCAGAACTGTTCTGGATGAGCCGATGGGACCAGTGGCTCCCGCTCACGTTCCAGGTGGCCCTGGTGCGTGGGCCGGGGGTCATTGCTCTGGTGAACACTGGTCCACCACTAGACCTTGAGCCGCTCAATCGAGGATGGGAGAGCTTCCTCGGAGCGCGCGCCGCGCTGCACCGCGGAGAGGGGGAGTTCGTACTTAGCCGGCTCGCCGCGCTGGGTGTGCGTCCCTCCGACGTGACTCATGTGCTTCTCACAGCTCTCCAGCTCTACACAGTTGCGAATATCCTCGCCTTCGACCGGGCAGAGATCTGCCTGTCGAGGCGCGGTTGGGTGCATTTCCACACGACGCACCGCCATCCCCACGACGTCCGCGAGACGTCGATCCCTCCCGAGATACTGGTTCGGCTCGTCACCGATCTATGGGACCGCGTCCGGCTCCTTGAGGACGAAGCCATCGTCGCTGACGGTCTCCGGACCTGGTGGTCTGGCGGCCACCACCGCGCCTCCATGGTCGTCGAGGTAGCTACCACGCTAGGCACCGTCGCTATCTCCGACACTTTCTTCTGGTTGCAGAACGTGTTGGAGGACCATCCGATCGGGATTTGCGAAAGCATTGAAGAAGCGTTGACCGCGTACGCGCGAGTCCGCCGCACAGCGGATGTGATCGTGCCACTCTACGATCCGGGAAATTTCGAACGGTTCCCCGGCGGGAAGATCGCATGAGCACGGCCGGAGGCCGCGTCGTCCTGGTGACGGGTGCGGCTCGGGGGATCGGTCGCGCCGTCGCCGAGGCGTTCGCAGCCGAAGGTGCCCGGGTGGTTATCAATCATCCTGGCGAGCTCGATAACGCCGAGGTGACCGCCGATCGTGTGCGTGCCGCCGGCGGAGAGCCGCTCCTCTTCGAAGCAGACGTTGCCGACCCCAGCGCTGTCGAACGCATGGCGGCCGCCGTCCACGATCGATGGGGCCCCGTTGACGTCCTCGTGAACAACGCCGGGATCTGCCCCCACGCCACGTTCTTCGACATCGACGTCGCCCTCTGGGACCGGGTGCATGCCGTGAACCTGCGTGGTGTCTTCCTTGTAACTCAGGCCGTAACGCGGCGCATGGTGGAGGCCGGAAAGCCGGGTCGGGTTGTGTCAATCTCCTCGATCTCGGCTTGGGTCGGCGGCAGCCTTCAGGCGCACTACTGCCCTACAAAGGCAGGTGTGAGTTCACTGATGAAAAGCCTCGCGATTATCCTGGGCCCGAAAGGGATCACATGCAATGCTGTGCTCCCCGGCGTAATCGAGACCGACATCAATCGAGAGGACCTCCGCCGGCCCGGTAGGCGCTCCGCGATCGAGGACCGTATCCCGCTCGGCCGTCTCGGGCAGCCCGAGGACGTTGCCGGCGCAGTCACCCTGCTGGCGCGCCCAGAGGCTGGCTACATCAACGGCGCGGAGCTCCTGTGCGACGGTGGCATGTTCGTCAACCTTCTCTGAGCCTGACCAGCGGAGGCAGCTCCGACCTTGTGGGGTGCAAGCTCAGGATTCCGACGCCACGCAACACCAAGATCGCGCTGACAGGCTCTGGATGCCAGGAAGTAAGCAAGCGAGCGTCTTCAGTGATCCGCTGGGAACGCGCCGGGAACGTGTAGGGTCCAAATACTCCCATATCAGACTTGACCAGCTCCGACGCGGTCGGCCATGCTGCTCGCCCGTGGCCTGAAGGGTCCAGAAAAATCGATTGGTCGGGGTTCTGAGGGGAGATCCGCCGTAAGGGGGGCGTCGCTTTTGCTCGA
>Ga0182027_10013017_pt1 | contig 11639 bp, 9 predicted proteins | sample 712E1DmetaG_FD_121300 | JGI IMG/M metagenome (GOLD analysis project Ga0182027, IMG submission 121300) | Permafrost microbial communities from Stordalen Mire, Sweden - 712E1D metaG (Illumina Assembly) | ecosystem: Environmental > Terrestrial > Soil > Wetlands > Permafrost | place: Sweden...
ATTAGGGCTTACTGCTACGCCAAAAGATTATTTGAAAAATGTTGATCCTCAAAAACTGTCACAGAAAGATCCGCGAGCCTGGGAAAAACGCCAATTGCTGGATACTTACACGACCTTTGGTTGCAAAAATGGCGAGCCGACGTATAAATTCAGTTTGCTTGATGGCGTTCGTGGAGGATTTTTGGTTAATCCTGTTGTTTCAGACGCGCGCACAGATATCACGGCAGAACTTCTTTCTGAAAAAGGTTATGCCGTAATGGTAGAAAATGAAGAAGGCGTTGAATGTGAAGAAACTTTTTTCCACAAAGATTTTGAAAAGAAATTCTTTTCTGAAAAGACAAATCGCGTTTTTTGCCAGACATTTTTGGAAAATGTTTTGAAGGACCCCATAAGCGGAGAGGTTGGTAAAAGTATTGTATTTTGCATAAGCCAAAAACACGCATCAAAAATTACGCAAATGCTCAATCAAATGGCGGGTCAACTTTGGCCAGACAAATACAGTTCTGATTTTGCGGTGCAAATTACTTCAAATATTTCAGACAGCCAGCAATTCACAATCAATTTTGCCAATAACAATCTAAACGGACATACAAAGTTTTTAGAGAATTACAAATCAAGCAAGACGAGAGTTTGTGTAACAGTAGGGATGATGACGACTGGTTATGACTGCCAAGATATTCTGAATCTTGCGCTTATGCGCCCAATATTCTCGCCGACTGATTTTATTCAGATCAAAGGACGAGGAACACGAAAGTTTGTCTTCGAATACAAAGATGAATATGGAGAAACTCACAAACACGTAAAGGATAATTTCAAGCTTTTCGATTTTTTTGCTAACTGCGAATACTTTGAAGAAAAGTTTGATTATGATGAAGTTTTGAAATTACCTATCAAACAAAAAGGAACGGGTGGAGAAGGGCCAGTTGGCGTTGATATTGATGAAATAGAAGTTTTCAATCCCGATAAAGTCAAAACACTCACGGAAATCGCTGTTGGTATTGAAGGTATGAAGGTAGATCGAAAACTTTTTGAAAAAGCTCGCGAAGAATTACAAAAAGATCCTGAAGTGAAATCTGCTGTTGAAAATGAGCAATGGGAAAAGGCAGTTCAAATAATGCGCGACAAATATGAAGATAAACCAGAATTATTCCTGAATCTTGAAAAAATCCGCAAGAGCGAGAACCTTGATCGCAGAATCTCATGGCGTGAATTCTTGGAAAGAGCATTCGGCTTGATTAGTTTTTTCAAATCTAAGGATGAAAAATTGGAAGAAGAATGTGAAAAGTTTATATCAATCTACAAACCTGAAAGCAAATATGTTCCGCATATAAAAAACTATCTGAAGGCCTATGTTACGAGCGAATATTTTAGGAATGAAATAAATAATCAACGATTCCCGAGAGAATTTGCAGGCTTTACGATGGCAGAATTTAAGCAATTGAATGGCTGGCGGGAAACTGTACCCGCATATGTGAAAGACTATGTCCCAGTCAATGTTTATATGAGATAACCTAATACCAACATGCTTGATCAAACTACAAAACGAAAACTTGACTCTGCCAGACAAATTCTTGTCGGCAAAGTTCCTGATCCAAAGGCGCAGGTTGAGCAAATTACAACTGCTCTCATCTATAAGTTTATGGATGATATGGATAAGGAGAACGAAGAGGTTGGATTAAAGACTCAATTTTTCGTCGATGATTGGAAAAAGTTTTCGTGGACGAAAATTTTAGATAACAGACTTTCTGGACAAGAGCGTCTTGACCTCTATGTTCAGGCAATTACGAATATGCCAAAAAATCCGCATATTCCTCAATTGTTTCGAAATATTTTTAAAGGCGCATTTTTGCCATATAACGATGCCCGGACACTCTCACTTTTTTTGAAAGAGATCAACGAATTTAATTATGAACACAGCGAAAATTTAGGCAATGCTTTTGAATATTTGCTTTCAATTCTTGGAAGTCAAGGCGATGCGGGACAATTTAGAACTCCACGCCATATCATCGATTTTATCGTTGAGGTTGTTGATCCAAAGAAAAACGAAACAATTCTTGACCCTGCTTGCGGGACGGCCGGATTTCTCATTTCCGCTTACAAACATATTTTGAAGCAGAATAAGGAAAAAACACTCACGCCTGATGAAAAATTGAAGTTAATGAATAATCTTGCGGGCTATGATATTTCGCCTGATATGGTGAAATTGGCGCTTGTGAATATGTATTTGCATGGATTTCCAGAACCAAAAATACACGAGTATGATTCGCTCACAAGCGAAAAGCGTTGGGATGAAACCTTCGATGTGATCCTTGCTAATCCGCCGTTTATGACTCCGAAAGGTGGTATTAGTCCGCACAAAAGATTCACTATCCAATGTAAAAAAGCTGAAGCGCTCTTTGTTGACTACATAATTGAACATCTGAATATCAACGGAAAAGCGGGTGTTGTTGTTCCTGATGGAATAGTTGCTAATCCGTCAAATTTATATGCCAAATTGAGAGAACTTGCTATTGAGAATGGTTTGTATGCCGTTGTTTCGCTTCATAATACTGTTTTCAAGCCGTATGCAGGTGCGAAAACAAGCGTATTATTTTTTGATAAAACATTTGCGAAAAAATCAAAAGGCATTATTTTTATAAAAGTGAACAATGACGGCTTTGAAAAAGGAGAACAAAGGAGAAAGATTGAACTAAATGATCTACCGCAGACAGTAAAATTGATTACTGAATTCAAGAATGGACAGAAAGAATTAAATAGTGAAATTGATTTTATTGTTGTACCAAAAGATCAGTTAAATAAAAAATGTAGTTTGTTTGTGAATAAGTACTTGATTTCAAGTAGAGAGAATGGAAACGAATCAGTAGAAATATCAACATTGTTTGATATAGAAAAAGGGACATTGCAAAGCACGAAAAAGACCGAGGGTGAATTTGATTTTATCACTGCCGCACATGAATGGAGTACTCACAATTCATTTACCCATGATTGCGAAGCTCTAATTTTTGCTTTTGGCGCGGCTGGCTCTTTGGGCAGAACTCATTATGTAAACGGGAAATTTATTGCAAGCGATTTATGTTTTATTTTGACACCAAAGAAGGATTCAAAGTATCCTGTTAATCTCTCTTTTTATCACGCCTATTTTAATGCAATAAGAGAGCAAATCGTTGCTGATTTGGCAAAAGGTGTTTCAAAATTGGCAATAAATAAAACGGAATTCGCTAATTATCTAATTGACTATGTGTCGATAGAAAAACAAAATGAGTTTGGAAATAAAATTGTTGTTGAACAGAATAAAATTGTGGAGATGAAAACAAAAATTGATGAATCGGAAGAAATTATCAAGGACACTATTTTCGAGATTCTTTAAACATGTCAACCAAAGCGTATATCAAAGAAGTAAATATCGAGAATTTCAAATGCTTCAAAGGCAAGTTTAATTTGAAGTTAAATGAGGGTCTTAATATTTTGGTTGGCGATAACGAAGCAGGAAAATCTACAATTCTCGAAGCAATACATTTGGCCTTGTCTGGTCTGCTTAATGGTCGGTACTTAAAAAATGAACTTACTCAATATTTATTTAACAATGATGTTGTTACTGAATATGTCGAAAAATTAAGCAAGGGCGAATCTGTCGAATTACCACATATTTTAATTGAGATTTTCATAGTTGGAGATGATCTGGCAAAATTCGAAGGTGACAGTAATAGTGAGGGCAAAAAAGAATGTGGAATATCCTTAAAAATTGCCTTTGACGATAAATATCAAGGAGAATATGAAGAATTAATCAAGGGCGGAAATATCAAAACAATTCCCATTGAATATTATGATGTATTTTGGACTTCTTGTGCTCGCGAGAATATCACAGCAAGAAGCATACCAATCAAATCTGCTCTGATTGATTCTTCAAGCAGTCGTTATCAAAACGGTTCCGATATTTATATTTCAAGAATCGTTAAAGATTTTTTGGAGCCAGGAGATGTTGTTAGCATTTCACAGGCCCATAGAAAAATGAGAGATGTTTTCATGGATGATATGGCAATACAGAATATAAACTCTAAAATTAAAACCGCATCAAAAATCTCAAATAAAGACGTTAAATTGTCAGTTGATCTATCATCAAAAAATGCTTGGGAAAATAGCTTAATGACTTATTTTGATAATGTCCCTTTTCACCACATTGGAAAAGGAGAACAGTGTATAGTTAAAACAAATTTAGCACTGAGTCATAATAAATCTCAAGAGGCTAACATTCTACTTCTTGAAGAACCAGAAAATCATCTTTCACACACAAAACTCAATCAATTGATTCATGGGATAAAGAGCGGAGACAATGACAAACAGATAATTATTTCTACACATAGCAGTTTTGTCGCAAATAAACTGGGATTGAAGAACTTAATTTTGTTAAGCAATAACAAAACAGTAAAGCTTGATGATTTACAGGAAGACACAAAAAGTTTTTTTGAAAAATTATCAGGATATGACACGCTGCGCCTTATTCTCTGTCAAAAAGCAATTTTGGTTGAGGGCGATTCAGATGAGCTAATTATTCAAAAAGCATTTAGGGTAAACAACAGTGATAAATTGCCGATCGAAAGTGGCGTCGATGTCATTTCAGTTGGAACATCATTTTTAAGATTCTTGGAGATTGCTCAAAAAATCAAGAAGTCCGTTGTCGTAGTAACTGACAATGACGGTAACCCCGAAGCCATAAAGAGTAAATATGTTGATTATCTGGGAGAAGGTGCCAAGGATTTTATAAAAATTTGCTTTGATGAAACTATCGATACTGGAGAGCTTGAAGTTGACGGAAAAAAGTTTAACTACAACACACTTGAACCAAAGCTATTGAAAGCGAACAGTTTGGAATCTTTCAATAAAATATTCGGAACAACCTATGCTAATGTAGACGATTTGTATAAATATATGAAAGCAAATAAAACAGATTGCGCGTTGAAAATTTTTGACGCGACAGAAACAATTACCTTTCCGCAATATATTTTGGACGCTATAAAGTAATATGTGTAGTAAGAATAAATTGATCATCGCCGCCGCTGGGTCAGGGAAAACTACTTTTCTTGTAAATGAAGCATTGAAAAATACGGATGGAAAAATACTTATTACTACGTATACACAAGCTAACGAAGAAGAAATAAAAAGGAAGTTTATAAAAATCAATAAATGTATCCCAGACAATGTAACTATTCAGACGTGGTTTTCCTTCCTTTTACAACACGGAGCTAGACCATATCAGGGTTGTAAATTTGATAAAGACATTAATGGATTGGTTCTCATAAATGGAATATCTGCAAAAGGCGTGGCGGAAAAAGAAACCCAGAAACATTATTTTACAGAAAATCAAAAAATATATTCTGATAAACTTTCAAAATTCGTTGTAAAGTGTAATGAGCAAAGCGACGGCTCAGTTATAGATAGGTTATCTAGGGTTTATACAGACATATTTATTGATGAAGTTCAGGATTTATCGGGATATGATTTGGAATTGTTGAAACTTCTTTTCCAGTGCAAAACAAATATTTTGTTAGTTGGCGATCCAAGACAAGGGACATATTCAACAAATAATTCATCAAAGAACAAAAAGTTTAAGAAGGCAAAAATAGTAAATTTCTTTGAAGATGACTCACTTACCACGGAGAAGGACGATAGCTCTCTGACGATAAATTATCGTAGCTGTTCGCCGATATGTGATTTATCAAACAAGTTATATCCCGATTTGAAAAAAACAACTTCTGGAAATACAAGTATCACGGGGCATGACGGAGTATTTTTTATAAATACGCAGGATGTTGAATGTTATCTTTCTGAATATAGACCGATACAATTGCGCTGGGATTGTAGAACAGCAGTCAATGAGAAATACAGAGTCTTAACTTTTGGTTTATCAAAAGGATTAGAGTTTGAAAGAGTTATCATTTACCCAACACCACAATTTGTTGCATGGATAAAAAATAATGATTCAGAATTAGCACCTACAAGCCGATCAAAATTATATGTTGCTATAACCAGAGCAAGTTGTAGTGTTGGGATTGTCTGTGATGAGAATTTGGAAATTGACGGAATTGAAAAATTTGTGAATTCTAAAATAGAAGTCAAATAAGTAATCTAACCCATATCTGTCTCTGTTCTGTTTGAATAGGGTAAAATGATATAATAACTTTTATGAAAGAAATCGAATCCAAACAACAAATTCTCGCCCGCCGTAAGCAGATCGAGCGGGAGCTCGTGGATATGCTCAAAGAAACTGAAAGCGATTTTTCTTTGCAACATGTAAAAGATGCTATTTTCCATGAGGAGGAAACTGATGACATGATAAAAGTTGTAGCGATGTTTGATCGCGGAGGAGACGCTTCGGAATTGGATAATATTCTGGAATTGGTAAGTGACGCGTGGAATTATTTCCCGCATGATGCTCTAAACAGAAAATCGCCGGTGGAAAAAGCATTGGAGAATCAGAAAGGGCATGAAAAGAAAACGAAGTAAAATATCTGTGGACTGTTAACACTACTTATTAAAACACTTTTTACAAACCCCAAAAAGCTCTAATGAATGAGTATCGATGCTTTTGAATGCCGAATTCTTCAAAATATTTCTCGTTGTTTCTTCTATATCGCACGCCTTGAATTTCTCGGCCATGCCGCAATCGGTGCAAACAAGATGATGGTGATGGTCAAGACCAAGCTCATAAAAAGCTGATCCTTTGTGCATATCGACACGACGCAATATACTAGCCCCTTCGAGAGAGGCGAGAGTGCGATATATAGTCACGAGGTTGATTTTCTTCGACTTTAGTTTTCCAAAGATATATTCAGCATTGATCGGTTTGCAATCAGTAGAAAAGACATTGAGGATGACCTCTCTAGTCGGAGTGTTTTTCAGTCCCTTCTCTTTGAGGGTTGAGGAAAAGTCTTTTGACATATGCGGACATCATAAGCCAAATGTTAATAATTTGCAACAAGAGCGTCTCTTGTGTAGTATTGTAAATGCAAACTAATAACATCCATGAGAATAGCATTTGTAGGAAAAGGAGGATCTGGAAAGACGACGCTGGCCGCGCTCTTTTCACTGTTGGTGGCCAAGAACTGCAAACCTCTGGCCGTTTTCGACGGTGATCTCAACATGCATATGCCGGGGCTTCTCGGTTTGGAGGCATTTCCATTGTCAAAACATCTTTCTCGTCCAGAACCGAGCCGTATCATCAAAACATATCTCAAAGGTAAGAATGACATCAAAGATTTGAACGCATTCAGAAAAACCACGCCTCCCACCAGACATTCCAATCTAATCGATATACAGAAACTCAATGAGCCGCCCCTGAAAGATTTCTCACAAACAAAAGACTGTCTCACCCTCTTTGTTGTTGGTACCTATGAGGAAGATGAGATCGGTGCGAGCTGTTATCACAACAACCTAGCCATCCTTGAGAACATCCTGAGCCATCTCATTGATAAAAATGGGTATGTCGTGGCCGACATGGTGGCCGGCGTGGACGCGTTCGCTAATACGCTCCATTCGCAATTCGACCTCATGTGCCTCGTCGTGGAACCGACAAAACGAAGCATTGAGGTGTTCGATAAATATCACGCCTTGGCTAAGGGTGCGGGCATCCACGACAGTCTCATCGTAATAGGCAATAAAGTTCGCAATAAAGAAGACGAGTATTTCATGAAGGCGCATATTCCAAAGGATAAGATCGCTGGCTTTTTCTATGACGATGCATATCTGAGAGAAATCGACCGGACGGGTGAACCGCTCGATGTCTCAAGAATAATCGCGAAAAACAAAAAACTGCTCGAGTCTGTTCTCGCCATGCTTAACGCCAAGCCGTACGATCCGGACAAGCGGCTGAAGAAACTATGGAAGTTACATAAAAAATATGTGGCACAGAAATCGATCATGGAACGATTTGGTGACCTCACTGGACAGATAGACAGCTCATTCAAATTCAAACATGACTGACAAAAACCTGAACATATTCGAGGGACCGCACGCTGTCCTGGATTTTCTGAATCCTGATAACGCATCGTATATACCTCTAGTCGAATTACCCGCTTCACTCAATTCATATGCCGACAAGGGCGTGCGCATCTTCGTCAAGCTCATGAATATGCTTCCTCTTATGAATGTAAAATCGCTTCCAGCGTATAACATGCTTCTCGAAAGTAAAGAAAAAGGCAAGCTTGATGGTGTGGATACGGTCATAGAGAATTCATCTGGCAACACGGTTTTCTCCTTGGCTGTGATAGCTAGGCTTATGGGTATACCGCGAACGCGGGCAATCGTCTCTCATCAGGTAAGTGAGGGAAAACTAAAATTGCTCCGCGCTCTCGGCACCGAGGTCATTGTGAACGAAGAACCGATCTGTCCCGATCCAGCCGATCCCACGAGCGGTATATACAAGGCCAAGGTTTGGGCCAAAGAAAACAACTGGTTCAATCCTGGACAATATGACAATGAAGCCAATCCGGACGCTCATGAGAAATGGACCGCGCCACAGATATGGGAGCAAACGAAAGGCAAAGTGGATATCGTAGCAGTCGGTCTCGGCACCACCGGTACCGCAACCGGCCTCGGCCGATACTTCAAGACAAAAAACAAGCTGGTGAAAATCGTCGGGGTATCGCGGCTGCCGAATAATCCAATCCCGGGAGTGAGGACAGAAAACTTGCTGAAGCAGATCGCCTTCAACTGGAAAGACTATGTAAACGCGCAGGAAGAAGTTGGCACGGTCGAGTCGTTCCGAAAAAGTCTTGAGCTCTGCAGATCGGGTATTATGGTCGGTCCGAGCTCCGGCTTTGCCCTTGTTGGTCTTCTTAATTACCTCGGAAAGCAGAAACCAGAAGAATTAAAAGATCAAACGGTGGTTGTTATATGTCCGGACAGTCCATTGCCTTACATAAACGAGTACTTCGAATATCTGGATGAGAAAGATTTCCCGGCAATCGAGAATGCACATTTGCTTCAATATGATTTGAAGACGTCAAAAAAGGATATTCCCGGCGCGGTCAAAGAACTCGGCCCTACGGAAGCATATGAGATCCTCTATGCCGATGCGCCATCGGTTTTCTGGGACAAGGTGAGGGCGAAAAAGGACGCGGAACTTAATGACGGTGTGGTGATCATCGATGTACGCACCGTAGAAGAATTCGAGGAGCACCACATGCCGGGAGCCGAGAATGTTGATTTTAGCAATATCGATTCAGTGATAAAGAAAAATAAAGGGCTAAAAAAGAAAAAAGCGGTTCTGTTCGTCTGCAAATTTGGCAACACCAGCCGGCTAGCCGCATGGAAAGCCCAAGAGTTCGGCATCAAGGCCGTGTCGCTCAAAGGCGGAGATGCAGAATGGAGTAGATTGAATCTTCCACGCGTCAGATCAGACACCTGTATCGCACGATTCAATCTGCATTAAGATCATTCTGGTATACTTATGACATGACAGACAGATACAAACAGATTTTTTTCTTCGTTATTCTCGTGCTGGGAAGTTTTCTTGTATTTGATACCACATATGCCCAACAATTGGTCCCGGATCAAATAACAACCATGAAAGCGGTTGTGCTCGAGGTCACAAGCGCCAAGCGTGAAAATGTGGCCGGCACGAACGTGAACAGCCTCGATCAGATGCTTCAGGTGAAGATTCTCGATGGTAGTGAGCACGGCAAAGTTGTCAGCGTTGAGAACGACTACATCGTCCTCAAAGCCGGTGATGTTGTTTATCTCACACATACCGTCGATTCGCTTGAAAGCTTCGATATGTATGCCGTCTCCGATCCGTATCGCCTACCCTGGCTCTACGGCCTCGTCGGTTTATTTGTGCTCTGCGTGCTCATCTTTGGCGGTAAGCAAGGATTCAGGGGTCTGATCGCCTTGGCATTGAGCTTCGTCGTCATCGCATACGTGCTCTTCCCCGGCATCCTGCATGGATTCTCGCCAATCCTCATGAGCATTGGCGTGGCATCTCTTATGATCATCCTCGGTTCGTATATCACGCACGGATTCAACAGGGTCACCAGCTCGGCCGTAGTCGGCATGGTCACAACGATTATATTTACCGGCATTCTTGCGTACATATCCATCCACGGCGCAAAGCTCACTGGCTTCTCAAGCGATGAATCAGTTTACTTGAATATGAATACCAACGGGACCATAGATTTTGCCGGCCTCTTGATGGGTGGCATTCTGATCGGACTTCTCGGCGTGCTCTATGACGCCGCTATCGGTCAAGCTGTTGCCGTCGACGAGCTCCACCATGTCGGCCCGCATCTGCCACGCTCCGTAATTTTCAAACGCGCCCTTCGAATCGGTCGAGAGCACATCGGGGCGCTCGTGAATATCTTGGCTATCGCCTATGTCGGTGCTTCACTGCCACTGCTTTTGCTTTTCTATCAATCAGGAGCAGATTTTGCTTTGACCGTAAACCGAGAAATCTTCGCCACTGAGATCATCCGCGCCATGGTCGGTTCTGTTGGACTGATTTTGGCTGTGCCAATAACGACATTGATCGCTATTTTTCTTTTAATGAATAAAAAAGAGGCAATCCATCAAGATTCGACGGTTATCGCCGGCGAGATACGCAAGGTTGAGGAATTCGAGCATACGCACTAGCGATATCTGGCGACTTTAGGTGATATAATATCTGTATGGATGATCAAAATACTCCAAGTGAGCCGACAGCAGAAATACCAGTCCAAGCCGCAGAACCTGCCCCAGCCCCTATTGAGCCAGAATCTAGCCAGCCAAATGGCTCTACGCCTACCGATTTGCCACCTGAAGCCCCAGAATCGCCTACAAGCGATGTACCTCCTATTCCTGTGGAAAGTCAAAATGGAGGGGTAAATGAGCCAGATAGCAAGCCAGCAGAACCACCAAAAGAGCCTCAAAATGAGGCAGTCTCAGCATCTCCTGTGCAACCTGTGTCAGCGCCAGCGCCACAAACAGTAGTTGCTTCACAAACTCAATCGCTGGCGCAACCAGATCAAGTCGGATTCATCCGCGCGCTTCTGGCTAAAGCAAATGCCAAGCTTCACTCAAACAGACAGAAGAAGCTGGATAATCTAATGCTCATGGCGCAAAAGAAAAGAATAATTACAAACGATGATGTCCAGAAGCTTCTTCGCGTCTCCGATGCGACGGCCACTCGTTACCTAGTCAAACTTGTGGAGCAAGGTCATCTTGCACGCGCGGGGAACCCGCGCGATGCCAAGTACCAATTTGTGCGATGAAAAATAGATGTGGCTCAAATGGTGGAATTGAGCCACAAAGATTTGAAGAAATCTAAAGAACTTACTGAAAGATATTTGAGATGAATTGTTTGGTTTTATGATTAACATCGCGCTCCGCCGAGAAGCGGTCGACTTCCGCTTCTTTCCGCTAAAGGTTGTTCGCGTTCGGCGGAAGTCGGTTCGGCGATTAGCCGTACGGACTGACGACGAACGCGCCACGAACTCTGTGGAAGCGGAAGTGGGCCGCTTCGAACATTGTGATTGTGCTAGAATGTTTGTGGCTCAAATGGTGGAATTGAGCCACATGACTTTCCCCGCCCCCGCCCCAAAAATCGCCAGAACGAGGCACGACCAAAACAAATAGTGAGGGCGAACGGAGTCCTTCCCCCACACCCCCAG
>Ga0182027_10013018_pt1 | contig 11639 bp, 16 predicted proteins | sample 712E1DmetaG_FD_121300 | JGI IMG/M metagenome (GOLD analysis project Ga0182027, IMG submission 121300) | Permafrost microbial communities from Stordalen Mire, Sweden - 712E1D metaG (Illumina Assembly) | ecosystem: Environmental > Terrestrial > Soil > Wetlands > Permafrost | place: Sweden...
AAGGTCGGCCCCTCCAGGGCCGGAATGTTCGTTTGGCTTCTCTTTCCGTAGGTTTCCACCTACGGCTACTCACAGTTTCCCGCTTCGCGGGACGGAAATGGCGCCTTATTCTAGCGCCTATGGCCCTACCCCCTCTCCCGCACCAGTCTAAGGAATTCCGCCCGTGTCAAGTCGCAGTCCCGGAAGACCCCTGTCATGTGCGAGGTGATAGCGACCGAGTTCTGCTTCTCAACCCCACGCATAATCATGCAGAGGTGCTTTGCCTCAATGATGACACCCACTCCCTGCGGTTTAATCCTTTCCATTAGAGCTTCGGCAATTTGCGTAGTGAGCCGCTCCTGGATCTGAAGGCGCTTGGCGAAGACATCCACCACCCGGGGTATCTTGCTCAGGCCGATGACCTTCTGATTCGGAATGTAGGCCACGTGGCACTTTCCAAAAAAGGGCAACAGATGATGCTCGCAAATGCTGAATATCTCGATGTCCTTCACAATAACCATTTCATCGTAGGCCACCGGAAAGAATGCGCCGTTCAAAATCTTGTCCAGGTCCTGATGGTAGCCGCTGGTGAGGAAACGCAGCGACCTTGCCACGCGGGCCGGAGTTCGAATCAAACCCTCGCGGCGGGGGTCTTCCCCAACCTCACGAAGCAGGGTATGAATCGCCTCCTCGAACGGGTCGGATTCCCCCTCTTTTTCGGGTTCGTCCAATATCGCCATTTGATCTTCAATCATTCTTGCCCTCTCAGTTGTAGCGCGGGCGTCTCACCTCCCGCGCCTGCGGGACAGGCATCCTGCCCGCGCGCGCGGGAGCGGGACGCTTCCGCCAAAGCGGGCGAGACGCCCGCGCTACTCGCCCTCATATTCGAAGAAATTGGAGTTGGTCTCCTCCAACCGCACGCGCGCCAGTTGGGCGGCGTGAAGAGGTCCGCCGCTGTCGAGCTTATCCTCGAGCAGATTGAAAATCTCCACGCACACGTTTTCTGTCGTCGGCACTCGGGATTGAAAATTCTCCACGTCCAGGTTGAGGTTGGTATGGTCGAAGCGCTCCAGCACTTCTTTCTCGACGAGGCCGTCAAGCGCCACGAGGTCAAAGACCATGCCTGTTTCCTGGTCAATCGGCCCCTCTACCGTCACTTCCAGCACATAGTTGTGGCCGTGGCCAAAAGGACTGTCGCATTTGCCAAAGATGCGCAGATTGGCGTCATCCGACAGCGCCTTGTTATGCAGCCGATGAGAAGCACAAAACCGGTAACGCCGGGTGAGGTAAACCATCACTCTCCGTAATAATCAACATAAAGGTCGGGAGTCTCGTACAACCTTATTCGATGCAACTTGCCAAAGGTAAGTTTCGGGGCGAGGAGACCCCAGATCTCCACGGCAATATTTTCGGTGGTGGGAATCTTGGCCGCGAAAGCCGGGACTTCCTGGTTGAGGAATTTGTGGTCCATCAACTGCAACACTTCCCGCTCCAGGATTGTCTTCAGCTCTTTCAAGTCCACAACCATGCCCGTGGTGGGGTTGAGCAAACCGGCTACGGTAACTTCCAGCGCATAGTTGTGCCCGTGGCCATGAGGGTTATTGCACTTCCCGAAGATGCGCCGGTTCTCTTCCGGCGAAAGCTTCGGATTGTGATAGAAATGTGAAGCGGAGAACTCCGCCCGGCGCGTGACGTGGATCATCCTCTACCCCCTTAGGTAACGCGGGCGTCTCGCCCGCTGCGGTCCGAGCGCGCCTTCTAATACGTCCGCGCCCAGGCGGGCGAGACGCCCGCGCTACAAGGTTGAATAACGGCGTCCTTTCCAATCTACGTGGCGTGAAACCCGATGAGCTATAACCGAGTTGATTAAAAGCGCGCTTAAGATAACCGCGCCTTCCAACCTCCACGGCGCAACACGAGAGTCAAATCCCAGACGAGTGACAGCCCGCAAGTAGCCGGCGTGCCGCACCACGACGATCAGCAAACACCCTACGACCCCACAAAAAACGATGACATTTCCCCGGCCGGATAATAACCACACTAAAAATACTAGCAAGAAAAACTGCGGCAGTAAATCCACAGCACAAAGTTCGGCCAATGTCTTGGAAATCTTCGCCAGGCTGCCCCCATAAATAAGGAAGAGATTCTTGGTCCATCCGCGCCACATTTCGCGAAACGTGCTGTACATTCGCGTCTGGACCCAGGCTGCTCCCGGCAGGAAAAGCAGTTTCCCGCCCGCCGCCTTGACCCGCTTCGCCAACTCCACGTCCTCGAGGATTTCGTTGCGGACTGCCTGGTGCCCGCCCAGGCGTGCGTACATTTCGCGCCAGATTAGAAGATACTGGCCGTTCGCCGCGGCCGCCGCCGATCGAGGGTCGGAGACTTCTTCGAATTTGTAAAGGCGCGCCAGGTTCACGTAAACGAGCGGTATGACAGCCTTCTCCCACCAAGTCGGGGTTACTTGGCCGGGCGAGAGCGATAGCAAATCAGCGCCTTCCCGCTCCGCCAGCTCCAGCATGGCCGAGAGGCTGCCGGGCAGGTGCTCGGTGTCGGCATCCGTGAAGAGCAACCACTCACCTGCCGCCTCTCGAGCCGCAACGCTGGCCGCGTAGGTCTTGCCCAGCCAGCCTTCCGGCAGCGAGTCGATATGCAGAACACGCAGAAGCGGTATCTCCGCCTTCAGGGCCTCCAAAATCTCCAAAGTCCTGTCTTCCGACTGGTCATCCACGATGAGGATTTCCCGCACGCCCCGCTGGCCCGCAAGGGAACGCACCAAGCGCTCGATATTGGCTGCCTCGTTACGGGCGGGCACGATTATGGAAACCAGACCGGGATGGTTTTGACTCATCTGGAAGTTGGCAATGCGCTCTGGAGTGCGACAGCTTGCTGCCGCTTTCGACCAGTCCAGCTTGCTGGCCGTAGCATCGATGCGTCATATACTTGGGCCGAAGAGGCCGCGAGCAAGCTCGCTGCCTCAAAGCGGCAGCCCGCCGCGGCGGGCCGCACTCCAGAGCAACATTCAGGCCCAAGTCCAAAATACTATTATAATGGAGGGGAAGGCCATGAGCAAAACAAACGCGGTTAAGATCCTCGTACTCTTGCTGATTTTGGGTGGCGCGGCGATCCTCGCCTTGCGCCTACGACAGCCGCGCCCCGTGGAGATTGGAGAAAGAGCGCCCGACTTTACCCTTCCTGCTCTCACCCAGGGTTCGCTTTCGCTTCACGATTTCGGACGCCAGGTAGTGGTGCTGAACTTCTGGGCCACCTGGTGCCCGCCCTGCGTGGAGGAGACTCTCGGCCTGGTAAAGTTCGCCGAACAAATGCACGCCCAGGGTGTCACCGTGATTGGCGTCAGCGTGGACCAGGATACGGCAGCCCTACAGACTTTTGCTGCGCAACAGCACCTTTCATTTCTCATTGGGCGGGACCCCGATCAATCCGTCGCCAACCGTTACGGGACATTTAAATTCCCGGAAACCTATATTATCGACCAGGACGGCAAGGTGGCGGAAAAACTGATCGGGGCGGTGGATTGGCAGGACCCCCGCATCATTACATTCGTGCAGGAACTCGCCCACAAGACGGGCGGCCAGGGGACGTGAGAAGCAGGCAGTAGGCAGTCCTTGACATGCGCCCCACATGCAACTATGTTATGCACATGCCGATCATGATTCAAATTCGTCATGTACCTGACCCCCTGCACCGCAAGCTGAAGGCGCGGGCAGCCCAGGAGGGTAAGTCTCTTTCTGACTATTTGCTCCGCGAAATTCAACGTATCGCCGAACGGCCCACGATGGAGGAAATAATGGAGCGTTTGGCCCGCCTCTCGCCCGTCAATCCTCGTGTGCCTCCTGCCCGGATCATCCGCGAGGAGAGGGACAGCCGGTGATGGTGGTCGATGCCTCCGCATTGGTGGAAGTCTTGCTTAACCGGCCGTCCGGGGAACGCCTCGCGCGTCGATTGCGCGACCCTGACGAAACGCTACATGCTCCGCATCTGATCGACCTGGAAGTTGCACAAACCTTGCGACGCTATCAGGCGGTCGGCGAGATGTCACCGCAACGAGCCCGCCAAGCGCTCCTGGCGTTTGTCCAGATGCCGCTCGAACGCCACCCTCACTGGCCATTCCTTGATCGTATCTGGGAACTGCGCCGCAACCTCACGGCTTATGACGCCGCTTACGTCGCCTTGGCGGAAGCTCTTGATGCACCGCTTCTGACCTGCGACCGCGCCCTGGCCTCAGCCCCGGGCCATCGCGCCGTCGTGGAGCTGATAGAAGGCTAATCAGTAAATCTCTGGAATCGAGCTGCTCACATTCTCGATTCCCGCGTTTGCGGGAATGACGGTGGCGGCGTAAGGAACGCCGCCTCAAAACGCTGCTACGTACGCGCCGTGCGCGTTGGGTTAATCCGAGGGCGACTCTGGTTTGGCCACAGGCTGAAGCTCCTGGACCGTGTAGTCCGGGGGCACCTGGAAGAGATCGGCGGGTGGTTCGTCGAGCACGAGATTGGTGAAACGTGTCACAGTCTCACCGGACCGCGGATCGTTTGTGACGATTAACAGCATTAGGCGCACCTTTGTCGAATACCAGCTTTCATAGGTGATCTGCATGGGCTGATCGTTGTCCTCGGCGCCTGCCGGGATGGTTGTTGTGATGCGCTCGCCCCTCGCTTCGACACCCTCTATTACTTGCGTGCCCAGATCTTCGTGCGTGGGTGGCGGCGCGACCGGCGGCGCCGGCGTAAGATTGCCCGATGTGGCAGCCGACTGATGTGCGGTGGAGGGTGTTGGTCCGCGCATCTCCCTCTTTTGAGCCGTGCGATCGCGAGGGTTGAGGGAGAAAATGGCGCCGGCCACGGAGTCAACGATCTCCACCGATTGGGGTGAATCACGCTGCCCCACAGATTCCGCTCCAGCCTTAAACCACTCTATACGCCTCCGCCCTTGACTGTCCCGGTATACCTTGCCCAGTTGCTTGCGTGTGATCTTAGTACCGTCCGCCAGGGTTTGAGTTGTTTCAATGACTTCATCTGCTGAGTAGGGAACTCCAATCACACCTCTGATGCCCTGGCCGTTTGCAAGACCCGCGGTGATTCCCGGTGATGCGGGCTGCGCTGGCTGCGGCGCCTGCTGTGCGGCCAAAGGACAACCGATCCCCCCCAGTGCCACAAGACACGTAATCGCTAGGAAACGATGAAAATGGCTGTTCACGGTTTCACCTCCGGCTCTTGCTGCATTTGACGGTCGCGACTGCCCGTCGGTTACTCCGGAACATTAAACAGGCTCCCTGGATTATCCTTGAGCACCACACCTTCGCCGTGGCCGCCCTGGTCTACGATGAGTTGCCGCAAGGCGCTTTCATGCAGCACGTTGTTCGCGATGACGCAGTTCTGAAGGTTTTTGCACACGATGCCGTAGGCAGGGCTCCACACTCCCCTGCCGTCGTCGTCGCGCCCGGCCTGGAGATTGTTGCCCACACAAGTGACACCCTCTGCTCCCTCCATCAGGATATGAGATGAATTGTGGCTTGCGGCGTCCGCCCGCTTGCCGCTCCGCTTGAAAAAATTCCCGGTTACGGTCATCTGAAAGCAACTTCGACGGCCCTTGCGCAGAGCGATTCCGCAAGTCCCCGCGCGGTCAAAGAAGTTCCCGGTAATCTGGTAGCCGTCACCACCGGTGATCAACATATTTTCCTGCCCATTCCATTCCACGCGATTGGCGGTAAAGGTCACGGAAGCATTTTCGTCGCGCGCCGCAAAGCCCGCCCGCTGGTTTCCGGAAAACCAGTTGTCGCTGAGGAACCCATCCCACCCCCGCAAGCTCAAACCGTCTCCCCGGTTATAGGCCAGCATCGAGTGCCGCACGGAGAAGCACCAAGCACGCGTAAGGTTTACTCCGTCGCCCGTGAAGCGCGCCACCTGGCAGCGCTCAATTCGGAAGGCGTCCTCGTGCTTTCCATAGTCCGGCTTGTCGAGAAAGATTCCGTGAACGCCCATGCCCAAACCGGCGCCATCGAGCGCCAGCCCATCAATGGTGGCGCCCGTAGCCGTCGCGATATTGAGGAGGCACTTGGCAGCGCCACTCGCGAGCCGCAGGACCGTTCCGCCGGGTGCACGATAATTCCACGTAGGTACGCCCACCAAGGCGGTGTTCGGCGGCATCTGGAGTTCTGCGCAGAGGTACACGCCGGGCGGCACGAAGACTGCTCCCCGCACTTCCCCCGCCGCATCCAGGGCGCGCTGAATTGCCTTCGTGTCGTCCGTCTTGCCGTCGCCGGTGGCGCCGAACTCGCGCACGCTGATGCGTTCCTGGCTGGCAGCCGGCCCTTCCGCCCGCGCGGGGGTCTGCGCGCCCAAGAGAAATGAAGCGCCACCGAGCAAAGCGCTCTTGGCCATCTCGCGACGGCCGAGAAAGGTTGAATCGCTATTCGTCATATTCATGCTCCTTTCGCGCTAACGGGGCCGTATCGGGTTCGCTGGCTCCCGCCTTGCGGAATCGCGGGTTCGCCGGCTGGCGCAGACCCCTGCCCTTTGGGGTCTGCGATTTCCCGGAAGCTGACGGCTCATTCCAGTCGGTCCATGCGGAGGATCGACGCATCCTGCAAGAAGTAAAACCTCCAGCTTGACCACGGCCAGTCCCCTGGTGATCTGACCAAGCCGCGCTTAACCGGATTGTTGTGCATGTAGTTCAATTTCTCCCGGCGTTTCATTTCGCTGTAAACGTTGAACGGGTAGAATCGGCGCTGCCAGAGACGATGATGCGACTCATCATGGACCGTTGGCGGCAGCCGCAGGCGAGCGAGCATCTTCCGGCACCAGGGATGCTGCTGGTTTTCCTGAAGCGTTTTGATGATCTGGGTGGCCGTTTGTTCTTTCAGCCCCTTCAAGATCAGGGGGGTGGTTTCGACGGGCTGCGGCTTGAGAAGCAAATGGAAGTGATCGGGCATCAGCACCCGACCGATGAGCAGGAATTTCATCTCCTTTCGCAGCTCCTCGAGCGTTTGGACAAAAAAACGGCAAAAATGCTCGGAGAGGAAAAGGGGCGACCGCCGATAGGTGCTGGTGGTGATAAATTGCAGTTGTCCCAGGCTGTAAGTGCGCTTGTAGAACGGCATGGTGCTGGAGAGTATACCCCCGAAAATGCCTTGCCGGAAGAGAGTCCCTTTGTCGCAGCAAAATGAGAATGTCAGAGAGTCCCTTTGGGAGAACTCAGACGCTAAAAAGCGACGGGGGAATCGCAGACCCCAAAGAACAGGGGTCGGCGCAGAATCCGAGTTTCCACAATGCGGCGGCATCGGCCAAGGCCATGAAGAATCCGAACCAAGGCCACCAGCTCGCCTCCGCCCAGTCGGCCTATCATCTCCGTTGCGCGAGCTGTCACGGAGGCAACGGGCAAGGCATGGGAAACGTACCTGCCTTGGCCAATGGCCCGGCGCAGTCCGCCAGTGACGGCGAACTCTTTTGGTACATCACCAAGGGCGAAGTGAAGAACGGCATGCCGTCCTGGGAGATTCTGCCACCACAACAGAGATGGCAGATCGTCAGCTATATCGGAGTCCTCGGCAGTTCGAAACCTGGTTCTCCCCCCCTGCGCACTCCCCCCTACGAACCTGTCGCGGCTGGCTTGAGCGCACCCCCGCCCAAGGCCCCCTTCACCGACTACCGTTTTGAGAAGCCCGGCAACATTCGCAAGATCATGTTGCAGGACCTTCCTGCTCCCTTCGCCACGACGTCGGCAGGCAATGGTCCTCAAGTCGTGCTGCGGCCAGAGCGCGCGTGGCCGCAAGTTCTTCCCGGCTTCAAAGTGGAGCAATACGCCACCGGACTCGATGAGCCACGGTTGATCCGCGCTGCACCCAATGGCGATTGTTTCGTCGCTGAAAGCCACCCGGGCCGCATTCACGTCTTCCGCGGGATCATCGCGGGAGGCAAACCAGAGCAGGCGGAGATTTTCGCCACCGGCCTGAACCGGCCTTTCGGCATCAACTTTTATCCTCCGGGGCCGAATCCGCAGTGGATCTACGTTGGAAACACGGACTCGGTCGTGCGCTTCCCTTATCAGAGCGGGGATTTGAAAGCGCGCGGACCGGCGGAACGTATTGCCGACTTGCCCTCCGGCCACGGCCATTGGACGCGAGACATCCAGTTCACGCCCGATGGCAAGAAAATGTTCGTCGCCGTGGGTTCGGCCTCGAATGTGGACGATGCCGATACGTCGCCTGCGGAGAAGAATCGTGCGGACGTTCTCGAGTTCAATCCGGACGGTTCGGCGATGCGAGTTTACGCCTACGGCATCCGCAACTGCGTCGGGATGGCGATCAATTCGATGACGGGCGAGTTGTGGTGTTCGGTGAACGAACGCGACGCCTTGGGGGATAATCTGGTCCCGGACTACATCACCCATGTGCAGGAGGGCGGCTTTTACGGCTGGCCGTGGTGGTATATGGGTGGCCACCAAGACCCACGGCACGAGGGCAAGCATCCCGAGTTGAAAGACAAAGTCATCACACCCGACGTGATCCTTCATCCGCACAATGCGTCACTGGAGATGACTTTCTACCAAGGCAAACAATTCCCGGCGGAATATCGAGGCGATATTTTTGCCGCCGAACATGGATCCTGGAATCGATCGGTGCGCGTGGGTTATGAGCTGATTCGGGTGCCGCTGCATCAGACGGGGCACGCCAGCGGTGAATACGAGGACTTCATGACGGGATTTGTGGTGGACAATGGACACGTTTGGGGGCGCCCGGTTGGCGTTACCGTCGCTCCCGATGGCTCGCTTCTGGTGACCGACGACGGCTCGAATTCCATCTGGCGGATTAGCTACGTGGGAAAATGAGCCCGGTGTGCCGTTCCACAAGCCGACAGAGTTGAGCCATGGTAGCGCGGACCTGTTCGGTAGGTCCGCGGCTTTTTGTTGTCGGTCGAGGACTCCCACAAGTCCGTTCGGGAAATCGCAGACCCCCAATACCTGGGGTGTGCACCAGCCGGCGGCTCGATTTGCGTTGCTCAGCCTGGCATCGCTGTGCTCGCCTGCCATGCTGTTATTCTGAGTCCTTCGCTGTCATTGTGAGCATCCATGGACAATAACGGCTATCCGTGATGACAGAAACGGGTGTCGCGGGGTTAAGGCCCAAGGGTAGGTTCTTCGTGCCCTGCAAGGGCACAAGAGAGTAGCCGGGGGCAACGCCCCCGAAATGCGCGACGTTCGTTCCCCGACCCTGAAGGGGTCGCATTCTCTTGAGCCGCCGGACGCAAGCCCGCCGTGGCACCAGCCGGATTCGACCCTTTCAGGGTCGGACCTTGTGGGGGGGGGCGCGTTTTCCGGGGGCGTTGCCCCCGGCTACTCGCTCGATCCCCTCCGGGGATCAGGAGTCGACAGTGCTGAGGACGTTCTGGGGGGCAAGAAGCGGCTAAAACGCCTTCCGGTCCGCCCGGCCTAAATTGCTCGACTGAAACGAGTAGTTCATCGAGTCTCTGGAGAGCGAAGCGAACAATCTCACTCCGGACTTTTCTGCCGGGAAACAGCAGGGCGAGCAGCTCCCGCATGAGAGTGGCGGTCTCCGGGCGCATGTATTGAAATACTTACGTCTTATCCTTGGGTTTCCCGGTTTCCTGGGCGGCTTTGTCCTTAGCCATAGCCACCAGGAGGTTCTTAATCTCACTTAGTTCTTTTGCGATTTGGGTGAGAGCTTCAACAGTCTGAGCGGCGAAAGCATCCTGCATAAATAGCCTCCTATTTCTTGAGAGATGTAGCCTTTTTCGGTCCGGGCTTCACCTTGGGGAACGGGCAGCATCAGCTTACAACTTCTGCTTCACACGTGGTGACCGTCAGAGGCAGGCCGTTCTCGGCCCGAAACTCGAGGCATTCCTTGATGGCAGCGCGGATGTTTTCCTCCGCTTCCTCTTCCGTTTTCCCCTGACTTACGCAGCCGGGAATGGATGGACACTCAGCAACGAAAACCCCACCCTCATCCGGGTAAATGGTGATCAGCAGTTTCATCCCAACTCCAGGCTCCAATTATCGCACAATTTGTTCCCAGAGGTTCTCTGCATTCCCCTCAATCGCGTCCCGGCACAGACAGTTGCATTAGGGCAGTAAGCAGTAGGCAGTGGGCAGTAGGCAGAAAGTGGGAAGCCGACAGCTTTTCGTAGCGGCGGCCTCCGCAGCAGCACCTGACACCCGACACCTGGCACCTGACACCTGTTTCTCGTCACTTGTCACTCGTCACTTGTCACTGCCTATTTGGTCCCTTCGGGAATTCGCAGACCCCAAAGAACAGAGGTCCGCGCTACGCTTGCCAGAGTGGAGGAAGCCCCAAGGCTCGAAGCCGGAGGTCTAACAGCCGCTGGTCGATATAACTGTGCGCCAGAAGGTGCCGAAAGGCGGCGCGAAGGTCGGTCAAGTGGCCTCCCAGGTAAAACGTTTCGAGGAGACCCACACTGCCACGAACAGGGAAGCCTTCCGCCCTTGCCAGTTTGCGAGCATTGTAATCATCGAGCAGCAGGGCATCCGCCCGGATTTCTTTCCCAAGGAGAATTGTGCTGAGTTCTTCGACACCCAAAGCATACTTTTCTCGCGCCGCCAACAAGTCCGCTTGATTCTGAAGTTGCTTTACTTCGATCCATTCCGCCTTCGCAACTTCCGATGCCCCTGGCAGGCCCGCACCCGAGAGCACCTCTTCGTGGTGAACTTCCATGGAGATGTAAAGGCGTGGAAAGAGCCTATTGAGGAGGTCGAAGCAGCCAAGCTTCGCCAGAATAACCAGAGGGGATGAATCGGCTACGACGGTCACGCTTCGGGACGGTCGGTGGACAGGCGTTCCTCTTCCAGATCCTCGGAACTGTATCGCAGCGGTGGGACACCGTGCTTGGCGGCGAAATCCATGAAAGCCGCGAGCGGCGTCTGGCACAGCTCAGCGGCGCGTCCGAGTGAGACCTTATATTCTCGATAAAGTTCGAGCGCCAGCAGTCGAGCGGCTTGCTGGGAGAGGTTCCTCTCCTCCAAATTTGCTGCCTTCAGAAGCGCTGAGGGCAACTCTACGGTTACGGTTTCCATGCCTCAAAATTACCGCATTTGTGACCGTTTGTCATGTGATTTCACTGGCCCATGGCCGGAGGTACAAAACCATCCCGCTCTGGAAGGTTCTTGGGCAGGCTAGCGCAGACGGTCGCATTAGGGCAGCAGGCAGTAGGCAGAAAGCGGGAGGCGGGCAGCTTTTCGTGGCGGCCGGCCGCCGCACCAGTACTTGGCGCCTGATACCTAACACCTGGCACCTGATACCTGACACCTGGCACCTGACACCCCGGAGCGTGCCGTTCTACAAGCCGACTGATTTTGCCTGTTTCTCGTCACTGGTCACTCGTCACTTGTCACTGCCTTTTGGGTCCCTTCGGGAAATCGCAGACCCCAAAGAAGGGGGACCGCGCCAGCCCGCGGGTTCGCCTCCCAGAACTTTGCCAGTCGGATTGCTCCTTCCCACGCTTGGTCGGCTACCTGTTGAACGAGCAGTTGCAGGGTAAGCTCCTTGCAGCTTAGACCGAAGTTCCACAGGGGTTCGGAGGGTATTCTACTGATTTACTGAGAGATAGTTCGAGATTCAATTTCCAGCTACTGGCAACAACTCGATCAACTCGTAGGCCCGCGCCTGCAGGGGT
>Ga0182027_10013019_pt1 | contig 11639 bp, 4 predicted proteins | sample 712E1DmetaG_FD_121300 | JGI IMG/M metagenome (GOLD analysis project Ga0182027, IMG submission 121300) | Permafrost microbial communities from Stordalen Mire, Sweden - 712E1D metaG (Illumina Assembly) | ecosystem: Environmental > Terrestrial > Soil > Wetlands > Permafrost | place: Sweden...
AAATGGGCATTTCTACTGACCTTATGCAACAAATGGTTCATTATGGAGTTAATAATAAAGGTGCTCTACAAAATATATCAAATATAGCTTTTAGCAATGCTGGTTTAGGCTCTAAGTTAGATCTTCCAATGAGAGATGCAGTTATGGAAGCTGCTATAGGTCAAATTGGAGTTTCTGGAATAACTTCAACTGGTGAAGCAGCAATGAGTGGTGCCGCAGCTTCGATGGGTACTGCATATGGCGCAGGCGCTAGTGGAATTAATATCAATCCACAAAATGCTGCCTATTTTGGTGAACAAGGTTTAAAGGGCGGCCAATTATTACAGCAATCTCTTAGAACACAATTTAATCCTATGAGAATGGGATTAATGGGTTTATTAATATCTAAGGGCGTAACCGATCCAATGATGTTAAATGCGGTAGCTCAAAATTGGGAATCATTAAACGTTAATCAAAAAACAAATATGGCTAAAGTATTAGGCTATAATAAAGTAGAAGACTTTACACGTGAAGCCGGTACAAGCATGATGCGATATACAGATAATCAAGCTGAATTCCAAGAACAATTATTTGGTCAAGATCCTACAAGTAAAGGACTTAGACAGGCAATGAATTTAACTGGACTTGATGTTAGGCGTGGATCATTATTAACTGGCAATGTAAATCAAGAATCAGCAGCAATGGCTAGAGCAGCAAGGGCAACTGGTATGTCTACAGGCGCAGGACAAGCTGGTGTAACCGTTGAAGCCGGTGACGTAACTACTTCACAACAAGAAAATAAAACACGTAATGAAAATGTTGCAAATATATTAGCTGCTTGGAAAAAGACATTTGGCGACGAAGCAATGGGCGATATCATAAAGAAGGCCCTTAATGCTTCAATGACTGAAGTTCTGAAGGAAATCGAGAGATCAACTCACATGCAACAAGCTCAAGCTATGTCAGATAAAGTTAATAGAACATGGTTTGGTGTTGCTGGTGAAGGCGCATTAAGTAAAATATTCGATAAACAACAATAGGAATATAAATGCCCATATATAACATACCACAAGATAGGATTAAAGATTCAAAGATCGATATAGATCCTATATCTGATCCTATGCAAATGCTATATAGCAGAAGTTCTTTTTGGTGTGTTTGTTTTATTCCCTTTAATGAGCCAGCAGCGGCTTATAATAAATCATTAGCAGGCGCATTAGCTACTAAAAATCCTATAGTAATAGTAAATGATTGTATTAATATAAATGTTCAAAATAATAAAACTGATTTTATTAAATCATGTTCAATGATATTTAAGATAACTGATGTTAATTATCAAACCCGTGTAGCAAATGGTGATTGGACTTTTGTTTGGATAGCAGACAATAAAGAACAAATAGATGCTATAGCACAATCTTTATCAAATGGGCATGGTAATATATATGATGCTATATATAATAATTGGAACTCAGGATTGAAATTTGTAGGCAGAGTTATTAATGTTAATTCAACAGATTCTATGGCTGGCAATGGTAAAAGGGCATATAATACATCGATTAATGCTCAATCTTTTTTAGAGATGGCCACAACTATATATCTAATGCAACAATCTGCTTCTATTTTAACTTCAGGTCAAGCGGATCTTAGTTCTATACAATTAGCTAAAGCATTGGGTAGAACAGTTAACACTTCAGGGGCTAGTAGTAATAAGAAATTAAATAAGGCAACATTTCCAGTTTATAAACAATATGATTCTCAATTAGCTGCTTTTTATAAAAACTATGCAGAAAAGAGATCAATGAACTTACCGACATGTGATGTGGCTTTATTGGTTAACTTTATAATAACAATGGGATTAGATACAAATAGTGCAGCCGGTCAAGCTATCAAATATCCATGGAAGGGGGATAAGGCAATGGGCGCAGCTAGAGGATCTTTTAGTGATGCTATAAAGATACCGAGGTCTGTACCTACTATATTAGGTAATCCAAGTGCTAATTATTTATTTGAATTATATAATATATATACTGGCGTATTAAAGTATGCAACTAAGAATAAAACTAGTAAACCTTGGATGGACTTTGCACCTACAGGCAATAATTTATTTGGTAAGGGTGGAATGAACAATCGGGAGCCTATTTGGAAACAATCTAGTATACCATTAAAGGGATGGATATATTATCAAATGCCTAATTGGGAAGGTACTAATATTTGGCAATTACTTAATACTTTCTTAAATCCAACAATTAACGAAATGTATACTTGTTTAAGATGTGATGAATATAATAGGATAAGACCTACTATTATAGCTAGAGAGAGGCCGTTGGGTACTAATTTATTTAATCTAATATCTAATACAAAAATGTCAGCTACAAGTGCAAATGTTGATATATCGAATGCATTTAATAGCAGTAAGGTTCCATCAATAGCTCCAGTTGGTATTAATTCAAAAACATTTGAAAGGGCTATGTTTATTGATAATCCAACATGGATAATTGATGATAATATGGTATTATCTTATAGTGTATCAACTTCTGAAGCTCGCAGAATTAATTGTACAGTTGTATGGACTACCTCAATGACAGACGGCATTAATGGAACTCAAGTACAAGATAATATACAGAATTCTCCTATCGAAACTCAAAAAGAATTACAAATGATAGGTGGTAATTGGGTTACGGATGATAATGATATAGCTAGAAATGGCCTTAGAATGGATATCTCAACGAGCAACTTTGACGTACCGGGTACTGCTTGTAACAATGCTAATTTTTGGGCTAGAATGAGAGCTGATTGGTTATTTAATGGACATTTAAAACCATCAGGCACAATACATCTAGTCGGCATACAAGAGCCTATTTGCGAAGGCGACAATGCTCAGATAAGAGGAGTTTTGTTTCATATCGATGCCGTTACACATAATGCTTCAATTGCAGCAAATGGCGATAAGATATGGACTACAACATTATCAGTATCCAATGGCATCATAGCTAGTAGTTTATTAAGTGGTAGCACTGTTCCAAGATACATTAACTCTGAAAGCAATGTATATAAGCAGCCAGATAATATGCCAGCTACTACTTATAATTATACCTCAGCAGCAAATAAGGAATATGATTCTAGCCAAACAGTAGTTTCTAGTTCTGCATCAACTTCAATTAACTCTGCTAAAGATATATTTAATAAGGTTAAAGGATAAGATATGTATTATGTTGGAACGATAATAAAAGTTAAACCTCCAGAGGCAAAGGATAATTATAATAAAATCCAATACGAATATCTTGTTGCTTGTAGGGGTTATAATTATTCCGGTAAATTATTCGATCATGCCATATATAAAAACAATTACGGTAATGCCGATGATTATGAAGATAAATTATTGTTAGAAGGTGAGAAGGTAATCGTATTCTGTCCTTATAATAATAATAACTCTCCAATAATTATAGAAACATTAAGATCTACAAGTGTTCCAACTGATTCAAATTATAGATGGTTTAGAAGAATAAATAGTATAGAAGAATACATAGACATTGAAGGCAATTGGTCAATGACGATTAATATGCCTACTAAGGTCAAAGATGCATCAACGGGTAGTTCATCTAGTAAACCAAGTTTAGAAACTGAACGTCCTCATATGCACATGAAGAAAGATGAAATAGTTATTGATGATAGTAATGGAGAATCAATTAAGTTTGACAGACCTTCACAGACATTGACTATAAATGCTAATAATATTAATATAGTAGTAATGAAGAATGCTAATATAACAGTTCAAGAAAAATGTATAGTTAAAGCTAAAAATGCTGATGTGAATGTGGATGAAAAATGTAATATAAACGCCAATGAAGTTAAGGTTACTGCTAAACAAAAATGCTCCGTTATAGCTAAAAAAGAATGTAATATAAAATCTACTATGATTAAAATGAATGGTGAAGAAGGTATGGTGGTAACTACCGCAACATGGCCTACAGATTTAGTCACTGGAGTACCAATAGTAGGCAATCCAACAGTTAAGGCCGGTAGTCAAACATCATAAGGAGAAGATATGGCAACGACATTATTAAGTCATGAAGCATCTATATATAAAGATGATTTCTTTTGTAGATTCCCAAAATATAATGGTTTGGATTACATAAAGCTTTATGGTTATTCTTTAGATATATTAGATATAGGTAAACCATCTTCTGCTGTATCAGCATTACAAAATGCTACATCAGGGGCTTCTTCATTAGTATCAAATAAATTAAAAAGTCAAGTATCTACCGTACCATTTAGCTTTCCAATTAATCCTCAATCTATTACGATAAATGTTCCAGCAGCTACTACGTTAACTACTACAATGAGAGGTATAGTAGAAGAAAATAATGGTGCTCCCTTAAGATACATTACCATTTCAGGCACAACAGGGATTTTACCTACAAATGGCTCTAGTATTGTATCAAATAACAAAAGTGCAGTTGATTCAAATTTAAGTTATTTATTTAAAAATTCAATTAATTCAATTAATAGCATTAAAAATACCGCTACTAGAATAAGTAATATATTTACAGGCAATAAAAGTAATCCATTAAACTATCCTACAAGTTATATAGACGGTATTAATGGAATGAATGCAATAGTTGCTAAAAGCGAACTTGTAACTGCTTATGGTTTCATACATACTTTGATTAGACATTTAGATGAATATCTGGCTGTCAAAAAGACAAAAGATGGTCGCACAAGACAATTGAGATTAAATTGTTATAAAGATCAGTTTTATTATGCATGTACATTAACAAGTTATAGTATATCAAAAATAGCAGGATCTTTAGAATATCAATATACAATTAATTTAACGGCATGGAAAAGATTTGATTCTACTACTAATAAACGTAGAGCGATTACGCCTTCATTAAGGAATGGATCTGATCAGGCTTTTTTAGCTAAAGCATTAGATGCAACAAGACAAGCAAGAAAAATCGTAGGAGGGGCATATAATACTTTATCTGGCTTTAGAACTGACATTAAGAATATGTTTCAAATGGTTGGTGAAGTTATTAATACTACATCTGCTGCAATCGGATTTGTTAATTATACTTTATCTGACTTTGGTGGAATATTAAAGAACGATTTGCAGACAGTATTTAAACAGTCAATTGAAGATCCAACTAAGGGATTAATTAATAATGCGTCGGCTCTACATAAAATCATATCTCAATTGTTCATGCCTTCTATTGATAAAACTAATAATATAAAAACTGCTAGGGATTCTCAAATTATAGCAAATGCTATTAATCAATTAGATCCTAATAGACCTAAAGATATTGGGTCAACCGATTCAAGCCCTTCGATGCCTACAGGTGGATTTCCAGTACAATTAACTGATTGGAATAATACTGATGCACATCCAGAAATATATGATAGTCTATTATTATCTGATATGGTTATAGCTCCAGAAGCTCAAACTAAAATAGATAATGAACAGGAACGATTACGCAATTTAACTGCGAATGATTTTAGAAAAAAGCGTGATATGGTTAGAGATATGGTTCGATCAATAGCTGAAAATCTTGGTCTAGGAAATGCAGTTTATAATGAAACATATGGGTTACAAGCGCCGAAAATTGTTTATCGTAATACGACTACTGATGATATATATTTATTAAATAATCTAAATAATCTATTAATGGGATTTGACGCTATAATTGAATATTTAGATAGTATAGAAAATACTAATGTTAATAATAGTTATTTTGAATTTTATTCAGACATGGCAAAATCTAGTAATATTACCTTTGAGGATTCTAGTTCTAAGTTTTACGTTCCATTTCCATCGGACGCTTCATTACAATCTTTAGCAGTACAATATTTAGGCGATGTTAATCGTTGGATTGAAATTGCTGCGGTTAATGGCCTGCGTGAACCTTATATTGATGAAGATGGTTTCTTTGTAGATGTACATGGTATATCAGGAGATAAAATAACAATACCTACCAATATTAATTTATATGTAGGGCAAGTAGTCGAAATTACATCTGATATTGCATTTATACCCAAGAACATTAAGATAACTGAAATTAAATTATTAGAACCACCAATTACCTCTTTAATATCATATACTGGATCTATTAATTTACCTGATTATTTATTATCTAGTCATCCTAAAATTAAAGCTTATATGCCTAATACTGTTAACTCTAAGCGTATGATAGCTATACCATCCAATAATGTTGTTAATATTCCAGATAGAATTAAATTAACTCCTCAGATGTCAGATTTAGATCAAATAAACCAAATGGCATATACAGATTTTATGATTCAATCTAATGGTGATTTGGCGTTAACGTCTTCAGGTGATGTAAAATTATCATTTGGGTTTAATAATTTAGTTCAAGCTGCTAACTTAAAGCTATTAACTAAGGTTAATTCATTGTTACAAGATCCTAGTTATGGCGCTGGTGTAGAAGCAGGAACACCAAGTTCTGAAATTAATTCACAGGATATTTTACAAGCATTAAACGAAAGTTTTAATGATGATCCGAGATTCACTGGAATACAAGTTGGTACAGTAGCGATGATTGGTCCAGTATTAAAGATAAATATTCTTGTTGGTGTTAACGGCATTGATATATTCTTACCAATTAGTACGCAATTACCTATATAAGTACCTATTAAATGATACATTACCTATATGAATGTATCAAATAAATGGATGTTATGGCATTACAGATAGATAAATTAACTAATTTAATATTAATTAATACTCAAGCTGCTATTAAAACAGCCTACCCTACTGCTGTACCTACAGATATGCAATTAAAAATAGCAAAAGCAATAGCTGGTGGATTTATTCAGATTATGATAACTAAGGCAATAGGTAAAACTGATGACGGTGTTATAAATAATCCAATGGTAGGTCCATCTATAGGTATGACGGGTATAGATGTTGATTTTGCTATTAAATCAGTTGTTGCATATATGACATCACAAATACCTAGTTATAAAGAAACAAAAATTAATAAGTTAATGCTCAAGGCTATATTTAATTCAGTTAAGATATATTTTGCTGTAATTACAAATAGTTCTATTAGTGGATTTGGTGGTCAAATAACGCAAATCACTGGTTGGTCGCCACAAGATTTATATTTATTGATATATCAAAATATGGAAGGTGATTTAAAGGTTCACCACCCTAATTCTAAATATGGTAAGATATATTTTACAGCATTAGCTACCGGATTTACTGATGTTATTCAAAAAAAAGCAAAACCAACTATGATACCATCGGCTCCAGTGCCGCCAGCATTTCCTGTTGGACCTCTAATAGCTAAGTTCTCTTAAAATACCTAATCTTATGAGAGATAATCTCTCTTATTCTTATATTCAATGGAGTACAAAATGTCTGATTTACCAACACTTAGAAGTCAACAAGATATACTTGCAGATTTAAAAACTGGTTTTTTGTCAAGAGTACAAACAGTTAATGATTTAAATCGCGGTTCAGTTTTATTACAATTCCTTGAATCTATAGCCCAAAGTCAGTTTAAGGGAACTGCCGATATTATATCCATGACAGATGCATTATCAGTTGATCGTGCTGTTGGTGATGCTTTACAAAAATTAGCTAGAGATAATAACGTACCTATTCTAGCGGCAAAACCTTCTTCTGGATATATAACAGTAACGGATTTAACTTTCATTAAAATTGAAAGTTCAATATATTCTGGTCAATCTGCTCCTGTAGCTGGATCAACTACTTTGTATGTAACCGATCTCGCCAATGCAAGTCCAACTGGCGGTCGTTTATATATAGGTAGGGGAACTGCCAACGAAGAAGGTCCATTAACGTATAATTCGATCACTTCTGGCGGCGGAGGCACTTATTGGATAGTAACACTATCACCCTCTACCCCTACCACTAGATTTCATAACATTGGTGAAAAGATTACGATTGCTCAAGGTGGTAATAGATCAATTAATTCAGGTACAACAGCGAAGACACCAGAAGGCGGATCAACCGTTCCAGTATCCTTTAGCACTACTGCAAATGTTACTATACCTGACGGTGAAGTAACAATTTATAATGTTCCAGTTCAGTGTAATGAAGCTGGTATTATAGGTAACGTACCAGCAGGCGCAATTTCAGAAATAATCGGATTACCGTTTAATGCGTCAGCTAATAATGAACAAGCTTTCGCAAATGCTATTGAAACAGACACAGACGATGTATTACGTGAAAGAATTAAATCTTATGAACAAGCTAAATCAAAAGGAACTGAAACTGCAATATTAGCTTCAACACAAGATGTTATAGCTCCAGACGAATTAAAGAAAGTTCAGAGCACAGCAATCGCTAGGTACGCAGATTTGTCATCTTCTTTAATATTTGATGATGGCACTGGATATGAACCTATTTATAATGGTGTTGGTATCGAAACCGTAGTTGATTATGCTCTAGGCGGCGAACAAGAATTACAATTAAGAAATAAACCAATGATTAGGGCGGTTTTAAGAACTAATACAATAGCTCCATATAGTTTATTTGGTAATGAACAATTAATAGTACAAGTTAACGGCATACCTACTACACATGCATTTATTGCGACTGATTTTAAAGTTATAGGCAGGGCTTCGGCACTAGAAGTAGCGGCTTCTATAAATAGTGACCCCACACTTAATTTTTCCGCTAATACTAATTCAAATAGAACTAAGGTTATTATATATCCTAAATCAAGATATCAAAATGATATACAAGTATTACCATCAGCAGTTAATGATGCTAATGCAATATTAGGATTCGCTACACAAAAAGAATATACTTTGCGTTTATATAAAAATGATGAAGTATTATATCAAGATGGGTTATTAGCTTCAATAACTACACAAAATAAGTCAGGCTGGTCTTCTTCAATACATAGTGGAATGACATTGACTTATCAAGTTGATAATACACCACCGATTACAATAACGTTTTACGATTCAGATTTCGTTGCTATAGATCCAACCTCTCAAATGAATGCATTAACTTCATTAGATATATGGGTTAAAGTATTTAATAGTAAAATGGCAGGCGTAACTGCTATTATGTCGAATGAGGCAATCGAATTTATAAGTAATTTAGAGGCATCTAATGGTGCTCAATTAAAAATCTTTAGAGATTTAGAAAAAGACAGCGATAGTATAGCTAGAAATTCTACATTAGCTAATTTGATATTTGCCTCATTGGCAGATTTAAATTCAGTTGGTCGTAAATCGGATTATACATTTAATCCTAATACTGGCCAAATTGGATTAGTTGATATATTAAAAGTTGGTGATAAAATTACAGCCGGATCTTCAGTTACCCGTGGCAAAGTTGAAACTAATGCAATTACTTCAGGCCCTTCTATTGCCGGTAATTTTTGGTTCATACTCGATGGCGACGTTACTTTTATTCCTACAGGAATTGATAATACAACACAAGTATATTTCGATACAACTACAATACCGAATAAATTAACAATTAATGCATATAGTACATTGGCCTTTGGTTCAGTTCAAGTTGGTGATTGGATTTTAGTTTGGAATAATCCAAGTGATAATAACTGTATCTATACTTCTGGCCTTTATGATAATACTGGATTTTGGAGAATAGAATCTATTATTAATACACCTACATTGCAAACTTTAGTAGTCGATGCTGATATACCACCTGTTACCGGTGGAGGCACAATAAGTCATTCCGTTATACCATTGGATAGAATTGTTTGTATAAGAAGTTCATCGCAAATACAAAGAGTTTCTTTTCAGCCAGAAGATTTATCAACTTTTATCAATGAAATATCAAGTCAAATGGTTGGAGTAGATATACAGGTTATTGGTAGTAAAATTAGATTATCAACTCAATCGTATGGCACAAATGGACAATTCGCTATTGTAGTAGTTGATGTCGGTGGATATAACTTAGGATTTGTTGCTGGTACTATTTCATCTAACATACCGTCACATCTCGGTTCTACAGTTACATCTGATTCAGAGGCCGGAGTACCAACATTTGCTTATAGTTCATTTTCATCCAAAGTAAATGATTCAGTTTATGTAGATGCTAATTATGAAAATATAGGCGGATCGGATGCTTGTTTCGTTGAAATGCTTAATCAATATAGTACTGTACCGATAGCTAATTATATCGATACATTAATAAATCGTAGAGTACTAGGCATTAATTTCGATCCATCGAATGATAGAGTTTCAATGTTGGTTCCCCCTTATATGAAAAATTATATTATTGGAGCTAATACATTTAGAAATTCTCCTATTCAAGTAAATGATAGATATTTTATTAGATCGGCTTATCAATTTGATTCATCGGACACATTAACTGCTATTATAGACGGCAATCCCACAACAGAAACTTTTACATTACCAATATCTCGGAAATTAATAGTACAAAACCCAATCAGCAATATAAGTTTTAGTGCTACTGATGGTGAATCATCATTGCCATTAAATCACCCTGTTTCATTTCAGGGGTTTGATTTTGATAATTTTAAAGCTTGGAGGCAAGCATCCGCTATTTTAACTAATGGAACTTATAATTTAAGAGTTAAATCAGTTGATTTCGGACCATTGGGTAATAAGGTTAGGGTTGGATTTGCATATCCTGATTCTTCAACACAAACTGATATTAGTCATACGATAACTAATAATGAAAGTATTGATATAAATATTATGTTACCTGCTGTTACTGAAAGGGCACCAAATTGGACACAAGATGCTTCATTTATAGTAAATATAGCTAATCTTGGTGGATTAGATAGCGTTACATATCAATATGTAGTAGGTAGTGTCGGATTGGATTTCATAACTGCTGGAATTTCGATTGGTGATGTTGTTATAATTAACAGTCAATCTGATTTTTTATCTGCCAACAAGGGATTAAGGGCAAAAATAACTAACGTAATGTCGGATAGTTTTACTATACAACTCCCTGCTGGAATAGCGCAGAGTGACAACAACGTAATAGTTAGTTCCTTTTCTAATATAGATGGAACAATTACCATATCAACTAATGTACCTAATAATCTTACTGTTGGAGATAAAATAGGTTTATATAATACAGCGATAAGTAATGGCAGCACAAGGCCATACAATGCTACTTATCAAGTATTAACTACACCAACACCAACACAATTTACGATTTCAGCACCCGTAGGTGTTCCTGCTGGTTTAATAACGCAAGCAACATGGGTTAGTAATATAATTACAGTTACATCACCTTCTCATGGATTAACGGTTGGTAATGTAATAATTATTAGTGGAATTAATACTCAATACAATGGTATAGCAATAGTCGCTTCGGTTCCTGATGTTGATCATTTTACAATTACTAAAAACGGATCACCATCGATAACTACTATTTTTAATATGGGTAGATTTGATTTTCAATCATATCAGAATTCATCTTTGCCATCAGATACGTATAATATTTCTACCATAAGTAAAGCAATAGATGGATTAGTTACTGTAACTACCATAAGTGGAACCGCTCCAGCAGCTAATAGCATCATACAAGTTAATAATACTCTAATTAATAATTGGCAAGATGGAACTTCATATAACGTCGGTGATGTGGTTAAAGATCCTAGTTCTGCTACTTTATATAAATGTATTCTTCCTGCCTCTGGTGCTACTTTTATACA
>Ga0182027_10013020_pt1 | contig 11638 bp, 10 predicted proteins | sample 712E1DmetaG_FD_121300 | JGI IMG/M metagenome (GOLD analysis project Ga0182027, IMG submission 121300) | Permafrost microbial communities from Stordalen Mire, Sweden - 712E1D metaG (Illumina Assembly) | ecosystem: Environmental > Terrestrial > Soil > Wetlands > Permafrost | place: Sweden...
GGCCGCTAAAGGATACATTCGCTTTGAGTTGAAGGAGCGGATGGGCGTGCGCCATGTGCCCGAACTCACCTTTCTGGCCGACCGCTCGGGCCGCTTTCAGGCACGGATCGATGAGCTGATGGACCGATCTCGCAAGCGGCAAAAGACGCCCGCGGTACAACAGGCTCCGGCCAAGTAGCCACGCATGGATACCGCCTCCAGAACGCGGTGTCCGCTCGGCCAACTAGCCGAATTGTGGCCCAGCATGGCCTGTTTCACCGAGACCCGGCATAAGAGCACTTGAGATTCCGCGCGAATCTGTTAGCCTTGTCCCTGTCGCATTGCAGGCATGCCTCTGCGCTTCTTGAAGGCGCGGATTATAGCCGGATCAGGTTAGTTCCCCAAATTTCCCTGACCGGGGCCGAACCCGTGATTCTGCGCGGCACAGGCGATGCCCCGCCCGTTGGAGAAGCGCTGGAAGTGGAAACTACTCAGAAATCTCCCGCCCCGGATTCACCCGACAGGCAGAGCAAACGGCCGTTCAGGCTGCCCAAATGGGCTATCGGCTATTTGAATCCCTTTCTGGAGCCGCACGATCCCGATTCGCCGGAAGCCCTGCGATGGCGGCTGCCCCCCTGGGCCGGCATCTGCGAGGCGGTCCTATTTCTCGCTTTCACGGTCTTCTTTCTTACTTACGGACTAACTCCGATCCTGGGCGGCGATGGATTAGGATTGGTCGGCGCCGATGAGCCCCGCTATGCGCAGATCGCCCATGAGATGCTGGGCCGGATCAACTCGGCGCACACTTTGAGAGGCCAACTCAGCGCCTGCGTAACCCCATATCTCTTTGGCCATCCCTGGCTGGAGAAACCGGCGCTTTATTACTGGCGGGCGATGTTCCTGTTTCAGGACTTCGGCGTCCACGACTGGAGCGCCCGGCTGCCCTCGACCACCTTCGCCTTCATCATGGTGGCGCTCATCTACCTGCACATGCGGCGCTTCCGCCCTGGCGGCCACCTGGACGCCGCAATTATCACCTTGGCTTGCGCTGCTATTATCGGTTTCTCCCGGAGTGCATCGACAGACATGCAGATGGCGGCGCCGCTGGCCATTGGGCTGCTCGGCTGGTATGCCTGGTACGAGACCGATTCCAAGTTCTGGCTGTACGACATTTACTTTTTCACCGGCCTGGCTACTCTGGCCAAGGGGCCGGTGGCGCCATTTCTGGCCATCGTAATTGTTGCCGCCTTTGCCTTTCTGCGAAGAGATTGGTCAATCCTGCGCCGCTCCTTCTGGTGGCCCGGGATGGTGCTTTACTTCGCCATGGTGCTGCCCTGGTTCATCGCCGTGCAGCATCAGAATCCCACCTTCTTCCGCGAGTTCTTTCTCGAACACAACCTGGAGCGCTTTGCCACCGACCGGTACCAGCATGTGCAGCCCTTCTGGTACTACCTGGTGGTGGTGCTGCTCGCGCTAATGCCCTGGACGGTGATTGCTGTAAGGGCGCTGATCGATGGCATCCAAACCTCCGTGTGCGAGTGGCGTGACCGCCGCTCCAGCAAGTGCAAGCCGTGCGCCGACCGCCCCGGCGATGCCTTTCCCGAGTTCCTCGTGATTTGGGCGCTCATTCCTATCATTTTCTTTTCATTCTCGCGGTCCAAGCTGCCGGGCTATATTCTGCCCTCGATCCCGCCCATCACCATCCTCACCGGAGACTTCCTTTTCCGCCGCCGGCAGCAAGGCCTGAATCCCTGGGTTCTGGTGGGTCATGCCTTACTTTCGGGCGTGATGACCATGTCCGTTCTGCTGCTGCCCTGGTTTGTGATCCACGGCGCGCAAATGCCGCCTTCACGCGCGCTTGCTGCCGCGGTGCTAGCCGCCACCGGCGCTGTACTGCTGATTCTGATCGTTGTTAAGGGCTTCGGCCTGGCCCGGCTTCGGCTTGTCACCACTGGGGTGCTGGTGGTGCTGGTTCTCTTTCTGTTTGGCATAGGCCCATTTTTCGGTATCCCGGAGATCAGCGCTACCAAGCGGGTGATTCACCTGTTAGACCGCTCATACTCCGCGCGCCCGCTGGCAGCCCGGCTGTCTGCCACGGCCCCCGGCGATGAAACAGTCGCGGTCTTTCGTGTCCGGCGCGATATCGAAAATGGGCTCTCCTTCTACCGCAATCGTGAAGTGGTCAATTACGAGGGAGATGGCGTGCCCAAAGAGCAGCACCTGCTGGTGGCGCGCGTCACCGGACCCCACGGCACGGACCTGCACACCCCGGCAGACCTCGAAGAGCTGCTCGAAGGCCGGCCTTATGAACAGCTCTTCAGTTGGCCGGAACAGGGGTTGGTGGTTTATCTCGTAGGCAGCCGGTAAACTGTCAGCGGACAGCGAACAGCATAAGGTGAGTAACGGTTGGTTGTTCACCGGTAGTGTTAGCTGTCATTACAGGAGAAGCGTGGCAACGAGTGCTTCCATAGAAATCCTCGACCTGCGGCACTTTGCTGCGCCGGTGATCCGCCCTGTGCTGGAGGCCGAAGGCGAGCTATGGAGGCAGCGCCTGCATTGGGACTACCAAATCTCGGCCAAGCTATTAATGCAGTATCTCGACAGCCATCTGCTACCTGGCTACGCAGCCCTTGATGCAGGCCATCTCACGGGCTATGTCTTCTGCGTCTATGAAGAGACCAAGGCTGTCATCGGCGATGTATTTGCCCTGTCCAGCTCAAGCGCGATTGAAGGGTCAGCTCACGAAGTCGAAGAGACACTGCTCAAACATCTCTTTGAGACACTGCTCAATTCGCCGCAACTCGATCGCATCGAATCGCAACTTCTGCTGCATCCTTCAGGCTCCCACGCCGCAATCTTTCGCGCGGCCGGTTTCCAGATCTTCCACCGTCTCTTCATGCTGCAGTCTCTTCAAGGCCTCTGGACACCGCCCCGCGTGGACCTGCCTGGCGAACTCGAGCTCCGCCTATGGCGCGATGAGGATCTGAACTCCGCCGGGGAGCTTATCTTCGCGGCCTATCGCGACCATCCCGATAGCCTGATCAACGACCAGTACCGCTCCGTCCACGGCTCGCAGCGCTTTCTGCACAACATTGTCCGCTACTCCGGCTGCGGAACTTTTTCCGCACAGGTCTCGCATGTGGTGGTCGAGCGCCACAGCGGCAAGATGATCGCCCTGGTGCTGGGCTCGCGCGTCAGCCCTGAAAGCGGCCACATCACCCAGCTCTGCGTCCACCCCAACTACCGCCGCCGTGGCCTGGCTCGCATGTTGCTCTCCGTCGCCGCCTTCCATTTCATGCTCCTTGGCGCCACTGAGATCTCGCTCACCGTCACCGAATCCAACTCCGATGCCATCAACCTCTATCTGGCTGAGGGATATACCTGCCCGCACAGATTCGACGCCGCGGTTTGGCAACGGGAAGGCACGGGCTGACACATATCTAGAAATTCCGCACCCTCGAGTTTTTAGTAGTATCCTCATTGGCGGATTCAGCAGCTAAGCAAGGAGGAATAATGCGATGAGGCCAAACTCAGGAAAGGCAACCGTGCCGGGCAAAGGCATCATGGTGCTCTTGTTATGCGCCATTGTATTCATGGGTTGCGGACCTTCCGTAGAAAAACGCAAACAGATCGCGGCGTCTACAAACGACCAGGCGGTTCTGGCGAATATGGCCATCCAAGACAGCGACAACGATGTCCGCGCGACGGCGGCCGGAAGGCTCACGGATCAGAAATCGCTGGCGAAGGTGGCTCTCGATGACCACACCAGCAATGATGTGAGATCGACGGTGATGGCAAGACTCACCGATCAGGAATCGCTGGCGAAAGTTGCGCTAGTTTACCTCACCAGCGATGAGGAGAGATTGGCGGTGGTGGCAAAACTCACTGATCAGGAGTCGCTGGCGAAAGTAGCCCTGGATACCAACAGCAAAGATGTGCAAGAGGCAGCGATCAAAAAGCTGACCGACCAGGCGGCTTTATATCGCGTGGCCTGCACAGCGAAGGAACTGACGAACAGGATTCTTGCAGTCGGCAGAATGACGGATCAGCCTCTACTTGCCAAGCTGGCCTCCGAACAGCCCGCTGCCGCCATCCGTTTGGCTGCGATCTCTCGAATAATCGATGATGATTTTCTCCTGCAGCGTAGTCGTGTGGATATTTCCGACTCCGTGCGAATGGCTGCGGTAGAGGCGATAAAGAACGAGAAGTATTTGGCGCGGGTCGCCATTGAAAACGATAGCCGGGCACAACGCAAGGCTGCCGACCGGCGCGTCAGTGAGCCGGCTCTTCGGCGTCAGATCAATCTTGCAGACCAGCACCTGAGAACGGAGCTGGCGGCGATTGAGCATCAAACCAACCAGGAATCGCTGGCGCAGTCCGCTTTGCAGGGCAAGTTTGATGTCATCCGTCTGGAGGCGGCCAAGCGGCTCAATCAGCAGGCAATTCTTGGAAAGGTGGCCAGCGAGAGTAAAGACCGGGAGGTCTGCAAAATCGTCTTTGCTAAGCTGACGGACCAGAATGTCCTCCGTGGCGTGGCCGCAAACGCGGGAGACAACGCTATGCGAACGGCTGCCAGCGTGAAGGTTGGGCAGACCACTTGGACGAAGGTGTTCGAGAATGCTTCGGTGAAAGACACTAACCCGGTTGCCCTGGGAGAAGCCTTGGCGGCCGTGGACCTCTTTTCAGAGCAGGAGGAAGCAAAAGAAGGCGTTGTCCAGGCGTGTCTGAACTTCATCCGGCGTGGAGATGAGACGCGAATTCCCGAGCTAGTCGATTTGCTTGGCCGATACGGCGACGTATCCCTGGCTGAAGACTATCTGAACTGCGGCCAGCCGGATTTGGATACCGCAGCCCGCCGGTGGGCAAATGACCACGGCTATGACGTCGGCACGGGAAACGGCTCGCATCGTGCTGCATGGGGTAGCGATAGATAGGAATGGCCTGCACGGGATGCAATTGCGTGGCGCCCGAAGTCTCCTCTTGAGACCTGGAAAACCACAAATCTCAGTTGGAGCCTATCGTGCGATCAGGAACATCAGCCAGCTGAGTACCACAGCCGCGCCCACGAACAGCACAAAGCAGTAAATCGCGAAACGGATCATGCGCCGGGGTGTCTCGCGCTGGGTGATGCCGAAGACCACGGACGCGAATAGGGCGAATAACACAACCGCCGAAAAATGGGAGGGCCGGAAGATCACGATTTCCTCCCAGTGCGAAGATTGTGCGCATCCACGGCGGCAATCACGTTGAGCAAGCCCGCCACTACGATAAAGCGCGTGCCGTAGTCGGCAGTGGTCACCTGCACCTGGTCCGCGCCCAGACCCAGAATCCGGCTGACGATGTACAGCAGCCCATTGCCCAGGTCGCCGGCCAATCCTAAAACGTCAAGAATGTCGTGGGCCCCGCCGTAGAGCTTTCCCTGCATGGCGATGCCCAACACAAACATGCCCAGGATCGACGCAGCCAGCAGCGCTCCACGGACCCATTTGCCCAGCAGAAAATGCCCTGCGCCCGGCACCAGCCAGCCGGCTATCAGGGGCAGATAGACAAACCCTTGATCTGCTTCAGCGTTCTTGTTTAGAGAAGTTGCCATTCTTTCTTGAATATACCGTACCGGGGCAGGAACTTTCCTAACCCTTGATCCCTAACCCCTGATCCCTATATCCGCACCAACTCCTGCTGAATCCGACCCGTCACCCACGTCTTGCCCGGCGCGGTCATCATGTTGACCTCGCTGCGCACTCCAAACTCCGGTAGATAGATGCCCGGTTCAACAGAAAAACAGGTGTGGGGCAGCAGGAGGCGCTCGTCGTGGGTTTCCAGGTTGTCAAGGTGTGCGCCAGGACCATGAAGCTCTTGGGTGATGTTATGACCGGTGCGGTGGGTAAAGAACTCGCCAAACCCGGCTGCCTTGATTACTCTACGGGCAGCATCGTCGGCCTCATAACCGCGAATGGCACGCCCTTCCGCAAAGGCCTTTTCCACTGTGGCGATGGTTGCATCGCGCGCGTTTCGCACCGTCTCAAAAACCAGTTGTTCGCGCTCCGTTGGCTCGCGGCCTACCACCCCGGTCCAGGTGATGTCGTAGAAGATGCTGCCCGGCTTCTCCTGCCGGCCCCAGATGTCTATAAGAATGAAATCGCCCTCGCGTATGGGCGCGTTATTTTCTGCCGTTGGCTCATAGTGAGAATCGGAAGAGTTGGCGTTGGCGCTCACGTTGGGGCCGTTTTCCCACACCAAACCCTCGCGGCGCATGGCTTCACTCAGCCATTGCACATGATCGAATTCAGTGTAGGTGCACGGGCTGCCAGGACTCGGCCGCAATCGCCGGCCCATCTCACGCCAGCCTTCGGCCAGAACCGTATCGATGGCCATTTGCGCCGCGCCGTGGCTCGCGACCTGCTCCTCGTTCAGAACCGCTTCAAACTGGCTGACGAGGTCGGCGGAACTCACAATTTCCTTGCCCAGCCCGCGCAGAAACTCCACCGTTCCGGCATCCACCATCGAGACATACATGATGGCGTTATTGGGCGAGTACTGCATGGCGATGCGGCGCGCATCGAAGAGCATCGCCTCAAGGCCTGCCGCTAACTCTTGCCAACTCGAGTAATGCGCCTTCGAGCCGGGCAGCGAATCCAGCCGCCCTTGCTCGATGCGATGCACCAGCTTGCGCGGTTCGCCCGCGGCCGGCACATAGTAGTACCAGCGCCGCGTGATGTGCGCCGTTTCGTCCAGCCCCAGAATACGCCCGGCGATGGGGTCGCGGTGATGGTGGTCGTAAAAGAGCCAGCCGTCAAATCCGGCCTCGCAAATAGCTGCCTGTACTGTTTCGAGGTTCATACCGGACATGATACGCGCAGGGCGCTTGTGGGAACTGATCCCCTACAGCGCCGAAAGCGCCTCCGCCTCGCTGGGGAACAGCCCTGCATACTTGGTGATCCCCACCATCGTGAATACCTTGGTGAAGTGCGCCGAAAGCCCACAAGCGTAGACCTTCTGGCCGGAGGTCGAGGCCTCCATCAGCAGTTGGATCACCAGCGCGATACCGCTGGAGTTGATGTAATCCACCTTCGTAAAGTCCAGCAGAATCAGTTTCGCCGCGTCCTTGGGGAGCCCCTGATAAGCACCCAGAACCGCGTCCTTCGAGGTGCTGGCGATATCGCCTTCAAAACGCAGAACGGCGACCGGATGCCCGGCCAGGGAAGTAAGCTGGTCAACGCGTGATTTGGTTTCGTTCTGCACGATCTTGTTGTCTCCGTGTTCTATTGGTTGTTACGCATCTTTATCCAGCCGGATCACCAGCCGCACATAACTGCTTTTTCCTTCGGAGCCGACCACCCACTCCGCTTCGTCTACCAGCGCCTGAATGAGGAACATGCCCATGCCGCGCGGGCCTTCCTCGCCGAGCATCTTGCGATCGATGTCCGGCTTTGCGGGCTGCTTCTTCATGCCCTTACCGTCGTCGATAACCTTGATTACCAACTCATCGGCGCCTGCTGACAGCACCACCCCCACCGACAGCTTTTCATTCAGCCGGTTGCCGTGCTCAATGGCGTTGATGCAGGCCTCGGCCACCGCCGTCTTCAGGTCTTCTACGCGGTCCGAGCGGAAGCCCATCAGCTTGGCCACCGCTGCCGCGGTGCTCATGGCTACTTTTTCGTAGCCCATCCGCGAGGGCAGCCGGACCTCCACGGTCGTCGGTTTTGACACGGCGGCTGGTGTGGGCTCGCTCATGCCGGTATTTCCGTCGAATTCATCCCGCGGCACAGCGCCAATGCGGTCATGTCGTCTCCTTGCGGGCCGCCTTCTGAGAACTTCTCGATGGCCGCCCACAATGCATCGAGAATATCATCGGCCTTCTGCGCCCGACACTTTAAAAACACATCCAGAAGCCGTTCGGAGCCAAACTCCTCATCCCCCTTGAAGACCTCCGTCAGCCCGTCGGTATAAAACAACAGCCGCGACCCCGGCGGAAATTCGCGCTTCTCGCTTGAGTAGCGCATCCCCGGCAAAAGGCCCAACGGTGTCCCCGCGGCATCGAATTGATGCAGCTTGGCGCCCGGCTCGATCAGGAAACCCGGATTGTGCCCCGCATTCACAACCTCGATCTGGCTCGTCTCCGGATGGAGCCTGAGAAAGATCGCCGTCACATACTTTCGCCTGACCTCTTCGCCCTCGGCCCAGTGATGCTGGTTCATCCGCGCGGCCAGTTCGTCCAGCGGCGGCCCGTTGACCGCCATCGCTCTGAAGGCCGAGCGAAAGCCGGTAGACATAATGGCCGAAGCCAGACCCTTGCCTGCCACATCAGCTACCGCCATCAGTACGCTGCCGTCGGGTTGCGCCACAATGTCCAGATAATCGCCGCCCACCTCATAACAGGTATCCGAGCGAAAGCCAAGCGAGTAGCCGGGAATCGAGGGCAATTTCTGCGGCAGCAACGAGCGCTGAATCTCGCGGGCTGCGTCCAGATCCTGCTGCACCCTCGCAAATTCGATGTTGCGCTTGTGGTTGCGTGCATTTTCCAGAGCCACCGCCGCCTGCAAAGCCAACCCCTCGATGAAATCGGCCTCGTAAAGCGTTAACTCGCGTCCCTGCGGCGGCGCCACTACCAGCTCCGCCATCCGCCGGCCCTCGCGGTCCTGCAATGGATAACTAAGCGCGCTGTCCGAACCCTCCGCCTGCGCATCGCCATAAGCCAGCCCCGAACCGGGAAACGCGGCTCCGGCCATCTCCAGCTCGCGCACCACGATGCGCAGCACCTGCTCAAGCACCTCTTCCTCGCGGATCGTCGAATGGACCTGTCGTGAAGCCTCCAGGAGCGCCTGCAACCGCGCCACCTGCTGCTGCAAGCCAATCGTCTCGCCGTTGCCGGGAAGCTGCATTCCAGCCGCCATTGCGCCCTATCCTCCGTGGATTTCCACTCTACCACGGCGGCAGCCTGCCGGTTTATCCTTGGGTCGTGCGCAAGACTCTATCCGTAGCCATGATCGCGATGAACGAGGAGGCGAATCTGCCCCGCACTCGCGAGAGCGTTCGTTGGGCAGATGAAATTATCTTGGTCGATTCTGGCTCGAAGGACCGCACGCTGGAGATTGCCCAATCCTTCGGCGCAAAAACCTCGTACCACGCCTTCGGCGGTCATGGCGAACAAAAGAACGTGGCCCTCGACCTTTGCACCTCGGACTGGATCCTGCTGCTCGACGCCGACGAGGTACTCACCCCTGCCTTGCAGGATGAGATTCGCCAGATGCTGGCCTGCGAGGACGGGCGCGAGCCCAAATACAGCGCCTACTGGATTCCCCGTCTCAACCTGATCTTCGGCCGCTGGATGCGCCACGGGGGCTTCTATCCCGACCGCAAGCTGCGCCTCTTCAAGCGAGGCTCGGCGCGGCTCAGCGAGGGCGTTGGCCCACACTCGACGCCTCAGTTCACGGGCCCCCGCGGCAAGCTCAGGCACGACATGCTCCACTACGCCTACCCGGATATGAATATTTATCTGGAGCACATGAACCGCTACAGCTCGGAGATCGGCGGGCTGCTCCACAACAAAGGCCGCGATAGCAAATCCTTGCCAGCATTTATCTGGAATGCCGTCCTGAATCCTGCCGCAACGTTTATCTACAACTATTTTTTACGCCTCGGCTTTCTCGACGGGCGCGAGGGCCTGCTGCTGCATCTGAACCACTCCGTCTACATCCACTGGAAATTTATCAAAGCGTGGTGGACAGGGCAGGACAAGAAGTAAGGAATGTAAGTCGTATATCGATTGCCGTTTCCGATGTTCGAAAATCCCTCTTACTCAGACTTCAAATAAAAAGGGCGCGGCAGGGATTGCCTGCCGCGCCCCGGTTGAGGGTTCAGGTTAGAACACGAACTTGCCGCCAAGCTCCAGAGCGCGTGGATCCCACGTGCTGGAGACCTGGCCGAACGTATTGCCCTGGCCGAGTACTGTGCTGGGCGTTCCGTTCGCTGGCGCGTAGGCCGCGTTGAGGCCGTTAGCCTCTGTGTGGTTGAAGGTGTTGAACGACTCGAAACGGAGCTCGAAGCGAGCCCGTTCCGTGATGGCAAACGACTTGTAGAGAGAAGTGGTGAAGTTCACACGTCCGGGTCCGACAACCGCGTCCTTGCCGGCGTTGCCGAAGCCCAGGCTGGGTCCGCCCATCCAAGCTGGAACCGGCTTGGAGAAGTTGGGAGTGCTGAACCAGTTCCCCATCTTCTTGGGATAGGTCATCTTGCCGCCGCCCAGGTTCGCGCGGGAGGTGTAACCGCCGTTCCGGCCGACAGGATCGTAATTGAGTGACGCGCTGTTTGTTACAGGCGTGCCAGACTCGTCGATGAACGTACCGGCAATCTCCCATCCGCCGGCGATGGAGTGGATAAGACCCTGTTCCTTGTTGAACAACGGGATCTTGTAGACGTAGTTGATGTTGAGCATATTGCGACGGTCAAGCGCACCCGATCCCTTGTCGTACTTGAGGTACCAGGGGTTGTCAATTGTTGACCGGTCGTATGTGGTGAGGTCGATTTCGTGCGACCACGTGTAATCGGCTTCACCGCTCAGGCCCCACTTGTTCTGCACGCGAAGACCCGTCTGGAAGCCACTGTAGCTGCCATTGGTGTCGTTTTGATCCGCGCTGATACCGGCGTAGCCCTGATATTTCCGATAGGCATTCTGACCGCCTGCATTGGTGAAGCCACCGCCGCAGAGCGTGTCGCCGGGGTAGTTGTTGCTTCCATCGCCCGCCTGGCACAAGATGCCGCCGTTGCCATTCCAGGGAATGGTCGTTTGTACTCCATTGATAACCGGCAGTGCCGAATTCGGGTCGAAGGCGTTGACTGCGTTGTTGACGATGTTCTGGTGCCAGGCCAGGTTGCCTACGTACTGGACAACCCAGATGAGCGAGGGAGCCAGTTCATGCTGCACGCCGAGGCTGTACTGCGCCACGGCAGGCGCTCTGTAGGATGTGGCCAGGCTGTCGGCGCCGCCCGCGAAGATCAGGTTCGTCGGCAGGATGACATTGCCGGTGTTCCAGTTCTTTCCGGGGGTGCTGAAGTAGGGGTTGCCGAGGCTGAGCGACGGATCGAACGGAGCGCTGGTAGCCACGCCGTAGATGTCGTTGCCCTGCATGCGCTCGTAGAAGGTTCCGAAGCCGCCGCGGAGAACGGTCTTGCCGTTACCGAAGAGGTCTTCAGAGAATCCAACGCGAGGCTGCAGCGTGTTGTAGTCGTTGACCACCATGCCCCTCGGGAAGTGATTGATGCCCGCAAGCCCCATGCCGTTGATGTACGAGGGTATGCCGTTGAAGGTATACATATTCGTACTGTTCGCCGAGATGGATCCGTCAGTATTCCAGATTGGAACCTGGCTTGAGACGTAGTTGGCGGGTACAAAGTTGGCCAGCAGGTTCTGGCGCTCCCAGGCATGCGGCATGGCGTCGTAACGGAGGCCAAGCTGCAAGCTAAGGCGCGAGGTTACGTGCCAGTTGTCCATCGCATAGACCGATGGAGTCTGGTTGACGTAGTGGCGGATAGGCGCGCTCTGCGTCTGGCTGTAACCGCTCGACAAGCCCAGCAACATGTCCATCATGGCATCGTTCGTCATGCCACTGAAGCCATAGTCGCCCTGCGAGTCGCCGTAGAGCATCTGGTTCTTGGTGTA
>Ga0182027_10013022_pt1 | contig 11637 bp, 7 predicted proteins | sample 712E1DmetaG_FD_121300 | JGI IMG/M metagenome (GOLD analysis project Ga0182027, IMG submission 121300) | Permafrost microbial communities from Stordalen Mire, Sweden - 712E1D metaG (Illumina Assembly) | ecosystem: Environmental > Terrestrial > Soil > Wetlands > Permafrost | place: Sweden...
AGACCTTAACGCCAAAGTATCGCAAAAGAACCATCTTAAAGCGCTGGGAAGGACGCAGAAGTATGAGGGAGTGCTTTGGATCAAAATACCGGGGAAGCTTCGGCTCGAGTATACTACCGGACAACTCATCCTCATCAGTGATAAAAATGCTCTGTTCTATTCCAAGAAGAGCGAACAGGTGATAAAAAAGAATTTTTCTGATTTTGCACAGATGAATATCCCTGTGGCTTTTTTGTTAGGCGCGGCGCACATCCGTGATGACTTTGAGATACGTCAGACAGGTCAAAAATCGCCATATACTTTTGAGCTTCTTCCTCGGAGAGCCGGTGCTGCTATGAAAAAGCTGGGTATCCAGGCTGACGAAACAGGCCGTGTTAGACTTATGATCATCTTTGATAAATCGGGTAACACTACGGAAATATCATTTTCCGATATACAAGAAGGAACCGGCATTGGCAACCAACTCTTTGAATTTAAGGCTCCCAAGGGAGCGGAGATTATAGAACAATAAGGTGCAGCAAAATAGAAGCATAATAATGTGATGCGTTTTGAAGAACAAATGATAGAGGCATGCTTATCACATTTTATGTATTGGTGCAGGAGGTTATCATGGCAGCTGAGAATTCATTTGATATTGTGTCAAAGATTGATATGGCGGAGGTCACAAATGCCGTGAGTCAAGCGCTGAAGGAAATAGGGCAGCGGTTTGATTTTAAAGGAAGTAAATCGAACATTACCCAGGAGAAAGACGCACTCGTCATTATTTCCGATGATGAGTATAGACTTAAAAGTGTGATCGATATTCTGCAGACCAAACTTGTCAAGCGCAGCGTACCCATCAAGAACTTGTCCTATGGCAAGGTGGAAGCTGCTCTGGCGGGTACGGTACGCCAGCGAATTGCGCTGCAGCAGGGCATTCCAATAGATAAAGCGAAGGAGATAGTAAAGGCAATTAAGAACTCCAAACTTAAGGTGCAGGCGTCGATCCAGACAGACCAGGTTCGTGTAGCGGGCAAAAATAGAGATGATTTACAGGCAGTAATCCAGCTTCTCAAAGGCAAAGAATTTACTATTGAACTCCAGTTCACAAATTACCGAAGCGTGTAATATAATCGACAGCAATTATTGCAGATAATACACAATTTTTTTCTGCGGTATGGCAGTGCGACTTTCGGTTATTGAAATGATATATAGAAATATACTAATTTGGCATAGTTGCCCCTGCTTGGCATACCCCATCTAACTTCTTTTGTATGATTTCTTCAGCCTTCGTAACTGTCTGATGAATTAAACTTGCATTTATTGTCTAAACTGATATAATTTTGTGATAATGCTAATTAGGGAGTAATCATGAGTCTTGTCGGCAGACTGGAAGACTTGGCGTTACCTGACATCTTCCAGATCATTAGTTTGAGCAAAAAGACCGGAACCCTGATCGCACGAAGCCGTAAAGGTACGGGTGTCGTTGTGTTTAAAGACGGCCAAGTGGTTCAGGCCGCTTGTGACAGTATCCGTGATTCCCTCGGTAATATTCTTGTGTCCCAAGGTATGGTGACCGAAGAAGTGCTGGCACAGGCGCTGGCTTTCCAAAAAAGAGATGTAGATAAACCGCTTGGCATGATTTTAATGGAGATGGGGGCCCTGCCTGCTCAGACAATGGAGGGTGTAATTCGCAAGCAGATTGAGGAGATTGTTTATGACCTGCTTGGTTGGGAAGAAGGTTTTTTCAATTTTGAACTCGGAGAAATAGCCCCCAAAGATAAAATCGAGATCGATACCCAGCAATTCCTGCTTAAGTCAGGCATCAGTGCTGAATATCTCCTGATGGAGGGAACGCGGATCATTGATGAAAAGAAGAAGGCCAAACCCAGACAAACACCCTCACCGCCTGCTCTGCCGGTGTCATCCTCTCCAACCCCTGTTCGCCTGAGCAGCGAGCCCGCACGCGAAGAATTTAGAGCCCGGATTGAAAAAGACGACTCCCGAAAAGACTTCACAGCGCTTAAATCAATGTTCGATGAATTGCGCTTCCCTACTGCCACGGCGGAAGTGACGCTTCTTATACTCCGGTATGCTAGCGAGGTAGTGAATCGTGCGATTTTGTTCATGGTCAAGAAAGACGAAGTGAGAGGTCTCGGCCAGTTTGGCATGGAACTTAGGGGCCGGTCAGCGGACCAAGTTGTACGTAATATTAAAATTTCGCTGAATCAGCCATCTCTATTTTTAAACGTCATAAAAAACCGAACTGGTTACATCGGTTCTCTCGAAAAGAACCAGGCAAATGATTACCTGATCAATGAGCTTGGCGGCGTGATGGCAGATCAGGTATTGGCCATCCCACTCATCGTGGACGGCAAGGTCGCTCTGGTTGTGTACGGCGATAATGTTCCGGAACGGAAACCGATCAGAGGTGTGGACACACTCGAGATTTTCATGAATCAGGCAGGAATGGCTCTGGAAAAAGCACTACTCGAAAAAAGGCTTGCCGAACTTCAGAAGGAGAAGTGATGAAGAACGTCCTGATTGTGGAGGATTCCAAAGCCATCCGATCCATGATGCGGGTATCATTAGAAGAAGCCGGCGGTTATTTTTTTGTGGAAGCTAGCAACGGTTTTGAAGCACTTCGATCGCTTCCAACGCGTCGATTCGACCTTATTATAACCGACATCAATATGCCCGATATCAACGGTCTGGAACTCATCGGCTACGTAAAATCCAACCCGACCTACCGTAATATTCCTCTCATTATTGTGAGCACCGAAAAAAGTGAAGAAGACCAGAAACGGGGGCTGGCCCTTGGTGCTGCCGGATATGTGGTTAAGCCATTTACCCAAAAAAAACTTAGAGAGATGGTGGCGAACGTGCTTGCACAGGGGAAAAGCACGGAGTGAGAAAAACGGAATGAGCCTGCTTGTATTTGGCACTCCGTATTCTGCAAATAGCACGCTTGTAGGTGAGTATTGTTGAAGATAGACCGAGAAATGAAAGATTTTATGGCTGAGGCTGAAGACATTCTGATGTCGGCGAACCAGACGCTGCTGTTACTCGATGCGGGACTGGCTTCAGGGACATGCGATCCTGACCATGTGAACGCCTTGTTCCGAGCTATTCATTCCTTCAAGGGGCTCGTAGGGATGTTCGGCCTCAGAGAACCCTCAGAACTTGCACACAAACTGGAATTTCTCCTAGACGAGCTTCGTCTTGGCAAGGTTGGACTCAGTCACGATGTTCTCGATGTTTTTTCCGAAACTACTGCCCTGCTGAAACGATTGTTGCAGCAAACGGGAATGCAAGAGCAGATCGAGGATATTTCAAAGGTGCAGCACCGCATCGAAGGAATTCTCGCTACAAAGCCTTCCACAGATGTGGAAAAGCCGTTAAACGAGCTGATCTCATTGGACCACGGCATTCTGCAGGTGCTCACCGAGTATGAAGAACACCGTTTGCGGGAGTGTATCCGGCAACGGAAAAACCTGTACTCGATCAGGACTGCGTTTCAACTAGCCGACTTCGAAACTGCCATTAAACTGCTTAATACGAATCTCAAAGAACATGGTGAGATTATCTGTACCTTACCGACAACGGGTGGTGAGAGCGGCACCAGTATCGGCTTTACGATAATTATTGCCACCGTCAAAGAGCGGGAATCGGTTGCGTCAGCTATAGCACTGCCGAATGCAACAATAAAGCAGATTGTCTATGGGGATGGTAACAAAACAGAACAATCGAAAGTGGACACGATAGCGCTCAAGTCCATCAGCAATACCGTGCGTGTGGACATTTATAAACTCGATAACCTCATGAATATCGTGGGAGAATTGCATCAGATCAGGAATATTTTGGGAAGGATTGTGAGGGAACTCAGGACCACACATAGTTTCAGTAATATATCCGTGGATCTACAGAAGGCGGAGCGCAATCTTATGCGGAAGGTGAATGACCTCCAGGTGGGGATTCTCGAGGCCCGCATGGTACCTGTTGGACAGATATTCACTCGGCTCTCACATATGGTCAAAAAATATGCCAGGGAGGCAGGTAAAGAGATTGACCTGCAATTCCTTGGTGAAGAGACGGAACTTGACAAGCTCATGATTGAAGATCTTGCAGATCCGCTTTTGCACCTCATTCGGAATGCTATTGACCATGGCATCGAATATCCTTCTACTCGGCGTGAGCTTGGCAAATCAGAGATGGGGGTTGTGAAGCTGGCAGCGTTTCCCAAGGGGAATCATGTGGTCATCACGGTTGAGGATGATGGGGCCGGAATGGACGCAGGACGGATGCTAACCAAGGCCGTTGAAACAGGGGTGCTGAGACCGGATCACGGACTTGACCCGTATCACGACCGCAAAGATATCCTAGATTTGATCTACATCCCAGGCTTTACTACCCGAGAATTCGTGTCGGAGATATCGGGACGTGGTGTGGGAATGGATGTCGTAAAGCGGAACGTGGCAAAACTCTCCGGCATGGTGGATATTTATAGCGAGCCGGGAGTCGGCACAAGTTTCACACTAACACTTCCCATAACGCTCGCCATAATTAAGGCACTCATCGTCGTATCAGGGGAAGATACATTTGCCATTCCGCTCAGTTCAGTACTTGAAATAATCCAGGCGACCAAGAGCCAGATAGAGACGGTTGAGGGGCGCGAGGTAATGGCAGTTCGCGATGATACGATCCCACTCCTTCGACTCGCCCGTGTATTCAATTTCCCTGAGGACAGTTCGCGAGATACCTTTAATGTTATTCTCGTGGGAATGGCAGAACGACGTCTCGGACTCATTGTGGATAGTCTCCGGGACCAACAGGAAATTGTGATTAAGGCGCTTGGGAAGAGACTTTCCGAGATACCGGGAATTGCGGGTGCCACCGAATTGGGGGACAAACGGGGTGTAGTGATGGTTCTCGATATAGAATCACTCATTGAAGGAGCGCTGAAAAAAACAGCAGCAAGCAGATAATAACCGAAGACAAAAAGAGAGAATAGAAGAAGGAATGCATTGCTCGTTGCCGTAGGTAAAATGACCATGTACGAAGAATTTTACGGACTTACAGAAAAACCTTTTAATAAAACTCCAGATCCGCGGTTTCTGTATCAAAGCCGAAAACATGCGGAGGCCTTAGCACGGCTGCAGCATGCAGTCGAGGAACAGGATATTGTCCTTCTAACGGGAGATATCGGTTCGGGCAAGACCACTATTTCTCGTGCTCTTATTGACTCTCTGGATGAGAGTTATTATCCCATGCTGATCATCAATCCTCGACTCTCACCGGCGCAGCTTTTGCGCACTGTCGCTTTGCGTCTCGGAATGAATGAAGCTGGTCGGTATCGGCATGGTATCCTTGAGGAAATCAACTCAAAGCTGTACGAGCTTTTCGAAGCAGGCAGACGGCCGGTAATCATAATCGACGAGTCTCAGCTTATCCCTGATAAGGCCACATTCGAAGAATTGAGACTACTTACAAACTTCCAGCTCGATGACCGAAATCTCCTGTCAATTGTGCTTATCGGTCAAACTGAACTCCGTGAGCGATTGGGACGACGCCCTTACCGGGCCCTTCGGCAGCGGATTAGCATGCAATATCATTTGACCCCGCTTGATCAGGAGGACACAGAGGCATATGTTAGATATCGGCTTAAGGTGGCGGGTAGAGAAAGTCCTTTGTTCGACAAACAAGCATTGACACTATTGTATGACCATTCAGAGGGCATTCCTCGACGGATCAATACTTTTGCAGGGAATGCGCTCATTGAAGGTTTCGGCAGGGAAGCGGAGATCATCGGACAGGAAATTATGGAGAGTGTCGTGGGAGATGAATCATGAATGATGGTCCAATTGTCAAATTTCAAAGTTAATTCGACAGAACATAATGACATTTGATAACTGGAATTTGAACTTTGGCACTTGGGAGCTTTATCATGGATATCCTCAAAGCCAGGAAAAAAGCGGCTGAGCAAAAACACAACCGAAAAAAAGTGAAACCTTTACGACCTGATGCCACACGGCCGTCGAAGGAAGAGCCGCCTCTTCCTGCAGCCACGGAACCAGCCTGCTCGGTTACAGCTCTGGAGGACCCGGCTCTGGGAACACATACCCCTGTGATTGAAGAGAGCGCGGCCAAGACACCATCCGGAGAAGAGGTGACAGAGCAGAAGGCGAATGAGATTGAATTGCTTTCGTTCCTTCTGGGCGGCGAAGCCTACGCATTGCCAGTGAAAGATGTCAGGGAGGTGCTGAAAATGCGGACTCTGACATTAGTGCCGAATGCACCACCTTACATTCTGGGTGTCACTTCACTCAGGGGTATGGTACTGCCGGTGATCGATCTGTGCACGCGTATCGGCCTTTTACCGGGTGTGCGAGACGAAAAGTCTAGAATTATCGTTGTCAACTCTGAGGATGAAGATGTGGGACTTATCGTGGACCGTGTAACAGGTGTCTTAAAGATCATGCCTGATGCCACCAAACCGACACCAGAGAACATTGGGCAGGGAGCAGCATTTCTTTCTGGTATCGTGCGGAAAGATGATGTCCTGTACATCCTGCTGGATTTGAAAAAAGCGACGGGAACATGACGGTTCAGAGTCTATGGTGAATGATAGCGAGAAATTATGCGTGATGAAGTAAACATCTAATCGCGAAAGGGGTTACGAGCTAATTTAATATTTCAATTTTTCAGATACATGGAGGAAAATGGTATAGGTGACCCTATGAAACTACTAACAGATTTGAATCTGAAAACTCGAGCCGTACTGATGACTGCCGGGATCCTTTTGCTTGCGCTGGTGTTCAATACCGTGGTCAACATATCTATATCTACTAATAAATATAGGGATGCACTTATCGCACGGGCTGCTGCGCTCGCAGAGGGAGTTGTCAGAGATGTCACCAAGGCATCCAATGCAGGCATCTCTCTGAACGCGCTCGAGGGCATGGGAGATCGGCTTCGCGAATTGATACTTGAAGACTCGGAACTCTGGGGTGCAACGATTATGGATGTTGATGGCAAGGTACTTTACTCCAGCAACCGGTCCTTAGAAAGTATGGTACTTAGCGACTCAGCAAGTAGGAAGGCACTGACTGCAACTACTCCGCTGGTGCAGTACTATAAAGACAGCACTGGGGGAAGGTATGAGAAAATTATTCCCCTTAAGGGACTTAATGGGGAGAGGGTAGGAGTGTTTCTGATAGCTCTCAAAGATGAGGCGATAAATCCGCAGATTCATAGCTTGCTCTCGTGGTCGCTCATAGTGGGCTTCATCAGCTTTCTAACGGCTACAATCCTTGTCTATTTGTTTATAGACAGGGGGATTACTAGACCTATCACCGTGATGGTCAATACTGCCAGTAGGATGGCTGCTGGGGATCTCTCTAATGCTATTACAATTAAAGGACAGGCGGAGATTGCCAATCTAGGCAGCGCTATCAATACTATGTCCTCGAATCTCAAGGAAATGCTACGCAAGGCAAGGGCAACTGGGACGGGTTTCAACGAAGCCATGGCCCTTGTAGGTGGTGCTGCGCGCAAGATGAGTCAAGGGGCTCAGGCCCAGCAGGAAGCCACAGATCAGACGGCTACGGTCGTGAACGGACTTGTTGCATCAATCAAGAGTGTTGCGGAAAACGCAGGGGAAATGTCACTCGCAGCTACGGATGCATCATCCTCTGCTTCAGAAATGGCGTCGTCCATAGAAGAGGTGGCCAGAAACACAGGCACGCTGGCCGCTGCTGTTGAAGAAACCGCATCATCCATCGGGGAGATGATAGCTTCCATCAAGCAGGTTTCAGAACATACTGACGCTGTCGCCGCATCTGCAGAACAGACCTCATCATCTATTACCCAGATGAGCACATCAGTGAAAGAAGTCGAACAACGGGCGATGGATTCCACCCGTTTAGCAGAAAAGGTCTCGCAGGACGCATCGGAACGTGGAATGGCTGCAGCTAAAGAAGCAATCAAAGGTATGCAGAATATCAAAGAGGCGGTGGAAGCAACTGCAGCGGTCGTGAACCGTCTGGGGAAGCGATCGCAAGAGATTGGTCAGATATTGAAAGTTATAGACGATGTTACGGATCAGACCGACTTGCTAGCTTTGAATGCGGCCATTCTTGCAGCGCAAGCCGGTGAGCGAGGAAGGGGTTTCGCCGTTGTTGCCGAAGAAATCAAAGATCTTGCTGAACGTACTGCAACGTCTACTCAGGAAATCGCAAGCATGATTGCTTCTGTACGTGAGGAAACATCACAGAGCGTTCAGGCCATGGAGCGAGGGCTCAAGGCAGTGGAGACTGGCGTTTCCCTGGTGAACATTACCAGCGATGTACTCCAACAGGTTGCAGAAAGTTCACGGCAGTCCGCCGATACGGCCAGAGCAATCGAGAATACTACAGCGGAGCAGGCCAAAGGAGTGACGCAAATTTTGGAAACCTCGGTCAATATGACGGGTCAGATTGAGCAGATTGCCAGAGCGTTGCAGGAACAGCGAGCTGGAAGCGAACGGATAGCACATGCAGCGGAGCGGATGCGCGATGTTACCCGTCAGGTGAAGACTTCAACTCAGGAACAGACAACGGGAAGCAGGCAGATTGCCAATGCTGTTGAATCGGTGACTGTACAGGCTGCTCAGGTCGCCCGCTCAACATCTGAGCAAAATCAGGGTGCTCAGCAGATCAGTGAAGCAATCAGCCGCATCCAGAAGATTACGTCGGACACCGTGGACGTAACCATTGAAATGGATATGGCTGTGCAGACGATTAAGGAGAAAGCAGCAGCACTTCAGTCGGAACTTGATAGCTTCAAGCTGTAAGGACGAAGGCAGGGGAAACGTATCACATAGCGGGAGACAGACAACGATGAGAATCATGCATTATCCGTTGTCATCACAAGATGGCTGTCGCCTGACGTTTGTGCTTGTATCAGAGGAGGCGTTGTGATTATCGGCTTAAGACAGAGACTAATCATTCTGATTTTTTCCGGACTCCTGGTTGCTATGGCAGTGATTGGTACGTACCGATATATCATGGAAAAGCAGGTAATTATCAACACGACCCGATTGGAGGGAGAGCGGTCTTGCAAACTCATGGCTGATCTTGCCGTGCCTTATCTGCAAACGATAGATATTAACGGGTTGCGCTCGATGGTCCAAAAATTTATGCGCATGCCCGATATAGAAGAAGTGGTTATCATCGATCGCGATGGGCGACGCCTTATCTACACCAGCAAGCCGGATAGACGGGAGGATCGGATTCCAGTGGAGTCCCAACCAATCGTTTACGAGACAACAAAACTAGGCGAGATTACTATCTCGGTATACCCGGAGAGTATGGAAACAAGACTCAAGGCCTATGCGCTCAGCACACTAGTTGAGAATTTTTTTATCTTCATAGTGCTGGCCGGGATATTGGCTTTATGGATAACCCAATCTATCACAAAACCAATCAAGGGACTTGGAAGGACCGTAAAGGATCTGATTGACCGGAGAGACTTCACCCGGCGGGTGGAAATTCGTGGCCATGATGAAATTCGCGACTTAGCAAATGGAGTAAACTATCTTATCGAACGGTTGGAACAATTCATCGTGGAGATGGGGGACATTGCTTCTCGTATTAACGAGGTGAGCCCGGCAATCGCGTTGGAAGCGCGCGAAGTGAGAAAGAATGAAGAAGGTGCGGGCAATGCCATCGCGAGCGTCTCTTCATCAGTTGCAGAAATATCCTCATCCATCCAATCCGTCTCCGAGAGTGCCGAAAGGCTTTCCTCATCGGCCGAAGAAACATCTTCCGCAATTCTTGAGATGAACGCATCGAATGAGGAGGTTGCCCGTCATACCATCGAGCTTGCCTCCTCGGTGGAGGACGTAACCTCCTCGGTTTCAGAGATGATTGCCTCGATTCGAGAGGTTGGCGGTCATGTAGAAAGCCTATCAGCGGCGGCCGAAGAAACCTCAGCGTCAGCGAACCAAATAGAGGCTACGGTGTATGAAGTTGAGCGGACTGCAAAAGAATCGACTCGGATATCGCACCAGGTATCCCGTGAAGCACAGGAAATTGGCGTTAAATCGATCCTCGAGACCATGAAAGCTATCGATGCGATTAAGAGCGCCGTTACCCGTTACTCCGACCTGGTAATAAGACTGGGGCAGCGTTCGGAGGAGATTGGTAAGATCCTCGGAGTGATTGTCGATGTAACAGAGAAAACGAACCTACTTGCACTTAATGCATCCATCCTTGCGGCGCAGGCAGGCGAGCATGGAAAAGGGTTTGGCGTCGTAGCTGAAGAAATCAAAGCGCTTGCTGACCGTACGGCCGAATCGGCAAAGGATATCGGCAGACTTATAGCAACGGTGCAAAAAGAGACTCGAGATGCGGTGACCGCCCTTTCCGAGAGCGTCACGTCCGTAGCCGAGGGTGTGCAACGCTCACAAGAGGCTGGAGCTGCATTGGACAAGATTTTATTAAGCTCCACCCGTTCGTCTGAGATGGCCGGCATGATTGAACGGGCCATGACCGAACAGGCACGGGGAATTAAACAGGTGAGTGAAGCCATTACAAATGTGAAGCAGATGTCGTCACAGATCATGTCGGCGATGCATGCCCAGACCAAGGGGACGGAAATGATTCTTCATGCCGCGGAAGGCATGCGAGAAATTGCGCGGCAGGTGCGAAACGCCATGACCGAACAGGCACGTGGTGGTAAACAAATTGGTGCTGCAGCCGATAACGTAACGGTGCTTGCCGGAACCATTGCTGCCGGAACGGGGGAGCAGCGGCAATCCATTCTGCAGATAGAAGAATCTATAATTCGAATCCAGGACCTCCCGCGCCAGAGTGTTCACCGTGTGGAAAGCATGGCTGCTTCTGTCGAGACCTTGGGGGAGCAAGCGGAACTTCTTAACCGGGAAATCGTTACCATGACCGTCAGAAGAGGGCACCGCTATATCAAGGGTGGCACTTTGAGGATAGGAATCATTCCGCTTGATACTGCATCGGAGATGTACCGCCGGTTTGCCCCTCTCGCTGACTATTTGTCGCAATCAATAGGCAGAAAAGTGGAACTCTCCGTTGCTTCGGATTTTGCACAAACACTCAACGACCTTGAGGAATCTAAAACAGACTTGGTATTCCTTACACCCATGACGTATGTGGAAGCACAAAAAAAATCCCAGGCCCTACTTCTTGTCAAGGCACTGCGGGATGGCGCACCCTATAGTCGTGCGGCGATTGTCGCACGCACTGACCGCATGATCGCGAGGCTGGAAGACAGCAAAGGCAAACGATTCGCTTTCGGAGGGAAGAATTCAGCCTCAAGCTATCTGGTACCGCGCGCCATGCTTGCCGAGGTAGGAATTAATCTAGACGATCTACAAGAATTTACTTTCCTTGGCCACCAAGATGCTGTGGCACGGGCTATCATCGCTGGAGAATATGACGTCGGCGGGCTTCGCGAATCAATTGCGAGAAAATATGAAGGTCGTGGGCTCACGGTGATAAAAACATCCCCCGATATCCCCGGGAAAGCCATTTGTGCTTCAAGGCACCTAGATCGGCAGACTAGTGAATTAATTACAAAAGCACTTATTTCCCTGAATCGAAAAGATAAAACTCATGTAGATATCCTTAGCGCAATTGACTCTGG
>Ga0182027_10013023_pt1 | contig 11637 bp, 7 predicted proteins | sample 712E1DmetaG_FD_121300 | JGI IMG/M metagenome (GOLD analysis project Ga0182027, IMG submission 121300) | Permafrost microbial communities from Stordalen Mire, Sweden - 712E1D metaG (Illumina Assembly) | ecosystem: Environmental > Terrestrial > Soil > Wetlands > Permafrost | place: Sweden...
ACCAGACGCTATTATCCGAGCGCGCCAGCAATCTCAGCACCGGCCAGCGCCAGATGCTGGCCATCGCTCGCGCCATCCTGGCCGACCCGGACATCCTGATCCTGGACGAAGCCACCAGCAGCGTGGACACGCGCACCGAAGCGCGCATCCAGAAAGCGCTGTTAAACCTGATGAAAGGACGCACCAGCTTCGTCATCGCCCACCGCCTGAGCACAATCCGGGATGCCGATAACGTGATTGTCATCAACCACGGCGAGATCGTCGAACAGGGTAATCACCAGGAACTGTTGGACAAGCACGGCTTTTACCACCACTTGTACGTCAGCCAGTTCAAAGGTCAGGCGATCTGATCCATTCGCAGGTTGTTATTTTTTGAGAATTGGTTAAAATAAAACTGTCTACTCAGGCATAGTCAGCCAGATAGTCTATGGAAATAACTGACCCAAAACTTGATCTTCAGACAAGCCAGTTGCAGGCCGAGCGCGCTAACGCTCTGGCACGCATGGCCTCTGATTTAAGTGCCGAAACCAGTCTGGAACATATTTTTCAAATTGCCTGTACGGAAATTACGGGTGTATTAAAAGTACAAATTGCTTTTATTGCTATGTATGACGAAAACAGCGATACATTCCAATTGGCAAAAATTATCAGACCTGCTGACATAAGACTATCCATCCCCGATGGCCTTTTCTCACAGTCGATGTTTAGAAAAATGAAACTGACTGCCGGAAAGCCTATGTTTGTTCCAGATATTAGAACATTAAGGAATACACACGAACTTTATATTCAAGAAGAGAATAATGTTCGTACCCTCCTAGCGACTGGTCTTTTCCGCGAACGCAGGAAAATCGGAATAATTGGTGTCTTGACGTGGAATAAAGAACGGAATTTTTCTCAGGATGAGATCACCCTGCTCCAGACTTTTGCCGATAATATCGCCGTAGCAATTGATCATGCCCATCTTTTGTTGACCACCCAAAGACAGGCGCAGCGCTTGATGTTGATCAATGAAATTACCCAAAGAGCACTGGCTGGGACCAGCCTGAAAGAAATACTTGAAATGCTCGCCAGCAAGGTGGTCGAAATGCTGGCAGCATCTGGCTGTTATATTACCTGGTGGGACAATGAACGCTTGATACCTCTACCGTACGCAGCCTATGGACCGGAAAAAATCCTTTTCATGAATTCAGAGCCTACTTCTGGCGAGATTATGTTAAGCCAGACCGTTCTTTTATCGGGCCATGCGATATTTTACGAGGATATCAACGCGTCACCCATTCAAAGTAAACTTCAAACTATTCAATCCAAGCCCGATGCAATTCTCGCCTTGCCATTAAAAGTCGCAGAACACTACCTGGGAGCATTGCTGATCAAGTATTATTTGCCTCACCCTTATATCTTAAAAGAGGATACCAACAACTGGGAGGAGATTGCTTCTCAGATTTCGTTGGCGATTGCCAGTATTCTTTCGATTGAAAAGGAAAAACAGCGCCGTAAAGAGGCCGAGCTTCTCCAACAAGCAACTTTCTCCATTACTTCGAGCCTGGATTTAAAGGAAGTGCTCGATCATATTTTGACCGCGCTTGAACAAGCGGTTCCTTTTGATGGCGCAGGCATTATCCTGGTCGACGGTGACTATTTGAGAATAGAGGCTTCCAGAGGATCTTCACGATATTTAAATCAGGTTGGCAAAAAAATCGAAAAATCTGACGGTCTGTTTTCGCTGCTGGAATCCCCTCATTCGCCAGTTATTCTCCGAGATGCACAAGCGCACCCAAAATACAAAACCTCGGCGGAAAAAGGGGACGCCCCCTTTCATGGCTGGATGGGTGTTCCTCTGCTGGTACACGATCACCCAATTGGTTTTCTTGAGCTAAACAGCCGGACACGGGATATTTATACTGCCGATCATGCTCGCCTGGCCCGGGCTTTTGCCAACCAGGCTGCCGTTGCCATCGAGAACGCAAAACTATTTGAACAGGTACGTAATGGGCGAAAACGGTTACAAGAGCTATCCAGAAAATGGGTTGAATTTCAAGAAGCTGAGCGGCGGTTAATCGCTCATGAATTACACGATGAAATTGGACAGGAGCTAACTGGACTGCAATTTATCCTCTTGATGGGCAAGGAAGGACCCGAATCCAATCATATATCTACATTTAGCGAAGCTCAAGGAGTAGTAACCACATTAATGTCTCAGGTACGAGAACTTTCAATTGACCTGCACCCGGCCATGTTAGATGATTTGGGCCTATTGCCAACGCTCACTGCTCATTTTAACCGCTACCAACAGCAAACGCGTATCCAAGTACATTTTAATTATGAAAATCTGGACTGTCGCTTCCCATCAGAGATTGAGCTTTCAGCTTTTCGAATAGTACAAGAAACGTTGACGAATGTTGCTCGTTACGCCGAAATAGATAAAGTAGATGTTTTCATGTCTGCAGAAGACACTTCTCTTAATATCCGTGTTCAAGATCACGGGCGGGGTTTTGATCTGGATATTTTAAGAGATAGCCAGCGTTCTTTTGGGTTGGCCGGGATTCGCGAACGTACTTACCTGCTTGGAGGAAAATTTGAAATTTCTTCAAAACCCGGGGAAGGCACTCGCATTGTTGCGATTCTTCCAATCGGTACCAAGCTAGAAAGGAGAGGCAATGACCGTCAGAGTGTTGTTAGCTGATGATCATCCGATCGTCCTACAGGGATTACGCCGTTTACTGGAATCAAAATCCGATTTCCTGGTTGTCGGCGAAACTGGGGATGGCCTGGAGGTTTTGCCGTTAGCTGAACAATATAAGCCAGATGTGCTGATTGTCGACCTGATGATGCCTGGCCTGAACGGACTGGAAGTTACTCGCCAGGTATGCCAACGACTGAAAGGAATTCGAGTGATAGTCCTCACAATGCACAAAGATGATGGGTACGTTATTCAGGCTCTACAAAACGGCGCCAGCGGTTATGTGATTAAAGATACGGGACCAACAGAACTTGTGGAAGCCATCCACCAAGTAATGCAAGGGCGTCGTTACTTGAGCCAGGCGATTTCCGTTAGATTTAACGATCAAACCTTGTCCCATCCGGAAAAACAGCTAGAGGATCTATATAACCTGCTTACTAATCGCGAGCGAGAGGTACTACAGCTGGTGGCTGAGGGTTATACGGGACAGGAAATAGCCAAACGGTTATCGATAAGCCCGCGCACTGCAGAACAACACCGCGCCAATGTTATGCGGAAATTGGGTTTACAAAACCAGCGCGAGATTGTCCGCTATGCTATAAAAAAAGGAATCCTCTCGATCGACAGGTAAAGGAATGATACGTCTCTTCGCGAAACCTGGCACTGTTATATAGCAGCGCCAGGTTTCTGTTTATGAAAATGAGATGTACTATAGGCTTTGCAGTAAAAATGATTAAAAACAAGTAAAGTTACGGATATGAAAAAATTATATTAATGCGAAAATTATATTAGATCTGATGTATTACGAAAAGTATAAGCACAGAGATAATTTACGGCATCTTGAATGGAATGAGTTTTATAGGGAGGGATTTTGATCATTGTTATTCTCGGAACTTTTATTGGTCAGGTGTTACTGTTGAGCTATTGTGGTTGGATGTTTGTAAAATCCGACCGGTGGTTTGGCAGCCAATCCGTCACATTAGGCAGTGTCTCCTGGAACAGCGTTTCCTGGACCTCTTTTTCTTGAATCAATATTTCGTAGGATGGCGATTACTGGGAAAGATTAGTAAAATATTCTGGCAAACCATCAGACGATAAATAATGTCAACTTATAGCGGGCATGAATCTAGAGATATAGAGGTATAAATGAGAACAATTTATAAGCTAATCCAAATAACCGCCATCTTCCTCCTGCTGGGAATGGCCATCGGGCCGGCAGCCATGCCTGTGCAAGCTAGTGTGATTCATGCACAGGCCGAGTTAAGGCAAATCGCTTCCAAACAGCCCGCCCAAACAGTGTCGGTGATCGTGCAGAAAGCCGGGAAAGGCTCAACGGCGGAAGAAACGGCAAAACGCCTGGGTGGAACGGTTACCCAGGATTTGTACATTATCAACGCCTTTACTGCGGAGATGACGGCCAATGCGGCGATTGAATTATCCCGATCGGAAGGCATCCGCTGGGTCAGTTTGGATGCGCCAATGCAATCTGCCGCATGCGCCCAGTGCGTGGACACTTCTAAATTGAAAAGTGCGTACATAAGTGCCATACAGGCCGACCAAGCATGGAACAACTCACCTTATTTGCAAGGGAATGGCATCGGTGTGGCTGTGGTTGATAGCGGGATCAATCCTAACGGGGATCTTTACACTAATATGGGCGTGAATCGCCTGATGGCGAATGTCAGCTTTAATTCTGATTATAACCAAAACCCATCCGATGGTTATGGTCATGGTACGATTGTTTCCAGCATCATTGGCGGCGATGGGAGTGATTCGAACGGCAAGTACATCGGTGTCGCGCCGATGGTTAATATCATCAATGTGAAGGTCAGTAACGATAATGGCAGCGCCACAGAAACGGATGTGATCAAAGGCCTGCAGTGGGTGCTCGACAATAAAGATAAATACAACATTCGCATCGTGAATATGTCGCTCAATAGCTCGGTCGCTGTGTCGTACAACAATAGCCCATTAGATGCTGCCGTGGAAATTCTGTGGTTTAATAATATTGTCGTTGTGGTATCTGCTGGTAACCTGGGAAGTGGCCCGATCTATCCTCCAGCAAACGACCCGTTCGTGATTACGGTGGGCGCGACGGACGACAAGGGTTCCAGAAGTCTCTCTGATGATAGCATCGCATCATTTTCAGCCTATGGCACAACCAGCGATGGTTTCATTAAGCCGGACCTGGTTGCCCCCGGCAAGAATATCGTTGGGCGCCTGGTCAATACCAACATGGGGATGGCGAAAGCCCATCCATCGAATATCATCTCCGATAAACATTTCAAGATGTCCGGGACATCTGTGTCTGCACCAATGGTTAGCGGGGCGGTAGCCCTGCTGCTGCAAAAGGATCCCACACTCACCCCTGACCAGGTAAAGTACCGCCTGATGGCTACAGCCAATAAAAACTGGCCAGGGTACGATGCCGCCAAAGCGGGAGCCGGCTACCTGGACGTATATGCGGCTGTGAAAGAGGATAGCACTGACAGCGCCAACACCGCTATCAATGCCAGCCAGCTGTTGTGGAGCGGCAACCAGCCCGTTACCTGGAACAGCGTTTCCTGGAATTCAGTTTCCTGGAACAGTGTATCCTGGAATTCGGTCTCATGGAACAGCGTTTCCTGGAATTCGGTCTCATGGAACAGCGATTACTGGGATAAATAAACAGCATACTAAATTTAATATAAACTCATAATTTAATCTCCCCGACCAGGGCCAACCGGAAATCAGCATCACGTTGGCCCTGGTTTGTAAATAATAAAAAAATCGAACTAATCGAATAATATTGGTATAATATTTTTAAGCAATTCCCCAATCAAAGGGAGACCATGAGGGACCTTTCTTTTCGAACTAGAATTTATATTATCGGCACATTATTGGCGGGAACGATTCTCTTAGTCGTCTCTGCTTTGCGGTGGAACTGGCAGGAAACCTGGATTCAGACCATCGTTTTGTCGGTGCTGGGCGCGCTCACCTTGTTGTTTAAAGTCGAAGGCTCGACTGACCGAACCCATTATGACATTACTTTCTTAATTTATGGATGTTCTCTGATCTTGTTTGGCGCGCCCAACGCAGTGATTGTGATCCTGGTAGCTCACATTGCCGAATGGTTTTGGCATAAATACAAATGGTATATCCAGGCCTTCAATATCGCTTCATACATTATTGTAGCGGTGGTGACCAACATGGTTTACGAGCTGGCCAATCCAGCTCGCAACCTGGAAACCTGGCAAGGCGCACTCAGTATTCTGGCTGCGATGGCCATTTTCACTTTTCTCAACCACTTGATGATCGGGATCATTGTCTGGATGGCCAGGGGAGAAAATTTTGTTCAATCCGGAATTTTTCGTATCTTCCCCATCATGTTAGATTGGACCTTACTTTGCATGGGCGCGGGCATCGCCGTGGTCTGGAATTACAATCCCTTTGCCGTGATTCCTTTTTTGCTCCCTCTTTATCTCATCTATAGTACACTGCGAGTGCCCGCGTTAGAACGGCAAGTTGAAACTGATTCAAAAACCGGCTTATACAACCATAATTATTTTATGAACGGCTTAGAGGCTGAACTTCGCCGGGCTTCTCGTTTCAACCGGCCGATGACGGTGGTGATGGCTGATATAGATCTGTTGAGGAATATTAACAATTTATATGGGCATTTAGCTGGAGACGTTGTCCTGATTGGAATCGCCAGGATCCTTAAAATTTTCAGCCGGGATTATGATATCATTGCCCGATTTGGCGGGGAGGAATTCGCGTTATTAATGCCGGAAACGACCCCAGAAGAAGCTTACCCTAAGATAAATTTCTTGCGTATGGCCATCGAAAAGGAAGAATTTGTCGTTCAAACCAGTTTAACGCCCATTAAAGCTTCGATGAGTTTCGGAATTGCCGGGCGGGAAGAAGGTTTAGACGGCAAAGGCATCGTCTACAACGCCGATATGGCCCTGTATCAGGCTAAGTTAAATGGGCGCAACCGGGCCTATATTGGTTCGAACAAAGGGTTTAAGAATCTCTCCCAATCTCCCCTCGAACCCGATTCCGCTCCAACCAACCGTATGGCAGAAAAGGCCGAATCACAAGCCCCGCTAGAAAATCCGGAAATAAATATCCCGACCCAACCAGTCAATGAGAGTAGAGCGAGCACAGCTCCACAGACCGTAACCGAAAAATCCTACCACCAGGGCCCTCGCAAGAATATAAAACTAAGGGTCAATTTATACATTCTTGCTCTGACTCTGATCGCCATCGGACTTTTTTCACTTACCCTTTTAAACTTTCCAACTGTAGACTGGTTCGGTGTCCTGATTTTCAGCATTTTAGTTGCGGCAACCGAATGGGCTTCCATTGAAATTTATTTTCACAATACCGCTGTATCGACTTCAGCCGCGCCATTGATTGCCGGAATACTTCTTTTTGGTCCGGTCGGTGCGATCATTATGAGCATCATATTCGCCGCAGTAACCTTTATCAAACACAAAAGCCCTTTTAACCGCTTCATTTTTAATGCTGCTAACCAGCTTTTTGCGGCTATCACCTGTATATTGCTCATCTATTCAACTGGGTCAATTTTTACTCATTGGTCAATGCCGATGCAATTATTGGTAAGCTTGCTTGCCGGCATGTGGGTTTATGGGATTACCAGTTTGTTTATCGCGATTGGGATTTCAATTGATTCTGGCAAGCCTGTCAAGCAGATCTGGAATGAGCAGTTTAGCTGGCTGGCTCCTTACTATCTCGGGATAGGCGTCATTGCCTATGCGCTAATTTTTAGTTATCTTCATTCTGGTGTACTGGGAACAGTAATCATTCTGATTCCATTGATTTTATTGAGATTCAGCCAGAAGCAATTCATTGATCGTACCAAAGACACAGTAAGAGAGCTCAGGAAAAAGAATGAAATTCTGGAAAACCAATCAGGAGAAATTTCGCTGCTGAATAACGGCCTGCTAGAAATGTTGGCTGAGGTGATTGATCTGCGTGATCCATTTATATTCGGACATTCCCAGCAAGTCACACATTATGCAGTCTTGATCGCCGAGCAAATGGGAATATCACCTGAACAAATTGAAACTATCCGAAAATCAAGCCTGATGCACGATGTGGGTAAGTTGGGCATCGATTCCAATCTCCTTGCGAAACCTTCCTGCTTAACCGAGGCCGAATTTGGAATTGTGAAACACCATGTTATCTTTGGAGCCGAGCTGCTTCAAAAAAGCCATTCGCTGCAATCTTTGATTCCCATTGTTCTCCACCATCACGAGCGTTTTGATGGAAAAGGCTATCCGGACCACCTGAAGGGGACTGATATCCCACTGGAGGCGCGTATTATTTGCCTGGCGGATGCGGTAGAAGCCATGGCCTCAGGCCGGCCTTATCATCGTCCATTGAATTTTGAGGAAATCCTGGAAGAAATCAGGCGCTGCTCAGGCAGCCAGTTTGATCCGGGGGTGGTGAGAGCCTTCGAGAGATTAGCAGAAAAAAAAGGACCCACTCTGATAAACACGGCCATTCATACCCCGGCGGTCGCTTCGCCAGCAAATTCTACTGGGGAACCCAAATTATCAACCTCCATGGATCAATCCAATATATAACGGACTTTGGAATTCTGTGATCTCACTGTTTTGTTTAAAATGATCGAGGTAACTCCCTTAGTAAAGATTGATGACAGCGAGCTTCAGCTCGACTTTATCCGCGCCTCGGGTCCGGGCGGGCAGAACGTCAATAAAGTCTCCAGCGCCGTGCAGTTGCATTTCGACGTGTTCGCCTCCCCCAACCTGCCTGCCGAAGTCAAAGAACGCCTGGCCAAACTGGCCGGCAGCCGTATGACCCTGGAGGGCGTGCTTGTCATCGAGGCCAAACGCTACCGCAGCCAGGAGCAAAACCGCCTGGACGCCATTAATCGCCTGGTCTTGTTAATTCAAAAAGCGCTGGAGAAACCTGAAATTCGCAAGAAAACCAGGCCATCCTTTTCAGCCCGGGCGGCCAGGATCGATGAAAAGAAGCACAGAGGGGCGCTCAAGCGCACCCGGCAGGAAAAAGCCGGCCAGTCGGATTAAAGAAAAAACGAATATAAAACGGCTTGTGTACAAGCGTTTTATCTTTGTTTTTTCTTTCTCTTGCTTAATACTTCGTGGTTCAAACTCTTCCTTTACGCCGGAATTGAAGTAAAAACCTCCACGTTCCACAGGTCTACAAAACCGTGCTTTTGATACATGCGGTGGCCGGTGTTGGATGATACCAGGATGCAGCGTTTGGCGCCGCCTTCCGCGGCATCTACCAGGATGGCGGATAGCAGCGCTGAGCCAAATCCCTGGCGGCGAAAGGCCGGTACCGTGTACATATTGGCCAGGTAGATGGTATCCTCGTCGATCAGCAGCGCCGAGCCCCAGGCAGCCGGGTTATCGGGTGTGCCGGCGTAATATACCTCCACGTGTGTGTCGGTCAGAAAACCCGGGTAGATCACCCGGAAGCCGCGCGCCTGGTTGATCGCCTCGATCTCGCTCAAGCGCGCTGCCCGGTGGACCGGGATGTCGCTGCGGCTGAGCTGGATGCCATCCAGCCGGCGCCCCATCAGATATTGTTCGTCATCCGTATCGTAACCGCGCCCCAGGTAAGCCGCCTGTGTCTCTTCGGGAAAGTCAGTAAAAACAGTCAGCCAATGGGCCGCCGCGCCCTCGGCCTGGTGGATGGTTTGTACCACCCGGTCGGGGTCCTGCTCGATGGCAAAATATTCGTCGGTAATGCCATCGAAAGCCTTGCCAAAGTGCAGGCACATCAACTCGCCCAGGGGAGTCAGGGTTGTACCCGGCACCGAGTTTTGCAGGTAGGTGTATGCTCGAATAAAAGTATCGACTACCGCCTGGCGGTCTTGCAACAAGTCCATATCACTGCCTGAGAGTCATCTTTCACCACAGTCATTTTCGTCGCATGCAGAGATTCTGGGGATTAAAGGAAAGTGTGCGCATGGGCGATCATAGACTGGCCCCGTAATATTAACATATTTTTTCTGGAAGTCAAATCCAGTGAATGCGTAGTCCGTCAGCGTAGTCCCTGCCCCACCCCGGCTCGCACTTGACGCTGATCTGCTAATCGATTTTACTGTTTATCCCCTGTCTGATACAATTGAATAATTCTGTTGTTGAAGGCTGATCGTTGACAAAGGAGGTGGCTATTCGTGTGTGATAGTATGTGTTTTAATTCCTTTGACCTATCGTATTCATGCCATTTCTATAGACAGGAGAAGAAATAATGTCTGAAAAAAGTAAGCAGCAAATGAACCGCCGAGATTTCTTGAGGCTGGCCACCCTCGTTTCGGGCGGCGCGCTCTTAGCCGCCTGCGCTCCGCAGGCCACGGCCGCCCCGGCCCAGGCCACCAGCGGCCCCGCCGCAGCCCCCCAGGCGACCGTCGTTCCACCGGCCAATGTCAGTCTGACCGTCTGGTACTGGGGCGATCCCGATGCGCCCGGCGCAGATAAATGGCTGGCCGAAACCGCCACGAAATACATGGCCGCCAAACCCAATGTCAAAGTTGAAATCGTCACCCAGGACGGCAGCACCCTCTTCAGCGCCTTACAAACCGCCGCCTCTTCTAACACCGGCCCAGATATCGGTTCGCAATGGGCCACCGGGCCGGTGATGAGCTTCGTCTGGTCGGACTCCCTGGTGCCGGTCAGCGATTACATTCCCGCCGACGAGTTGAAGCACTACCTCAACACCAGCGAGAATACCGTAGAAGGCAAGGTATGGGGCGCTTCCTTGTACCTGGTGGGCGTGCGCGTGATCTACAACAAAGATATGTTCGCCAAAGCCAGCGTCACTGCCCCGGGACCCGACGAACGCTGGAGTTGGGACCAATTTACCGCCGCATGCGCCAGCCTGAAGACCGCCGGCCTGGTGCCCTTCGGCGCCGGAAACAAGGACGGTTACGGCGGGGCCTGGTTCTTCTCCAACATGGGCATGCAGGGGATCGACTCGACCGACGACCTGCGCCAGGCAGTCATCGGCAATGCCAAGTTCACCGATGATAAATATACCGGCTGGTACGCCAAGTTGGACGACATGGTCAAGAAGGGCTACTTCAATACGGACGTCATGTCGATCGACCACGCCCAATCCTTTGTGGATGTATCCCAGAGCAAGACCGCCATGCAGTGGGGCATCGACGGCGTGATCAAGCAGACTCTCAAAGACATGGACCCGACCAAAGTGGGTGTGTTGAAGTTCCCCAAGTGGGGCACCGGTAAGCTGGCGGACTATGGCAACGTGACCCAATCCACCTCTTACCTGATCACCAAGTGGTCCAAGGCCCCCCAGGAAGCCGCTAACTTCATCATGAACTGGCACACCACCGAACGGATGGCGGCCTGGTTCACCGCCACGGGTGTCGTGCCGGCGGACGACCGCTTTGATACCTCCCAGGTCACCGACCCGGTCATGCAGACCGTGGCCAAGTGGAACACCACCGGTCCGCAGATCTGGCTGGAAAACTGGATCCCCGGCCAGGTGGACAACGATGGCGACATCGCCGCCGGGCAGATGATCTTCGCCCAAAGTGGCTCAGCAGCCGATGCCGCCAAACTTTGGGAACAAAGCGCCACGGCCTGGCGCAACCAGAACCCGGTTGAGCTCGACCATTGGAAGAATTGGAAGCAGTAATCAACGCGCCTGCCCTTTCAACTTGATTAGACCAATGAATGTGACCGTTCTAAAAGACGGTCACATTCTTATACATTGTTATATAATCTATTAGAGGTAGGAATTATTGAATTGTGGGTTATGTCAGGCGGTGTAACCGCCTGACATAACCCAAAAATTCGACCTTCTTAATATGGCATCCAAAACATTCAAATCCCAATCAAAATTATTCCGGACTTTGGAGCCCTACCTTTATCTTGCGCCGGCCACGCTCATCCTGGCGCTGGTATTTTTGTATCCCATCATCCAGGTCGTCCGGC
>Ga0182027_10013025_pt1 | contig 11635 bp, 3 predicted proteins | sample 712E1DmetaG_FD_121300 | JGI IMG/M metagenome (GOLD analysis project Ga0182027, IMG submission 121300) | Permafrost microbial communities from Stordalen Mire, Sweden - 712E1D metaG (Illumina Assembly) | ecosystem: Environmental > Terrestrial > Soil > Wetlands > Permafrost | place: Sweden...
ACTGGTACCTGTTTTCCAGGCAACTTTCCAGGCCGATAAATAATATTCCCAGCCGCTTTCCTGTTCAGGTTTGTTTACTTCAAGCATTGCATTGAATGTATGCCATATTGCACCGGCACCTATAATCCCTTTAACGTCTAATTTCTCCTTTTCAGTGCGGTTTTGATTATTTTCAAATTTCAGATAATGAAAATCTGCATCAGAATAACGATCAGACCTTTGTGAGTAGTATTTTAGCGATCGTGCAAGGCCAGTGTACATATTGCATATTTCCCACAAGCTTCCTTCAGCTCCGCCAAGAATAAGAGAAAGTCCATAATCATCACAAGAACGTGTCAACGTACTCATACCGGCGTTTTGAAGCAAGTCGTAGAACCTTTTCACACCATATTGTTTTAAAAGCAGAACTGCCGGAATATTTAGTGAACGTGCAAGTGCACGTTGCGCATGAACAGCCCCGTCATATGAATTGCTGAAATTTTTTGGGCTGTATCCGGAAATAATGACCGGAACATCGGGAATTAATGAAGAGGGAAGAATTTCACCGGCATCAAGCATGGAGGCATACAAAAATGGTTTTAATACACTTCCTGTACTTCTATATGATGTGACAATATCAACATCGTTATTGTGATCCTCGTTCCCGATAGGCTTGGTATTTCCGACATAACACAGAATATTCCCGGTTTCTATATTCGCAACGATCACTGCAGCATTATAAATAAAATTTGCCCTAAGGTTGTTTGAATACCTTTCAACAATTGAATTTACCAGGATTTGCAGATGGGGATCAATTGTTGTTTTCATTATAGATCCGTCAGGATGTTCGTTGGCAATTCGATGTAACAGGTGCGGCGCAAGTAGAGGTATATCGAGAGGTCTGTCAGGCAAAGGTTCTGCCAGGGCAAGATTAAGAGTTTCCTTGTTAAAAAATCCCTTTTTAAATAGTTTTCTTAACAACCTGTCTCTTTTTTTTAACAAAGACAATCTGTTACGCCCGGGATGGATAAGTGAAGGCGCATTCGGCAATACTGCCAGAGTTGAAGCTTCAGCCCATGACAGGTTTTCAGCACTTCTACCAAAATACCTCCACGAAGCCGCCTGCAAACCGATGGTATTTCCGCCAAATGGAGCATGAGTTGCATATAAATCTAAAATTTGCTTTTTGTTAAATTTTAATTCAAGTCGTGTTGCCTTAATAATTTCTATCGCTTTTTCAAGAAAACTTCGTGATTTTCCTTTGCGGCTCAACCTTATCACTTGCATTGTAAGAGTGCTGCCCCCTTCAACAATTTTGCCTGCTTTGATATTCATCCAGCTGGCCCGCAAAATTGAAAATAGGTTTATTCCAGGGTGATAAAAGAATTTATTGTCCTCGAATGTTAATAAGGCTTTTTTATATTTTTCTGGAATTGCTGTTACATCAGGAAACCGCCATTGCCCATCAATTGTTACTGTTGCGCCTAAAAGTTGACCGTTACCTGCAAAAATAACTGTAGAATAAGGATCGTTAAACAATTTATCAGGCAGCGACTTCCAATAAATACTTAAAAGAATAATAACAAAAATAAAAGCGATGGAAAGCCTCTTGTTTTTTATTATATAAGATTTTATTGTGTTTACCCAATTCAAATTTTAAAATATTTTAGAAAATTAAAACATAAAAACGCTGAGAAACATGTTACAATTTTTTCTCAGCGTTTTTAAGACTGCCTTTTCACCAATTAATTAATGAATAATCTCAACCCAGGTACCTTTCTTGCGAGCCCTGATGTTGTTATCGTACATGGCTTCTGCATGGACAGCCGGCAAATAAAACTTACCTGCATAGGAAGCATTGAGCATTACTTCGAACGACATACTTCGGCCTGAACCCAAACCAAAGTACGAGTAAACACGATCATCGCGGATATCCTGGTAATCAGGTTTCGATGCCGTGCTTTCCATATCGGCAAGCCGGGTATTCACAATTTCCCAACCTGAAGGGAAAATCTGCGATAATGCCAGGTTTTGATAGTCGCCCAAATACGAAGCAATATTTGCTACCGACACAATTGCTTTAAAATCAGTGCCCTGTTTAAGTTTTGTAATATCAAGTTCATTTTTCTTCCCGTCAATGTATTTAACACTAAGTTTTAAATTTGCTGATATTTCTTCTTCGTTCCCTGCCATAGGGACTCCTTCTGTCACCAGACGAATATATATAATACTTTTCCCATTGTTCTGAATAAACAGGTTTTTATCTGTTAAATTCTCGGCCAGGATATCACGTGTAAAAAGCCTTTGCCTGGTCTCTGCTTTTTCATTTTTGCCATTTATGGACAACTGGCAGACTATGCCATCGGTATATTTGCCTGATGTATTTACTATACGGCTCAGTGCAATTAAACCATAAGCAGTTTCCTGGGTACTAAGCCATTCCTGTGAAGAAAGTATTTTTGCTACTTTTTCTGCAATTGGCCAGGCTTTATCGTATTCCTTCAGGTAACAAAGTGTAGGAACGATGAGAGCAATATCTCGTGTTGCAGAACCATAAGTAATACCTGTCTCACGATACGGTTTGAAATCATAATCCAGGTTACTGATCAATGATTTTGCTGATTCTTTTTGTCCTGCTAATGCATAAGCCCATGCAAGCATCCATTTTGTCTGCGCAGGAAGCGACGGAGTTTCTTTCAACCTGTTCATTGCCCCAATTTCAGGAGAGCCGGCCATTGCCAACGTCATAAGACAATAAGCCTGAGAAAGCGACGAATTAAACTTATCGATGGCAGGCCATGATGTAGCCTGGTTTTTTTGATATTTTATCCAGTTCTTCAACATTCCTTCAGGAAGGGCAAAACCTTTTTTTTCTGCTTCGATAATGAAATGTCCTGCATAGGAACATCCCCAGTCATTAATATAGCTTTCACCCGGCCAATATGTAAAAGCTCCGGAACTATTCTGGAATAGTTTTAACCTTTCGATTCCGGCTTTGATATTTGCCTCAGTTTTATTTCTTTCTTCTTCATTCAATTCCATTAATTCATCAAGGTATATTTGAGGAAAAACTGAAGAAGTTGTTTGTTCTATACAGCCATGCGGATATTGGATCAGAAATGACAAGCGACGTTTCAGGTCGAGCGGCGGACAACTTGATATCTCCAGCGCAGCCTTATTTGTACCGCTAATACCAAAACATTCAATATTTTTTCCCCAATTCTTACCGGGCTCAATTGTACTTTCCACAACTCTTAATTCTTTGTCATTGGCTGCCCTTACTATAATGTCTATTTCGTAGTCGGCTTTAAACCTCCCTGATATTGCTGTCACTTTCACCAGTCCCTGCCCTACGGCCAATCGTGTCTTTAGGTTAAAAAAGATGTCTTTGTTTCCATTTTTTGTAAAAAATACAGATTGTTTGTTGTCACCAACTATTGAAATATAGGCATTTGATTGTATGTTGACAACTACATCTTTAATATCCGGGTCATCTGCAAAAATTGTAACAGGGAGCATTACATCTTCACCGGGACCAAGTACACGCGGAAGCGTTGCCACCACCATAAGTGGATTTTTTACCACTGTTGTTTTCTCGGTAACTCCATAAGCCCCTTTGTTGCCTGCAATCACCATAGTCCTTATAGCACCTGAATATTTTGGCAATCTGTATGTATGAGTATTTTCCGCACCTTTTTTCAATTCAAAAGGTCCTAAAAACTTAACAACCGGTGTGAAACGGTTTTTAGTCTTACTTCCTTTATCCGACAGCACTTCCTGGTCGCCACCTATCGCAAACATTGACTCAATTTTTCCTGCTACTCCTCCGAAAATGTAATTATAAATATCCCATGTATTAATTCCCAGGGCTTCGCGGGCATAAAAATTGTCCCAAGGATTAGGGGCTTTAAATCGGGTAATATTTAATAAGCCTTCATCCACAATTGCTATTGTGTAAGTCATATCCCTACCTTGCTTTTCAGAAACTTTTAATGTCAGTAATTCTTCGGAACCTATTTTCTCTGGTACTTTAAGTACCGGATTTAAACGGGTCGCTGGATTTTCAACCATTATTGGAGTATAACCATACAGACGTAGCGGCAAATCGTTGCCAGTATTGTGATAAGGCTGTATAAGCATGACATTAACAAATGCATTAGGTGACATTTCTTCAGTAACTTTAAATTCTATAACAGCCTTTTTTTCTTCATTGGGTTTTGCTTCGCTCCAAAACATATCGATAATATGTGACCCCGATTCTATACTTACCAATGCCTGACTTTTTTCTGACGCAGGTATGGTTATATGAGCTAAGTCGCCAGGCGAATAAACCTGTTTATCTGTTGATACTACAAGCATTGTTGCAGCTTCAGGATGATTACCGTTTAAGTTTTCGCGATACCAGGGGTTGTAAAACCATAAAACTTTACCTGAGCTTTGACCATCCGGGTCTGTTACTTTCATAAAATATCCACCACCTTTGTCACCGGCTATTTTAATTTTAGCCGATCCGTAACCGTTTCGTGTTGCAATAGTTTGTGATGATACAAATTGTAAATTTTCGCTGTTTATGTAAGTGCCCAAATCCTCTTCTGACCTTTCCCACCACCAGTTCCAGTTAAGTTTATACAATTCAACTTTGATATTTTGCCTCGAAACTGGTTTCCCCAAATAATCAACCGAGGCGATTTTTATTTTTTGATCCATATCGCAATATAACCAATTCCAAACCCCTTTTGCTTCATTCAGGCTTATTCCGGTATAATAGTTAAAAGGTGAGTAACGAATTGAATAATAATCGATGCTGAAATTTCCCCCATCTTCAAATACTTTTGTAATAAGGCTTAACTTGAGCATGCCCGGCAACGATTTACCAGGATTCACATCGTAATTAAAATTCGATTTTCCACTTGCATCCAATGTACCCTGGAAAATAGTGACTTCTTCCATTTTATAGCTGACAGTTGGATCAGAAAATTCAAAATCAGGGAATTTTTTAAACGAAGCAGGAGTGGATGTGAGCCTCATAGTAATAACAGATTTCAAATTATTTGCAATTGCCCCATGCAGCCAACGTGCTCCAATTGTTCCATGGATTGGTCCCTTTAAAATACTGTCGTGTCCTAAATCGAGATCTATTGCAAGACGGTTGGGCTTAATAGTTTCAATTTTCAAAGTTTTGGTAAATACCGCCCCTCCTGCTTTAACAGTAAGTAGCCAGTTGCCGGTCGGAGCTTCCGGTGGCGTAGCAATAGAAAAAGTGTAAAAGCCATTCAAATTCTGAACTTTTACCTGTCGCTTGAATAATTGATTCCGCGGATCTGAAAGTTCAAAAATTACCGGATACCCTTTAGGGAATTGATTGTTTTTATCTTCCAGGATAAAAGTCAGAAACAAGGTATCGCCCGGTCTCCATACTCCCCGTTCGCCATAAATAAACCCTTTCATTCCTTTTTGAGTTACCTGCCCGGAAACATCAAACATACTCAGGGACAACGATTGTCCGTCCTTTAAGGCTAAATAACCGAATTCATTGCTTTTATGCGCAACTATTAAAAATGGTTTATGAGCACAAGGAATTGTTGCAAAGCCATTGTTGTCTGAATATTGTTTACCAAGAGTTTGGTGCTGAAAATCCAACACTTCAAGTTCAACACCGCTCAAAGGTTTTGCATCGGTAATACTTGTTGTTATAACAGACAAATCGTTATGGTTGTTATTTTTTGCAATTATGCCTATGTTGGAAAAAAATACATTTCGGTGAACAAACCTTTCACGGTTGTAGTAAGCCTGGTAACAAGGATTATCCCTGTTTTCCCATCTGTTTTCTCCTTCTTCAAAATAACTGTATTCATCTGAAGGATAATACTCATCACCATATCCAGCTGATTCTTCATCTTCAATATGAATTGTGTTATCTGAAAGTGCAACTTCATTGTCTTCACTTTCATTTTTGCCTTCGCAATGGAATAATGAATACGATTTTCGAAATGAAATATTTACACGGTAAATTGCACCTGGATCTGATTTTATCAATTTGCCCAGATCAACTGAAAACAGGTGCCATCGGGTAAGGTCTGATACATTTGAGTTTTGAAGGTCAATCCTTTGCCTGATTATAGGCCGCCCAACCTGATATAGGTTGTAATCGCTGCTCAAATCATGGTCTTGCAAAAACTGCCCAATATTATTCTGGTAAATCTTAATTATCGTTACATCAACAGCTTTGAGATTAACTGCTCTAAAAGGCATAATTATACTATCGGCAATTGGCATAATGTTGCCTTTTCCAACTAACTCAATTGCAGGTTTAATATCACTAAACCCAAAGTTCTTATAAAAAACTTGTGCAAGCCTTTTCGCATCAATACTTTCTATTGCTTCACTTACTTTCAACCTGTGCGATTCACCTGCAATCAATCTTCCCGGATAAACTTTTATTGTATTCCCGGATTTTTTAAACTTGATATCAACATTTTCAAGTGTTATAAGCCCTTCCAGGCTCTGTGATGTGCTTAACGGATCGCTGAAATAAACAATAAAATATTGGTCAGGGTCATTTTCTAAAACTGCGTCAATAACTTTAAAATTACCCAATGCAGGGATTTCAACTTTTTCGTTGCCTTGTTTTTTAACTGAAACTGCAGTTCCGTCCCAATTAACAGTAAGCTTTTGCGAAGAAACATCTCTTAAAATACTGTCAATAATGAAAATATGTTCTTTTCTGTCAGACCGATGTTGCCATTTTATCCCCATTGTCTTGTCACCCAATTTTGCCGTTACAATTTTTTCTATTTCTGAATTATCAGCAATATCAGCCGAATTAATACTACCTTTTAGAAAATAATACCTGGGATTGGTTCCATACGTAAGTAAGTTCCAGAGATCGATGGTAAAATCCTGCTCGATAGTTTGAAAAGAAAATTTTAACAACGATAATTCATCAGGCACTTTTGCTACCCTGTCTAATTGAAAATTAACCTCGTAGAAAATTCCTGATTGAAAATTTGCTGAAGGAATAAACTCCAGTGTATTTTCATTTACCCATCTGGCATGTCCTTTAATACCTGGTGAAAAACTAAACAATCCGTCCAACAACCTTTCACGTTCAAGAGAATCACCTTTAAACGGGTTCACCAGCACAACTTTAATGGTTGATTCGATTGAAACCGTTCCGGATGTAACTGCTGAAACAAATTCGGCGTATTCAGCTTTAATTTTTATTTGTTCGTTTTTGGAATGTTTAGGAAATACCAGTAAAACAATAATAACAATGATTATGGCAGCAATGGCACCACAGAAAATTTTGTTTTTTAATAATGAATTCATGGCATTAGGTTTAGTTGGTTAGTTATAAAAAGGAATAACAGTATTTTGTTAAATGAAACATACATGCACTTGCGTTCACAACAAGGATATAAATATAACATGGGTGTTCCAAGAGAATCAGATGTAAGATTATTTATTGTTTAAACGAAATATATTCGAATGAATTTAAGTAATTTATTTTTAGGAAAAAAATAAATCTTTATTTATTGTTAATTAGATTTTTGAAGAATTTTTGATTACTGTTTTATAAAAACTTCCAATATAACTTAATAGAATTCTTATAACAATAGTTTTAGTTATCAAAGTTTTAGCAAGTATAGGTTTTATTTTGTAATTGAAAAAATGAACAAATACTTGTCAAAAATTATAAATAAACATCTAATCCATTGGCAACCAGACTTTCATGGTTCCTTCACTACGATTTGACCAACTGAAATATGGAATTGCTGTCAGCTTTAATTTTGAATTGTTTTTTTTACTTCGGACTTCCCCGGTTATAATATTCAGACCTGTAAGAAAATCGTTTCGTTTTTCTATTTTTAACCGCGAATTATCTGTTAATACGATATCGTCTAAAAGGTTGTTGTTATCAATACCTTCAACACAATATACTATAGGGCCATATTCAAGCGCTGTTAAATTTTTATCTGCTTTTACTTTTTCATCGGCAATAACATGGCGAATTTCCATCGGTAATTTAATTTCTACTTTGTCATCTGGATCCCATTTTCTGGTAATTGTTGCATAACCCTGAAATGTATCATAGTTGATATTTTTCCCGTTTATTTTAATAATTGTATTATTTTTTAATTTATCGGTATAAGTATATAATTTGCCTGGAATAACCCTGTTTTCAGCCCAACCGGGTATTCTGAGCTTAAGTGTAAATGACTGAGAATTTTCCGTGTTAAATATTATGCTGATATTTCCATTCCATGGATAATCGGTTTTTTGTTCAATGTTTATATTTTCTTTATTTAATTTCAGTTTGGCATTATTAGAGGAATAGAGGTTAACGTACAAAGTGTCTTTTTGGGAAGCATAAATTAACCCTGGAAAAGAAGGGATAAATCGTATCAGGTTTGTCGGACAGCAGGAGCAATCGAACCAGGCCTGACGTGTACATTTTCCCTGGTTAAACTGAAACTTACCATCGGCCTCAAGCGGATTTACATAAAAGAAATTTTTACCATCGAGAGAAATTCCAGAAAGTAAGCCATTGTACAAAGTTCTTTCGATAATATCGTAATATTTGGAGTCGCCAGTAAGCATAAACAATCTGTTGTTCCAATATACATCGCCGATTGATGCACATGTTTCACTATAGGAAGTGAGATTAGGAAGTTCATAGTCTTTCCCGAATGCTTCACCTTCATGTTTTGCACCAATACCCCCTGTTAGATACATTTTTCGTTCTGTCATATTGTTCCAGATATTTGTCACCGCCTTCAGGTAAGCTGCATCATTATATATTGCTGCAATATCAGTCATTCCGGCATACATGTATACTGCCCGTACCGCATGACCCACAATTTCATCCTGCTGAGTAACAGGTTTATGGTCCTGGTTGTATTCTCCATATAGTTTGTGTGTTGCAGAATCGCCTCTCAGGTCGAGAAAGTATTTTGCCAATTTCAAGTATTTTTCATTTTTTGTAACACGATAAAGCTTTATCAGGCCAGTTTCTATTATCTGATGACCTGGAGGAAAAGTAAGTTTTCCCGGGCCAAAGCTTTTTACAAGCAAGTCTGCATTTTTAATAGCTATATCAAGAAAATTATGTTTACCAGTGGCCAGGTAATGTGCCACTGCAGCTTCGAATATATGGCCGCTGTTGTACAATTCATGACTGCTTGATTCACCTGTCCAGCGTTTTCCGGTTTTGTTGACCCATGATGGGTAAGGAGTGTTCGGATCAATTGTAAACCAGGTTGTAAGATATCCATCCGGTTCCTGGCCAACTTTAATTATTGCAATTACAGAATCAAGGTAAATATCAAGCTTTTTGTTTGGAGCGCTTATTAGTGAATATGATGCTCCTTCTATAATTTTATATATATCTGAATCATCAAAAGGAAACTTACCACGAACTTTGCCCTTTTTCCTGCCACCTGCTATTAGAAAATTTTCCAAACGGCCTTCTTTAATACATTTATCAAAACCATATGCAATGGTTATATTTTGAATTGTCCTGATTTTAGGCAACCAAAAACTATCAGTGAGTTCAACATTATTAATATTAACCATTGAAATTCGATAATCCTTATATTTTGCAGGTTGACTGCAACTTATAATAAATATTGAAAATAGGATTATTGAAATGACGTAAGTTGTAGTTTTCATGATATTTCCTGATAACAAAATAATTTCAAATTATAATTTTAATTACTTCCTTTTATTTGTTTTACTTCGTTCACAAATTTTTTTCAAAGCCTGTTTTGAATTTATTTCAGTTCTAAAAATAAATTAATGGAAATTACGGAATTAAATTTGGTTATGGGTTAAAATGGATGATAGTTTTAGCAAATCCTTTGAGGTTCTTAAGAACTAATTTTCAACTTTCGTCAATGAAAAATTTCTTTTCGTCAACAAATCATTATGATTGGTAAACTATTTATTAACTTTTCCTTATTCCCACGTAAACTAACCCGGATGCTATAATAAAATCCAACCCTAGAATCCATTATTATAAAACGTTGCAGAGCACCGAACGGTAATTGTTCGGCGCTCTTTGTTTTAAATAATGTTCAATACTAAAATATCCCAGATTATTAATTTTCCTTTTCAACTGTTAATTTATATAATTTATCTGACCTTCTAATTAACTGATCAACAGGTATAGAAACCCTGTCACCTTTTTTAGCAACATCTTCATTTTTAAGATCAATTCTCATTTCATTTACTTTTGTTTCTATAACGCCTGTAGTTGGTCCAATAATCATTATTTCATCACCTACACTGATTGAGCCTGTTTCTATCAGGAATTCCGCCACTTTCATATCAGAAAAGTAATTTTTATTTTTACCAATATATGTTTTCTTTTTTGTAGCTTTCGATCCATAAATATTGCTCCACTCTCCCATTCTCTGACCAAGATAGTAGCCATCCCAAAAACCGCGATTGTACACTGAAGATAGTCTTTTCATCCATGCATCTATCTTTTGCAAAGAGTAAGTGCCATCACAAATCGAAAATATTGCTTCATCATAACATTTTGAAACTTCTTTGACATATTCAGCCGAACGAGCCCTGCCTTCTATCTTAAATACTTTAACTCCGGAGTTTATTAACTTATCAAGAAAACTTATTGTACATAAATCTTTGGATGACATGATATACTCATTGTCAATTTCAAGTTGAGCTTTAGTTTCTTTATCTGTTACTATATACGAACGGCGACAGATTTGGTAACAATCACCCCTGTTTGCTGAATGATTGTATTCATGCAAACTAAGGTAACATTTTCCCGAAATTGCCATACATAAAGCTCCGTGTGCAAACATCTCAATTTTAATTGCTTTACCGGAAGGGCCGGTAACTTTTTCTTTGATTATACTATCGGATATTTTTTTAACCTGATCTAAATTAAGTTCGCGGGCAAGGACTATTACATCGGCAAATTGACTGAAAAACCTAACAGCACCAATGTTACTTATATTTTGCTGTGTAGAAATATGCACTTCAATATTTTTTAATCTGGCATATTCAAGAACAGATAAATCTGATGCTATAATAGCATGAATATCAATATCTTTGCAAGCATCTATGGTTTTTTTAATTTCTGAAATATCTTCATCATACATTACCGTATTTAAAGTAACATATGCCCTTTTGTTGTGATCGTTGCAAATTTTGACAATTTTTTCAAGGTCATCATAATTAAAATTCAATGTTGATCTTGATCGCATATTCAGCTTCCCGGTCCCAAAATAAACTGAATCGGCGTTGCCCTGAATGGCAGCTGTTAAAGATTCAAAAGAACCGACAGGTGCCATTATTTCAAAATCTTCGCGATTCATAATTTACTTTTTGCCTTATAATTCAATACAATACGAATCGTTGTTCCTTTACCAATTTCAGAATTTAAAACAAATATTTTTCCCTTGTGGTAATTTTCGACTATTCTTTTTACGAGCGATAAACCTAAGCCCCAACCTCTTGTTTTGGTAGTATAGCCGGGATTAAAAATGGTATTGTATTTTGATTTAGGAATACCTTTTCCGGTATCAGCAATATCTATGAGAATCTTATTTTTTAATTCTTTGACACCAATTGTAATTTTCCCTTCATTAGATATGGCATCTACTGAATTTTTACAAAGGTTCTC
>Ga0182027_10013026_pt1 | contig 11635 bp, 12 predicted proteins | sample 712E1DmetaG_FD_121300 | JGI IMG/M metagenome (GOLD analysis project Ga0182027, IMG submission 121300) | Permafrost microbial communities from Stordalen Mire, Sweden - 712E1D metaG (Illumina Assembly) | ecosystem: Environmental > Terrestrial > Soil > Wetlands > Permafrost | place: Sweden...
AGCATTTATGAACATATCTTCTGTAAATTTCTGTTGAAATCTTGTTTTACCACCTTTCATATTATGCAACCTATCAGCTCGTCAATTTTCAAGATACTACGTTACTATATACGGTTCCTTACTATTTATATTTTTTCATCAATGGATAATGGTAATGGTATTAAATAATATTTTACTATGGTAGCCAGCTGCTTGGAATATGACTGATTTTAAAGTGTTCAAAGTTAGGCTTTACCCTTCCAAAATATTCACGTTTAATAAAGGGATTAAAATGAAAAAGCCTTCTCTGCAAATGTAATTCTGTATGGGTGCTAGTATCCTGTGTGCTTTCCATGTAAAGATTATGCAGTATCTCGGACTTGACCTTATGATAAATCTCGGTAGTACTAGCCAATGTAATTCCCGATATCACTTTTATAAACCAGATCTAGAAACAATATCTCAAGTGAAGTAATACCCACTCTTTCTTATGAACAAAATCAGATACTCGTATCATTATCATCGTCAAGAACAAACGTTAAATCTTTTTCCTTTGTCTAAATACAATATACATATTTTGTGATGTCCTGGAAAATCCTACATACCATACACGTGCTTCATCTTTTAATCGTTCATAATCGAGAATACTTTGATTGATCCTTTTTGTAATTCCTGTATGTAAAAACACCGTTTCAGCTTCTAGTCCTTTTGCACCATGTATTGTTTTGATGTATGTTGTAATATCTTTAGGATCAAGAATCTTGTTTTTCTGAAGCATTACCCTTATTTTCTTTTTTGTAAGATCTCCACCACTTTGCAAACCTGCTATTGGATCACCGTTTCTTATTATATCAATTAATCCATTATTTATTTTCTTGAACCCTTCCATGCTTCCGGCTTTAATTATAAAAGTTTTTAACTCTGTTTTATTTGATTCTCCCTTAAAGCATTCCACCGGATAGTTATCAACTAAAGCATTAAGTTCTGCAATTGTTGGAGTTATCCATTTTTGAATTTTTACTAGAACATTCAATAAATTGACATTATTATCAGTCCACCCACATAAGTTATTATGAAAAGAAATTCCCATCCACGCAAGAACATGAGCAATAGGAAGAACCTGATAATTGGCTCTGACTAAATGAAAAGTAGTTCCTTTTAAATGTTCATAATGCTTACTTAAGTAATACTCCATATCCCTATAATCAATTGTATGAACGCTACCAGCTTCTTTTTTTGTTTCTATTTCTGGCGTTTCCTGCCTTCCATTGTATCTTAATGTGTCTCCTGCAGCTGCCCATATATCACTAGGTAGTCGATATGAAATTGGTAGTATAAGTTGTTCTGCATCCCATTCATAAAGATAATCAGGACTACCACCCCAAAATAGATAAATTGATTGCAGTGGATCACCTGCGATAATAACATCATCCATTGACTCGGCCCACACGTTAACGATTTCATACTGTTGCCGAGTAAGGTCCTGGAATTCGTCAACGAACAATACTTTTGTATCTGGTTTCAATCCCTGATTATAACATTCAGTCAACATATCCGAAAAATCAACTTTTCCGATTTCATTTTTAAAATCTTCATACTCTATATAGAATTGTTTAAAGTCATACCCATCATTCAGATCGGCTATGTTGGGGTATGAGTGATAATTAGACCAGAGAGTACAGGTATTTTTCATCCATGAATAGAAATTTAAATATTTTTTGATGTCTCCGGTTGTTATGTCTTCCGGATCACTTGGGTCTATAACTTCGCTTGATGCTTCATATCCATATTTTTTCCCGAAGTCTTTCAAATCGTTTCCTGTGATTACCTTAGGGCGTTCCAATAAGTTATAACAGATCCCATGAATTGTATTGATATTTCCTAATTTCTTTTCATTGGTTTCCATTATAACTGACACTTCAAGTTTAATTTGATCTGCTACATCTTTTCTGAAGGTAGTTATTGTTAAATTATCAATTCCTGTAAGCTCAGACTCTTTTTTAATTTCTTTCAATAATGTAGTTGTTTTCCCTGTACCTGGAGCGCCCCAAATTTTTTAACCATTCATAAACAATCATCGTTTGGCTTTGCGTTCCTGTAAGAGTCAATCAAATCTTTTTTGAACCACCATGCACGTGGCTTACTTCCATTAACACTTTTATTCGGACTTGCTGGTCTTTTCATCCCGAGCTGGCTCATAATCTCAGACAGTTTACCCACTTCCGTTTTTATATACAAATCTTCGGTTAACTCTTTCATTTTCTTTGGTTGTATTAGATAGTAGCCTTCCTTCACTTCAAGCAGTATTCTAGTCGCTTTAATCCACTCAGCTGGATTTTCAGTACTCCTGTAATTGGTAGCAAGTTCTTCGATTATGATTTCAATCTCTATCATTTCGGTGCTCTCGGATGGATCTATAATTACAGCCCGACGACGCAGTGTTTGCAAAAATATTCTCCAAGGTGTATCTTTCATTCCACGTTTTGAAGCTGTTAATATTGATGGGAGATATTGACCAAACTTAGTAAAATACATGGTCTCAAATTCACTGAATTTTTTCAAGTTAACAGCTGGAATTTCAATTAGGTCACCTGCTATGTGAAACCGCCAATACCCGGGGTCTTTGTTGGTAACACCTTTCACTATTTCAACTTTAGAAACCGAGTCAAGTATATCCTTAATGTGCTGCCTTTCCCTACTCTCTTTTTCGAAATCCTCAGATATATACCCCGTTACTTGATCTAACGCTTTATCAAGTTCTGTTATCTGTTCCTTCTCTACTTCCTGCTGCTTGATGTTTTCACTAATGAACAATTCCCTTTCGTTTTCTGTCCATTTTTCCCACATCTCCCCACAACAATAAGTGGATATGATCTTTTGAATGTCCCCTTCAAGAAATGTAGGCGAAAGTACCGAAACGATTTTACGATATAGTTTCTCTGGATCCGACGTAATGTCAGGATTGCTATTCAAAACAAGTTCTACGTCTGGATTGAGCCTAATTATCATGATTAATTCGCCATCGATACTGAATTCACTTTCTTCTGCAGTCGCTGGCAACAAATTAAAATGCTTTGTGAGTCTGTCTCTCATAGCATGCACATCAAATATTAATTTAATAAGTATGCTGAAATGCAGGTACCCTATCCTTTTATGCAAGCACAAAGGTTTAAATCAAAAAAAGTCTTATATTTTGTTGGATCAAAAAACATAAAACTATTTTTTGATGTATTTTAGGCATTTTTTGATACGGTAAATATCAAAAAATGCCACCTGCATATAATTTGATATTGAATTAATTTTTATTAATTGATTATTTTAATTCATTTAGTTCGAACTAAATTAAATTTGTGTTTTAATATAAGTTCATCTTGGGACTTTTCGTCAGATTCTTTCGCATTCTGTACTTGATTTCAATAAATTTAACACGCCATTAGATAGCGAAATCAGTTTATTATACATTTCGGGCTCAATCAAAGGATCCATGTAACCCAATTGTGTATTGATCAGCTCCAGTTGAAACAGTGTAGAGTTTTCGAGATATCTAAAAAGTGTGTCTAGGGAATTGTGACTATCTGTAGATTCTACATCCATTCTTGTCATGCATTCTGTGAGTAGCATGTGAAAATGCGCCATATCATATGTTTTATTTGTCATTTTATTTAAACTCCATTAAAAATATTATAATTCTTATTATATTCTATTTATAAATTATTTCAATTAGTTTTTTTTCATTTTCACTTATTTGCTGTTTCTTTTCTCACTCAACTTCGATCTCTATGGGACCGAATTTTTCGCTGATTAATTCATCCATTACTGTTTTGATGTGAGTGTTGCGATGAAATGCCTCTGTTCTCAATGTCTGCCATGTTTGCAGACTGGTTCGAATCAATTTATCTGCCATTTTAGAACACCATTAATAATTTACATGTCAATATATACATGTTTGCATTCTATAGATTAAGTCGGCATTTAATGACGACTTATTGGACTTACTGATTACTATTATCAAATATACTTACATAATTATCTAAAAGCATATGTTTATATACTTACAAGCAATGTATATAATATATGCCTCAGAAACAAGGTGACCATTTGAATGTCGGTGAAGTAAAATCTAGTATAATAATGTTCATTTTGCAAACGATGGAACCTGTAGAAGAGCCAGCTATCAGAGATTTTTTATTGCAAAAATATAATGTAATAAATCAAGGGACCATCAATCGACATCTTCATGACCTACAAAAATTAGATTGCATAGAATTAATACCACCACAAAAAAAGGACTACGTAATTATTGGGACATCACAAGAATCAAAAATTTAAAAAAAATAAGAAAAGAGTTTCCTGAACTTCGATTGAATACTCACGAAAAAGCTATTAATATAAATCTTCGGGAAATTTGGTTTGCTAGGAGTAGTCCTGACTGGTTTAAACTTTACATCCAATTGCGAATGTCAACTTCTTTTTTTAATACTTGCATAGAAGTGGGTATTATAAAATTAGACCAACGAATTTATAAAATTTACACAACTGGTAAAGGATCTTACCGACATCAACGCATCAATGAGCTTTTAATAGTATGCTACAAAGCTTTCATCAAATATTATCCTGATTTTAAAATATCTGAAAAAGAGTTTACAGATGCCATGAACTCACATATTGTGGAAACTATCAACTTGTCGACCAAAAGATATTTCTCAAAATTGATTAAAGATTCTTTCTCTGGGTTACCAGAAAAAATGTACCTACTAATTTCCGAACCAAAGTTCTCCGAAATGGAAAAGATACCGGAAAAAATACCGAATGAAATCGATGATAAAGATTTAGTAAATTACATGCTCAACGCAATGAGCTTGATAATGGAGCAAAAGTGGGATTATGAGTTTTCAAAAGATAAAATTCTTTTAAAGCATTTCTTAAATCAAGATATGTTATTCGAAATTGATTCCAAGGATGAACACGATTTTGTGAAGAAAACCATCGAGAATCGCACCTTACCGAGCGGATCTACAGAACCAAATAAGTTGATTCTGCTAGAAGCAAATTTAGCTGATTTGAGATTAACCAGCGAAATTATATATAAATTCAAGCAGCCAGCACTATTAAGTGGTAGTGTAAACAGTTCAGATGAAATATACCAGCTATTCAGCTCTCTATACCACCTTTAGGTTTGTTACTATCTTCGTTTGTAGTGCAAAAAAACCTAGCTTTGTTACAAAAATCAGTGAAAACCTAGTTCTGGTGCAAAAATAATGTTTTCTTAGTTTGAGACTATATTCCTGCCTTTATGTACTATTTTACCCGTGATTGGATTAATTAAAATTCCGATTTGTGAGAGTTTATATTGATTTTTCAACCAAGCCAGATTTTTTGCACCATAACTAAAAAAGATTCCAAAGTTAATTAGTCGGCTTACAAAATTGGTATTTTAATGCAGAGCTTTTGCTATAAAATCTCTGCATCAGTGAAACCGAAAAAATCTTTTTTTATTGAAAGAAAAGGATGGAGAACAGTCATTTTCACAGAACTTTTAGTACGCTATCAACCGAAGTATGAGTAATGAGATTATTAATAAATTTCCGATCTGATTTTTATTCAGCTAGTTGGTACTTGATAACAGCTATGCTGGTATTACCCCCTATATAAAAAAGTGGGTAGCATGACGAATTCCAAGTATAAGCTAGCTACTTTGCGTCTGATTTTAGCAATGCTGGTATTACCCGCAATAGAAGTTTATGTTCCTAAAAAAGCAAAATTAAGGCTTCAATTGATAAAATTCAAGATCGAATTCAAGTTTCTTCAGGAGTTACTGCTTCGATATTTTCTATACGGAAGAAATGTTCTTTGTTTCTGGTTACTACTCTATTAATACCCAGAGAAAGGGCTGTTGCTGCAATTAGGCAGTCATTTAACTCAATTCTTTTTCCACTTCTGACGAGGTCCGCATAAATTTTCCCCGCATCTATTGCTATTCTTGAATCAAGATCTATTACTTCTACAATATTAAGTAGTTCAAGTGTCCTTTCAAGGGCATCCGGGGATTTTGAAAGATGCGCACCGACACTCAGTTCAGCAACTGTTATTGATGAAGTGTAGCCCGAATATTCATCTCCCAAGCGTTTGAGAAAATTTATGGAGGAAAGGATGACCTCTTTTCGGAGGCAGTCAACAAATATCGATGTGCCCACAAAAAACTTCATCCTACCCAATCCAGACGTGAAGATTTCCGCAGCCGGTCAACAAACTCTTCGCTATCGACATCGTAATCCCAGGCCCCACATGCTGCCTCTACAAGTTCCTTTGAGCCTCGTCCTTCTTTTTTTCGAACCATGTTGAGGATGGAATGAATTTCCCGATCTAGTTCAAGAAGTCTTTTTTCGATGTCTCCTGTCGATCCCATAATTATCAATTAGTCTTAATGCCGTATAACTTTATCTTGAAGGCAGAAGCATCGTTCACAAAGCTCTGTCTTGATCTTTTTGTCCTATCCAGTACTTCTCATCCATATTTTTAGTTCTCTCTATGGAGCTGAATCTAGAGGAAGGCCTTCAATAACCGCAGATATCCGGATTATTTTCCAGGAAATAATCATAATTATTTACACGAAAAAACAATAGTGTAAGGGATGATCTAAAATAACCTATGTATTTATCATAAAATTTTTGCGTTTATTGAGGATATAATCGATAGAAACTTGCACAAATCTATATATTTTAATTATGTATACCCTTAATTTTTTAAATTCTACAAAAATATGACTTTTAAAAAGTATGTCTTTTTATTCACTTATGAGAATTCGGTAAGGTTCGAGATGATTTGTTTATCAGCACTCTCCGGTCTTATTTCCCCCAGCTCGCAACGCAGTTCTTGTCTTTCTAGTAGGGACTTTAAGCACAGGTTATCAGATAAGCAGCTAGCAGGACAAGTATCACCTGATTTCCACCTGTTAATGAGATCAGGTTCACAGACCAGTGGACGACAGAGTGATATGTAATTGGCAATACCTTCTTCGATAAGTTTTTCGGATATATCATAAGATCGAATTCCTCCTACAAGCATGAGGGGAACTTTAATATTCTCTTTGAAGCGCATTGCAGCATCGCGGTAGTACCCTTCATTTTCGGGTTTGATTCTACCCTGTCGTGAAGGAATGAATTTGCCGATAGGTACTGATATGCCTCCACATATCTCGATTGCATCTATACCAGCATGTTCGAGCATCGATGAAAGGCTCAACATGTCTTCTACTGTAAGCCCTCCATCAAGAAAATCTTCAGAATTGATTTTTATCAGAATCGGATACCTTTTTCCCACGGTTTTTCGTATGCTCTGAAGGATCTCGAGAGTTAGTCTAGCTCTATTCTCGATATCTCCGCCGTATTCATCCCTTCTTTTGTTAAAAAATGGAGAAAGAAATTCGCTGAGCAAGAACCCATGGGCTGCATGAATCTGGACTGCGTCAAATTCAGCTCTTTTTGCGAGATCTGCTGCACGCGTAAAGGATTTAACAACTTCAGATATGTCTTCAATGGTCATCTCATGATAAATTTTTTGATTTCCTATCTCGCATATTGATGGACCTATTGGTATTCTTCCAATCAAGTGGGGTGATACTTGACAACCTGCATGGCAAATTTGGATCGCTATTTTTCCATCTTCGTTATGTACAGCTTTGGTCATCTCCCGAAGACTGGGCAGGAGCTCATCACTATAAGCACCCATTTGTCTGGGAACTGCTTGTCCTTCAGGGCTTACATAAGTATTCCCTGTGATTATCAATCCAACCCCACCTTTAGCCAGTTGTACCATGTAATCAATAAGTTTTTGCGGACATGAACCATCTTCATTTGCCATTCCTTCATATGTTGCAGATCTGACAAACCTGTTTGCTAGTATCATCCCATTGATAATCGTTGGTTCAAATAATTTAGACATTAGTTATCTCCTGATGTCATGATTTCATTGATATGAAACAAATAACACAAATGCATTATATTTTGATTAAGCACATTTTATAGAGAATTTTGTTAAACTCCTAAATTTCGTCATATACTTATAAATTATTTATGGAATAACTCATGACAATTAGAGATTTATCGAACTTTTCTATAGAATAAGTGAGTAAGCATTCGATTTCAATACATAAGAAAAAATAAAATATTAATCAAGGAAACATGGAACTATATTCTGTACCTGATTATTGGATAACTGCGCATGCCAAGTGTGCTTGCTCCTGCATATAATATCCATCCGTATGCTCTTGCAAGTAACGTCCTTCGACGTCTGCTTGACTCATGTTTTCATGAAGCTGGAATCCCAAATTTGTGAGGTCCTCGGCCAACTTTTGGGGTTTGAATCCTGTTATTATTGGCTCACCTATCTTTTGCACAAGCTCCATAAATTTTTGTAGTTGTGGAGACACTTTTTCGGGAACAAATATATCGGTATCTAAGTAATCGAAAATAACTATGCTGTTCACTGAGGCAACTTCAACGATGGAACGCAGTGTTGTGAATACTTCATCTCGGGTCAAGTATGGAGTGACACCAAGCCAGCTAAATAAGCTTTTAACCGTTGGATCATAAGATGATGAGCGAGTTATTGCTGTTACTAAGTTTTCCTTTGTAAAATCTATAGGGATGAAGTGTAGTTTGGCAGGATGTTCCCATTCCAACTCAGCGAGACGATGAAGCTTAAATTCTTGCGTTGCTGGGTGGTCAATTTCAAATACTTCCAATCTCTCCATCAAATCTGGTCGCCGATATGCAAATGTATCCATCCCTGCTCCAAGGATCACATACTGTTTTACTCCTTGCTTGATAGCTTTCTCTAGGGTATCTTCCGTATATCGTGCACGGCTGAGAGGGCTGTTAGTTGTTTGCATTAAGTTATCACAATTCAAATGTTGTTCAATTAATATTCGTTTTTCCTCTGGTATCAAATCATAAGCCAAAAAATCATCAAAGATTTTGGGATTATTATGTATGGCATGATAGGCACGCATGTAAGCGATCATCATTGCAGTAAAGCTAGCTTGATTATCTTTCATATAATAATCTCCGGTTGTCTTTTCAAAAAATTGAATTTTGGTATTTTTTAAAAAAGAACTTAACACATCGGATAGTTTATCCGTGAGCATCAGATTCAATACTTGTTGATTCGTATTTTTCGCTTTCTCTGCACCATTTATCCTAAGCATTAATTAACCACGCGAACAGATTATTTTGTTTGTCTGGAGTTAACAAAATAACCTATACTCAGTTATTGATTTTCACATCTTGGCAGAGAGTAGAAACGTGCACATATACGAGTTAGGAAATTTGATATAACGTTGACATGAATGGAAAGTAAAATTAATAAAGAGATGATTAATTATGTCAAAATCGATGTTAATTTACTGTTTTTGGTAAGTTGGATAGTTATCTCTGTTTTTTAAATTCTAAGAAAGATCAATGAGATAGTAGGACTTTATGCAATTGGATTGAAAAATTACAGTGTCAAGCACTTATGTTTGAATCTCAATGATCATGGAAAGACTGCATGTACTTGAATTTAGTCCCAAACTTCGCAAGTCCTATAGATACAAATAGATAACTACTGCTTTATTTCAATTCTCGAGGTTGCTTATGCCTGGGCACGACTGGCAATTCTGTAGTAGTTATCAAAATTGAGCTTTTGATATCTTTTGCTCTTTCAATCACAAGTTCTTTTCCTTTCTGCGTGATGACAAATAATGGGATCGCAGCTGCTACTTGAACTATGGGTTTCGCAAGCTCCCTAATATGCTTAGAAGCGCAACCGGTCACTAGATCTGAATTTTCCAAAAGACCTTGAGCTTCTTCCTTGCTGATGCCTGTAACATGTACAGCAATTATTATAAGATCAAGGTCAAGTTCAGCTTCGAGTTCTCTCAGTTTTTTTGCAGTTTTTGAATCAGCTATGGTTACTGCGATCTTTTTATAACCAAGTTCTGCCGCTTTTTTCACTCCACTGACAGGATCTATGACTGCAGTTTTATTATCAAGCACCGTTCCGCTTAGTTTTTGAATTCCATTTATAACATCCTCTATTGGCTCAGTTTCGATCAAACCTGACATCCTGCCGCCTATACCCTGAACAAGCTCTGGATTGTTGGATATTACGGTTCCTGCGCCGTCGCAGGCAGTTACAGTTGCCTCAAGAAACCCATTGTGTAAGCCAGACATCATTATTTCGGAGGCCCCAAAAGCCACAAAAGTATCATGTTCAAGGAGTTGGCGCTTGGCTGTGAACATTCCTAAGTTGCTTATCTTGGACTCGACGTTCGTTTTGACTTCTTCTGAGGTAATTTTCTGAACTCCGCTTAGCTTAGCAATGAGGGGACACCATTCGATTTCAGGATCTCCGACTTCAATGACTTCGCCGTCTTTTACCACTACCCTTGTTTTTCCCATTATTTCCATTATGTGAGACATGTTTACACCTTTTAATTTAGCAAAAGCACAAATGTTAAGAACTTAGAATTCTATAAAAAATTTGAATAAACCAAGTGAAAATCCGGTAAAAATAATGTTTCAGATTTGTGACTGAGTCTATCATAAACTTAAAAATTGCTTCTTTAACACTTATTTGGAACTATTGACAGAATTCCAGATCATTGAAGCATTCTAAAAGCCCTTAATAATTAAGCATGGAATCATTTTTAGGTTAATCTTCCTAAATAATTCATCGCTAAATCACATGCTTCAAACTTTTAGCTTTGGCTTCAGCCTTGGAGTTAAATTTGGCGGCATCGATTATAAATCTCTCATGCGTGCCCTCAGAAATCTTGTCGACACCATCATCAGCTATAATTGAAAAAGTAAGCTTTCTTCCTTCTATTTTTTCCAACTTTATTTTTACAGTAACGGTCAGACCAGGAGGTGTAGCCGCCAAATGGCTTAATCTAACATCTGTGCCTACAGTCTGCTCAACAGGGAAATCCAGATAGGGATTTATTGCTTGAATACAAGTCCATTCAAATAATCCAACCATAAACCCGGTAGCAAATACTTTTGGCATAACCTGAAATTCAGGTGATTCTGGATAAAGGAAGGGAACAGTCTTATTCTCTGGAATTTTGAACTTGAATTCATAGGCTATACCTGGCTTCAAAGTAGAATTATCCATATAAATTACCTCAGCTTATAACAGTCTACACGAATAACTTCTTTTAACTCTAGGATTTACACAATTGAACTGACGAGGAACTAGTACTAAACATTAACTGTTTAAAATACGATTTAAAACAACGACATATAACAGCTTTCATTTTTTGTAATTCAAGTGTTTCAGTCTCAATAGTTTGAAAATATATTTAACTATATATATTTATTATGGTTTACAAAATAAGAAAAAAACTTCAGTGTCTAATTCTTGTTTAAGAATGTTTAAAAGTATACCCGAAAAAACAATAAATGGACATTGTATTTTTTTAGTATTGGATTTCATCAAATTTTGGACAAAATGTCCTTAAATTTCAACTGAAGCTAGGGAAATACATCGATTTTCATACAGAACATTTGAGTTCTCCTTTTCTTTCTTTCAATACATGTCTTTTTTCCATGCATAGCTTTTGCTGTAAAAGCTGTGTATTTCTGGAAGGCAACATTTGTATAAAACCCACGTCCTG
>Ga0182027_10013028_pt1 | contig 11634 bp, 9 predicted proteins | sample 712E1DmetaG_FD_121300 | JGI IMG/M metagenome (GOLD analysis project Ga0182027, IMG submission 121300) | Permafrost microbial communities from Stordalen Mire, Sweden - 712E1D metaG (Illumina Assembly) | ecosystem: Environmental > Terrestrial > Soil > Wetlands > Permafrost | place: Sweden...
CATTAGCCCGGCATGAGCAGCCGCGCCAGCAGCCCTGAAAAACGGTTCTCCGTCCGGTTGTTTTTCACCGCAATCCCCAGCGCCTTCCGCTGACCGATGAGCACGACCAGCTTTTTGCCGCGGGTAATGCCCGTGTAAACGAGGTTGCGCTGCAAAAGCAGGTATTGCTGCGTTGCCAACGGGATGACCACGGCCGGGAACTCCGATCCTTGCGATTTATGAATGGTGATGGCGTCCCGGTTTGCTTCGGTCCTCATCCGCGCCAATGAATCCGTATGGGACACCAATCGATGAGTGCTGAGGAAAAAGAGCATTAAAAGGCCGCATTAAGTCCTACTTGGCCTGAGAATTGCTTTATGAACAGACATGAAATCCATTTTCTGCCCGGAGGACTATGCCAAGGCGACGAAGTAACCCGATTGAGGAATTTGCTGCCGTTGCTGGCGGCCTTTTTGTTTTGGGAATGGTCGTTTCACCACAATTCAGGGCCGTTGTATTGTTGTCGGCCGTTGCCGCGTTTCTTCTGTTTCTCGGCTGGATAGCGTACCGGATCGGCTCGAAGGGGCGGCCAGAAATGCAGGCGGTGAATTCTGGTTGGCCGGTTTCCTCGCGGAATTCGGTCGCCGAATCATCCCTTTCCGAAAAGGTGAGGGCGCTCGACTGGTTCCAGTTTGAGAAACTGATCGCTGCCATTTACGAGTCGAAAGGATACTCCGTCAAGCGATTGGGAGGGGCCAACCCTGACGGCGGAATTGATTTGATTGTCGAGAACGCCTCGGATTGCTTTGTCGTGCAATGCAAGCAATGGAAAGCCTGGAAGGTGGGTGTGCGGCAAATCCGGGAATTCCTGGGAACGTTGACCGATTCAGGAATTCCAAAGGGCATATTCATCACCTTGCAGGGCTATACCGACGATGCCAGGGCGTTGGCCGACAAACACAACATTTCGCTTCTCTCTGAAGAATCGGTGGTCAATCTCCTGGAGGACGTTCATTGGAAATTCAATCCTGCGATCACCTCGGCGTTGGACGACCAGAGGAAGATGTGTCCGCGTTGTGAAAGCGAATTGGTCCTGAGAACGGCCACACGGGGAAGCGGGGCCGGCAGTCAGTTTTGGGGCTGCTCACATTACCCACGATGCAAGTTCACCATGGAGCGGGACCCATTGCAGATCAAGTGATATTCGGTTCCCTTTTCCTCGAAAGGGACTGTTGTTTTGATTCCGATAAGGGCGGGCCATTTCCCCTCCAATGCCGCTCCGGGCCTGGAAGGAGGCCATACGTCGGCACTGGCAAGGGTGATCTGGCTGGAAAGCGCCAACACGACCGGTTTTGAAAAGGCTCACGAAGATCTCCAGGAGACCACTGGCATTGAGGTCTCGGCTCGGCAGAGCAACGACTGGCCCAGAGGGGCAGTGCGGTGCCCAAGTTTGACAGGACCGCCAAACGCTGCCGAATCCCATCCAAGAAAAGGGCTTGCAAAGCGCCAGCAAGCGTCCAATTCTACGCCTGATTTTTGTGACCGTCCTGCCTTTTGGTGTAAAGTGGCATGGTCGTTGAGTCGAGATCTACCGTGCCTTCTTTCTGCGGGTCGTCCAATTTGAAAAACGCAGAACATGCGGCCCTTGCGCAGTGCCATCGGCTAAATTACCCCGGCTGATAAGCTGGCCAGACGCGAACAGGAAATCTCCGCCGCGCGGGACCGCAAACTCGAAGCGGCACGCCAACAGCGCCAGATCAAGCGCAGGCTGCCAAGGCGGCGTTGGCTCCGGCGGAGGAAAAAGCGCCAACATTGGCCTTGACACATCAAACGGCGGCTGCCAGAGTGACCGCGTCTCGCGAAACAGAAGCGGGCTCTGCTGAAGAGCAACCCGCCGAGGGATAACGGGGCTTGGGGGTGGGAATCCCCAGGCTTTTTAGTAATTAAACGTGAACTGGAAAAGTCCATTTCACACTGAACCAAGACACTGGCGCGTTGAAATGCGCTGCCGGGAGTAACGGAACAGGAACTGGAATGAGTTTCAATTTTCTTTTACGTGTTGAGGCGGTGAACCTCGCCTCCTTTGTTTATGACACGCAGGACCTCAATACGATCCGTGGCGGCGGCCTGCTGCTGTTGGGAGCTGTGCGGTTATTGCGTTTGGAGACCTGTCCGGAGCTTAATGGTAGTCAGCTAGATGAAATCAGTACGGGAGCTTCTGTGGCGCTTCTTCGGTTTACAGTCGGCGATTCAAAACGGGCGACAGGCGTGCGCGATTGGGCCCGCAATTTCTTCACCAAGGACGAAGAACTCAAATATGCGACGTTTGTGGTGGATTTGATTCCTGAAGGAGAGGATTTCGACGCAGATAGAAGGAAACTCATGGCGATGAATCGCCATCGTCAAATGAGGTCGCTGACACTGGCTGTGCCAGAGGAGAACAAGAGTGATTACTGCCAGACCGGTGTGTGCGAGGAAGATCGAATTCGGCCTGCGGTACGACAAAGCAAACGTGACAATCGCAGTATTTGGCGGAGCGCGTCGGTTGACATCCGACGAAAATACGGGATTAAGGAGAAACGCGACTTCTACATTAGCGAAATCACGCAAGAATTGTCGGTCACGGATGCGAAGAAGATGGCTTGCGCACTTGTCCAGCACGATTTCAGCCATAGCTTTGATGACATTGCCAGCCGACCTCCAGACGAAGCAAGGCACCTTGCCGGGAAGATCGCGGTTATTTACCTGGACGGAAATGGTTTTGGCCATCTCCTGCACTCGGTGGCAAAAACGTCCGCTATGCACACCAAATTCTTCGGAATGTGCCAGGGGTTGCGGAGAGAATTTTTAAAGAGCGTGCTGGAGACGATGAACAAAGAACGCGTCGGATGGGTGAACGCCGACTGCCGGGCCTCTGAGGTTGAAAAGAGCACATCCTGCTATCGTTTGGAGACGCTTCTTTGGGGAGGAGACGAGATTATTTGGGTCGTACCAGCCTGGCAGGGTTGGGGCCTGCTGGAATCGTTCTATCGCTTTTTCGCGAAGAAGGTGTTCGATGGCTATCCGTTAACTTTTGCCGGCGGCGTGGTATTTGCCAATCATAAGGCGCCGATCCAGCGTCTTACATTCTTGGCGAGATGCCTGGCCGATTTGGCGAAAGCACGCATGAAAATGGAAGCCAGCGAAGCAAACCCGCAAGACCGCCGGTCGCTGCGCTATCAAAATCTATTTTCCTATGAGGTGCTTGAATCCTTCGACCATATCGGTGGACTTGATTTGGACGAGTTCCGCCGGTCTCGATATGGCGTGAATGCCACCGATTTGGTGCTGTCCGGAGATAAAATGGAACAGGTTGCCAATTGTATCAGGGCGTTGAAGGACAGCGATTTTCCTCGCAGCCAGATTCATCCTCTTGCGCGGCCTGTTGAACGGAGTGCGGGACAGCAGACTGCTCAAATTCTTAAACGATTACGCATTCGTCGTCCTGAATTCGTAGAACCCATAAATGAGCTGTCCAAGGCACTCGGACCGCAGGTTCATTGGCTGCACTCGGATCAGCTTTGGGACTATTTGCCTTAAACTGCCAAGGAATGATCTCCAATCAATGAACCATATCAATCTCGATATAACGCTTGTTTTGGAAGGCCCGGTTTTAACGGGGGCGACCGCCCCTGGCATCTATGGGGTTGATGCACTAACCGCGCGAAATCTCCAGAATCTTCCCATCCTTGCCCGTAGCCTGGTGAAGGGGCGACTGCGGCAGTCGTGGGAAGAGTTGAATAGCGCGACTGAAGGTCAGCCCGGCGGCCAATTCGTCCCGAACCTGGAAGAATTGCTCGGGAGGCGCGCCCACACAACAGGAAGCGGAATCGAGACAGCGGAATCTTCTGTGGATCCCTATCGTGCTCGCCTCCATTTCACGGATTTCGTTTGTCAAAAAGCGACATGCGAAGGATACCGGCATCGCATCCAGATTGACAACCGTCGGGGTGCCGCCGCCGAGGGAAGCCTGCTGATGGCAGAGTCTCCTTTCGGTTCAGGGGAAGTGGTTTATTTCGTCGGGAACGTCGATTTTTGGGTTAACTCGACCAACGAATCAATCGCTATCACCCGGCAAATCGAGTGTGGCTTTCTGTGGACAACCCATTTTGGGGCCGAACGAACGGTTGGATTTGGCAGAGTGTTAAATGTGAAGGTAAACGAGCGTCATACGACGGTTACATCGGCTGATCCAAAGCCTTTCATTACCGCCGATTGTGTGGACATGATTATTCGCCCGCTGGCACCATTTTGCTTCGCTGGCCATCGGCAGGTGGCTAACCTCTTCGAGTCCGAGGTGGTGATTCCCGGCGCTGGTCTGAAAGGAGCGTTAGTGGAAACCTGGGCGGCTCAGGTGGGTGCCAGACCAGGCTTAAGCGTCCCTCAACTGAAGGAATACAAAAGCGAATACCGTGTCTTGGCCGAGAACTTCGACCGGATCATATTTACGCATGCCTTTCCGGGCGTTGCTCAACGGCGGGTGCGTCCCGTGTATGCTCCACTTTCTATTGTCAAAATATCGGCTAATGGCGCGGATCAATGGTTCGACCTCGCTCGCATCGGGGAACCGTGTCTGATTTGCGGTGAAGCGCCCGAATTCCGAATTGATTGGAAGGAAACCCGTGACGTGGATGCGGCATTCGGTTGGCCGAAGATACGACGTGAATTGCGCGTGCGTACAGCGATAGACCGAAATCTGCGTAAAGCCAAAGAGAATGATCTTTTTGCCTACGAAATGATTGTTCCCGATGGGAATGAATGGTTCGGGCGAATTGATCTGAGAGAGATCGAACATGAGGATGATCGCCGATCCGTGGCGGCCCACATTAGGAATCTTCTTAGTCGTGGATTGCGCGGTTTGGGGAAGACAAAGGTCCAAGCTGATGTTTCGGTTCTTCCCGCTGGAGCCGTAACGAACACGTTCCCCTCTGGCATTCAACCTCGTGATGGATACTGGATTATGACGATTCAGACGCCAGCGATTATGTGCGACCCTCGCAAGTTGAGCGGCCCTGACCGCGACACCAACTTGCGACTGCAATATGTGGCATTTTGGCACGAGATTTCCGGCGGAAGTCTTAGGCTGAGACATTTCTACGCCCGCCAGCGCCTTGCGGGTGGCTTTTACCTTTGGAAACGATTTCAGGCAGACCGGCCTTACAATCCCTACCTCTTGACCGAAGAAGGCAGTGTTTTCGTGTTGGAGCCGACTTCTCCCGATCTTGCCGAAGCGGCGCAGAAGTGTGTCGAGCGATGGTTTTATGGAGGGCTGCGGCTGCCGGGGTGGGCGCGGGAGCTGTACCCCAGCGACAACAAGCCTGTGGCCAATCCAGACGATGATGGCCTCCTCTGGCGCAGTTGTCCCTACATTCGCCAGAATGGTTATGGTGAAATCGCCGTGAATCTCGAATCTCATTGGACGTCCCGTCCGCCGGAAGAAAAAATGGAGGTGCTCGATGCCCTCTGAGAACCAGACCCCTTTCAAGAACCGATGGCTGATCGAAGGAAAACTGGTGACTTGCTCGCCGTTTCACCTGGGTGACGGAAACGAAATTCCGTGGGCGCACTTTCAAGGCGAGCGTGATGAGATTCCTCTCATCAAGAGTATCTTCCGCGACGTGCGTGGCTTGCCCTGTATTCCCGGCTCATCCCTCAAGGGAGCCTTGCGAGCTGCGATTGAAGATTTCGGCCAGCATGAGAAGGCTGTAGAAGCGATCTTCGGGCGGCAGGCTTCCGAAGACCATGAAGGGGAAGGCGGCAGCGCAGAGTTTCATGATTGCCGGGTGCCTGAACAATTTGCTGCGCCCCCATTCAAACACCCGCCTCCCTGGTGGGACGCGCTCCGCCTCTCTGGCATTGAATCTGGAATAGCCATAGACCGTTGCACTCGCACAGTGGAACAGAGCAAACTATTTTACTTTGAAGTTGTCCCGCCTGGAGTCGAGTTCACCGTTCGAATTTCCGCGCAGAACTTGGAGCCAAAGCAGATTGGACTCCTACTTGGATTGTTGGATCGCTTTTCTGTCTCCAACGCAAAGCCCGATAGCGCGAAGGCGCTAACGTTAGGGGCTGGAACCGCAGGGGGAAAGGGTCTCTTTCGCTGGCAACTTGGTCATGTTCGCTACCTGGACCGATCAGATGTCGCTCAATGGATCAAGCAACCCCTGCCCGCCTACGAAGCGACAAAACCCTGGCCGGGAGGCGCGGACAGTTTAAAAATTCTGGCACCGCTTACCCAACCGGGGACGCAGCCAGCGCCGCTTGTGATTCATCTTGAGCTGAAATTCCAGGCATTTCTCGTTAACGATCCGAGTCAATGGAAGGAGGGGACTGATGCTCCCAACCACACGCCGCTCCTAAGCGACGATAAAAGACCACTGCTTCCAGAATCCACTTTCCGCGGCGCGTTGCGATCCCAAGCTGAGAGAATTCTCCGCACCCTGGCGGTGGAGGGAGCCGATCCTGCGGCGGTAGGCGAATTGAAACAGCCGTCTGGACCACTATCAAAGGACCTTGGACCGGAGAACTTTTCCGGCGTCCCGCTTGCAGGTATCATTTTTGGCACGACTGGATGGAAGTCGCCAGTGACTCTCTCGGATTCCACCGCCATTGCATTCGATGGAATTCCCCGGCAGGAATTCGTGGGGATTGATCGTTTTAGCGGCGGATCAGCTTTGTCCATGAAATTCAATGCTGATTACGCATTAAATCCCACATTCCATGTTCCAATTTCGGTTTGCCTGGAGAAATGGGAAACGGCCGGTATCCGACAGGCCGCCGAAGGACTTTTCGCGCTGGTCTTGCGTGACCTGATGGAAGGCGATGTTACGTTCGGTTTTGGGGCATCGAAAGGATACGGCATCTGCCGCGCCAGGATTACCAACCCGGAAGGTGTTGATTGGTTCTCAAAAGCCCAGCCACAGGTGGATTCCTTAAGGCAATACCTTCGCAACGGCTCCATGAAACAGAAATGATCGTTCAGAAGTCTATGAATTTCCATAATCCCTATCATTTTGTTCCGGTCAGTAAAAAGCCCGGGCCTGACAGCGTACCGATTGAGGATTTCAAATCACGGCAATTGCCGTCGCATCTTACGCACGCACGCTATGTGAGCGAGACGGTCCAGAATCAAACCAAACAGCCTGTTTTCTCTGGACGCTTGGTTTGCCGCTTGGAAAGTGAAAGCCCTCTCGTGGTAGGAGGCGAACAGGTGAAGCAGAACGACAACGATCCCACAATCGTGAAGCCATTTATGTCCGGTAGGAACCCTGCCATTCCGGCGTCGAGCCTGCGTGGGCTGATTTCGAGCGTGGCCGAAGCCGCCAGTAATTCCGCATTGCGCGTGCTGGAAGCCACGGGATATGCGCTGGGACCTAGGCGCAATGACCACCCGTCCGCCCAGGATTTCTTTGCACGGGTCAATCCTGACCTTCTGCCATTTGGTCAGAATGCCGCTGCAGCCGAAAAGAACGATGCTCTTAAGAAACAGTGGCTCACCATCGCCGAGCTTTTGTTCGGTTTCGTGGAGCAACGGCCTTCCGGAAAACAGCCGAAGAACAAGGAGTCAGAGAAAGGTGGACTGGCTTTTGCCAGTCGTCTGCGACCCTCTTTGGCACTACCGCAAGCGCCGGCTGGGAGCCAGGATTGGTGGCACGTTGAAGGTGACGGGCCGGCTCACAATGAAGCCGGGGAGCAGTGGTTCACTCTCAAAATCCTCGGTTCTCCCAAGCCGCCCAGCCCGGCGCTGTATTTTAAATTCGGCTGTACCGCCAAGAAGGATTTGGACTTGAGCCGACATCAGCCCCAAGGCCGAAAGTTTTACCTTCATCACGGCGAGAATTCCACTGACTGGAAAACACACCCGGAGAACGAAGGGGATTCCCTCAAACAAAAAATGTCCGTTCGTCCGCTCCGCTGTGGATTGACCTTCTGGTTCCACTTCGACTTTGATAACCTTTCGGAAATTGAACTTGAGTTGCTGTGCTATGCGTTGCGACCATCGCCCCGCTTTCGCCACAAACTTGGACTTGGCAAACCTTTGGGCCTGGGTACCGTGCGAATTGATCCAGTCGGACTTTTTCTTGTGGATCGTGAGAAACGTTACGGCCAGGATCTGCTCAATGCGCCGCGGTACCACCGGGTTTGGGCCGAAGGCGATTACTCCCAATGGCCCACTACCTACGAATGTGAGCGAAATGAGTGTATCCCCGCCAGGATGAACGCTCCGGCCGCGAGCCAACTGGCCAGCCAATTCAGAGAAAGGATGCAGAAGATAGCTCCGGAGATTATCCATGCTTTGGAACTTCTGGGTGATCCGAAGGAAGTCACGGCTCCAGTGCATTACCCACAGGTGGCGCGGGCTACAGGCCCCAATATGGAGAAAAGGCACTTCCAGTGGTGGGTGGAAAATGCACAACAGCACCAGACTTTGCAACCTATTGGATTAGAGGATCAATTTATGCCTTTGCTGCCAAAATTCGAAACGCAACAGGGAAGTCGTTCTGGCAACCGCAGACCGATCCAGCAGGGTGACCGCTCCCGGAATCGGCCCCGGTAACCGCTCTCACCTTTGGCGCCGCTCCATGCCCCTCTACTTTTTCCTCGGCGGCAGAGACCTTGAAATGGCGACCATAGCCGCTCTGCTCACCACGCAAGCAGCAGGACATTTTCTCGATAAGGGCCTCCCCTGGGGAGCGAAAGCCAGCGCCTACTGGGATGAAATTGTTATCGCTCAGACTCGCGGGGATACACCGGTGCTGGTTGAGCTTGAGAATGATCTGGGCCTTACGGTTCCGGATGTTATTTTTGTTGACCACCATGGCAGTTGCGCTGGCGCAAATAAACCGACATCCCTCGAACAGGTCTTCCATCTGCTTGGTCTCCCACCGGCAGCCTGGACACCCTGGTATGATCTTGTAGCCGCTAATGATCGTGGCCATATCCGCGCGTTGCGCAGTCTGGGAGCCGCCGATGCGGATGTGCGCTCGGTACGTCGGGAAGAGTGGCGTGTGCAAGGCATCACCGATTCTGAAGTTGCTGCCGCGCAAGAAGCCCTGAGTCGGCGCGAAGAGGAACGGAGCCTCATCATCGTCACGATTCCTCACGAAAGATCCACGCTCATAGCGGATTTGATTGATCCCGCCTTTGGCGGAACCGGCATGAAGAATCTATTTGTCGTTTCGCCCAACCAGGTGAATTTCCAGGGAGAAGGTCGAGTCGTCGTAGCCTTGTCCAAAGCGTTTCCGGGTGGATGGCTGGGCGGCGAACTCCCGGCCTATGGATTTTGGGGCCATGACCGTTCCGGCTTGAACAGTTCGACGATCAAGCAATTTATTCTCGGCATCGTTGCCAAGGATTAGCCTATGTCGCGCTCGCAGCGTTATTGCCTCCCGACTTGACGTAGTGGGCGAACGCCGTGCTTGCCATAACCTCTTTGGCGTGCTCGTCGGTCAGAGCATTCAACTCCTCCTGCCGGCCTGTCCGATGCTTTGCGTAGAACCAGTCTGGTAGCGTCGGTTGAGTGTGACGCAAGGTGAAAAGGACATTCTGAATCTCGCGTGAAAGCTGAGCAAGGGAGCCCGCGCCTTTTTTGTCCGCTAGGCTGAATTGCCAAAGGTGTTCAAGCTCCTTTGCCAATTCGTTCAATCTGGTCTCGGCCTCGCGGTGCCGCTTGTACTCGCGCCAGAGCCAATTCGCTCCAGGCAGGACGGGAACGATTACCTCTATTACGATCCAGTTCCCCGGGGTTCTGAAGACCGCGCAAAGGACGATTGTGATAAGCATTAGCAGCAGGAGGAGGCCGCCGACCCATCCGGCGAATCTCTGGCGGTCGCATTGGTTCCAGTAAATGTCGGTCATCTGGCAGATTATGCGGGCAAACGGAAGCGGCAGAGGAGGCGGTGTGTACCAGCCGCGCTTCTTGGCGAACGGATCGCCCGCGTTCGCCCCCTGTAATTCTCTTTTCTTGTAGCGTGCTTCTGCTTGGTTTAGGTCCCCGGGGCCCACTGGGTCACCGACCAGCAAGCGGTTCCACGGAAGATCGAAAACATTGCAGGCGAACCTCTCTTGCGCTTTCGCCGCCATTACCTTGAATGCAGTCTGCTTTGAGTCCAGCCAAATTGTGTCGGCGATGGTGACGATCAGGAAATAAAGAGAGGGGAGCGCCAGCCAACTGGGTTCCCACACAATCACCGGCGAGAATATCAATCCTGTCCCAAATGTCAGTCCGAATTGCCAGCCCATGCTGCGCTTTGCTTTCGCATAAAACTCGTCCGCTGCTGCAAGCAGGCCAAGATTATCCAATTCGTTCTGTTTAGTAGAAATACTCGAGGGGTTGTTCATAACTTTTGGAGGAAGCCAGCGTGATTGACTGGGATTGAGCGCAGATTGGAAGCCGGGGGCGACGTCAATGTTCGGTGGCACTGTTCCGGGCCAATGACAAAGGCGTAGTTGGAATCGTCCAGGGGATTGGGCGGCACGGACCCTATTGCGATTCGGTTGGAGCTTTTTTGCAGGCGGTAAAGGAAGACGAAGCCGGACTCCAGTTTCAAGTCGGTCAACCGCCGTTCAAGGGTCAGGCGGGAGCCGCGCGCCAGGACGCACTCGAAAGAGCTTTTCTGCACACGGATGCCGTAGCCTTCCAACACCTTCGCCACCTGTTCGCGTTCCTTGTCGTCGCTCACGTCATAAACCGCCACGTATTTTCCTGCGCCGCGCATGGGTGAATTGTCTGCGCCAACATGGCCACTTTGTCAAAAGTAATCGGCGATTTTTTTCGCGGCGCGGCGCGGGCGGGGAGAGGATGGGAGCGGGGAGGATTGCCAGAGTGTTTTTGAAGATCGCCACGCCGCTGAAAAACAGGTGGGTGATGGGGTTCCGATTGCCTGGGCGGTGCGCGGTTTCCCCCTATGCCGCAAAACCGCGCTCGCCCCGGGCTGTTGTCAGGTCACTCTGGGCGGAATTTTCGTTTTCGAGGGCGCACCCCCATCACCGCCGCTGACCGACCCGCGTGGTGTTGATATGTACAAGAGAGTCACAACGAGGGCGCACCCCCATCACCGCCGCTGACGAATGATTGGGAATCGTACTCAGTTTGGATCATGTCACAACGAGGGCGCACCCCCATCACCGCCGCTGACGCAATGCAACGGGTCCCGGCACGAACATCTCGTCACAACGAGGGCGCACCCCCATCACCGCCGCTGACTGTGGCGTTTCTTTTTAAAGTGACGGAGTTTGTCACAACGAGGGCGCACCCCCATCACCGCCGCTGACACAGCCTGTGAGGTCTTGATCATTGAGATCCGTCACAACGAGGGCGCACCCCCATCACCGCCGCTGACCTTACAAACTATGAAAAAAATCGTCCCAGTCCGTCACAACGAGGGCGCACCCCCATCACCGCCGCTGACGGTAACTTCACAACCAAAACCAATATGCAAAAAGTCACAACGAGGGCGCACCCCCATCACCGCCGCTGACTAAAATGAAAGGAAATTGCCATGAAAAAATGTCACAACGAGGGCGCACCCCCATCACCGCCGCGGACCAATCTTATATGTATACAGATTATCCTGGGTCACAACGAGGGCGCACCCCCATCACCGCCGCTGACAG
>Ga0182027_10013029_pt1 | contig 11634 bp, 9 predicted proteins | sample 712E1DmetaG_FD_121300 | JGI IMG/M metagenome (GOLD analysis project Ga0182027, IMG submission 121300) | Permafrost microbial communities from Stordalen Mire, Sweden - 712E1D metaG (Illumina Assembly) | ecosystem: Environmental > Terrestrial > Soil > Wetlands > Permafrost | place: Sweden...
ATGCACGAACCAGCGGACGAAAAACGGCAGGCTGCCCACCATGTACTCCGACAGCCCCGCGGTCAGGTAGGCGTCGTAGAATTTCGGGTCGAGCCGCAGCAGCCGCTGCGCGTAGGCGTTGGACTGCTCGGCGGGCGTGAGGCTGCGGAACTGGTGTTTCTCGACGAACGCCATGTAGTCCACCGTCACGCCCTGCGCCATCACCAGCGCCAGCAGCGCCGGGCGGTCGTTGGGATCGCGCTTTAGCGTCGCGTTGGCGCGCGACTGGGCGTCGTCCAGCGCCTTCATCAATTGCGCGCGGACGGCCCGATCCGGCGTCAGCGGAGTCACCTTCTTGTTGGCGATGCGCTTGTCGTCGATCAGGAACTCGCTCTCCAGAATCCCCAGACGGTCGAGCTCGAAGAACAGGTAGCCCGCGGCCCGCACGGCGTACGGCATGGCCTCGTCGGGATGCAGCGCGATGTAGCGGTCCAACTCCTGGTGGGTCGCCGGGAAGTCGAAGTTGTACAGGTCCTGAAACGCGTCGTCCAGCGAGGGCGCCGGCGGCGGGGATGCGGCGAAAACCGGCGCGCACAGCGCCACCGCCAGTCCGAAAAGCAGTTTCATGCCGGCCGCCGCCTCTCCGCCACGATGGTGATCTGCACGTCGAGCGCGTGGCGCACCACCTGCTGCACGACGGTTTCCTGGAACGGATTCCACCAGGGCGGCGGCGTGGAGCGGCCCATGAAGATCTGGGTGACCCGCTCCCCGTGGGCGAACTCCACGATGGCGCGCGGGATGTCCTCGCCCTGCAGGATGTGCGCGTCGATGCGCAGGTTGCGTGCGAAACTCATATGCCGCTCGACGTCCTGGCGGCCCTCGCCGTTCCGGGCCACGTGAATCGCCAGGCAATCCGCCTGCAAGTAATCGGCCACGCGCTTTCCGCGGCGAATCAGCATGGCGGACGACGGGCTTCCCGTGAGACAGATCAAAATGCGCTCCTTGCGGCCGGCCGGCTGCGTGCCGGGCGGCGAACTCTCTCCGGCAACCGGGGCTGGCGCCGCCGCCGGCGCCGCCGCCAGTTTTTCCTCCACCTCGTGGGCGGTGTGCCGCATGGCCATTTCGCGCAGCGCCGTGAGGTTGGTTTCGACGAAGAAATTCTCCATCGCGCGCCTGGCCTTCTCGGTTCCGTACACCACGCCGCGCTCCAGGCGGTTGCGCAGCGCGCCGGGCGTGAGGTCCACGAACACCACTTCGTCGGCCTCGTCCACCACCCAGTCGGGCACCGTCTCGCGCACCCTCACTCCGGTGACGTGCCACACCTGGTCGTTCAGACTCTCCAGGTGCTGGACGTTCATGGTGGTGATGACGTCGATTCCCGCTTCGAGCAGCGCATTCACATCCTCCCACCGCTTGACCCGCTCGCACCCCGGGACGTTGGTGTGCGCGAATTCGTCCACCAGCGCCACCGCCGGCTGGCGCCGCAGGATGGCCGCGGTATCCATCTCCTGGAACTGCGATCCCCCGTAGGCCAGCGTCCGCCGCGGAATGGATTCCAGGCCCTCGGTCTTGGCGATGGTGTCCTGCCGGCCGTGCGGCTCGAAATAGCCGATGACGATATCCACACCCTGCTGATGAAGCAACTGCGCATCCTCGAGCGCCCGGTAAGTCTTGCCCACGCCGGCGGCGTAGCCCAGGTAGATCTTCAGCCGTCCCCGCCGTGTCTCGCTCACTTGGCCTCCGGATGCGGAAAGAGCCGGATATCGAAATCCTCCGCCGCGTCGATCAGGCGCTCGATGGGGTTGCGGCCCAGGCGGAGGACACGCGGCCGGCTGGAGTGGCCCAGGAACAGTTGCGTGATGCGCTGTTCGCGCGCGAAATCGAGGATGGCATCCACGAAGTCGTCTCCCTGCAGACAGTGAATCTCGGCTTCCATATCGCGCGCCATGGCCAGGTGCGCATCCAGGTTGCCCCGGTCTTCCGCCGAGAGGGCGTGCTGCTCCACGTACGCCACCAGCAGCGCCCCGTGGAAGCGGAGCTTGTTCCGCAGCCCGCTATGCAGCATGTCGCGGGCGTTGCTGCGCGGGGTCAGGCACACCAGGACGCGCTCCTGCGCGCCCCAGCGAGCCGCGATCCCGTGCGACTCCAGATACTCCTGCAACTGCCGGTCCACCACGTCGGCCGCCAGCAGGAGCGCCAGTTCGCGCAATTCGGCCAGGCGGCGCGAATCCGGGGCCACGCCGTCGGTGCGGTCGATCAGGGCATCCGGCGGCGCATCCACCACCTCGATTTCCTCGGCTTCCAGCAGGAACGCCTGGGGGACGCTGTCGGAGGGGCGCTTGCCGGCGATTCTCTCGACTTCGTCCTGCTTCTCGCGAATGTGCTGCACGTTCACCGCGGTGATCACGCTAATGCCGTGGTCCAGCAGTTCCTCGACATCCTGCCACCGCTCGGGATTGCGGCTGCCCGGGGGATTGAAGTGCGCCAGCCCGTCGATGACGCAAACGCCCGGATGGCGGCGAAACAGCGCCGCCATGTCGATCACCCGGTAGTCGGCGCCGCCGTGCTTTTCGAGCAGGGTGGGAACCATCTCCAGGCACGACAGAATCTCCTGGACGTCGGGGGTGATGGCGCCCTGCACCGCGCCCACCACCACGTCCTGGCCGCGCTGCTTGCGCCGCCGGCCTTCGTCGAACATGCGATACGACTTCCCCACCCGCGAGGCATAACCCAGAAACACCTTCAGCCGTCCGCGGCGCTCCCGGCGTTCATCCGCCTGGACACGGCGCAGCAACTCCTCGGGACTGGGGCGGTGGTCGGTAACATCTGGCACATTCCCAGGATAAACCAGCGCGGGGGATGCTTCAGACGCCACGGGGGAAAAAGGGGTCTGACCCCTTTTACGAAGGCGAAAAAGGGGTCTGACCCCTTTTACCGGCCAGACCCCTTTTTCCGCCGAGCGCCGGGGCGTATAATTCAGACAGGAGCGGGGATTTATGAGATACCCGGACGTTCCCGAAGTGCTCATTGTGCTGGGCATTCTGGGCGGCATCGCGTGGGCCATTTACAACTGGACCCACCCTCACCGCGAGCGGCGTTAGCCCGGCCCGTTCGTCGCGAGCGAGCTTTCGAGCGCGATGCGCACCAACTGGCTGCGTGTGCGCACGCGGGTTTTCTGAAACAACTGTTGCAGAGTGGCCTTGATGGCGCTCTCCGACACCCCCAGTTCCGAGGCGATCTCCTTGTTCGTCAACCCTTCGAAGAGCCCCCGCAACACCTGTTGCTCGCGCTCGGTCAGCAGTTTGCCCAGCCGCGATTCTTCCTGCCGCGGAACTCCGTCGGCCAGAAGCCGGATCACCTTCTGGTCCACCCACATATCGCCGGCGGCCACCAGGCGGATGGCCTGCGCCAGGCTGCCGGGCGAGCCGTTCTTCAGAAAAATTCCCGACGCCCCCAGTTTCAACGCCACCGCCGATTCCGATGCCGACATGCCCGCCGTAACCATCAGCACCTTGCCCTGGTACCCGGCCCGCCGGGCGCTGGAGATGAACTGGCTGCCATGGTCGTCCCCCAGGTCGAAATCCAGCAGCACCACGTCCACCGGCGTTCGCTGCAACAGATCCAGCGCCTCGGCCAGGGTTCCGCAATGGCCCGCCATCTGGAAATCCGGTTCCGAGGCGAGCAGCCGGCTCAGGCTTTCGCGGAAGAGCACGTGGTCATCAAGCAGTAAGAGTCTTATAGGCGTCATGTTTAACAGCTCGCTCGAAGCCCGTCTCGCCCGCGCCGGCCAACTCCAGTTCGATGACGAAGGAACAGCCCGGTCCCGCCGGGTCGTGCCGCAATTCCCCATGGAACGACCGCAGGAAGGCCCGCGACAGGTACAGGCCCAGGCCGGTGGATTCGGCGCCCTTCTGGAACGGCTGGAACAGTATCTCGGGCGACGGAATTCCCGGCCCCGAATCGGTGACGCGGATGGTCGCCATGGCCCCCGTGGAGGCGGCCGAAACGTCGATTCTCTTTGTCGCCGCCGCCGCCAGCGCGCGCCGGCTGTTCTTGGTCAGGTTCAGCAGCACCTGCAGCAGGCTGTGCGGGTCGGCCCACACCGCCGGCAGCGCTGGCGGGATGTCCCAACGCACCTCGATGTCGGCCTCCTGGCAGTACGGTTCCAGCACGATCCGCAGATCGTTGAGCGTCTCGGACAGGTCGATGGCGCCCACCTGCGGGTTTCCGGCCGTCTGCTTCAACTCCAGCGAGGCGATGCGGTTCAGCGTTTCGACCAGCGCGCCCAGGGCCTCGAAATCCTGGTTATTCCGCAGCGTCCCGTTGCGCACCAGGTTCTCGTAAATCACTCCGATAGCGCCGCACACGTTGCGCACCTCGTGCGATACCGCGCCCACCAGGATGCGGGATCCCGTCATGAGCTGCTCCAGGCCGGTCTCCTCGCGGTCGCGCAACTCTTCGGCGGCGTCCACCACCAGCGCCGCCAGCCGCGGTCCCACGGCCGTGTTGTAGGTGGAGAAGAAGACGTTGGCCAGCAGCGCCTCGCCGTTGTCCCGCTCGCCGCGGCACTGCATTTCAGTACGGAAGGTCTGCGCCGTCTGGTCGCGGAACGGCACGCGGCCCAGCGCGGGGATGTAGCGGCGGATGCTGCGCCCGGCGAGTTGTCCCGCGGGCACTCGCAGCATCCGGTGCGCCGCCGGGTTGGCGCGGCCGATCAGGCAGTCGCCGGTCATGGTGAGAATGGCCACTGGGCTGCTCTCGATCAGGAACTCCAGTTGTTCTTCGGCTTCCCGGCGCGCATCCACCTCCTTTTCCAAACGCCGCAGGTTCTCCCGTTCCCGCCGCCGGCTGAGCGTCGCCTCGTAGGCGAACAATCCCGTTCCGGCCAGCGAGGTGAACACCAGCAAGTCCTGCGGCAGCGAGACCCCGGGAGAGAACGGAAGCGGCGAGAACGCGTCCGCCAGCGCCATGCAGAGCAGCGCGGTCGCGACCACGTGCCAACGCCGCGCCACCGTGCCTACCAGGAGGATGGGGAACAGGTAGAGGAACCCGAACGCGATGGGCGCTTCCACCCGCCAGTCGATCAGCGCGACGATGCCGATGAGAAGTCCCGCGAGGGCTATGCGAAGGGGCCCCCGCGGCTTGCTGAAGTCCATGCCCGCGTCCTTGTTAAAGGATAGAGAAAAACTATGGCTTCTCCAAGTCCCATGCCTGAAAGATAGGCTGCGCGCGCCTGAAAGATAGGTGGCGGCGGACAAACGGCCGCATCGAAAATTGAGAGAGAGACCATGCTCGATCGTACGCACCGCCTCGGGGGAGAACTGCCACTCTGTTGCAAGATGGCTTTGTGCCGCCCTGCGACGCTGTTTGTGGGGCAGGCTGGCAGGCCAATGCCACATAGTTTTGCCGTCATCGGGAGTTCCGCGGAATTCGTGGGGCGGACCCCCTGGTCCGCGCGGGACGCCCTCGTCCCGCTACCAGCTCTCAGAATCAGGTGCTTGCCACTGGCGAGAAGCCGGCCAGGGGGCCGGCTGCGGACGAGGGCGTCCGCCCCACAAGCCGGGCGGATGTCCAGCAGCGGGATAACTATGTGGCACTGGGCTGGCAGCCTGCGGCGGGCCCCAAGGGGGTGCCCGGTCAACTCGCCTTCCGGCGGGTCATCCAGTATCGCGGCCGGGAATACCGGGTCGCGTCCTACCGCCGTGCGGGACGGGTGGTCAGCTCCGGGCCCGCCCGGTGCGCACCCGGCAATCGAGGGTTGGGCGGCTCCGTACAGGGGCCGGCAGGCCGATCACCAATCGGCCGCGGGCTGCCGGCCTGCCCCACAGTACTGCCTCGCGGTGCTGGTCGCCTGCACGCTGATCCTGAGCGGCTGCGGCGCGCGGGGCGAGACGTCCGATCCCAAGGCCGAAGCCCCGCCGCCCGCGCAGGTGGAACGGGCCGCCGAGGCCGGCACCGTCAAGGTGGACCATCCCGAGCAGTTTCCGCTGATCGCGGCCACCGCGCGCGACGCCGCGCCGGAGTTGAACGTCACCGGAGCGGTGGCCGCCGATGTCGCGCGCACCGTGCCGGTGATTTCGCTGGCTTCCGGGCGCGTCGTCGAGATCCACGCGCGCCTGGGCGACGAGGTCTCGAAGGGCCAGTTGCTGCTGCGCGTGCAGAGCTCCGATATTTCGTCGGCCTTCTCCGACTACCGCCATGCGGTGGCCGACGCCTCGCTCGCCAAGGCCCAACTCGACCGCTCGAAACTGCTTTTCGACCACGGCGCCATCGCGCAAAAGGACCTCGAAATCGCCGTGAGTACCGAGGCCAAGGCCCGTGTCGACGTGGAGACCGCCGAGGAGCGGATCAAGGTTCTGGGCGCCGACATCGACCATCCCACCGCACTGGTGGACATTTTCGCGCCCATCTCCGGCGTCATCGTGGAGCAGAACGTCACTGCCGCGGCCGGCGTGAAGACCCTGGACAACTCTCCCAACCTGTTCACCATCGCCGACCTTTCGGAAGTGTGGATTCTGTGCGACGTGTACGAGAACGATCTGGCCGGCGTACACATCGGCGAATACGCCGACATCCGTCTGAACGCCTACGCAGAGCGCGTGTTCCGCGGCCGCATCGATAACATCGGTCCCATCCTCGATCCCAACCTGCGCACCGCCAAAGTGCGGCTGCAGGTACACAATCCCGGGCTCATGCGTCTGGGGATGTTCGTCACCGCGACGTTTCACGGGGCGCAGAGCCAGAAGCGCGCGCTGGTGCCGGCCTCCGCCATCCTGCACCTGCACGACCGCGATTGGGTTTACGTGCCGGCCGGCGGCAACGCGTTCCGCCGGGTGGAAGTGTCCGGCGGGAAGATGGTCCCGCCCAACCTGCAGGAAGTTCTGTCGGGCGTGACGCCGGGCGATCGCGTGGTGTCGAACGCGCTGGTACTGCAGAACACGTCGGAACAATAGCCGATGCTCCACCGCCTGGTCGATTACGCGCTCAACAACCGCTTCCTGGTGACGGCGGCGGCCCTGCTGCTGCTGGTCTGGGGCGCAATTTCGTTTCACAGCCTGCCGGTGGAAGCCTATCCCGACGTCGCCAATAACTATGTTCAGGTGATCACGCAGTGGCCCGGCCGCGCCGCCGAGGAGGTGGAACAGCAGGTCACCATCCCGCTCGAAATCGTCATGAACGGCATCCCGCACCTGGAGCACCTGCGCTCCACGTCGCTTTTCGGCCTCTCCAGCCTGATGCTCATCTTCGACGACGAATCCGCCAACGACTGGAACCGGCAGAAGGTGCTGGAGCGCCTCTCGCAGGTCACCTTGCCCAACGGCTTGCAGCCGCAGATCGGCTCCGATTACAGCCCGGTCGGACAGATTTACTGGTACACCCTCAAGAGCACGAACCCGAATTACGACCTGATGGAGATGAAGTCGCTGGAAGACTGGACGCTCGAAAAGCAGTTCAAATCCATCCCCGACATCGTGGACGTGGTGAGCTTTGGCGGCATCACGCGCGAATACCAGGTGCGCATCGATCCGGCTAAGTTGGTATCGTACGGCCTTAATATCGGCCAGGTGGAACAGCAACTGGCCAATAACAACGTGAACGCCGGCGGCAGTTTCGTGGAAGCCGGTCTGCAGCAGATCAACGTCCGCGCCGTGGGCCTGGCGCGCAACGTGCACGATATCGAGAGCACCGTAGTCAAGACCGTCAACGGAACCCCGGTTCGCGTGCGTAACATCGGCACGGTGGCGCAGGGGTCCAGAATCCGCCTGGGGCAAATCGGCAAAGCGATCCACCGCGCCGACGGCAAGATCGTCGACGATGGCGACGTGGTGGAGGGCATCGTGCTTCTGCGCAAGGGCGCCGATTCCGACGCAGTGCTGGACGCCATCCACCGGAAGGTCGAAGAGCTGAACCATGGCATCCTGCCGCCCGGCGTCACGGTCGTCCCATTTCTGGACCGCAGCGTGCTGCTGCGCCTCACCACGCACACCGTTCTGCACAACCTCACCGAAGGCATTCTGCTGGTGGCGATCATCCTCTTTCTGTTCCTGGGCAACGCCCGCGGCGCGTTGATCGTGGCCATCACGATTCCGTTTTCGCTGTTGTTCGCGGCGATTTGTCTGAAGCTGAACGGCATTCCCGCCAACCTGCTCTCGCTGGGCGCGCTGGATTTCGGCATGGTGGTGGAAGGCGCGGTGGTAATGGTGGAGAATATCGTGCGCTTCCTCGGGCGCCGCCACGAATCCGAGTCCGCGCTCGGCCCCATCCGCGGCGCGGCGCACGAAGTGCAGCGCCCGGTGTTCTACTCGATCGGCATCATCATCACCGCGTACCTGCCCATCTTCACCCTGCAGCGCGTGGAAGGCCGGCTGTTCAAGCCGATGGCGTGGACCGTGACGTTCGCTCTGCTGGGCTCGCTGCTGTTCTCGATGCTGATCGCGCCGGTGCTCGCCAGCTTTCTTTTCGGCCGCAACGTGCGCGAATGGCACAACCCCGCGATGGAGCTGATCACCAGGGCCTACCGGTGGTCGCTCACCCAGGCGATCCGCCTGCGCTGGGGCACGCTGGCCGTCGCCGCCGCGGCGCTGGCCGGTTCGGTCTACCTTGTCGAGAGCGGCGTGATCGGCTCCGAGTTTCTGCCGCACCTGGATGAAGGCGCGATTTGGGCGCGCGCCACGCTGGCGCCCAGCATCGGCCCCACCGAGGGGACGCGCGTGATGGACCAGGCGCGCGTGGTCTTCGCCTCGTTCCCCGAGGTCACGCAGGTGGTCAGCCAGGTGGGCCGCCCCGACGACGGCACCGACACCACCGGCTTCTTCAACACCGAGTACTTCGTCGATCTCAAACCCAAGCGCGAGTGGCGACCCGTTTTCCACGAGGACAAGGAAGCCCTGGTGGCGGCCATGGACCGCGAAGTGGAGAAGATCCCCGGCGCGCTGTGGAACTTCTCGCAGCCCATCGCCGACAACATGGAGGAAGCCGTCAGCGGCGTCAAAGGCCAGCTCGCCATCAAGATTTACGGCGACGATCTGAAGACTCTGGAGGCCAAGGGCGACGAGATCGTGAACGTGATGCGCACGGTTCCCGGCATCGCCGATCTCGGCCTGTTCCGCGTCATCGGCCAGCCCAACCTGGAATTCCATATCGACCGCGACCGCGCCGCGCGTTACGGCATCAACGTGGCCGACGTGCAGGACGCCATCGAAACCGCCGTGGGCGGCAAGGCCGTGAGCCAAGTCCTGCAAGGCGAGCAGCGCTACGACCTGGTGGTGCGCTACCAGGCGCCCTACCGCGACACCCGGCAGGCCATCGAGAACATCCGCCTGCTGGCGCCCACGGGCGAGCGCGTCTCGCTCGAGCAACTCTGCGCGGTGCAGGTCCTCGATGGCGCTTCGGAGATTTACCGCGAGGGTAACTCGCGCTATGTGGCCATTAAGTACAGCGTGCCCGTCCGCGACCTGGGCAGCACGGTGGAAGAGGCCATGCACAAGGTGGAGACTCAGGTGAAGTTACCGGTGGGATATCATATCGACTGGGCCGGCGAATACGAAAGCCAGAAGCGCTCCTCGAAGCGGTTGATGATCGTGTTACCAATCACCATCCTGGTGATCTGCATGATTCTCTACACCATGTTCAAGTCGTTCAAGTGGGTGGTCCTGATACTGGCGAATGTGGCCATGGCGCCCATCGGCGGCCTGCTGGCGCTGCTCGTCACGCACACCCACATGAGCGTGTCGTCGGGTGTCGGCTTCCTGGCGCTGTTCGGCGTGGCCGTGCAGACGGGCGTCATCATGCTGGAGTACATCAACCAGCTCCGCGCGCGCGGAGAGCCGATTCTGAGCGCGGCCATCGACGGCTCGGTGCAGCGGCTGCGGCCGATTATGATGACCATGCTGGTAGCCAGTCTGGGACTGCTCCCGGCGGCGTTGTCGCGCGGCATTGGTTCGGATTCGCAGCGGCCGTTCGCGATTGTGATCGTGGGCGGGTTGGTGGCGGCGCTGATTCTGGGAGTATTCCTGCTGCCGACCTTATATGTGTGGGTGGCGCGGGATAGGGACCAGTTACCGGTGGTGGAAGAGACGGCGGGGTAGGGGGCGGCTGAGGTAACATCAGTTCATGCCCTCGTTCCCGTACCGGAGAGTTCTTCCGATTGCTCAGTTGGCTGTGTACTTGGCGCTGATCTGGTTCGGTTGCCCCTACCGGCAGACATGGCAGGTTCAGATTCGGCGGTGGATTGCGCCGCGAACAGCAGCCGTGGATGGCGGGTTTGACCCGGTGTGGATGTGTGGGTCGCCTTCTCTTCCGGAGCAGGCGGCATTTGGGATCAATGCGCCAGCGGCTTTCGCTGCGACGCTAGTATTGGCTCCGTTCGGCTCACTGCTCCGCTACGGGTCGTCTTGTGAGTTTGCGGAACACGTGATGACAGCTTTCTGTATCCCCCTCCTATGGTTCCCTATCGGGAGACGGCTTGAACGGCGATCCGTCGTTCCCGCGCGCCCCTCGATGTTCCGAAGGTTATCGATCATGGCTGGGCTTGTCATCGCGGGGCTGGGGGCTATCCTCGTGGCAGCGTTACTCGTAGTCCAACCCGGGGAGTTTCTCGTTGCCCCCCTCTTCATGCTCGCGTGGGCACTGGGCGGAGCGCTGGTCTTATCCATGAGGATTCGCCGATGGAAAGTCGGGGCGCCACGAGGTGATTTGCTACGCCAGTGACGAAAAGGAGAATCTCAGTGACGCCGAAAAGAAAGCCCTCGCGAGAATCCTCCGTCCGATCAAGCGGCAAGAGCACTAGGCTTGGCCGCGTGCTGGTTGAGTCGGCCAAGCAGATTGTGCGGCACATCAAGGGGGAGATCGAACTTCCCATGAAGGCCGTCCGCGTGGTGCCCGACGTGGACGTCCGCGCCATCCGCGAACGGCAGCGCCTGACGCGCGAGCAATTCGCCGAGCGCTACGGATTGCAGGTGCGTGCCATTCAGGAGTGGGAACAAGGGAGACGCAAACCGGAGCCGGCGGTGCGCGCCTACATGCTCGTCATCAAGAACCAGCCGGCGGCGGTGCGGAAGGCCCTGACGGCGGCGTAGCCCGTCGACTGCCCTCGGTTCACCTCGATCCGAGAGCCTCCTCGACGGCCTTGGGGTTCTTCGCAATGACGACCAGCAGGGTGCGCGCCGGCCCAACGGGCTGCCGATGACCCTGTTCCCAGTTCTGAATCGAATCCAGCGAGAAACCAAATCGCGCGGCAAACTTCGTTTGGCTCAATCCCATCCTGGCGCGCAGTTTTCGCACGTCCACCTCTGGCGTTCGGACATAAGTGACTCGAACGCGGACTGGCCTTCCATTTGCCCAGTCGCGCGCCTGCTGAGCGCTGCGGAGGAGTTTCTCTCCCACGGCGCTGTCTCGTTCGGGCTTCCGCCGGCTAGCTGGTTTCATCTTGACTTCTTCTCCTTGAAATCCGATTTCAGCGCGCGCAGTTGCCTGGTAAGCGCCCTCCGCTGCCGAGTCGACAAATCGGTCCGGGCGTTCTTCGTGAAGATCGCCATCAGGAACAAAGGGACCTCGATGTTGTGGAAGTAGTAAATCACTCGCGACCCGCCTCGTCTGCCCTTACCCTTCGCCGTCCAACGCAGTTTTCGGAGGCCGCCCGTCTGCGGTATCACC
>Ga0182027_10013031_pt1 | contig 11634 bp, 9 predicted proteins | sample 712E1DmetaG_FD_121300 | JGI IMG/M metagenome (GOLD analysis project Ga0182027, IMG submission 121300) | Permafrost microbial communities from Stordalen Mire, Sweden - 712E1D metaG (Illumina Assembly) | ecosystem: Environmental > Terrestrial > Soil > Wetlands > Permafrost | place: Sweden...
CGCCGGCCCGGCATGCCCCGTGACTGGCGCGACCGGTGGCGAGGACCCGCGCGGCCAGCTCCTCGGGGCAGCGCCGGCAGAATTGCAGGCCCACGTCCGTCGAGCAAATCGTGGCGCAGAATGGTTCGCCGTCCTCCCAGCCGGAAACCAGGGCCACCTCCGCGGAGGCCGCGGCCGAGTACGATCGGGAACGGTCGGGCGAGGGGGCATCGAAGGCGGCGCCGGCGGATGGCGACCAGGGCCCGACGGTCGGGTCCGGGCGCAGATCGGCAACGACGTTGTCCCATCGACCGACGTCGTCCACCCGTGCCCAGAGCTCTGCTCCGGCCAGGTGGCGCGTGACGTTCCGCTCTTCCATCGTGTGGTCAGTGTATGGCCGGCGCAGCCTCAGGGGTATGGCGCCCGCGGCCCCAGCGGGCGTGGCGCCCGCAGAGCCCTGACCCTCCAGATAGCCGCGTGACCGGCGGAGCCGGGCTTGGGTTGGGGCACCGTCGGGCCAGTCCGACCGGGGCCGGGCAACTGCACGAGGGCGACCGGGCCGTGTGAGGGGCCCGGTCGGAGTGTCCAATCGGGGAGGTCCGCCCAGCGGCTCGGCGGCATTACCAATGGTCGAAGGGTCCCAGGGCGGACCCTGATACCGGCGGTGTCCTGGCCAGCCGAAGATGCGGGCGGTTCCGACGAAGGTCCAGCGGGGCAGATGCCCGGGTTGGGCCAGCCGAGAAGCCGAGGAAACAGCCTCATGAGCGTCTTCGACACCATCCGCATTGCCGCCTCCGGGCTCACCGCCGAGCGGCTCCGCATGGACGTCGCCGCCAGCAACCTGGCCAACGCCCAGTCCACTCACAGCCAGACCGACCCCACGCAGCCCTATCAGGACGAGGCGGTGGTCTTCCAGGCCCAGCAGATGGGCCCGGAGACGGCGGCCCAGGGCGTCTCGGCGATCGCCATCCTCAATCCGACTCGGCCCGACGTTCGCGTCTACGACCCGGGCAACCCGGACGCGGACACCCAGGGCTTCGTCACGTACCCCAACGTCGACGTCTCGTCCGAGATGACCGACATCATGGGCGCGGCTCGGTCGTACCAGGTCGACGCGACGGTGGCCCAGGCTGCCAAGCAGCAGGCCCTCGACGCGCTCGACCTCGGAAAGGCGTAGGCGAGAGATGAACGCCATCTCCCCAATCTCCGCCGTCTCCGCCATCACCGGCAGTTCAGGCGCCAGCTCGATTGGGTCGCTCTCCGGCACGAGCTCCATCGCCGGCACCAGCTCGATCGGCGGTAGCAACACGGTCGACGGCACCGCCGCAGGAACCCAGGCGCCGGGGGACTCGTTCCTCAACTCGCTGAGCGACGCCTTCGGCAGCCTGAACACGCAGCTGACCTCGGCCGATGCGGCGGTGGCCGACTTCGCCTCGGGCGGCTCAGCGGATCTCCACACCGTAATGCTCCAGATGGAGGAGGCCTCCATCAGCCTCAAGGCCGCAACCGACGTCCAGTCGAAGCTGATCGAGGCCTACCAGGACATCATGCGGACGCAGGTCTGAGGGTGGCCGATCTATGAACGACCAGGTCCAGTCGATCCTCAAGCAGCTCTCGATCACTCAACGGATCGGGATCATCTTCGCGGTTCTCGGTTCGGTCGCGGCGATCGCCATCCTGGTGATGTTCGCCAGCAAGCCCGACTACACGCCGGCTTTCACCAACCTGGCGGCCACGGACGCCGGCTCGATCGAGAGTGCTCTCCGTGGGGCGAACATCGCCTACGAGGTCGCCGACGCCGGCGCCACGATCCTGGTCCCCGTCGATGATCTCGGGGACGCGAAGATCGCGGCCGCGGCCGCGGGCGTCACCACCGGCACCAACGACACCCAGGGTTTTGACCTCTTCAACAATCAGCAGTTCGGCGAATCGGAGTTCGACCAGCAGGTCACCTATCAGCGAGCAATCGAAGGCCAGCTGACGCAGACGATCCAGGGAATGGAGGGCGTCGCGAGCGCCCGCGTCGCCGTGGTCATGGCTCAAACGGGCGTCCTCACCTCCGACGACACCCCGGCCAGCGCTTCCGTGGTTCTGACTATGACCAACGGCAGCGCGCCTTCGAGTGGACTCGTTCAGGCCATCGTGAACACCGTCGCTGGCTCCATTGCCGGCCTGTCCGCCGACAACGTCGTCGTAACCGACGACGACGGCCACGTCCTGGCGGGAGCGGCCGACTCGGCCGACACCGCCGCCGCGCAGGCCAAGGACCTCGTCGAGCAGCAGGCCCAGGCCAAGATAGAGGCTCTCCTCGACGCCGCTCTGGGGCCGGGCCACGCCGCCGTTGCAGTCTCCGCTGACGTCGACACGGACAAGGTCGAGGCGGACATCACGACCTACGCCCCGACCGGCAGCAACCCACCGGTGAGCATCAGCAACAGCTACGAGCAGTATGGCGCGGGTTCATCCGCGGGCGCCTGTGGCATCCCCGGCTCCGACTCCAATGTACCCGGCCTGTCTTCCTACCCGGGCGTTTGCACCGGCACCTCGGCAACCACCACGGCGGCTCCCACGGCCGTGCCGACAGCCGCTGCTTCCAGCTCGCCGGCTGCCTCGCCCACGACCGCGGCCGGGGCCACCGCGGCGCCCACCGCGGCAGCCACCTCGGCTGACGCCGGTACGACCTCGAACAACGGATACATCCAGCAGCAGACCACGATCAACTACAGCGTTTCCCAGACCGTCCAGCACGTCGTCACCGAGCCCGGCGTCGTGAAGCGTCTCTCGGTCGCCGTCCTGGTCGACCAGTCGGCGTTGGGCACGCTCAAGACCGACACGCTCCAGGCCAGCATCTCCGCTGCCATCGGCGCCGACCCGACCCGCGGCGACGTCGTCGCGGTCGATTCCGTCACCTTCGCCGCGCTGCCTTCCTCCGCCGCGATCAGCGCCGGCTCCGCCTCCGCCGCCGCCGCGCCGGACGTGATGAAGTCCGTGGGTGACATGAGCGGCACGATCCTGGGAGCCGTCTTCGCACTCATCATGCTGCTCCTCTTCTGGATCAACACCCGCGCCCTCGGACGGCGCGCCGACGAGACGGTCATGGATCTCGGCCCGGTCCAGGCCGGCAGCAACAACTACCTCTCGGCCCCGGCGCGGTCGAACGCGCCGGCGATCGCCGCCCCCGAGGCTCCGCCGGCAGAGATGCCGGGGGCCACCCCGCAGGCTCGCATTCAAGAGCGTCTTCGAATGGTCGCCGACGAGCGCCCGGACGCCCTGGTCGGCCTGATGCACGGCTGGCTGCGTGAAGAGGACCGCCGTCGATGAGCCCGGAAGCAGCGTCAATTGCCCTCAGCGGGCCGCGCAAGGCTGCCGCGCTGTTGATCACCCTCGGCACCGAGGCGTCCGCCAAGCTGCTCGCCCGCCTGCCGCCTGAGGCCATCGATCGGGTCGCCCTCGAGCTGATGCGAATGCCCGCTGTCGACTCGATGACGCGCGACGCCATTCTCGAAGAGGCCTATGCCGGCCTGTTCGCCCACGCCGGCGTCCTGCCCGGTGGCGAGAACTACGCCGTCGAGCTCTTTGGCCAGGCATTCGGGTCGGGCAAGGCCCACGAGCTGCTGGAGCGAGTCCACCAGGCTCAGCAGATCATTCCGTTCGACTTCATACGGGACCTCGATCCGTTGCAGGCCGCCGGATTGCTCTCCGACGAGCACCCCCAGACCATCGCCATCGTACTTGCCCACATCGACCCCCGGGCCGCTGCCGGCATCCTGACCCAGTTCGAGGCGCCGATCCAGGTCGAGGTCGCCAAGCGCATCGCGCTCACGGAGCAGATCACGCCTGAGGCCGTCGAGATCGTGGAGGAGGGCCTGCGCCGCAAGCTCTCGTCCGTCGTCACCGACGTAACTTCCGTCGGCGGGACGCGGCCGCTGGCCCACGTCCTCAACCAGGTCGGCCGAACCAACGAGCGCCTCATCCTGACCGCCCTCTCTGAGCAGGATTCCCAGCTGGCCGATGAAGTCCGCCGCTTCATGTTCGTCTTCGACGACATGGTCCTCCTCGACGATCGGGCCATGCAGCGCGTTATCCGCGAGCTCGACGCCAAGGACATGGCGCTGGCTCTGCGGCCCGCGACGGAGCAGCTGCGTCTCAAGTTCTTCAACAACATGTCCCAGCGCGCGGCCGACATGCTGCGCGAGGAAATGAGCCTCGCCGGCCAGGTCCGCATGAAGGCTGTCGAGGAAGCGCAGCAGCGGATCATCGACACGGTCAAGAAGCTCGAGGACTCGGACGAGATCGCCATCAACCGCGGAGGCACCGAGGATGCCTTCGTCTAGCTGGCGACTTATCCGAGAGTCTTTCGAAGACGGCGCGCCCGCCGTGTCGGCGGCGGCTCCCGCCTCGGCGCCTGCCACCGCGGCGGCAGGTGGAGGGCGGGGTGTGTTGCGGGGCACGAACAAGGCCGCGGCTCGCAGATCCATGTCGCAGGGCGGCGTAGCGGTCGTCACAGCCGGTGCCGCGCCCGTCACCGTTAGCCCCGAAGCCCAGGCCGCCGCGGAGGAGATCCGCCGCGCCGAGCGCGCGGCCGAGGAGCGCGGCTATCAGGTCGGCATCAACCGCGCCGAGTCCGAGCTGCGCGCCTCCGTCGACGCGGCCGGCGCACTGGTCGACCGGATCTCGAGCATCGCCCCGGAGCGGACGTCGGAGATCGCCCACGCCATAGCGGAGCTCGCCCTGTCGGTGGCGAAGCGTGTCGTGCAGCACGAGGTCCGGCTGGAGCCGAGCCTGCTGTGCGCCGCTCTCGAAGCCGCCGTCAGCACCATCAACGGATCGCCCGAGGCCCACGTCCTTCTCAACCCGGCCGCGGTGGAGCCGGTTCATCAGGCCTGGGAGGCGCTCCACGGCCGGGCGTACCTGGGCAAGAAGTGGACCTTCGAGGGCGACCCGACGCTGCCGGTCGGCGGCTGCACCCTCCGCTACGAGCACGGCTTCGTCGAGGCCGGCCTCGAGGCCCAGCTCGAGGAGATCGGCATCGCGCTCGACCGGGCCATCCCCAACCTGTCCCGCAGCGCCGTCGAGGAGGAGGTCGCATGACGGGATCCCTCCGGGGCGGCAACGGCACTCTCCTGGGCAGCCGGCACGGCCATACGCTGCTGGATAGCGGCGGCGAAGCGGTCACGCCGCTGCTTCGCCATCTCATCGAGGCCGCGGAGGCCGCCTCCAGGTTCCAGGCCACGGGCGAGGTCGTTCGAGTCATCGGCACGACTGTCGAGGCCGCCGGCCTGATCCTCCAGCTCGGGTCGATCTGCTGGATCGATCTGGAGCCCGAGGGCATGGTCAGCGCCGAGGTGGTCGGGTTCAAGGACGGGCTGATAACGCTCGTCCCATTCGGCGACCTGTCGGGCGTTCGACCCGGGTCGGCGGTCCGGCTGCGCGAGCAGCAGTTCCGCGTCCCGATCGGTCCGGCCGTCCTGGGGCGCGTGCTCGACGGATTCGGACGGCCGCTGGACGCGCAGGGTCCGCTCCGCGCCGAATATCGTGTCGTGACCGGCGCCGCCCCTCATCCGCTGGGACGAGCCCGCATCTCGACTCCGATCTCGACCGGTGTCCGCTCGCTGGACGGGCTTCTCTCCGCCGGCAAGGGCCAGCGGCTCGGCATCTTCGCCGGCTCCGGTGTGGGCAAGTCCACGCTCCTGGCGATGATCGCCCGACACGCCTCCTCCAACGTCAACGTGATCGCCCTGATCGGCGAACGAGGCCGCGAGGTCCAGGAGTTTATCGACGAGCAGCTGGGCACCGAGGGTCTGGCCCGGTCGGTCGTCGTCGTGGCCACGTCCGACCAGCCGGCCCTGCTCCGCCTCAAGGCGGCGGAGATTGCCACTGCCATCGCCGAGTCGTTCCGGGACGAGGGCAAGGACGTCCTCTTCATGATGGACTCGGTCACGCGGCTGGCCATGGCTCAGCGCGAGATCGGCCTCGGGGCGGGGGAGCCGCCTGCCCTGCGCGGCTATCCGCCCTCGGTCTTCTCGTTCCTGCCCCGCCTTCTCGAGCGCGCCGGCAACACCGAGTACGGCACGATCACCGGCTTCTTCACCGTCCTGGTCGAGGGCGACGACATGACCGAGCCGGTCGCCGACACGGTCCGCTCGATCCTCGACGGCCACATCGTCCTGTCGCGCGCCCTCGCCGAGCGCAACCACTACCCGGCAGTCGACGTCCTGGCGTCTGTCTCGCGGGCCATGCCGGCCGTGGTCGACAAGGAGCACATGCGCGTCGCCGGTGCGATCCGAGCGGCCCTGGCCGAATACGAGGGTGCCCGCGATCTAATCGAGGTCGGAGCCTATGCCCACGGCTCGAACCCCGCGATCGACGAGGCCATTGCCCTGCGCCCGACCCTCGAGGCATTCCTGTGTCAGGAGCTCGAGGAGCAGAGCGACATCGGGACCGCCCGGAGATTGATGGAGAGCACGGGCGTGCTGGAGGCTCACGCGCTGCTCGGGGCCGGCGCCGGCCTTGCCGCGGCGAGGCCGATCCAGACGCCGAGCACCCCGGCGGCCCAACCGCCCGCCTCCGGCGGAACGGGCGCCGCCGGGCCCAACTGGTCCGGATCCATGCCGGCGAGCCTGCGCGGCGGGGCGCCGCGATGAGCAATCGCTTCCGCCTGGGCATCGTCCTGCGGCTGCGCGAGATGGCCGAGGAATCGGCCCGCATCGACCTGGGCCACGCCGTCGACGCGCATCAGCGTGCCGTCGCCGTCGTCCAGGCGGCCCAGGGACGCGCCGGCGACGACATGCGCTGGCTGTCCGACCTGCAGCGCAGTCGCGCCGAAGCGGGCCAGTTGCAGAGCGCGGTGCTGGCGGTGGCTGCCGCCCAGCGCGCCATCGCCGCCGCCCAGGAGCGGCTGGGTCGCGCCTCCAGCGCCCTCTTCGAGGCTCGCCGGGCCCTGGCCGAAGCCACCCGCCAGCGCGAGGTCGTGGAGCGGCTGCGGGACCGATTCATGGCTGAGGAACGCCGCGCGCGGGATCGCCTCGACACCCTCGCCATGGCCGAGATCGCTTCCACACAGCACGCCACGCGCGCGGCGAGGAACCGCTGATGTACGGCTACGGAGGCTTCGTCGCGCGCATCGCCCAGCTCGACGAGCTGATGCGAGGCGTGGATCCGACCTGGCAGTCCAGCTCGTATGCGGCGGGGCTCGTTGGTGCAGGCGGGCTGGTTGGTTCGGCAGGCGACGCCTTGAGCGACACCTCGCCCTTCGCCGGCGTCCTGGAGTCCGTCTCAGCCGACTCGTCCGTCTCCAGCGACACTGTCGCGGCCGCCGCCGGCCCCTACGCCAACACGGTCTACGCCGGCATCCGGGTCACGGATGAAAGCGAGATCGGGTTCGGCAACCCCATGCCGAGCGGCAGGCTGACCCAGGCGTTTGGGCCCACGAGCCTGGCCATGGAACCGCCCGCCACCGTCGATGGCGTCCACTACGCGCACTACCACTCGGGCATAGACCTCGCGTCGAAGAGGGGCACGCCGATTCTCGCCGCGGCCAACGGCACGGTGACCTATGCCGGCCGCGAGTCCGACGGCGCGGTGGTCGTGAAGATCCGGCATGACGACGGCTACGTGACCCTGTACGGACATTTGAACCCGGACCTCGACGTGAAAGTCGGCGACGTGGTCAGCCGCGGCCAGGAGATCGGAACCGAAGGGGACACGGGCAAGTCTACGGGGCCCCATCTGCATTTCGCCCTGTACAACCCGAGCGGCAAGGCAATCGATCCGACGCCGTACCTCAAGAGCGGACGTCTGCCCGACGCGGTCTCCACAAAGAGCCCGGCGGCGGTCTCCCTGCCCAGCTCCCTGGCGAGCCCGTCCTCGGTCTCCGATACCGGGTCGACCTCGTGGGAGCCGACCCAGACCGTTCTCGCCCGCTTTGACGCCGTCGCCTCGCACATCCCGTACGCCAGCCAGATTCGGGCGGCCGCAGTCGCCAACGGCATCGACCCGCTGCTTCTTGCGGCGCTGGTATCCAAGGAATCGAGCTTCCATGCGACGTCGGTGTCCAGCTGCGGCGCGAAAGGGCTCACGCAACTGATGCCCGCCACGGCGAGCGGCATGGGCGTCAAGAACGTCTTCGATCCGCAGCAGAACCTGGACGGCGGTGCGAAGTACCTGGCTCTGCAGCTCAAGCGATTCGGGCGGATCGACAAGGCCCTGGCTGCCTACAACAAGGGCCCGGGAACTGTCTGGAGGGCTGGCACCGTGCCGGAATCGGCCAGGGGCTACGTCTCCCACGTCCTGGCCAAGTGGACGCACTATGAGGAGGCCGCGTCATGAGCGGTCTGGTCGACCCAACCACCTCGATCCTCTCGCAGGCTCTCGACGGCCTCTCTGCCAGGCAATCGGCGATCTCCTCCAACCTGGCCAACATCGACACGCCCGGCTATCAGGCCCAGACGGTCGACTTCGAGACGGCCCTGAGCCAGGAGGTCCAGGCCATGGAATTGTCGGGCTCGTCGACCGTCAGTCCCGCCGATCCCTCGACCGGGCCGTCTGCCGCTGTCGCCATGCTGACGAACGATTCACGCCAGTACTCGTCCATCCCATCGAGCTTCTCATCGTCCGGGGCCACGACCTCAACGACCGACTCGACCGCCAACGAGAACCTGCGCAACGACGGCAACACGGTGGACCTCGAGACGGAGATGACGGCCCTGACCGAAACGCAGATCAAGTACTCGGCTGTCTCGGAACTCCTCACTGACAAGTTCAACCAGCTCTACGACGTGCTTGGAGGGCATTAGGATGTCCGGTCTCGGCGCTCCCAGCGTGGCCCTCGGCCCGACGGTTGGACCCGTCCCTGGCGCCATCGTGTCTGGATCCTCGCAGTCCGACGAGCAGAGCTTCGGCGACGTCTTCGAGGAGGCAAGGGCGTCGAGTCGCGCCAGCGCGCCAGGTGAGCCGGCTTCCGGGTCCGACCCCAGCATGTCCGGCCCGACTGCCACGGGCCGACCCGCCACGGTTGCCGCACCTGCGCCGGGGGCCGGACAAGCCGACGACGAGCCCTCGCTCTGGCAACCCCGAGTGGGGACGCGCGTGAGCAAGGCCGATGGGCCGGACAGTGACGGGACACCTGCGACGACTCCCGGTCCGGTTTCGGGCTCGACCGAGCGCCGGGGCCTGGGCAGGAGCCCGAAAGCCCGGGCGGGGGAGACCGGGTTGGTCCGCGCCTCGAGCGGCTGCAACTCGACATCGACTGCCCCGGCATCAACTGCCACGTCCGCCGCGGCGGGCGCCGATCCGGCGACTCTCGAGATGGCCGTGGTTTCGGCCACGCCTCAGCCGGCTGCCCAGGCGGGTGGCTCTGCGAGCGGAACCGCCGCAGCCTCGACTGCCGGTCAGTCCGCCGCCGTCGACGCGATCGGAGCGGTGAGCCAGGCTTCGGCCGCCACGGTCGTTGCCACGGCCGGTCGGGCCGCCGCAACCGCAACGTCCGGGGGATCGACTGGCTCGCCGGTGTCGATCGCGGTCGGGGCAGCCGCCGCGACAATCGGGGCGGCGCAGGCGTCCGGCCAGGTCGCGCGGCCGGCCCGCGTCGTGACCGGCCCCATCACGACAGCAGCGCCTGCCCAGGGTCAGCCCGCCCGCCAGTCCGGCCAGCCCCTGGCGGTGGCGGCGGACCCGGCGGCCTCGTCTGCAACCGCGCCCGAGATAACGTCGCAAGTCGCCGCGTCCGCGTCGACTGGTGCACCCGCCGGCGCGGCGGCGGCGTCCGAAGCGGCCCAGCCCGTGGCCGGCGGCCGGCCAGGCCCCAAACCATCCGGAACCGCAGGCGAGGCAGCCGAACCATGGGAACATATCGTCTCTGAGGCCTTGCCCGCCTTCGGCCGTGGGCAGGGTCCGGAAATCGTCTCGGAGACGCCGCTGGCCGCCCGGGCTGCCTCCTCGGCGGCTGCCGCGCAGCCGGCGGATGGAGTCTCCGCGGCTACCTTACCGACCGCTCCCGCGGCCGCCGCCACGGCGGCCTTCCTCACGGCGGCCTCCCCCACGGCTTCCGCCGCCACGACGCAGACCGGCCCCGCGCCAATTCGCGGCGCGGCGGCCTCGCCGGCCTCGCCGCCGGCCCCGGCTTCCGCCGCGTCGGTCCCCGCAGGCGGCTCCACGACCGGCTCTGTGGTTGGGCAGGCGATCTCGTCAGCGCTGCCGTCCGCCGTCGCACTCGATCCGGTTGCGGCCGGGGCTGCTCCGCCGCGCGTCTCGCAAGCCGGCGCGGCAGCTGCATCCACTGTTGCCACGTCTTCGGCGCTGGCCGGCGCCGACGCGCCTGCCTCTCGTCCGCGCGGACAGGTCGGGCAGACCGGAGAGGCGGCCTCGAACCAGGACGGCCGGGCTGCCGCCACTGCTTTCATTGCACCGGCCGCGATGCGCGGCGATCCGGTTCAGGGCGCGGCCGCCGCAGGCGACGCCCGGCCTGGCTCCGCGGCGCCGGTCCTCGCCTGGGCTGAGGCGGCGCGACCGGCCTCGGCGGCCCGGATTGCCGCCGCCACGACGCCTTCCGCCACGGCCGCTCCGGCCGCCACGACGCCTTCCGCTACGGCCGTTACGGCCACCGGGCCGAAGGTCTCGGCTTCGGGGAGTTCGCCGGCCGCGCCGACCGCCGTCTTCGACCCGGACTCCACCGCCCCGGCGCGTCGGGTGCCGACCGACCTGACTTCCGGCGTCGGCGCCTCCTCGTCGGAAGCCGCCACCGTCGCGGGGCCGGCGATCGTCGCTCCTGCCCAGGCGACCGCTCCGGCCGCGACGCCGGCTGAAGTCGCGGCCGCCTCGTCGGCAGCCGCGAGCGCGGCATCGGCGGCCTCCGACGAAACGGCCGCGTCGGACGTCGCCCCGGCTCAAACGGCAGATGCCGCGCGCCTGGTTCCTCTTCCGGCGCGCAAGCAGTCCTCCGGCTCCGGATTCGCAGGTCTTCCCGGTGGCGCCTCAATTCCGGGCGCCGGCGGAGCGGGAACGGTCCGCGCCGTGGGCGCGTCGACGGCTTCGAGCCGGGGGACCGCCGGCGACACGTCCGGCTCGACGTATCGGGCTCCGGCGAGTGCCGCGGCGACCGAGGGCAACGACGGCCACACAGCCGCTCCCGCGGCCCCGGCAGCGTCTGCATCGGCCGCGACACAGGCGTCATCAACGACCCAGTCGGCGATGGCCCAGTCGGTCGCGGCGGCCTCGGCCGCGTCCGCCCTGGGCGTCTCCAACGCTACGCTCCCTGCCCGGGCAGCCGATTCGGTCGCGGCGTCCGAGCCGGCCACCGTCCTGGCCTCAGCCGCCGACAAGCTCATGGGCCAGGTCGTCCAGACCATTCACACCTACCAGACATCGGGCGGGCCGGCCGTCGAGGCGCGAGTCAGCGACCCGAACCTGGGCGATGTGAGGCTCGTCGTGACCGGCCGGGCGGGCGAGATCGTGCAGGCCCAGCTGGTCGTCAAGGATCGCGCGTCGGCCGACGCGCTCACGGCGGCTGCGGCGCGAGTTCGCGCCACCAGCGATGCCCTGGAGGGGGTCAACGTCACGGTTCGCAGCGAAACCGGCAGCGGCTGGACCGCCAGCGGGCGAAGCGGCAGCTCTGACACTGAAGCCTGGATGGCCAGTGGCTGGAGCAACGGTTCCGGC
>Ga0182027_10013033_pt1 | contig 11633 bp, 10 predicted proteins | sample 712E1DmetaG_FD_121300 | JGI IMG/M metagenome (GOLD analysis project Ga0182027, IMG submission 121300) | Permafrost microbial communities from Stordalen Mire, Sweden - 712E1D metaG (Illumina Assembly) | ecosystem: Environmental > Terrestrial > Soil > Wetlands > Permafrost | place: Sweden...
AGACCCGCGGCGGCGATCTTCGGATCGGTCACCGGCGAGAGCGCCACCTGTATGTCGAGCTCCGTGAAATAGCGATGCCAGAACGGCAGGTGCTCATAGGTCGACATCGCGCGCGGCAAGCCCACACACATCTTCCCCGGCACGCGCTGGAACTTCGCCCCGGCCGCCGGCTGGCCCGACAAGCCTTCGAGCAGCCGCTCGCGAAACGCGAACAGGTCTTCGATCACCGGCTTGCGTCCCGTCGTCGACGGCTTGCGGAACTTATCGGAGCACTTGTCGCCCCAATAGCTCTTGTGGCCCTCGATGGTGAATTCCTTGATGTCGCACAGGTTCGTGCAGGCCTTGCAGACGAAGTCGCGCGTCGCCATCTGCAGGCTCGAAAGATCGTATCCGCGGAAGCGCGATGTCCCGCGCGTGGCCAAGTGCCATTGCCTGGCAATGAGCGCCATGCCGATCGCGCCCACCACGCCGTTATACGGCGGCACCGTGATCTTTTTTCCCAGCAGGCTGGCGAAGGCGGCCGCCACCGAATCGTTGTACGCGGTGCCGCCCTGGAAGTAAATGACCTTGCCGATCTTGCGCCCGCGCACTACGCGGTTCAGGTAGTTGAGGGCGATCGAATAGGCCAGGCCGGCCACGATGTCCGGCACCGTTTCGCCCTTCAGCATCCACCCCGTCACGTCGCGTTCCATGAACACCGTGCAGCGCTCGCCCAACCGCGTCGGGCGTGCCGAGGAAAGCGCCAGCTTCGCGAACTCGCCCTTGATGCTGATGCCCAGCTTCTCGGCTTGCTCCTCGAGGAACGACCCGGTGCCCGCCGCGCACGCCTCGTTCATCGCGAAATCCACCACGATGCCGTTCTCGATGGAGATGAATTTCGAGTCCTGCCCGCCGATCTCGAAAATCGTGTCCACCGGCTCGCCGCCCAGCGTGCTCGAGATGTAGAGCGCGCCGGTCTTGTGCGCCGTGATTTCGTCGTTCACCACATCGGCGCCTACCAGTTCCGCAATCAGCTCCCGGCCGGAACCCGTGGTGCCGACTCCCTGTATGAGCAGCCGCTGGCCCCACCGCGCCTCAACCTCGCTCAGCCCCTTCTGCACGGCTTCGATCGGCCGTCCGGCCGTTCGCAGGTAGATGTCCTGGATCACGGTGCCGTGTTCGTCGGTGGCCACCACGTTGGTCGAAACCGAGCCGATGTCGATGCCCAGGTAGGCCGGGATCTGCGCGTCGCCCGCGGGCGGAACGTAGGCCGGAACCCGGTCGCGCAAGAGGACGACCTTCTCCATGGAGAGCGGGGTTGAATCCTCCACGCGCTCCTCGCCATCGTGCTGGCTCAGCCGGTGAATCTCGCGCAGCGAGCGTTTCTTCCGCTCCTCGGCTTCTAGAATCGCGGTTCCCACGGCGCCGCACCAGGCATAGAGCTCGGGGACGAACAACTCGTCTTCCTTGAGCCCGAACGCCTCCCGCAGCGCGGCGGTAACGCCCGCGTTCTGCGACACCGCGCCAATCAGCGCCACCGGCGCCGTGACCGGCCGGCCCTTCGCAATCCCGCTCTTGAAATTGCGCGCCACCGCGTCGCAAAGGCCCCGCAGGATTTCCGCCGGCGTGTAGCCCTTCTGCTGGGCGTGGATCATGTCCGATTTGGCGAACACCGAGCAGCGCCCCGCGATCCGCGCCGCGCAATTCGCCTCACACACCACCGCGCCGATCTCTTCGACCGAGTAGCCCATGCGCGTGGCCTGCTGGTCGAGGAACGAGCCCGTTCCCGCCGCTCACTCGCCGCTGCGGTCATAATCCACGATCGCCGGCTGGCCGCCGCCCGCCGGCGGCTCCAGGCGTATGTACTTCGCGCTCTCCCCGCCCAGCTCGAACACCGTCCGCACCTGGGGATAGAAGGCGCCCACCATCCGCGCGATGGCCTTGAACTCGTTCTCGAAGTAGATCCCCAGAATCTTGGCGATGGTCCGGCTGCCCGAACCCGTCACGCGGATTCCCTCGATCTTGGTCTCCGGGATGATCTCGTAGAACTCTTGCAGCAGGTCGAAAGTCGATTGGATGGGACTGCCCGTAATCCTTCTGTAATCGGAGAGGACCAGCGGGACGCGCTTGCCGGCCTGCACGTCCCAATTCATGAGGCGGAACGCGGGCTTGGCGGCACAGAGCGATTCGAGCGCGGCGCGGTCCTCAACTCTGCCCAGAGCGGCGAGCTTCAGGCTAATGGCGCCAATGTCAATGCCAATATTGATGCCCATGGGACAGACCCCAACCGACGGTTGCCGGCCCTTCGAGCGCCTTGCGGGAGAGCGCCCTCTGAGCCGGGCCGATGCTGAGACTAAACCATCTTACACGGAAAGGTCCGCCCATCAAGGGCTTAAGGTCCGAAAGGGCGGTTTCTGGCGTCCAAGCGGCACATTTTGGGGTTGGAGGGACGCTCAGGGCTTCTGCCCAAAGAAGAACACCCGGCCCAGCGCCATATCACCCCGCATCCCCAACTCCCAGGCCGGGCTGGCCTCGATCTGGGCGAAGCCGGCACGGCCGAGCGCGGCCGTCACCTCCGCGACCGGATAGCACCGCTCGAACACCGTGACGTCCGACCGCCCCCATCCTCCGCCATCCGCCAGCCGGAACAGCGTCAGGTCCGCCCGGCCGATCCTCTGCGCCGCGTCGTAGCTCGCCCTCGTGATCCCGGCCGCCGTCTCTTCAACCGTGGCCGAGGAGCCGCACCACAGCGTCTCAAACGACTCTTCGGTGTTCAAATCGAACACAAACAGGCCGCCCGGCACGAGAGCGCCGCGGACGCTCGCGAACGCATCTTCAAGTTCGTTCGGGTCCAGGATGTGGTTCAGGCTGTCATACGTGCTCAGGGCGGCGTCGAAGCGCGAGCCGAGCGAGAAACCGCGGGCGTCCGCCAGGCGAAACTCGGCGCCCGGCGTCTGCTCGCGCGCGAAGCGGAGCATTTCCTCGGAGCCGTCGATCCCGGTCACCCGATAGCCGTGGGCAACCAGAAAGCGGCTCAGATCCCCCGTTCCGCAACACACATCGAGCACCCGCGCCCCCACCGGCAGCCGCGGAAACACGTGCTCCACCAGCAGCGGAGCCGCCTGCCGGTGGTAGTCGCTGCCCCACCCCTGGTTGTAGAACCACGCGAACGGATCATAGACTCCATAGGGCTCAGCGGCTGGCACGTCTTCAGTCTAGCCCGCCCACCGAACCGCCCGGGGTTCCGGTCCGCGCGCGTCAGCAAGCGGACTCGCAATGTGGCCTCCCGAATGCTGGCCGTTTCCCCACCTGGAGTTGTTCTTGGGTGCGGCGCAGCCGAAGGTAGCGGGCGTGGGGAACGCTTGCGGGCGGCGCCGCCCCAAAACTCCAGAAACAAGGGGGTCATCTCGCGGGGAACGATTAAAATGTGTTCAGGAGTCCTTTGTCCCACTTGCTGTCAAAAAGGTACTTTTTACCTTCTTCTCACGGCCCTGTGCGGATTTTACCGCTCGTCCCACGCCCACTTGCTCTAGTAAGTCTCTTGCTTCCTACCTCTTCCCAAATGGCCACCGACGTGCGATCCTTGTCAATCGGGAGGGTAATCACATGTTGAATTCACGTATTCTACTAGGCACCGGGGGTCTGCTGTTGCTCGTCGGTCTCGCCACTCCAGGCTGCGCCACCCACAAGTATGTTCAGCAACAAGTGGGCACGGTTGACAAGCGGGTGAGCGATGTCGACAAGAAACAGTCGGATGCCGTCGCTAACTTAGACAACAAGGAACAGAAGGACGTATCGCGGGTGGAAGAGCGCGCCATGAGCGCCGAGAGCAAGGCCAACGACGCCGCTAAGGCGGCTCAGGTAGCCGACCAGAAGGCCGTCCAGGCTGGCCAGGATGCCCATTCCGCAAACGATCTGGCTCAGCAGGCGAACACGAAGGTTGGTGACGTCCAGCGCCAGGTTGAAACCATTGACAATTTCAAGGTAGCCACGACCCAGGACGTGCTCTTCGGCTTCAACAAGACAATGCTGACCGAGGAAGGGAAAGCGAAGCTCGACGCCATCGTCCAGCAAGCGCAGGGCATGCCGCGCTTCCAGATCGAAGTGCAGGGCTTCACCGACCGGGTCGGTGCGAAGGATTACAACATCACCTTGAGCGCCCGCCGCGCCGATGCGGTCGTCCGTTACCTGGTGGACAAGGGCCTTCCCCTTCGCCGCGTCCATACCATCGGTTTGGGAGAGACGCCGAAGACGGATGCCAAGTTGACCAAGAAGGAAATGCGCCACGTGGTGGTGAACCTGTACGCGCCGGAAGCGCCGATGTCGGCCAGCGCCGCGCAAGCAGCTCACTAACCGGGCCTGAGAAGACAGAGGTTGGAACGGGGACGGCTCACGCTGTCCCCGTTTCTTTTATTGGACGCTCTTTAGCAGGTCGTCGGCCAGTACGTTGGCGCGCTCGGCCAGGTTGCGGGCGCGGAACAGGTCCGCCTTGCGGGCCTCGTTGGCCTGCTCGATGAAAGTCCGCACGCGGGCCAGGTAAGTCTCCTGGTCGTGGTTGAGCCGGCGGCTTTGTACGGCGACCACCGCTCTCTGCGCGTTGGAGATGTTCTTCTCGATCTCTTCCGTGTAAGTCCGCCTCTGCTCCGGGGTCAAAATCTGCTCGAACTGGGGCAGGGCGACGGCGGTCGGAGGCTCGGGCGCGGCGGGCGGCGGCGTGTCGGCTTCCTCATGCGGACGCGGCCTCGGATGGCGGGGCGCTGGCGGTGGCCCCACTTCGACTTGCCGGCCCACCGACGGCCCGCTCCGGGTGAGGTCCGGCTGCGCGGCCGAAATCTCGGGCGGGTCGGTCAAAGCCACCTGCCGTAAGGGCCGAACCGGCGCCGGCGGTGGCGGCACGAACCTGGCCCGGTGCTTGTGGTGGAACGGAATCGGGACGCACGAGGGCGTGCCTAGCGCCAGGGCCAGCACCGCAACGAATACGATTCGCGTCCTTTTCATCCTCGCGGTTTCGCTCAATCGCCCAGTGCGCTTTCTTCCGCGGCAGACCTGGCCGCGCCAAACTCATCCTTATAGATGGCCGGAATCCGCAGGCGAAACGTCGCCCCACGCCCGGGTTCACTCGTGAAATCGATAGTACCATTGTGCAACTGAACCACGCGGAAGGTCATGGCCAGTCCGATGCCGGATCCCTTGCCTTTGGTCGTGAAATACAGGTGGAAGATCCTCTCGCGGATCTCCGGCGGGATGCCGGCGCCCTCGTCGGAGATGTTGACGCAACACTCGTCGCCGTGGCGCAGGAGTTGGATCCGCAGCAAGCCGCCGTCCTTCATGGCCTCGACTCCGTTCACCACCACGTTGAGAATGGCCTGCTGCAGCAGGTCGCGGTCGCCATGGACGAAGGTCTCGCCGGATTCGGCGTCCACCTCGATGCGCACGTTCTGGCGGGCGGCCGATGGTCCCACCAGCGCGACCACGTCCTGGGCCAGCGCCACCATCCCCAGGTCACGCATCCGCAGGTCCACGGGACGCGTGAAGTCGAGGAAGGTCTTCACCACGCGGTCCAGGCGCAGGATCTCGCGGGTGATGGTCTCGATCTCGACGCCGACCTCGTCGTATTGGCCGGCCAGCTTCGACTTGAGCACCTCCATGTGGACCGTGATGGCCTGCAGCGGGTTCTTGATTTCGTGTGCCACTCCGCCGGTCAGCCGGCTGATGGCCGCCAGACGGGCTGAAACGTCGAGGTGCGACCGGATTTGCCGTCGCGTCTCGGCGTCTCTCAGCGTGATCAGCGTGCCGATGCGCTCGCGGTCCGGGAATGACTCCAGCATCTCGGCGCTCACCAAAACGCGGGTGCCCGGTCCGCTTTCGAGCGTCAGGGCGAGGTCCTTGAGGGGCTGGCGCAGCTCGATCGCGTTGCGCAACGCCGCGCCCAGCGCCGAGGAGGGGGGAAAGATCTCGGTGAGCGTGCGGCCCATGATCTCCCAACGGCCGCGGCCGAGGATGCTCTCGGCGGCGCGGCCCGCCATCACCAGCCGGTCGTCGCGGCCGAACAGCAGCACCACCTCTTCCAGCCGCTCGAGCAACTGCTCCACGTTGCCCCGGAGCTGGATCGCATCCTGCCGCGCCCCACGATACTGCTGTCCCAGCAGGTTCAGTTTGCTCTGCACGGCCGCGAACTCCTTGGCCGTGCCGTCCGGCATCCCTGGCTGGCTGGCGAATTCGCCGCGGCTGATCCGGTCGATGGTCTGACTGATGGTGGCGAGCGGCCGCAGCACCAGGTTCGATACGACGACGGCCAGCAACAACGAAAGCAGCAAGGCGCCGAGGAAGATCACGGCGACGCTCCGCACCTGCGGCAGCACGATCTCACGCAGCAGGATCGAGGAAAGGACCACATCAATGTTGAAGACCGTCGTGGTTTGCCCGTGTTCGCCAATGGAGAGCGAGACCTGGTAGTCCCGGCGCTCGGAAAAGATCTCTACCAGCTTCTGCCAGGGGCCCTTCTTGGCCCAATCCTCGAAATCGGGGAGACGCGCCGTCCGCTGGCCAACGCGCCAGGGGAGTGAGTCCGCCAGGATGCGGCCGGAGGCGTCGGAAATCGAAACCTCGACGATGGCGCGGGAGTTGGCCGCAATATCGCGGAGAAAGACCGCCAGCTGATCGTCAGCTCCGAGCAGGCTGGCATAGAGGGTCCGTGACGATTCGGCCCGGCGCGCCGGCGGCAACTCGTACACCAACTCGCGCAAGCGCTGCGGGACGAAGTTCTTGACTTCCTGGCCGGTATACTGCGCCCGTTGCAGAACGTCTTCGAACCCGAAGAGGCCCAGCGTATAGAGGTGGAACAGCGAGAGCGCCGTGACCACCGAGAACATCAGCACCAGGACGAACAGGCGCAGGCGCGTCCGCAGCGACAGCTCGCCCGGCCGCACGAAGCGGCGCCACAGCGCGGCCGCAAGTGTCCGCCACGAAGTTCCCGCCACCTAGCCCTCGCCCTCCGCCGCGCCGTACTCCTTCAGCTTGTTGTGCAGGGTCTTCAAACTGATCCCGAGGATCTCCGCGGCCCGCGTCTTGTTGTTCTTCGTGTGTTCGAGCGTGCGCTGGATCAGCGCCTTCTCCGCTTCGTCGATGGTGGTTCCGACACGCAGCCGGATGCATGCGGGATCGCCATTGTCGCTGGCGATGGCGGCCGCCCCGGCGGAGTTGAGGTTCCCCGGCAGGTGGACCGCGCCGATGGTCCCCTCCCCTGTAAGAATCACCGCCCGCTCGAGCGTGTTCCGGAGTTCCCGCACGTTGCCCGGCCAGTGATAGCGGTGGAACTCCTCCATCACATCACGGGAGATGTCGACCACCTTGGTGCCGTGCTTCCGGTTCATGTCCCGGAGCAGGGCCTCGGCCAGCAGAGGCAGATCGTCGAGACGGTCCCGCAGCGGCGGCAGGACGATGTGGAAGACGTTCAGCCGGTAGTAGAGGTCCTCGCGCAGCTCGTTCTTCTTCAGGGCTTCGGAGAGGACTTTGTTGGTGGAGGCGATGACGCGGACGTCCACCAGGATCTCGCCCTTGCCGCCCAGGCGGCGTACGCGCGAATCCTCGAGCACGCGCAGCAGCTTGGCCTGGGTGGCCACCGGCATGTCGCCGATTTCGTCCAAAAGCAGCGTGCCGTTCTGGGCCAACTCGAAGCAGCCGGCGCGGCGCTCGAGCGCGCCGGTGAAGGCGCCCTTCTCATGCCCGAACAACTCGCTTTCCATCAGCGTCTCCGGCATAGCGGCGCAGTTGATGGCGACGAAGGGGCCGGCCGCGCGCGGGCTGAGGCTGTGAATGGCGCGGGCCACCAACTCCTTGCCCGTGCCGCTTTCCCCGGTCACCAGCACTGCGGCCTTGCTAGGCGCCACCTGGCGCACCAGGGAAAAGACCTCCTGCATGGGAGCCGCGCGTCCCACCAACTCTCCCAGCACGCCCTGGTAACTCAACTCGCGCTTGAGCCGCTCGGCTTCGTCGGCCAGACGCTGCTGCGAGGCGGCGCGCTCCAGCAGCACGCGCAACGCGCGGGGCTCGATGGGCTTTTCCAGGAACCAGAAAGCGCCCAGATCGTGCATCGTGGCGATGGCGGTCTCGATGTTGCCGAAGGCCGTGACCACGATCGCCGGCGGTCCACCGCCCTGGGCTTCGAGACGGCGCAGCAGCTCGAAGCCGTCCATGCGGGGCATCATCAGGTCGGTGACCATGACGTGCGCGCGGAAGGTCGCGAGCTTGTCCAACGCTTCCTGCCCGTCGGCGGCCGTCTGTGCGATGAACCCCCAGGCCGTGACCATGCTGGCCAGGCCGGTCCTCTGGTTCTCTTCGTCATCTACGATCAGCACCCTCGTCGCGTTGGCCGCCATGTCTCTATTTTGCGCCATTCCGGGCCAGGAAGACTGGGAAGCCGCGCTCTGTGGTAGCCTTTTCTCGACATGTTCGATCTCGTGACTTCGGCGCGGCAGGAGATGATTGCGGAGGGATTCGACCCGGATTTCGCTCCGGACGTCGAGCAGCAGGTGGCGGCGCTGGCCGCTCGGCCGGCTCCCACGCTCGAGGCGGGCCTCCGCGACCTCCGGCAACTGCCGTGGTCCTCGATCGACAACGACAGCTCGCGCGACCTGGACCAGATCGAAGCCGCCGAACGCGTGGCAGGCGGCATCCGCGTGCTGGTCGGCATCGCCGATGTGAACGCCGATGTCGAGGCCGGGTCGCCCGTCGACCAGCATGCGGCCAAACAGACGACCTCGGTCTACACCGGCATACGGACCTTCCCGATGCTGCCCGAGCGGCTCTCGACGGACCTCACCTCGCTCAACGAGGGCGCGGACCGGCGGGCCGTGGTGGTGGAGTTCGTGGTGTCGGCCGGCGGGGAGATTTCCGCTCCCGCGATCTACCGCGCGCTGGTGCGCAACCATGCGCAATTGACATACAACGCGGTGGGACCGTGGCTCGAGGGCACCGCCGCGCCGCCACAGAAACTGGCCGCTTCCGCGGACCTCACCGCCCAGCTCAAGATGCAGGACGAAGCCGCGCAGGCGCTTCGCGCGCAGCGTCATCGGCTGGGCGCGCTCGACTTCGACCGGCCCGAGGTGCAGCCGATCCTGGCGGGAGACAAGGTGCAGGGCCTCGCCGCCGAGCAGCAGAACCGTGCGGGCGCGCTGATCGAAGACTTTATGGTCGGGGCCAACGAGGTGATGGCGCGCACGCTGACGGATGCCGGCGCATCCTCCATCCGCCGCGTAGTGAAGTCGCCGGAGCGCTGGCCGCGCATCGTGGAACTGGCGGCGCAGCACGGCGAGCATCTGCCGGCGCAGCCGGACGCGGTGGCGCTCAGCGCGTTTCTCGTAAAGCAGAAGGCCGCCGATGCGGACCATTTCGCCGACCTGTCGCTGGCGGTGATCAAGCTCATGGGGCCGGGCGAGTACGTGCTGGCGCGGCCGGGTGAGGATGCGCCGGGACACTTCGCCCTGGCGGCTCACGATTACACCCACTCGACCGCGCCCAACCGCCGCTTCGCGGACCTGGTGACGCAGCGCCTGATCGGCGCCGTCCTGGCGAAGCAGGCGTCGCCTTATTCGGACGACGCGCTGGCGGCGATCGCCAGCAACTGCACGCTCAAGGAGGACGCGGCGCGCAAGGTGGAGCGAGCCATGCACAAGCGCATCGAGGCGGTGGCGCTGGCCGGCAGAGTGGGCGAATCGTTCCCGGCGGTGGTGACGGGCGTAACGCCGAAGGGTGTTTACGTGCGCGTCTTCGATCCGCCGGTCGAAGGGCGGCTGATGCGCGGCGAGCAGGGCGTCGACGTGGGCGACCGGGTCCGCGTGACGCTGCTGGCGACCGATCCGCAGCGCGGCTTCATCGACTTCGGCAGGTGAACGATGCGTTGGCTCCTGGTGCTCGTGGCGGCGGCCGCTTGGGGACAGACGGTGGTGCGCCAGGGTGAGGTGATTCGCGTTCGCACGCCGGGCCCGGCCGCGGAAGCGCGCATGGACGGCCGCACCATCCGCCTGTTCGCGCAGCCGGAAGGCGGGCGGCTGGGGCTGATGCCGGTGAAGGCGCTGACGCCGCCCGGCAGCTACCCGCTCGAACTGCTGGGGAGCGACGGCAAGGCGCTTTCGAGCGAGACGGTGACGGTGCGGGACGCTCACTACCGCACACAGAACGTGGTGCTGGAGAAATCGACGGCGGAGCTGAAGCCGTCGCCGGGAGAGATGGACACGGTGGAGGTGTTTCTGAAGGCCGTGAGCGAGACGCGGTATTGGCAGGAGCCGCTGGCGCTGCCGGTTCCGGGATGCATGACGTCGCCGTTCGGCGTGAAGCGGCTGCGGAACGGGAAGCCGACGGGGCAGATCCACGGCGGGATCGACCAGCGGTCGCCGGCAGGGACGCCGGTGCGGGCGGTGGCAGATGGCGTGGTGAAGCTGGTCAAGAGCTACAACATCCACGGCGGGACGGTGGGCATTGACCATGGGCAGGGGCTGGAATCGATGTACCTGCACCTGTCGCGGTTCGCGGTGGCGGAAGGCGCGGCGGTCCACAAGGGCGACGTGATCGGGTACTCGGGATCGACGGGGCGGTCGAACGCGCCGCACCTGCATTGGTCGCTCTATGCGAACGGCGTGCCGGTGAATCCGCGGCAGTGGGTGGCTTCGTTTTCTTGCGCTGTAAGGCATTGATGTAGCTGATGTTACGCCGAATAATGGGTTCGTTTGGTATTTTTCGTTTTGGCGATTGGCGGGGAGGCCCGAAGCAGCGCGCATGGCAGCTTCAGTGAAGCATGGGTTGAGAGCGGGCGAGGGGGCTGGGGGGCGGGAGTTGTTGAGGGGCGGGGAGAAAAAGAAAGGCGAGGGCGGGGAAGGGTCAAGGTTGACGAGCGATGAAAAAGTCCAAGAAGCCGGGAACGGTTGGGGAGGAATGGCAGTTCGAGGAGGCGAAGGCGCGGTTTAGCGAGCTGTTTCGACTGGCCCGCGAACGCGGCCCGCAGCGGGTGACAAAGCACGGAAGAGAGGCGGTCGTGGTGCTGCCGGCAGAGGAGTACGACCGTCTATCGAAAGCGCGAAAAGAAAGCCTGGCACAGTTCCTCGCGGATTCCCCTCTGGCGGGTTCGGGCATCGAGATCGAACGGCAACGAGACTGTGGGAGAAACGTCGAGCTATGAGCGGATTCCTGCTCGACCTCGGCCGGCTCGCCGCGATTGCAATGGTGGGGTCGATGCGGCTGGCGCGCTGGGCCCCGGACGCAGCGTCGGACCTATACTGACAAACGGAGGGAGGGAGCATGACGGACCTTTCGGTATCTCGCCGGCTGTTTCTGTCGTCAGCGGCCGCGGCCCCGGCGTTGGCAGTCTCGGATCGCATAGTGGAATTCATCCCGCCGCCCGAACGGGTGCGGATCGCGACGGCGGCCACTTCCTTCGTGGTGCCTCCGCCGCAGTATTCGGCGCAGGAGATCCAGCAGATCGTCTCCCAGGGCAAGAGCGTGCAGATAACGGTGGCGACGAACACCGACGAGCTGAACCGACTGCTGCCCGAAGTGGACGTGGTTTTCGGCTCGATCAACGCGGAGATGCTGGCGCGGGCGAAGAACCTGCGCTGGCTGCAGGCCACCGAGGCCGGCATGGAGAAGCTGCTGTTTCCGGA
>Ga0182027_10013035_pt1 | contig 11632 bp, 10 predicted proteins | sample 712E1DmetaG_FD_121300 | JGI IMG/M metagenome (GOLD analysis project Ga0182027, IMG submission 121300) | Permafrost microbial communities from Stordalen Mire, Sweden - 712E1D metaG (Illumina Assembly) | ecosystem: Environmental > Terrestrial > Soil > Wetlands > Permafrost | place: Sweden...
CAAACGAGGAGATGAAGGCCATCATGAAGTCCGCCGTCGATACTGTTTACCGTCTTCTTTGGCAGCGAGAGAACGATTCAAAGCACTATCTGGAAAACCTGGCGCTGGGAGAGCGTTACACCGCACGCTGGGATGATCCAGAACTCAAGGAACCCCAAAGAAGGGGATTCCCTCCTGAAACTCACAATCCATGAGGAGGATTTTCAATGTTCAAAGAACTTCTACCTGTCCTGCGCGACCGAGCGGTATTGCTGACGGTCACGCTTGTCGATGCAGATCAGATTCGGGTGAACATTGTGCCGAAGAAGCTCAAAGACGGCGACAATGACGCTCTCACCACGCCACTCAGCGTCACCGGCACTGCCGAAGACCTCGACGCCGAATTGTCCACGACCATCATCAGCTTCGTCGGCTCCCATCTTCAGATGAAGAACACCCTGGAGAAGGCCAAGGCCGAGATGGATGCGGCTTCCAAGACTGCCCAAGCCGATGCACGCGCAAAGTCCAAGACGCCGACCAAGACAGCGCAGCCGAATGCGGAAGTCACTCAGTATGCTCCGACCGCCAAGCCCGCCGAACCAGCGAAGCCCGCGCCTCAGAAGCCCGCAAGCCTCTTCGATATGCCGACACCGGCGGCTACAACCGCCATCACATCCGCCGAATCCGACGAAGACCTTGGATTCGCAGAGATCGACGATGACGATCCAATCGAAGAGGTTGAAGAACTGGATGACGCGGCCTAACGGCCATCTTTCCTTTCTTCAAGAGGGATTCGGATAGCTAGCCATGCGTCGGAACCTGTGAGGAAATGCCGATAGTGCTGATAATGAGCGCAAAGGGCTGTTTGCGTAAACCAAGAATTTCTTCCGGATTGGCGGTAATCCAGGCACAATCCAAGCGTCGCTGGTGAATTCCGATTCACCACAGGTCGATTCGGTTATGATCAAGCAGAATGAAAACCGCTCAAATCGCGTTCATTATGTTTGTGTTCTCCGCAGCGATGGCTGTCGCACAGAAACCACAGACTGTCGATGAGGCGGTCCAAGTTCTCAGAACCAAGTGGCTGAAACCTCATGACATCGACTGGGTTTTGAGGAACCCGAAGGAAAAGGTGGTGTGGACCCTCTACCGTCCGTTTGGTACCGGCGTCCGCAATGAGTTCGGGTTGTGGGGAGACAATGAAGCTCTGCGCACCTCGTGCGGCAAGGAGAACCCTGAGGAATGCTCCGTCGTGATCTTTAATCGCGTCTGGGACTCGGTTCGAGCAGACGCCGATCCCGCGCTCGTTCGGCAACTCGATTGCCAGTTTCAACTGGTTCAAACCATTCATGTCAGCATCAAAGGTTTTCACGGGATGACCACCAGCGAAATGGTCAAACACCTTCAGTCGCAGATCGATGCGCAGCTCGCGATATTAGCCGCCTCGGGTACGAAAACCTGCCAGGCTTCGTTGGCGCTCGATGTCGCTGGAAAGCCCGACATGCATTGCTTCGTAGTGGCGCCACACGGCAAAGGAGTCGGCGACATCGACAATATGCCACTGGACAAAGCGTTAAGCGCAATGGGCCTGCAAAATATGTTCAGAACGGTCCATTACCCGCCGAAATTGACGCTTGAGTTCATCAGAGCATGTCAATTCCCGCAACCCTTTCCGTTCTGATGGATCATCCTGAACGGTCGCTACAGTCAGTTACTCCTGAGTGGTCGCCTATCCGGAAGTTACCTTCTGGTCAACAGCTCCCACGAAACGGGAGGCCGAAGCGTTTCTCGCTTCGTGCCAAATCCTCGCCGGTGAACTCTTCGACAGCCACCTGCCACCGAAGCTGGCCCCTGAGTCAACAGGGCTGTTGGCGTAAACCCAGAAATCCGCGGAAACTGATCAGTGGAGCTTTAGCGATTCGGGATCTGTTCCGACATGAACAAATGGCTCGGCCTTTGGTTCGGGTGATGACCGACTAACAGGACGCCGCTTATCCGCAAATGGAATGGCTATGAGAGCGCCCACCCATTCAATTGCGAGTATCGCATCTGGTAGAGCAGTCGCGGATGCGTGACATCTATGTGGTGAACAAGTGGGCCATCTTCTGCGCTATTGCACGCGCCGCAAAGTTTGGGTTCAATCGGTGGTGCTTGTCCATCAGCATTGAGTCCCGCCCCACAATGACGGTAGAAGTCTTCTGCTCAATTCCACAGATGATTTGCGCGGCTTTCGCTGGTGAGAGCACCCTGATTCTGAAGAACATTTGAACCCGGTTCATTGTGTCGCTCGAGTTGGTCTGGCAATGTTGTACATCTCAGTCGCAATCTTGTCGAACAACGCCCATCGATCATCTCCCACAACGTAGACATTGAAGTGGGATCTGCCGGGCAGAAAAGTAAAATGGGGATCGCCGCCGAGCCGTGTGAGTAAGGATTCAAGGCTGTGCGCCGCTCCATCCAGATAGAACGTATCATCTGTGCCGACTGTGAGATGAATCTTGCCGCGCAAGTCGGCGCCAATCGACTGCCAGTTGCGATCCAAGTATGCAGCGATGTCGTAGTGACTGCGCCAATAGTTGGCCACGTCTGGATCGATCTCTCCAGTGGCGCGATTGAAGAGCGGTTGCGGGCGTCCATCCGCACCGCGCGGAGAGAAGACCCATTCAAAAGATCCAAGCTGGCCACCATAATCTCCAAGCACCGATTCAAGGCCTTCTAATTGTTGCATAGTCGCGCGCGGCTGGCCATGATCTCGGAGAATTGGATTCAGCGCGCCGTCAGCGCCGCGATAAAAGTTTGCGTGCGTTGCATACAGATCGATGGTGCTGAAGAAATGAAAATCGCTGGGATCGGGCGACGTGGACCATGTGCCGCCAAAGACCTTTGGATAGTGGGTCTGAAGCCATAGCGTTGCCCAGCCTCCCGATGAATGTCCCTGTAGAAATCTTCCCGAGAAACGCGCATCCATGCGATATTTCGATTCAATGCTTGGAATCAACTCGGTCGTCAAAGCCGCTCCCCACGGTCCATTATTCACGGAGTCGGCAAACTCGTGAGTGCCGGTTTCGCTGCTTTCATCCAGCAGGACCCAGATCATCTCCGGCATCTTTCGTTGCTTCATGCGGTCGTATAGAACCTGCGCATAACGCGCTCGCAAGCCTTGCAGTGTGCCCCCAAATCCATGCGTGAAATACACGGCTGGATAAGTTTCAGTGGGGTGACTCTCATAGCCGGGAGGAAGAAGAACCCAGCCGCGCATATGTGTTTCACGTCCCCAGAAGCGAGTTAGAACCGGACTGACAAAATCCAATGGCTTGAGTGCTGAGATCACATCAGGCTGCTGCGCCAGAGGGTCAGGCGGCTCCGGCACAACTTGTGCGAGCGTGAGCGATGGAGTGGCAGTGAGTGGAAGATCGATGGAGACGGGCGTACTGACCAGATCGCCCGGAGCGCGTCCGTGGTAATTGTAACTGTGATGAACATCCAGCACCGCTTGCACGCGGTAGTTGCCTTTGGCTGCTTGCGACAGACGACGAGGAAAGACCAGATCGTCCGCATCGATGTCGATTGTCTCGCCCGGAGCAATGCGCGCTACCTCTTTTGCCGCAACATAGACGCTCGTCGGCGACATCATGTCGATGTCTACTGCGGCCTCATCGCCTGTTGGCGGTGCGATGAAGAGCAGCAGGCGCCCAGAGAGTGGCGTCGGAAAAGACCTGTCCAGTGAAACGTGAAAGAACGTATGCGACGGTGGAGTAGAGGCCGCTTGCGCGCACGCAGCGCAGATGTTGAGAGCAAGCAATATCGCGCTCAGTGCGATGCCGATGGTTCTTGACCGGGCAATGTTCAGGAAATGACGATTGCAATTCATTCGCGCACGTATCCTTTCTCTGCCATCCGCGCGGCGAGACGCCGGAAGGCCTGATCGGAAACAGGCTTGACTCCGTTGGCGGAGACGAAGCGGTTGTAGAAGTTGAAGATTGCGCAAGCTGCAATCGCATAGAAGATCGAAGTGTCGTCCCAGCCGGCTGCGTACAGCGTGGCAATATCTTGCTTATCGATCGATCCTGAGTCGAGCGTAATCTTTTGTGTGAAGCGAAGAATGGCCTTGTCTTTTCCCGGCAGCGCCGCGCCTTCCAGATTGCGCACCGCACTCCAAACAAGTTCTTCGTCGTTGTACAAATGAGCTGCAACAGCGGCGTGAGCCTTCATGCAGAACTCGCAGTGATTGAGCGAAGAAGTGCGGGCGGCGATCAACTCTCGCAGCGCCGCGCTGATGGGTGCATCCTCATGCATGATCTCGTGTGAGAGGCGAGCCAGGGGGTCGGCAATCTTCGGACGGAAGGCAAGCAGATTCCAAATTCGCCAATACTCCGAGCCGGATGATTTCGCCGCGGCAATCAGATCAAAGTAAGGGCTGGGCTGCGGGTTATTCTCCACATCAGCAAGAAACATGGAAGCCGCGCTTCGCAGTGGAATCATGAGTCAGTCCTTTCTGGCTATTTTGATGGATGCGCCTTCCGCGCCGTGTTCATAGAGTGCTAGCAGTCCTTGCGATCTAAGACCGAATGCATTGGCCACGCGATTGAATGTAGAAAAGAGCGCGGCCACATGAACAGCCTCGGCAATCTGCAATTCGCTCCATCCTGATTGCATCAGCAGTTCAATATCGGCGCGCCCGATTTCGCTCGAATTGAAGTTCACCTTGCGTGCAAACTCCAGCAGGGATTGCTCTGCGTGGTTCAATTCCGGTGAGTGAAGGTGGTTGGCTTGGATTGCAGCCAGAGTCTGCGCAGAGCCTCCATGCACGCGCAGAAAGTAGCCATGACTGTCAGCGCAATAAGGACATGAGTTCTGCGTGGAGACTAGCGTTGCAATCATCTCCTTATGCTTGCGGCTCAAATGCCCTTCCGCAAAAATCAGGCTCTCCGACAAATCCAGCATGTGCTTAAGCAGCGGCGGATGTGTGGCGAAGCATTTCAGAATCCCCGGCACATCCGGTCTGCCAAAATTCGTGCGGAAGTGATCGTAGAGCGCGGCCACTTCACCGGCGGCCGCGCTCTCTTCAACTACTGCGAGGTTTGAAGGCGCACTCTGCACTTGGTTGCGGAACGTGTGCGCGACCTTCTCGTATTCAGGCAACATGATGCGAACCTCCCACTAGAACTCCAGCCTCGCAGCGAATTGAAAGGCCCGAGCTCCGCCAGAACCAAAGAATCCGCCTGCCACGCTGACCGGTGTAAAGAAGCTGGTTTGAAGGGGTGAATCCGCATCGCATACACCGGGTTTGGTCTGCTTGCAAGGACCAATGGCGATGTTGCGGCCAGAGAAGTTGGCCGTATTCGAGCCGCGTATATTGACCTGATTGGCGAGATTGAAACCTTCTCCAATCAGACTGAGAGATGCGCGCTCTCCAAAAGAAAACTTTTTGCGAAGCCGCAGATCAAGCGAACTGAAGGGACTAGTAAAGCTGATGTGAGCCGGAACATTTGCAATTGGTCCGCCGGCCAAGCAAGGATACGCGCCGGGGCACACAGGCAGTGCATTCCACTGATTGATCAGCACATTCAATTGATCGCTGTTCTTCACCTCACGCCCCAGGGCATTGCGCGGCAGCAGCGGCAGGCGCGATCCGCTGGCGCCATTGATTGCCGTGCTAGGCAGAAATGTGTCGGCCGGCACGCCCGATCCAAACGTATAGATGGGAGCAAGCGAGAAGCCATACGGAAGCTGCGCCTCACCATAGAGCGTCAGACGATGGCGTTCATCGGTAAGCGCATAGCCCTTTTCCTTGCGCAGGCCGGAAGTGCCCTCGACGAGGTTCACTTGCTCATCTGCGTTGTTGTTGGTCAACTGATCATCATCAGAGTAGTCCAATGTTTTCGAGAGCGTGTAACTGATGTTGTACTGATAGCCGACTTTATTGATATGCGATTCGCGATGAGCCACACTGACAAGAAGCCCGTCATACCAGGACTTGGCGGCGGACTGAATCAGCGTAATATTGTCCGAGATGCCCGTGACGGGATCGGTAATTGTGCAGGCAACGTTATTTCCTGGGCAACTGAAGTCAGGCGAAGTTGAAGCCGCACTGCGCAACAAGCTGCCGATCAGTTGGCGTTCACCGAATACGTGCAGGCCGTCAGCACTGATCAGCCAGCTCCCGCCTGCCTCCTGTTGTACACCAAATGAAAACTGCTGGAAGAGCGGATGATGCGAGTCCGGACCCATTGCTATGATGCCTACACCGCCTGTCTGGTGCGGGCCGCTGAAGGCATTGGCAATGGTCGACGTGCCTGGCACAAAAGTTGATCCTGGAGCAAAGCAGAGATCGAGGCTGGGTGGAGCTGGAATGTTGGGGTTTGTGCAACTCGAACCTGCGTATTGCGTCACTGCGAGCGCGCGATCATTCTGCACGCGTTCTTCCGCGCCTGTCTCCAGGATGATGCGGTCGTAGTAAATTCCATAACCTCCGCGCAGAACTGTCGTTCCATGCTTGAAGGGATCATAGGTAAAGCCAACGCGAGGCCCGAAGTCCTTGGTATCGGGATGCTTTTTCAGGTCGATGACGTTGGCGATCCAGACACACGGTTGAGTGGGAATGCTGGTCAGATTCGGGCATGGATCATGATCGCTGCTGGTGCCCGTCAGATCCGAGTCATACTCCCACCGCAGACCGAGATTGAAGGTCAGGTTGGAGCGCACGCGCCAATCATCCTGCGCATAAAATGCAGTGTAAGTATCGCCCACCAGCGGAATCGGAACAGGCACTACGGGGCCGGTGCTGTGAATGCCGACAGCAACAGGAATGTCGAGATCGTTGATGACGCCATCGCCATTCAAATCAGCAAACCCGAAATCTGAAACCAGAATCACGGTGCCATTGCCGAAGGGATTGATGATGCCGTGCGCTGTGTAGTGCTGAAATTCGCCGCCCAGCTTGAGCGCGTGCTTGCCGAATTCCATCGCGAGGCTGTCCCGCACCTGGTTGCGGCTAAGATGCGTGATCTGCGGCAGGTTAAAGTTTGGGCCGTCGGCAAGATCGGGAAAGATGAGTTCATTGGTCAGGCTCAGCGAAGGATTGGTAAGCGGAGCCGCGCCAGGATAGGGTGGAATGTCGTTGTAGAAATTGTCGTAGTGAAAGGACAGCTCGTTGGTCTTGCTTGGACTCAGCACGTTCGTCCATCCCGCCGCAATCGAGTTGAAGCGATTCAGCGAGTTCTGCCGTTCCGCGGCTGTGCTCTGAGGCGTCGTTGCGGACGCGCTTGCCTGCGCCGTGTCCGTCGAACGATTGAAGCTGTAACGCACGTTGAAGCTGTTGGCCTGATTCAAATGATAGTCCGCGCGGGTGGACCAAAGCACATCACGCAGGGGCGCAGGTGCTGACGTGTTCTGAATGTGTTCCTTACTGAGGTCTTGATTGAAGACCCTTGTACCGGTCTGCATGGAGGCGTTCTGGTCGCGATACTCGGCTGAGGTGAACCACCAAAAGTTTTTCCACCAGAAAAACGGCCCTCCGACAGAGCCACCGTATTGTTCGCGGTCGAAGGGAGGCGTCGGCAGGCTGCGATCGAATGTTGCCGGAAGCGCCTGCAAGTTGCGATTGCGCTCAAATAGAAAAACAGATCCGTGATATGTGTTCGTTCCCGAACGGCTGATGATGTTGACAATGCTATTGCCTGATCTTCCCACTTCGGCGGTGAAGCGCGCGGTCGCAATCTGGAATTCGCCGACGGCGTCCTCGGGCAGATTGGAGAGAGTACCGCCCACAACTTCATCATTATTGTCGCCGCCGTCAATGGTGACATTTCCGCCGCGGCCAAAACCTCCCGCAGAGCTGATCTCAAGCGTATTCGTCTTGGTGGGATCGAAGGTGGGCGCGGGCCGGTTACCCGGGAGCAGATAGGCCAGCTCAAGAAAGTTGCGGCCGTTTAACGGAATGCTCTCGATGGTGGTTTCAGTGATCTGGCCTTGAAGCATCGATTGCGCCAAATCGACTGTCTGAACCGCTGCTGTCACATTCACCGTTGTCACCTGGCTTGCGGGCGTCAAGGCTGCATCCAGTGTGAAAGTGCGGCCGGCCTCAAGCTGAATGCCCGCATATTGCGCGGTTGCGAAGCCTGCTGAACTCACCTCGGCGCGATACTCGCCGGGCAGCAGATCTGGAACAGAGTAGGATCCATTTACATTCGTCAAACCTTCGCGTGTTGTTTCTTGCGACGTATTTGTTATCCGAACCTTTGCGCCCTGAATGATGGCGCCTTGCGAATCCCTGACGATACCTGAGACGGTTGATGTTGGAATCTGCGCCTGCAACGTCGTGGCAATGCCGGCGATCAAAAGAAAAACGCCAAGTGCGAGTTTGCGCATACGGGAAATCCTCCAGGAAAGACCGGTGCAACCGATTAGAGTTGAATGCTCGAAGTTTTTTGAACTTAAAAGAACTAGGGAAAGCTTGCCGAGATGAATCCTACAGACACATCATCTCTTCGTCGTCCATCTATAGATTGATGGTTTTCTCATCCTTTTTGGGGCTGCCACTTCTCACTTCGATGTGTTCTTCTGACGGCAGAGTGTCGATCATGTCTTCCCCAAAGCATTTTGAACGACGTCAGTTTGGACTGCCCGCCGCGATCTCAATCGTTGTGGGAGAGTCCGTGGCGCTCGGAATTTTTCTCACTCCCGCAACCATGGCCAAATCTCTCGGCTCGCCGCTGCTGCTCGGCCTGGTTTGGATAGGAATGGCGATCATGGCCATCTGCGGCGCATTGTGCTATGCCGAACTTGCGATACGCTTCCCAGAATCCGGCGGAGAATATGTGTATCTCCGCGCGGGCTACAAAGAACGCATTGCATTTCTTTACGGCTGGATGAGTTCTATCGTCATGTATCCCGGAGTGGCCGCTGCGTTGGCAGTGGGATCAACAGCCTATGTGGCGCAACTGCTTCCGCTTAACGCAACTGCGATTTCGTTTGTACCGCCGACCATTCTTTGCCTCTTCGGCTTTATCAATTTTGTGGGCACTCGCTTGAGCGGCTCATTGATGACCTTCATCAACATTTTCAAGCTCGTCATACTGTTTGCGCTAGTTGCCTGGGCCGTTGTTTCAGGCCATGCGCATCTGAGCAACCTTGTACCGCTAGCCGAGCGGCGATCCGGTTCAGATGCTCTTGTGCCCGCGATTGCTGGCGGAATCGTGAGCGCATTCTTCAGTTTCGGCGGATGGTGGGAGGCGAGCAAGATCGCCGGCGAAGTACGCAATCCAAGACGCACATTGCCGCTTGCGTTTCTTGGCGGCGTTACGCTGGTTACCATCATTTATCTGCTTATCAGCGCGGCGTTTCTGGCCGTCTTGCCGATCGACAGCATGGCATCAAACACTGCGTTTGTGGCTCAGTTCGGTCAAGTACTCTTTGGCGCTGCGGGAGCAAAAGTTCTTTCCTTTTGCGTACTGGTGTGCGTCTTTGGCGGAATCGCGGCGCTCACCATGGCTTCTCCACGCGTGACTTATGCGATGGCTCAAACCGGCGCGTTCTTTCCATCGTTTTCCAGATTGCACCCGCGCTTCGGCACACCTTCCAACGCGATTCTCTTGCAAACATCTCTCTCGCTTTTGGTACTGCTGCTGGGTGGTTTTGATCGCGTTCTGGCTTATATTATTTTTTCTGCAGTGCTATTTCTTGCGCTCTCCGCCTCCACTCTTTTTCGCTTGAGCCAACCGGTTCGAGGCTGGTGGTTTCCCGCCGCGCCTATTCTCTTTATTGCATTTTGCATTGTGGTAGCAGTGCTGATTCTTTTGCACAATCCCTTACCTGCCATGATCGGCGTTGGCATAGTGCTCTGCGGGTTGCCACTCCACCAACTACTCAACACGCGGCACAATATAGTGCCGCAACCATTGGAAGGAGATTAATACACATGGCGCACATTCATCTGCCTGAAGGACTGCAAGGCATCCGCGCAGCGATGGCCTTTCGTCCAGAGACGGCAAAGCCTCTCAATGAATTAGCCGAGGTTTTGCTGCACGCTCCCAACTCGCTCACTCCTGGCGAACGCGAACTAATTGCCACTTACGTCTCCGCGCAGAATGACTGCTACTTCTGCCAAACCGTTCATGGAGCCATCGCCGCCGCGCACCTTGATGGCGATGAGCAACTTGTCCGATGCGTAAAAGCCGACTTCATGAATGCAGAGATTTCAGAGAAGCTCAAAGCGCTCCTGACCATAGCGGGCAAAGTTCAAAAGAGCGGAAAGCACGTCACTGCCGCAGACGTTGAGGCAGCGCGGAATCTGGGAGCATCCGACGTCGAGATTCACGATACGGTGCTGATCGCCGCCGCATTCTGCATGTATAACCGCTACGTGGATGGGCTCGACACATGGCAACCGCGTGATGAAGAACTATATCGCCAGCGCGGCAAGAAGACAGCAAAAGATGGCTACGTCAGCATGAGCAAAGAGTACTTGCCGCAAGATGAACTCATACAACAAGGAGCATGAAGATGCCGCATATTGCATTGCCGGAAGAGTTGCCAGGAATCAGTTCCGCATTCGCCTTTCGCCCTGAGACAGCCAAGCCCTTGCGCGAATTGGCTCATGTTCTTCTGCACGAACCTAACAGTCTCACGCAGGGCGAGCGCGAACTGATTGCGACATACGTTTCATCGCTCAACGACTGCTACTTTTGTCAGACAAGTCACGGCGCGGCAGCCGCTTGTCATTTTGGCGAGGAAGAAACTGTCAAACAAGTTCACACCGATTTTCAGCGAGCGAATATCTCGGAGAAGTTGAAGCAACTGCTGGTCATTGCGGGGCAGGTGCAACGTGGCGGGAAAAACGTCACTAAAGATGCTGTCGAAGCTGCCCGCAACAATGGAGCAACGGACGCTGAGATTCACGATACAGTGCTGATTGCTGCGGCATTCTGTATGTATAACCGCTATGTGGATGGCTTGGCCACCTGGCAGCCGCGCAACGAGTCTATGTACGCGCAGATGGGAGAGCATCTTGCCCGCGAGGGCTACAAGACTTCATCGATCTCGCAACCGGGAAGAGTCTGATCCTGCGCAGCGCATCAACACTGGTGACATATTCCAATCCAAACGGGCAAGTATCCTCCGCCAGGAGGATCAAACGCTCAGCCTTTTGACGGAAGACACACGTTGCATCACGGAATAGACTACCGCAAAAAGGAGAGATACCGTGGAAGGGACTCGCAAGCAGACGGGCAGGCGCGCCTTTTTGAAGGCTGGCGGAATTGTTGCGGCGACTGGCGCACTTGGATCGATGGGGGCGTTTGTAACTGGAACTGGCGAGGACGCCAGTAGATCGGGTAATGAACGAAAGCGCGCTCGGTGGATCAAGGCCGTGAGCCGTCCTACGCTTGGTGAAACGAATGCCGATTACAAGCGTTTTTCAGGCTTTGATATGTTTGCTCTCTATCGTCCGTTGAAGACTCAACGCGATGGAACTGGTTCCTTCGAAGCGGAGCAAGCCTCCAAGGCCAAGCGTTTGGTTGCGTGGACCAATGAGAAGAAGCCTGGGTTCAGTTTGCCGGATCAGCAATTGAGCGAAGGTGCATGGACTGTGATGCGCAGCGCCAGACCCGGCGCGGGCCTGCTGTCATGGACACGTCCCCCGGAGGACGAGCCA
>Ga0182027_10013036_pt1 | contig 11631 bp, 9 predicted proteins | sample 712E1DmetaG_FD_121300 | JGI IMG/M metagenome (GOLD analysis project Ga0182027, IMG submission 121300) | Permafrost microbial communities from Stordalen Mire, Sweden - 712E1D metaG (Illumina Assembly) | ecosystem: Environmental > Terrestrial > Soil > Wetlands > Permafrost | place: Sweden...
AAAAGTAACCGATGAGAACACTTTTGCTATCTTTCTTTATGATGCTTTGTGCGCTTGCAAATGCGCAAACCCCTACATGGCTTTGGGCTAATAGTGCATCAGGTAACAACAATGACCTGGTTAAATCTGTTACCACTGATGTTAATGGAAATGTTTATACAGTAGGATCTTTTTCCAGCGATACACTGCACTTTGGGGCTTATACTTTAATTAATTCAGGATGGGGAACATTTGATATGTTCGTTGTAAAATATGATGCCTTAGGAAATGCTCTATGGGCAACGAGCGCTGGTGGAAGTGACAGTGATTATGGTTCAGGTGTTACTGTTGATACCGTTGGAAATATTTATGTAGCGGGTAGTTTCCGTAGTGATTACATCACCTTTGGTTCAATAACATTAACTAATTCCGGTCCGCCATATTCCGATTTTTTTGTTGTAAAATATGATGTTTCAGGTAATGTTGTCTGGGTTAACAGTTCAAAAAACAGCATCAGTAGTGATGCAAGTTATTCAATTTGTACCGACGGATTTGGGAATGTATATTACTCGGGGCCTTATCAAAGTGATTCTATTACAATTGGAACAACCACATTGCTAAATCCGGGCGCTCCAAACCGGGATTCTTACATTGTTAAATATGGTTCATCCGGGAATGTACTTTGGGTAAAGGGTATCGGAGGTCTTGATGATGATGCCGTAAATTCAATTAGTACTGATGGGAATGGAAACCTGGTTGCATGTGGGTATTTTTTCAGTTCTTCCCTGGTTTTAGGCGGCGTTTCTCTTTTAAATTCATCTTATGGTACCAGTGATCTTTTTGTAGTAAAATATGATCCTTCAGGAAATGTGATTTGGGCAAAAAGCGCTGGAGGCAATGACAGTGATTATGGATCGTCAGTGGCAGCAGATATCCATGGAAATGTTTTCATGGGAGGAAGTTTTAGAAGTAGTACCATTCGATTTGGCGCAATAACGTTAATCAATAGCGGGCCTCCTTATTCTGATTTTTGTCTTGTGAAATATGACGCATTTGGAAATGTAGTTTGGGCTAACACCTCAAAAAATAGTGTAAGCAGTGATGCTACCTATTCAATTTGTACAGACAGAACGGGAAATACGTTTTTGACCGGGCCATACCAAGGTGATTCCATCACTATTGGCAATACTACTTTGCACAACAATGCTGCTCCAAATCGCAATTTTTATATTGCCAGATACGATTCATTGGGAGATGTTGATTGGGCAATAGGCTTAGGCGGTAATAATGATGATGCAGGTTATTCAATTTGTATCGATCCTTCCGGAGATTTGTTTGCAGGCGGATATTTTACAAGCCCTTCTCTTAATTTTGGATCAATAACGTTGACTAATTCAGGATTTGGAACCACTGATCTCTTCATTGGTAAATTGATCGAGTCTGAAAGTCCGATTTTAAATACTGGTATTGATGCCGCTCAAAATATCGTTATATGTCCTAATCCGATCTTTACAACTGCGATAATTCAATTCGACCCAGGTCTGAATAATGCTGAAATAGCTCTTTATGACATATTTGGCAAAAAAATCAGTGTTACTCATCATTTTTCAGGGATTAAACTCGATTTTGACAAAGGGAGTTTAATGAGTGGTGTTTACTTTCTGAATATTAAGCAAGGCAATAAAAGTATCACTGGAAAATTAGTAATCCAATAACATATTGAGTTTATTGCAAACATTAGCTCAGGATCTTACACCTGCAATCTCTTATTTTCAATTCTCCAGTACTTAACCTTATTCAAAATAAAGTTATGCCAGTAATCATAATCGAAGGACCGGTTCTTTCGTTAGAGCAGAAAGAACAACTAGTAAAAGAAATGTCAAAGTTGGCCAGTGATATCATGAAAGTTCCACTTGACGCCTATGTCGTGTTTGTCAAAGAAAACTCTTATGATAACATGGGGCAAGCCGGGATCCTGATATCTAAAAAATTGAAGATCCACAAGCCATAGAATTATGTCAACAGTAAGCGAAGATTACACGTTGTATAACGGTGTAAGTATCGCTATTTCAAAGTTGTGATCCGCCCCATAGAAGGAAATCATGTTACTATACAGTAAAATATGAAACGTAAAATTTACCAGTTGCTCAAAGGAATGAAAGATTTCAAGGTAAATCGTTCATTAAGTTTTATTTTGATTGTGATGTTATTCTTTTCGATCAGTGAGTGCAAAAAAGATAAGAGTTCTTCGGATACAACAGTCAATTCAAACCTTCCTGTACTTTCCACCTCATCTGTAGGAAGTATAACTCCGACGACAGCTTCTTCAGGAGGTCACATCACTTCGCAAGGTGGGGCAGCAGTTGTTTTCAGGGGTATTTGCTGGAACACTAATGGAAGTCCTACCATTCAGGATAATCATACTTCCGATGGTGAGGGTACCGGATACTTTTACAGCGACCTTTCCGGCTTACAACAAGCAACAAGCTATTCTGTGAGAGCATATGCTGTGAATACTTATGGCACGGCTTATGGAAATGAGGTAAAATTCACAACTCCGGCATGGGTTCAGGCACCGACAGTTACAACAAGGTTTATGACAAGTGTTACCATGAATAGTGCTACCGGAGGTGGAGAAGTGACAGATGAAGGCAGCACTTCGGTTATTGCACGCGGTATTTGCTGGAGTACCGGCTCCACTCCGACCATACAGGACAATAAAACGACAGAATCATCCGGAATAGGGATGTTCATAAGCCAAATGACAAACTTGTCTGTCAATACACGCTATTATGTTCGTGCCTATGCTACGAATTCGAATGCTGGTGCAGCTTATGGGAATGCTGTTTACTTTACTACACGTGGGGGAAGTGTTACAGATCTTGATGGAAATGTTTATTACTATACTCAAATCGGAACGCAGACATGGATGACAGAGAATCTGAAATCAACAAAATATAGTGATGGCAGCCCTATTCCTGAAAAAGAAGCAATTAGTGATTGGAATTCGACCTTAAGTGGAGCTTATTGCATTTATTATGATAGCACACCATTAGTTGGTGTATACGGAAGACTTTATAATTGGTATGCAGCGCATGATGCCAGAAATCCATGTCCAAGCGGTTGGCATGTTCCAGTAGATGATGAATGGCAGACACTGATGACCTTTTGCGGAGGGGATTCAATTGCTGGTGGAAAATTGAAAGAAACAGGAAATATTCACTGGGCAGGAACAAACGCAGGCGCCACAAACGAAACCGGTTTTACCGGGCTTCCAGGAGGACAGAGGGCTGTTTATGGACTTTATTATGACTTTTTAACATATGGTGGTTTTTGGTCTTCCACAATAGTTCCTTTGTCTTATGCGCATGCCCGGTCTCTCTATGATTCGGATCCAAAGTGCTATCTTGATGATCAATTTACACCTGATTTCGCTGTAAGCATTCGATGTATAAAGAATTGATCAGCGTAAAATATAGTTTCGCTTTTGGGCAACTTTTCAGAGCCAATGAAACCGCAAAGTTCGCAATGAAAAGCAGAGTTCGCAAAGAAAAAATACAACCAATATCCCATAACCTCTCCGCGACCTTTGCATAATCTCTGCATGCTTTGCGGTTTCAAATCCTTTAGTCAGAGAAAAACTCAGGCAAGTAACCAATTAATACTGGGCTGAAGCCCTGAAATATTGAGGGGCGCGTTGCCCACGGCCTGAAGGCTGTTGTAATTCATTTTAATGGCGCGTTACAAACGAGCAATGATTCGGCACGCGATGCAATCGCGCGCCAGCAGGGGGACATATAGCCTAATTACTGCATTCTGCTTTCCTGCATTTTGAATTCCTGCATTACTTCGTAAACACTACCTCCCTGTACCTGTCAGCATTCCAATGATCCATTAAGGCTTTGAAGTCGGGGTATTCTGAGGGTTGTATAAGTCTTTTCTCGAGTTTAAGGGATCTGTGAATGATCACCTTTGAGCCTTCGGTTTTTACTTCGAAAAGGAATGAGCCCATATTGTTTTTGATTTCCTTCTTCTCTTTGAGGATAAAAGGTTTCAGGTTAACGGGAATAATGTAAGTGAAGTCGTTACTTTCCTCGATTACTGACGCGATTTCAAGGGGTGTGGTGCGGTCTTTGGGCAACAGGTGAACCCCGAGCCCATCAATTCCATTTGTGACCACAGGCAGTTGCAGGAAATGGTAATTTGAATCAATCCTGAATGCTTTATCCTTATCGACTGCAATTACCACTGTTGACTGACCTTTGTCTGATTTGGTAATTCCAGGATCTTTAAGATCGAAGGATGCTACCCCACCTCCAAGCAGTGATTTCGCTTTGTTCTTGTCGCGTTGTAACATCAGGAAAGGATTAAGTCCATTATCTTCTGTAAGTGAAAACTCACCGGTTAACTGATCTTTATTATCAATGTTTAAAGTCCCTGTCAGGCTGATCTTGTTTTTCAGGAAGGGAGTTTTCTCTATCTGAACAGCATTTTGCTTTAAGACAACGAATACTTTTTCAGGTGAACATTTCATCAGCGTTTGAGGATTCAGGCTGGTTACTGATAAATAAACCGGCTCTCCTACCCCTTCTGCTTTTACCAGAATATCCTCAACGTCAATCATTGATCCAATTGATTCATCATACAGATTGTTCTTGATTACGAAAACCGGGCTTGCTTCAATACTGGCTTCTTTGAGTAGGGCTATGAGCAGGGCTGACTTTTCAATTGTTGTTCCGCCATTGCTGTTCCAGGTTTCTGCAGGAGTTCTGCATGTGAAAGCACAATACCGCATCGGTACCGGATAAAACCGGAATTCGTTGATCACTTTGTCCTGAAGCTTTAACAGGATGTTCGTTTTATCCTTGTTGTCTTTGGACAATGTAGCAACCATATTCTTCATTTCAGGGTTTGCAGCATAAGAGAAAGCGGGTTGTTTCAGAAAGTCATTGTATATGCTAGTCCGGTCTTTTGCAGTACTGAAAATGATTTTGGGATAAAGATCGTTCCCACCCTGTTGTAAGTCCTCCGTTGAGATCGCCGGAACATTGGTAAATTTCCAGGTGTAAACCTGCAAACCTCCTTCATTTGTGAGAACCGGAGCAACTTTTGAATTCAACAATGAATAATTAAGTTTGGTATCAGAAGGAACCCTGATAATCAACGTCAGATCTTTAACCGGCTCAACTTCATAAAGTAGTTCATTTCCCATCAGGCAGGGGTAGAATCCTTTATTTGAATGCAGCACGTAATCAAGATTAAGAACTGCATTTCTTTCGGTTCCGGTGTGTGTAATGACCATCTCGCGCAGTTTGTTGTAAGCAGGAGCATTGGCAGCAAAAGCGGGAAGCACTTCATTGAAAGCATTTGCGGGTGAGGGGTTCTTTTTGCCATCGGCCATTATCGTATAGACTCCATTCACTTTCAGACTTTGAAAATCCGGATTATAAGGAATGAATGATTCGCCGTAAAGACTTTGAAACGCCCTGAAGGTTTGAAGCTTTAGTTGCTTTATATACCGGTAATCCATGCTGCCATCGGGATTCAAGGTATATTCTTTCTTTAATTGCAGGTAAACGGCGTCGTAGTTTTCATCCTGTGAAAAAGTGAGGATAGAGAATGGAAAATAGAGGATAGAGAGAAGGAGGATACGGGTAAAAGTTCTCATAAAAATATTGTTTTGATGGGAATAATTATTTCTGGATTTGGAACACAACAGGATTTTCGGAATAGGATGCTTGTGATAAAACAGCATCGCGAAACATGGGCCAGTCTTTAGGATCGTAAATTCTTTTTCCGAGAATAATCTTTTCATTCAATGTCAATGTGTGATCTGCCAAACTATAGCCACCATCAAAGGAACAAATACTTCCATCTGATACTTTCGTTTGGGGTAAATATGAAGTGCTTGGATTTCCTGGAAGCTGGATGGATTCATTGATTTCAACTAATCTTGAACAACGGTCGCGGAAAGGATATTTGCGGTCTTTCATCCAGGTTTCGAAGAACAATTGTGGTTGATAGTTTTTAAAGAAGTTGGAAGCAGTTACAGGAATAAATAGTATCTGATCGCCTGAAACGAGTGCATATTCAGGAATTGTGTAATCTATACTGATCCTGATGGGGCCAGATTTGTAATCAATAGGATCAGAATACTCAATGTGGGTTATCTGGGCCAGGGGTGATATTTTCAGGAGTTCCTTCTCTACGTTTTGATTCCACTGGGTCTTGTTGTAATTTCTGAACATACCGCGTATTCCGGCGTCGGTCTGGCCTTCTGCAGAAATGGTAATTGTGCCGGTAAGTGTTCCGTCAGTTGATAAGGATGATTTTCCATCGATCTTCAGGAAATGGTTATCAGGTGATGAAAGTGGAGTAGTTGCAAGGTCGGCTCCTTCTGGAACACCCATAAGGTATTGCTGCTGTTGTTCGGCGCTCGACCATAATTCTCTGACGAAGGGAACCCAGGTGGGGTCAAGGAGATGGTATTTGCCGTCTTTAAGTTTTACAATAGTAACACTGTGATTGAACTGGTCGGCGGGAATGTAATCGATCCTTGAACCGGCCATGGTCATCGCGGGATAAGATTTGAAGCCTGCAGCGCGAAGCATGGTGATCAGCATTCCTGCCTTATCTTTACATACACCACAACGGTCACTGAAAGTCATCGAGCCTTTATGAAGCGTATATCCTTCACCGCAGCCCATGGAGATCCCGGAATATCTTACTTCGTCGGCTACCCAATGCGTGAGAAGGGAAATTGAGTCAAGTTCTGTTTTAGCGGGTTTCAGGATCTCGTTCACTTTTGATTGAATTTCAGGTGTATCATTGAAACTGCCGAAATCTTCATTCACCTTATAAAACCAGCGGGATTTGGCAAACCAGTCGGGGCTTGTTGAAAGCAACATTTTGGTGGCTACATCTGAAGCAGCAACACCATGGGGTTCGGGTTTAAATGGGACTATATCCTTTTTGGTAAACGTATAAATGTTTTTATCGTTACTAAACAACATGGATGACTGAACTTCCCCATTGTAAACCTGGTACTGTAGCGGCTTATCTTTGGGAACGGAGATCTCATAAACTTTCACTTTTACAGGATTTCCACTCCAGAACTCCACTATGTCGTAATAATGGCCTTTCATAGGTGGGATGTATTTAGCGTCATCGTCTTCTCCCTGTTCAAGTAAGGCATAGGTGAATCCCTTTTTGAATTCAACCACCTCAACGGCATCACCTGGTTCAAGTCTGCCCACTTCAATCATCTTCTCCCTTGCTCCCCAATAAATCATTCTGGCGGGTGCAGGATAATCCATCACATTCTTCACATCAATAGACCTGGAGGTACCGTCTTTTTTATAGATCACCACTTTCTTTATATCCACAAAAGCGGATAATGGGTCATAACCGAATTTCACAATACTGAGGTCAATGGCTCCTTTTGCAGTTAATACTTTGGTAAGCGTATGCGTCCATACATAGCTGAGACCGGATTCCTTAACGTCGACTTTTGTGCTGTCGAAAACAACAACCAGGTTATCGTTTGGGTAAACACTGGCATCTCCGGCTGCACGAATGAGATCCTGATTGGGATCTACAGAGGCGAAACAAATCTGTCCGAGCAAAAAGAGTGAAGCAAAAACAAATCCTTTTATCATATGAAGAATATTTAGTGATTCTACGATCCAATCATTTTAAGCATGTTGAGTTCTTTTTCTTCCAGGAACCGCCATTCGCCGCGGGGAAGGTTTTTCTTGGTTAGTCCGGCATAATAAACCCGGTCGAGTTTTACAACCTTGTAGCCAAGCTTTTCGAATATCCTTCTTACGACACGGTTCTGACCCGTATGAAGTTCCAGGCCGATTTCTGTTCTGTCTTTTCCATCGCCAACATACTCAATTGCATCTGCTTTAACATTACCATCTTCCAGTTCAACTCCAGCCAGAACAGTCTTCATGTCAGGAACAGTAAGATTTTTATCAAGCCCTACATGGTAAATCTTCTTAATTCCATATTTCGGGTGAGATAAGCGTTTAGCAATTTCTCCATCATTGGTAAACAGCAGAAGACCTGTTGTATTCCGGTCAAGCCGGCCTACCGGATAAATCCTTTCCTTGCAAGCGCGGGCAATGAGGGTCATTACGGTTTTCCGGTTTTCCGGGTCATCGGTTGTGGTGATGAAACCTTTGGGCTTGTTCAGCAATACGTAACGCAGTTTTTCCCGTGACAGGGCCTGGTCGCCATAAGAGATCTTATCTGTTCGCGAAACTTTTGTACCTAAAACAGTAACCACTTGTCCATTGACTTGCACAGCGCCTGCTTCAATCAGTTTATCTGCTTCCCGCCTTGAGCATATCCCGGCATTTGCAATATATCGGTTCAAGCGAATAAGGCCGGTTTCTGACTCATCTTTTGAACGTGGATTTGGTTTATCTGATGAGGATTTGAATGATCGACGTTTTGAAGGAGAATAATCCCGCTTTTCACGAGGAGCATCATCTCTTTTCCTAGGAGAATAAGGCCGTTTTTCACGAGGTGATTCTTCGTCTCTTTCTCTTTCTTTATAAGAAGGTCTGGAAGAAGAGTAAGGTCGTTTTTCACGAGGAGTATCACCTTCGTCTCTGCTTCTTGGAGTATAAGCTCTCTTTTCACGTGGGGCTTCTCCTTCTTCTCTTTTTCTTGGGGTATAAGGTCGTTTCTCACGATCTGACGATCTTTCTTTCCGGCTGTCAGGAGTTTGTTTACCCCTTCGGTTTCCTGCCGGTTTTTTATAATTATCCATAATGATTTCTAATGATTATTGTTGATCGCCTGATGATTCTGCTTCAAACGGTGGCTTGATCTTTACCCCGTCATATTTAATTTCGATTCCGTTTTTATAGGTGATAACCAGGAAAGGTGTTCCGTCATATTGATAGGTGATCCAGTCACCTTCTTTTTTGCCCATCAGGTATAGACCTTCATCTTTTACCTTTCCGTTATCCCAGTAATAGATATGCTTTCCATCGGGATTATCCTCAACAAAACTTCCCGAAAAAGAAATTACACTGTCATTTTTCAGGTTTGTGGTTATAAGATGATAACTGACCCACTTGCCGTTTTTCAATCCATCCCTGTAAGTGCCACGTTCAAGGAATTCGCCAATTGTAGTAAACCAGGGACCGTCTTCCTGATCCTTCACATATTCTCCTTCTTCAACTATCTTTCCATCCTCAGCATATTCTGTATGCATTCCATCTTTAAATCCATTGTCGAATTCTTCTTCACGCATGAGCTGACCCGATTCATAATACCATTTCCAGGTTCCATGAAACTTTCCGACTGTATTAAACTTTCCAACCTGTTCGAGTTTGCCATCCGGGTAATAAAATTTCCATTCACCCACTTGTTTACCATCTTTGTATTCACCTTCTGCTTTTATTTTTCCATCTTCATAAAGGTCTTTCCAGTGTCCGTCACGACTGCCGTCTTCTTTTACAATTCCGTCGCCAATAACAGTTCCCATATCATAAACCAGGGAATGGGTTATTTGTCCATCAGGGCTGTATTCCCGATAAATACCTTCCGGCGTTCCATTTCTGTATGTTCCGCTGGCTTTCAATTTCATATCAGGATAATACTCATTTTTGATATCAAGCTTTTGTATTTCCTGAGCTTCCGCCTGTTTAACATCTTTGATATACTTATCAACACTTAACAGATCACCATTTGGGGCATATTCCTTAAAATAGCCTTCTTTCAGATTATCCTGGTAAGTACCCTCTACATGAACATTTCCGTTTTCATAAAAAGTATACCACTTTCCCTGTTTGAGATTATTGTGGTCCCTGCGGTTGATGTATAAACGATCAACAACAAAGCCTCTTTTGTATTCAATGAGTGAGATGATATTTCCGTCTGTTGAATATTCCTTGGCGAGACCTTGTTCCAAACCTTTAACAAAAGGGACTTCCATTTTCACTTTACCATCAGGATAATAATACCGGGTATAACCATCTTTGATATCATTCTTGAACATTTCACGAACTGTTTCATGTTCGAGGTATGTAGTTTTGATACCATTCTTCTTCCCTTCCTTATAATAAACATCGAGTATCTTTTTTCCCTTTTCATTATAAAAGATCCAGAGACTGTCTATCTCAAACTTTTTCCTGTTTCCTTCTGATTTTAACTTCCCATTCTCAAAATAAGACTTCCAGTACCCGTCGGGTTGGCCATTTTTCATGGTGCCTTCGCTGGAAAGTTTCCCGTTCTTGTAGTAAAACTTCTGATATCCGTTTTTGACTTTTGTAGTATCCTGCGAAAATGAGCAATGAGCAATGAACAATGAACAATAAACAATCAGTAGAAATCTAAAACAACTGTTGATGTTACCCATGGAATAAAATTATTTTGATAATTCAAGCATACGGATTATCGGTTTTCTTGCTTTATCCATAAGTTCTTCGGATAAAACAATTTCCGGCGATTCATTTTTCAGGCAATTTAGCAATTTTGGTAATGTATTCAGTTTCATATAAGGACAATCATTGCAGGCACAAGTTTCATCTGTAGGTACAATGTAGAATTTTTTATCAGGTGAAGATTTTTGCATTTGGTGAAGAATGCCTGTTTCTGTAGCTATAATGAACTCGTTTGAAGGATCTTTCTGTGTAAAATTAAGTAATGCTGTGGTAGAACCAATAAAATCCGCCAATTGTAGTATCACAGCTTTACATTCAGGGTGAGCGATCATCTTAGCATTTGGGTGCTCAGCTTTCAGTTGAAAGATAACTTCAGTTTTTATGATGTCATGAACTTCACAACTTCCTTCCCACAGAACCATATTTCTACCGGTGATCATGTTTACATAATTGCCAAGATTTTTGTCAGGAGCAAAGATGATCTTTGCATCCTTTGGAAGAGACTCAACAATCTTCACAGCGTTGCTTGAAGTGCAGATGATATCAGAGAGGGCTTTTACCTCTGCAGAACAGTTTATGTAAGAAATGACGATATGATCGGGATACTTTTTCTTGAAAGTGCTGAAATCCTGAGCAGGACATGAATCGGCTAATGAACATCCTGCTTCAAGGTCGGGCAATAATACCTTCTTTCCCGGATTCAATATTTTTGCTGTTTCTGCCATGAAATGAACGCCGGCAAAAACAATTATATCAGCATCAGTTTTAAAAGCTTCTTGTGATAAACCGAGACTGTCGCCAACAAAATCTGCCAGATCCTGAATTTCCGGCACCTGATAAAAATGTGCAAGGATGATGGCATTCTTTTCTTTTCTCAAGCGGTTTATTTCTTCAATAACTTTACGGTCGGTATCGGCTTTATTGTTTTTTATATGAATTTCTGAATTCATAATAATAATAATAAATCTTTAAAAATATTTATCTCTTATAATGATAGGCGTTGAAACTGTTGAAACAATTCTCCCTTTAAATTTTGATTTTACGATTCTTCTGAATGATCAACACCTGAACGCAAGTTATAAGACTGTATTATATTGGAAAGGAATAAAGTACCAGGTTAATAACATACTGTTGATAAACCTGTTTGTTGATAAAAGTTTCATTTATTCCACCTTCTTTTTATTGGATAAATTGTTAATATTTTCTGATCAGAAGTAATAAATTCCTGTTTGAAGGCAAGTTTATGAAT
>Ga0182027_10013037_pt1 | contig 11630 bp, 9 predicted proteins | sample 712E1DmetaG_FD_121300 | JGI IMG/M metagenome (GOLD analysis project Ga0182027, IMG submission 121300) | Permafrost microbial communities from Stordalen Mire, Sweden - 712E1D metaG (Illumina Assembly) | ecosystem: Environmental > Terrestrial > Soil > Wetlands > Permafrost | place: Sweden...
GGCCGGTTCGCCGACGCACATGGGCACCATTGCCTGGGAAATGAAACGCTGGTGGGATGTGACCGTTCAGCCGCTCTGGCCGAAGGTGGAAGGCAAAATCGGCTGCGCCTTTACGTCATCCGGCGGCCTGGCCGGAGGCGGTGAATTGACGTGCCTCGCGCTGCAAATCGTGCTGATGAACTACGGTTTCCTCGTCTTCGGCATCCCGGATTATGTGGCGCCGGGGCAAACGCTGCATTACGGCGCCATCTGTGCCGGCCGGCCGCGCAATGACGGCGACCGCGAGGCCTGTCGCCGCCTGGGCCGCCGCCTGTCCGAATGGGTACAGACGTTGATTTGCCATCGGCCCGAGCATGACCCGCGCAAGGCCACCTACGCCCGATTTGCCGATTAGCCGGCGTTGAACTGCGCCTGGTCAAACCTCGGCGTGCGGGGACGAGCGCGTCTCAAAACTTGTAGCAGCGGACGTGAGTCCGCTCCAATCTCATGCAAAACCCGGTAAAAGTGAGCCGACTCACGTCGGCTGCTACGATGAAAGGATGTTTTGCGACAGTCTCGGACGCTCGTCCCTCCCGGTGTAATGTTCGGCCTGTCGCCGTCGCGCCGAAGTGGCGCCATGGTGCGCTACGAAGGCGGATGGCCGAAACGAATCGAGTGCCAGTGTGATTCCGCTGTTCCCATCAGATGTTTAGCGGGTTGCTGTCCTCCAAAAACTTCTTGCATCGCCGGGCCTTGCGTTTATGATGCTGCGCGTCAGAGGCAAGCTTTCCTGATGATTCACCCGGAAAGCTCCTCACTTGGACACTTCGGGAGATATGGGCCGGGAACGGCATGCGGAGTCGAGGTTAAATCGAAGCGGAAACAGGTTGTTTGAGCTTCCCTCGCAGGAAAGGTTTGTCCCTCGATGCCGCCAACGCCCGGCGACAGGCGTTTACCCTGACCTCCGGTGTCTGATTTCTCAACGCTCAACACTCAACAAACACTCAACCATAAACTAAATATGCCCGACCCCACCCCAACTCCACCACCCGCGTCCGCGCCCAAAGTCAACCGTTCCACCAGCAATCAGGACTCGATCAACTCACTCAAAAACACCGGGCAAATTGTTGCCGCCGCGCAAAAAACCGAATACGCCCCGGTGTTTACCGCCGGCGGCATCACGGCTGCCAAACTCACCGCCCTCGCCACCGACATTGCGGCGGCGCTTGCCCTGGCTGGCGACGCCACCACCGCCCGCGCGACCCTGGAAGCCGCCATTAAAAGCATCATTGCGCGCCGCCGCGAGATTCAATTTGCCGCCGACGCCAAATGGCCCCCCAGCGACCCGGCCAACGCCGGCATCCGCCGCGAATTCAGACTCTCGCCCGACAAGCCGATGAAATGATGGTGCGTCAGTTTTTTCATTCGCGCAGGATGTTCCAGAAGCCAAAGACTGCTTTCGTTCTGGCAGCTTGTATATGTGCTGGATTGACAGCGGTTCAAGCGGGAATGGCCGTGTGTCCAATGTGCGGGCCGTGCAACGTGCCGGCACGGGGTTGGTGGATGTTTATATGATGTCGCTGCCACCAGCAGTGTCAGCATTTCCGTGACCGTTTCTACGAACAGCGGGGTGGCATTTAACACTCCGCGGCAACTGTAAGCGGTGACGTTGGCAGCCGGAATCCGGCTGGAATCCGGCTGGAACCGGCAAGCATATCGTGTGGAATGCGGGGGCGGATCTGGCCGCGCTCTATTTCTCAAATATGCAGTTGCGCGTGTCGGCCAAAAACAGCAGCAGTGGAATTGGAGAAATATGAAAATCTTTCAGAAGCAAGCCGGTTTGAAAATACTGATCTTGCTGCTGCTGGCCGGGAATCTGGCTGGCCAGCCCCTTGATGCCCAGCCGGTGGTGTTAAATGTGCGCGCTTCACAACGGGCGGGGACGGGGATGGTGGATATTTATTACGACCTGGCTTCCGCCAGCAATGCGCTGACGGTTTCTGTGAGCATCTCCACCAACAGCGGGGCGGCGTTCAACGCGCCGGCGGCCAGCTTGAGCGGCGACCTGGGCAGCGGCATAACGCCCACCACCGGCAAGCATGTGGTGTGGAATGCGGGAACGGACTTGGCGGCGTTGTATTTTCCCAATGTCAAAGTACGCGTGACGGCTAACGACCAGGTTGCCCCTTCCGGCATGGCGCTCATTCCCGCCGGGAGCTTCACGATGGGCAACTGCATGAATTCAAGCGAGGGCTATTCGGACGAACTGCCTTTGCACACGGTCTATGTTTCGGCGTTTTACATGGACAAGTATGATGTGACGCTGGCGCTATGGCAGCAGGTCTATAACTGGGCAACCACGCATGGCTACAGTTTCGACTATGTGGGATCGGGGAAGGCGGCGAATCATCCGGTGCAAACGATTGACTGGTATGATTGTGTGAAGTGGTGCAATGCGCGGTCGGCGCAGGCGGGTTTGACGCCGGTGTATTACACGGATGCGGGCTTGACACAGGTTTATACCAACGGGGAGAGGGATGCGGTCTATCCGAATTGGGGTGCCAATGGGTATCGGTTGCCGACGGAGGCGGAGTGGGAGAAAGCGGCTCGTGGCGGGTTGAGCGGGCATCGGTTTCCGTGGGGCGATACTATTTCGTGGAGTCAGGCGAACTACTACGCTGATCCCTTGTCAGCGGGGGGCTATGCCTACGATGTCAACCCGACGCAGGGTTATAATCCAACATTCAACGACGGGATTTATCCCTACACGAGTCCGGTGGGGTATTTTGCACCGAATGGGTATGGGCTTTATGACATGGCGGGGAACGTATGGCAGTGGTGTTGGGATTGGTATGACGGGAGTTGGTATTCGAATGTGGGGGCGACGCAGAGTGATACGCGAGGCCCGGCTTCTTCTCCGTATGGCTACCGTGTTTTGCGCGGCGGCAATTGGGGCGGCCTCGCCCACTACTCGCGTTGCGCCTATCGCGGCTACGGCGGCCTCAACCCGAACAACGCCTGCTTCAACTTGGGGTTTCGGTGTGTGAGGGGGCTTTAATTTTTGCTCTTTTACTCTTTAACCCTTTTGAATGTGAGGCAGTGAAACAACAGCGGGAAGCGCGATAAAAAAGAAGCGGGGTCTGGGGGCTGCGCCCCCAGCGGAAAAACTTATTTTGAACAAATGACATGGCTGAAAGCGACAACATTCTGACGAAGCTGCAAGACCTGCTGATCTATTTGCTGCCGCAACTGAACAAGTTTCCCCGCGACCAGAAGTTCGTGCTGGGCGACCGGATTGAGACGAAGCTGCTGGACGTGCAGGAATTTTGTCTGCGCGCCTATTACGGGCGGGACAAGCGCGGGCACCTGCTGGAGGCGAACCTGCAACTGGAAGTGGCGCGGCATCTGGTGCGGCTGGCCAATGCGTTGAAATTGTTCAGCAACCACACCTACGGCGTGCTGGCGGAGAAGATGGACGAAGTGGGGCGGATGATCGGCGGCTGGCTGAAATCGGTTTCCGGCATGAAGGGAGCGCCTGGGTTACCGACATGATCACGCATAACCATCTTTATGCCGAGATTTGCTCGTTTGAAAACCTGCTGTGGGCGGCGCGGCGGGCGGAGCAGGGCAAGCGGATGCAGGATACGATTGGCCGCTTCCGGACGAACCGGGAGGCGGAGTTGCTCCAGTTGCGCCGGGAACTGGTGGCGCAAACCTATACGCCCGGCCCTTACCGCGAAACCATCATCACGCGCCCGAAACGCCGGATGATCAGCGCCGCGCCGTTCCGCGACCGGGTGGTGCATCACGCGGTTTGCCAGGTGGTGATGCCGTTGTTTGAGCGGAAGATGATTTTTGACCTTTATTCGAATCGCGCGGGCAAGGGAACGCATGCGGCCATCCGGCGGGCACAGGAGTATGGCCGCCAGTTTGACTACGTTTTGAAGTGCGATGTGCGGAAATTTTTCCCCAGCATGGATCATGCGGTCTTGAAGGGCGTCATTCGCAAGACCATCGCCTGCCGTGATACGCTGTGGCTGCTGGACACGATTATTGACGGCAGCAACCGGCAGGAGCCGGTGAGCAATATATTTCCCGGCGACGACCTGGTGGCGGCGGCGGCGCGGCGGGTGGGACTGCCGATTGGCAATCTGACCAGCCAGTGGTTTGGCGGGGTGTATCTGGCGGAGTTTGATCATTGGGCCAAGGAGACGCTGCGGTGTCCTGGGTATGTGCGTTATGTGGATGACTTTCTCCTGTTCGCCGATGACAAGGCGCAACTGGCGGAATGGCGGGCGGCCATCATCCGGCGGTTGGAGGAGCATCGGTTGCATTTGAACGAACGGAAGTCGCGCCCGTTTCCGACGCGGAACGGGGTGACGTTTCTCGGCCAGCGGGTCTGGCCTGGGCGACGGCGATTGTGCCGGCAGAACGTGGCCGACGCGCGGTGGCGGTTGCGCTGGAATGTGCGCCAATACAAATGCGGTAATCTGAGCAAAGATGCTTTGCTTTGCCGCTGGAACAGTTGGCGGGGGCATGCGGAGCAGGCCAACTGCGGCCCGCTGATCGAAAAAGTCGAACAGGAGTTGAAATATGCTTTGGGTGCGACCGGAACGTGAGCAACCGTGTTTTGCGCGGCGGCAATTGGAACACCAACGCCAACAACACGCGTTGCGCCAATCGCAACAACAACAACAACCCGAACAACGCCAACAACAACATGGGGTTTCGGTGTGTGAGGGGGATTCGGAAGGGGGCGGGTGCAAACACCTGTCCGCTTCGAGCGGGCGGAGTGCGCGAGTCCACGGACTTCCGCAGTGTCCCGAGCGAAAGCCCACCGGACGCAGCCTGTTTCCCGCGACAAAAAAGAGGGGAACGAATAAACACGCGGCACGGGGGTTGGTAACAGCGAGCGATTCCTGTGAACGCTCCCGTGCCAGTCACTTTTTTCGAAACTTCAAATTGATGACGATATGAAAACCATCTGGCGTACAATTGGCGGGCTGATTTTGGGCGGGGCGTTATTGCTTCCAGCGGCGCAGGCCGCCACGGGTTATGGCGATTCGCCGGTGTTTGCGGTGGATTTGCGGGTCTTAACCGGCGGGCTGACGGTCAATGGGCGCGTGCTGGATGCTGCATCGCAGCAAACCCTAACCGGGGTCAGCATCAGCCTGGCCGGCCAGAATACGACAACGTTATCGGACGGCACTTTTTCCCTGGCAAACGTCTCGTTGGCGAGCGGGAACACCCTCACTATTAGCAAGAGCGGATTTGTGACCGACACTGAAACGCCGTCCATTCCGGCAAGCACAAAGAGCATCACCTTGCCGGATATCCTGCTTCAAACTGCATCGGGCAGTTTACCCGTGGTGACCGGGTTAAAGCCAAAGTATAACGGCATTTTTCTTTCCCTGGCTTCGATTCTGAACGACTACACGGCAAGCGTGAATTGGAACGGACATACGCCGGGTAATGTGGAGTTCTACGTAAACGGTGCGCTGGTCCAGACCCCAGCCGCGACGAGCAGCGGTGCGACCGCAACGTTGGACATGGCTATCGGGTTCAAAGGCAGTTTAGCTGCGGGTGCCAACAAGGTTAGGGTCATTGCAGTTGGTAGCGATGGGGCCAGGTCCGCTCCATTTGATCAGCGCGTGACGATTATTCCGCCACCGCCGATCATCGCTTTGGGCGAGGGGGTCCTCGCGCCGTTTCAGTTCATTCCGGGGAACGACCCCTCCTTGTCATTCGACGTCATGTTTCCAGACAAGGACATTCCGTCGGAAGCGTTCCAGGATATTCCGTTCCTGGGAGAGTTTGGCTGGAATTTTGCCGTTGGGGGCGGCTTCGAATATTCCCTGAACAGCGGGGACTGGGAGGCGCACATCGGAATTGAGCCTTATGGGGCCTGGGCTGATAGGCCGGGAACACCACCGCATAGCACAATTACCGAGCCCCAGTTTTTTGCGGGAAATAGCACAATTGACTTCGCGGTGGATGGGCGTGCCGACGGAACGGCGACGCAGACGGGCGGTATTGTGGTCAACACGGTCGGATTGGATGTGTCGATTAATTACGAGCAGGAATTGCTTGCCTTCTACCTGACGGATTACGTGCCGGGGGCGCAGTGGGCCAGGTGCCTGGACTTTTTCAAAAGAGTTGGCGTGGATGTCAACAGCATCCAGCGGGTAACGGTCTATGGCGACATCGCAGCCGATCTTTCAGTCGATGCCCAGGTGAATCCGCTCCCAATCAAATACCATAACACGGATGTTTCCCTCACTCTTGGAGCCAAAGCCTCCTACGAGCCCGACGTCAAGGTAGCCAAAGGAGAGATCACGGTTGGCGGACAAGTCACGGGGGATTTTCAGATTAATCCTGCCCTCAATCTCCAGAGCATCAACGGGAGGGTTTTCGGCGAAGTAAAATTTACAACCTGGCACTGGAACCTTCTCGACGAACAATTCGTGCTGCTGAACTATACTTACATGCCGTCAGCAATGCTCTCTTTGGCGACAACCAGTCAGGGGTCAAGTTCGAACCGCCAAAAACAGAACTGGCTTTGGGTGCCTGTGGCCTCAAAGCCGCCGCATCTGGCTAGTCGCGACTATCTGAATGCCGGCCCCGAAATATTTGTAGCGGGACGCAAACAGCAGAAACTGGCTCCGGGCGGAGTCTCCGCGCTGAGTGCCTTCCGCAAATTAGGTCAGTCACCGGCCAAGGGGTCGGCCATGGCGAAGTCGTTAGCGGTTGGAAGCAGCCCCACTCCTCTGGACGGAGCGTCCGGGGCTGCCCTGGACCAAGCCAACTTGACGTTGGTGCAGAACACCTATCCTGGTTCCTCACCCGCGCTGGCGGCATGGGGAACGGAGTTGATGTTGCTTTACGTGACCGACAACGGAAGCAGCAACATTCTCCAATCCACCGACATAGCCTGGATGCGCTGGGACGGCACGAATTGGAGTGCCCCGCAATCAATTCGCACCAACACCCAGTCAGAATTCGAGCCATCGGTGGCCTATGACGGCAATGGCGATGCGATTGCCGTCTGGGAGCGGGTGGCAGACACAAATCTCACGTCAACCGACCTTGCGGCGATGGCGGAACAAATGGAAATCGTCTGGTCGCGTTGGGATCGGGCCAGCGGGACATGGACTGAGCCAGTACCGATGACATCGAACAATTATCTCGACCACGAACCACTCCTGTGCGGGCCTTTTGCCAATGGGAACGTTCTGGCGGTCTGGACAAAAAATGAAGCAAACCTGCTCCTGGGAACGAATGCGCCCGGTAACGACACCGTGATGTGGACCGAGTGGAGTGCTGTGAGCCGCACTTGGAGCACGCCTCAAACGCTTGTAGACGGTCTTGCTTACCGGCTGTCACAATCGCTCGCCGGAGCGGGCAACCACGCAGTTTATGCGTGGACAGCAGATTTAGACGGTGTGTTGACCAATGACACCGACCAGCAGTTGTTTTACCTGGAACGCACGAACGGCGTCTGGGGCGCGGTTACGCAGTTTACCACCAATGCCGTTGCCAACAAAGGTGTTCGTGCGGCGGTGGCAACGAACGGCACCGTGTTCATGGTTTGGCAGAGCGGTAGTAATCTTGTGTTGAATCAGAGCTTTTCAACCAACATCGTGACTGCCCGGCTGGATTCTCAAACGACCGGATTCGCAGATTACGCCATGACTCTTGGGCCGTTGGGTAATCTAGTCCTCCTTTGGCAGGATATGACAACAAACGGGTCACACGCGCATTACACGGTTTACGATCCAGCGTCGGTAACGTGGAGCCAGGACGAACTTCTGCGCAACGATTCTCCGCTGGAGCGGTCATTCGCGCCGGTTTGGGACAACGCCGGCAATCTCACGGTCGCATATGATGTGGTCAATATGTATATCACAAACCTGAGCCTGACTTTAACCGACGGGACGACTGTCACTGTTACGAACGTACCCCAATCCGGGCAAGTGGATTTAGCCGTAACTAAGCGGGCGTTGATCAACGATCTGGCATTATTACCGGGCGATTTTACGGCGAGCGGCAACAACTACCTCGCAGGCGATGCGGTCACACTTTCGGCCAATGTTCGGAATCTGGGTGATCTGGGATTCAGCAATGTGGTTGTCAGTTTTTATGATGGCGACCCAGGATCCGGCGGCCTCTTAATTACCAACGTCACGCTCCCCGGTTGGCTGTCCGGCGCGGCTACCAACGGACTGGCGACGGCTTTGTGGACCGTGCCACCAGCGGCTACCAATCACGCCCTTTATGCGGTCGTGAACCAGTTCGGGGCAGCAACCGAATTCAATCCGACAAACAATACCCAATCGGTGAGCGTCGGCGGAACGGACCTTGCGGTATCGTTCGTATCGTACAACGCGCAGACGAATGGATCAGTCCGGGTCCTCGCCCAAGTGCAAAACCTGGGGGCACCGACCGCAACCAATTCAACGCTTGCAATCCGGCTTGATGGTCAGACGGGCATACCGCTGGCCAGTGTCGCAATACCGGCATTGGACCCCGGAGAACTGGCACAAGTGGCACTGGACTTGCCATCGGGGACGCAACCCGCCGGAGAACAGGTTTATCGGTTGATGGCGGATGACAACCATGTTGTAGCCGACGTGAACACGAACAACAATACGACAGCCTTCTCCGTCTTTTTGTGGGTGGATTCCGATGGAGACGGCATTCCCGATAGTTGGATGATGCAATATTTCGGTCATCCCACCGGGTTGGCAAGCGACAATTCGCGGGCGCAGGACAGCGCGTCTGGTGACGGGATCAGCAACCTGCAAAAATACCTGACGGGCATGAATCCGCTGATTTGGGACAACCTGCATTTTATCGGCTGTGAATCCCAGTCTGACGGTCGATTCAATCTCACCATCTTTGGGCAGGCAGGTAGTAATTACACATTGCAGGCTTCAACGGATTTGGTGAACTGGGCGTCCGTGCTGAATTTCACCTGCACGAATTCGCCAACCATCGTGGTGGACCCCGGAGCGAAGTATTTCGGCTGGCGGTTTTACCGGCTCGCGCAAGGAACATTGCCTGTCATGGTGAAACTTAACCTCAACACGCCCGCTGCTTGGACTGCGAACGGATTGGGATTGAACCTTGAAGGGCCGCTGGGATTCAGCCACATAGTTCAAGTTTCGACTGACCTGTTAAACTGGCAACCGCTCACGAACTTTGTGCTCACCAACTATCCGTTTTATTTCAGCGACTCGACTGCGACCAATTACAGTCGGAGGTTCTATCGGGCGGTGGTGCCGTAGTTGAAAAGGGCAGGCGCACCAAATTTGCCGGTTGAGGGTTGAGCGTTGAGGGGCGAGTCGGGAGTGCCTCAATTCACGCTTTGGCTTGCCTGAGGGCTTGGCGCGTGCTTTCGGGAGGGGAAAATCAGTCGTTTGCCATGCCGGTTTCAATTACCAATTTTGGCCGGCCCGGGTTGCATCGGCGAATTGAGGTTTGCTTTTCGCGAGCCGAGAAGCTAAGGTTTGCTTGTATGAGTGCGGTTGAACTGGCCATCGAAAAAGTGAAAGCCCTGCCCGAGGCCAAGGCCAAAGTCCTGCTGGATTGGTTGGCGGAGCTTGACCGGCCCAACCAGCCCGCATCCGCCAAGGGGATCATGGCTGTGCGGGGGGTTGCGCGCAAATTCCACGCGCAGCCGCTGACCACGGACGAGTGGATGAAAATTCTTCGCGAGGGAGAGCAATAATGGCCTGGGTGGTGGATACCTGCCTGTTGATTGACCTGGCCATTGACGACCCTAAATTCTTTCCCGCCTCGGCGCGGTTGCTGGAAGGGAAACAGGCTGACGGTTTGGCGGTTTGTCCGGTTTCCGTCGTGGAACTGGCTCCGGTTTTTGCCGGTCAACTCCCAACGGTCGAAGAGTTTCTTGAGAAGTTGAATATGCCGTGGCCGGAAGCATGGACATCAGCCGACACGCAAGCCGCATTTATTGCTTGGAACAGATATGTCGCCGGAAAGCGGCAAGGCAGCGTCGCCAAACGTCCGATTGCTGATGTGTTGATCGGTGCTTTCGCCATGCGTTTTCAAGGACTGTTGACGCGCAATAGCTCCGACTTTCGCCAACTGTTTCCCTCCCTGCCGATATTGGAACCGTAAGTCCGGGACGTGTTGTTCGCCGCTCTGCGGGCGGATCCTGCGCCGCTCACACACCACCAATCCACTTGCATCTTCCCAAACGGCTTTGAGCGAGGCCGGATTTACTGGTTGAGAGTTGAGCGTTGAGGGTTGAGTTGGGAGTGCCTCAATTCACGTTTCGGCTTGCCTGAGCGCTTGGCGCGTGCTTTCGGGAGGGAAAACTGGCGGAAATCGGCGAAATTCGCGTCAACTTTTCCCCGGGAAAACCCCGTTATTTTAGACACTTTAAATTCTTCAAAAAATCTCTTGCACGGAACCGGACATTTGATATTTTATGTGCTCCGTTTCGCCTGAGAGCAGGACCCCGGTCGCGTTGGAGAGCGGCTTGGTCCAACTGGGCGAAAGGACAGCAGTTGCAGACCGATAACTGATTCCCCGCAGGGACAGGAATGATGGCCTGCCGACTCCCAGAGTTGCTGCTGAAATCATTGTTTTTATGCCAGTCAAGACATTTAGACCGCTAACGCCGTCCACGCGATATATTACGATCGCGGACTTTAGCGACATTACGAAGACGAAGCCGGAAAAGCGGCTGGTCGTCACGCGGAAGAAAACCGGTGGCCGCAACCACTACGGTCGCGTGACCACGCGCGGACTCGGTGGCGGGCACAAGCAGAAAATCCGGCTCGTGGATTTCAAGCGCAACAAGCACGGCGTGGAGGCGAAGGTCACGGCAATTGAGTACGATCCGATGCGTTCGGCGCGTCTGGCGTTGCTCGAATACACGGATGGTGAGAAGCGTTACATCATCGCGCCGGTGGGCATCAAGGTGGGGCTGACCATTTCCAGCGGTCCCACGGCTCCGCCGGAAATCGGCAACGCGCTTCCGCTCAAATCAATTCCTGTTGGCATCGCCATTCATAACATTGAACTGACCCCGGGCCGGGGCGGCCAGATGGTCCGTTCGGCGGGCGGTGCGGCGACGTTGATGTCGCGTGACGAAGGTTACGCGCAGATTCGGCTGCCTTCCGGCGAAATCCGCAAGGTGAACGGCGATTGCTACGCGACCATCGGCCAGGTCGGCAATACGGAGCATGAAAATGTGATTCTTGGCAAGGCGGGCCGTTCACGGCATCGCGGCATTCGCGGCATCAGCCGGGGCGTGGCGCGCAACCCGGTTGACCACCCGAACGGTGGTGGCGCCGGCAAGTCGAAGTCCGGCGGCGGCTGGCAGCAGTTGATGTCGCCGTGGGGCAAGATTGCCAAGGGTGGCAAGACGCGGCCCAAATACAAACATTCAAACCGTTTTATCATTATCCGCCGCAATGGTTTGCCGATGAAGATCAAGTAAAATGAAAACGAATTGGAGTAATGGAGTATTGGAGTGTTGGACGGTTGAGTCCAACGCGCTCCGTTGTCTTTCCATCACTCCCTCACTCCATCACCGCAATTTTTAACTATGGGACGTTCGATAAAAAAAGGTCCGTTTGTGGATTTCTGCCTGCTGGAGAAGATCCAGAAGGCGAAGAGCA
>Ga0182027_10013039_pt1 | contig 11629 bp, 10 predicted proteins | sample 712E1DmetaG_FD_121300 | JGI IMG/M metagenome (GOLD analysis project Ga0182027, IMG submission 121300) | Permafrost microbial communities from Stordalen Mire, Sweden - 712E1D metaG (Illumina Assembly) | ecosystem: Environmental > Terrestrial > Soil > Wetlands > Permafrost | place: Sweden...
CTTTGGCCCTTTCCGGGGAGAAGATACGCCGCACCTGAGTGGGCGAACCTTTCAATCCGATGGTATTTTCATCCAGCTTCAATATCTTGTTATCCCAGACGGTAACTTCCGCCGTTTCCGCCGCCAGGCGCTTCGGGACAGTCGGATAACGCGGGTGGTTGATTTCCCGGACGACCGTCATCATTACCGGCATTGAGGCTTCGACAATCTCGTGCCGGCCTTCCAGCTTGCGCCGGACCGTTACCTTTTTTGCTTTCAGGTCGACATTCTGAATGTGGTCGACCAGCGTTAGCTGTGCATATTTCAGGCGGCTGGCAATACCCGGCCCGACCTGGGCTGTATCGCCGTCAATCGTCTGCTTGCCGCAAATGACAATGGCCACTTCTTCCTGCTGGTTGAGTTTGCTGATGGCTTCGGCTAAAACGCGGCTGGTAGCCAGCGTGTCCGCCCCGCCGAAAGCCCGGTCGCTGAGCAATATTGCCTGATCGGCGCCGACGGCCAGCGCTTTTTTCAGCGTGACCACGGTGTTCGGCGGTCCCATCGAAATCACCGCGACGTGGAAACCGTACTTATCTTTCAGCCGCAAACTCTCTTCAAGAGCGTGGGTATCGAAGGGGTTCATGATAAAAGGGACACCTTCCCTGATGAGCGTACCCGTATTCGGGTCGATTTTAACCTGAGTAGTATCCGGAACCTGTTTGATACAGGCGACAACTAACACTTTTATTAATCTTCTTTTTTAGACTAAATTATTAATATATTCAATGTTCAGGCAACTATGCTGAAAAATATATCAGCGAATAACCGTTTAATAGGATAACATTAATTTTTCAGATTGTCACTGTTTACCCATCAAATATTTATCGATATCCGCGGCCGCGCGCTTGCCGGCTCCCATTGCGCTGATGACCGTCGCCGCGCCGGTAACGATATCGCCGCCTGCCCAGACTTTATCTTTGACGGTCTTACCGGTAGTTTCGTCGGCCACCACGGTGCCGTGGACGGTCGTCTTTAACCCGATAGTGGTGGCAGCGATCAGCGGATTTGGCGTTGTGCCTAAAGCCACCACCGCAGTATCGATATTCATCACGAATTCACTGCCCGTTTTTGCGATAGGGCGGCGGCGTCCGCTGGCATCGGGTTCTCCCAGTTCCATCTGGATGCATTCCATGCCGGTGACCCAGCCTTTGCCGTCATCCAGGAATTTAGTGGGATTGGTCAGGAATTTAAATATAATGCCCTCTTCCATGGCATTTTCCACTTCTTCCCTGCGGGCCGGCAGTTCAGCTTCGGAACGGCGGTAAACGATGTAAACCTCTTGTGCTCCCAGGCGCAAAGCGCACCTGGCGGCATCCATGGCGACGTTGCCGCCGCCAATGACCGCCACCTTTTTGCCCACTTTCAAAGGGGTGTCATAGTTCGGGAAAAGATATGCTTTCATCAGGTTCGTGCGGGTCAGCCATTCGTTCGCCGAATAAATCCCGTTGGCGTTTTCGCCGGGAATATTCAGGAACATTGGCAGGCCGGCGCCGGTGCCCAGAAAAACCGCATCATAACCTTCGGCCAATATCTCATCGATGGTATCGCACTTCCCGATAACTGCGTCCAAAACCAGGTCCACACCCAGCGATTTTACAAAATTAATTTCATTCTGCACAATCTCTTTGGGCAACCGGAATTCGGGGATGCCGTACATCAGCACGCCCCCCCCGACATGTAAAGCTTCAAAAATACTTACGCCGTGGCCTTTTTTCGCCAGTTCGGCCGCCACTGTCAGCCCGGACGGTCCTGAACCGATGACAGCGACTTTTTTGCCGGTGGGCAGGGGTAACGGTGCGCCCGGAGGTATCGCCACTTTGTTTTCTCTCTCCCAATCCGCCACATAACGTTCCAAACGCCCGATGGCCACCGGGGCTTTTTGCTTCAACAAAGTGCATTGCGCTTCGCACTGGGTTTCCTGGGGGCAAACGCGCCCGCAGACACCCGGTAAAGCGTTTTTACTTTTTAAAACGGTGACAGCTTCAGCCATTTTGCCTTCCCGCACCGCCTTGATAAATTCAGGGATATCGATATTAACCGGACAGCCCGCCACACAGGGGCGTTTCGGACATTGAATGCAGCGGCTGGCTTCTTCGGCCGCCATCGCCGGAGTGTAGCCGAGCGCAACTTCTTCGAAATTTTTTGCGCGTACCGCCGCTTCCTGCCGCGGCATCTGGACCCGGTTGAGATTCAGTTTAGCGATGGTAATCCTCCGTGTTCCAAACTAAGAATGTTTGCCGCACTGGCACTGCCAGTTTTCCATTGCCTGTTTTTCTTCTTCCAGATAGGTGTGCTGGCGCGCCGCCAGCAGGTCCCAGTCCACCTGATGGGCATCGAAATCAGGCCCGTCCACGCAGGCAAATTTAGTCTGTCCGCCAACCACCACCCGGCAGCACCCGCACATGCCGGTGCCGTCCACCATTACCGGGTTCAGGCTGACGATGGTTTTCACGCCGAAAGGCTGGGTTGTTTTGGCGCAGAATTTCATCATAATGCTCGGCCCGATGGCCACGACCAGACCGATTTTCTCGCCGCTTTCCAGGATTTCTTTCAGCGGTTCGGTCACCAGACCTTTACGTCCGTAAGTGCCGTCATCTGTAGTTACGATTAATTTATCGCTGACGCTGCGCAACTCTTCTTCCCAGAAAATCAGTTCTTTGTTGCGCGCGCCCAGGATGGAAATAACCTTGTTCCCCGCCTGTTTCATCGCCCGGGCAATCGGCATTACCGGCGCCACGGCGAAACCGCCGGCGACACAAACCACCGTCCCGTAGTTTTCAATATGGGTCGGTAATCCCAGCGGCCCGGTCAGGCTCATTATTGAATCGCCGGTCTGCAGCAGGCCCAGCTCGCGGGTCGTCTTGCCGACTTCCATAAAAACGATGGTTACCGTGCCGGCCTGGGCATCACTGTCCGCGATGGTCAGCGGGATGCGTTCGCCTTTCTCATCCTTGGTTAAAACGACGAACTGGCCGGCTTTCGCTTTATGGGCAATGCGCGGCGCATCGAACTTGAAGAGATGGATGTTGGGAACCAGAGTTTGCGCAGTCAGTATTTTATACAGTTTCTTTACCCCAAAATCTCAATTGACCGGAACTTTAATTGTTATTATTCAGTATTTCAAATCCGGCGTCAAGTAATTGCAGCTGACCGCTGAAAGCTGACAGGATTTTGGGGATTTCAAAATACGGCTTTTTAAATATTTCGAATTTATAATTTTGCCGTAGGTCCTTTATCTTGTCCAAATGATAAGTGTTTTGGATTTCGGATTTCGGATTTTCTTGATACTTGATTATTGATTCTTGTTTATTTCTTAGCAGTTGTTTCCCTCGTCCAAACAGTATATTATAGCAATATTAACAGGTTTCTCTTACCTTTTTAGATTTATTCTGAGGAGAATTAATGGCAATCGAACTGGTCCATGTCGGGTTTCAAAATTGGCTGGCGATGAACAGGGCTATCGCGATCGCCTCCCCGAACTCAGCACCGACAAAACGTACTATTCAGGATGCGCGGACTAAAAATATGCTCATTGACATGACCAACGGGCGCCGCACCAAGGCCGTCATCATCGCCGATAGCGGGCATGTGATTCTGGCTGCCCTGGCGCCGGATACCATTGCCGGCCGTTTGCAAACCGGTTCCCCCAAAGTATCTCCCGAGGAAGAATAGCCGCCGATGAGCGAGATTAACCCCCAACCGGCTAAAAAGCCATTACTGATCATACTCTCCGGACCCTCCGGCGTCGGGAAAGATGCGGTGCTTTCTTATCTCAAGGCCTCCAGCCCGAATTTCAAGTTCGTATGCACGAATACCACCAGGCCGCGCCGCCCCAACGAAAAAGATAACGTGGATTATCATTTCGTCACTCCGGCTGAATTTCATGATTTATTGAGTCACAATGAACTGCTGGAATCGGCCAAAGTTTACGATAACTGGTACGGCGTACCCAAAGACCCCATCCGTCAGGCGCTGCGTCAGGGTCACGACATCATGGTAAAAGTCGATGTACAGGGCGCCGCCTCGATTAAAAAGCTGCTACCGCAGGCGGTTTTTATCTTCCTGGCGCCGCCGTCGTTTGACGAGCTGGCTTCCCGCCTCAAGCAGCGCTATACGGAAACACCCGAATCGCTGGCCACACGGCTGCAGGCCTGCGAGAGCGAAATGAAACAGATTCCCGAATTCGATTATGTGGTCGTGAATCACCGTAATCAAATCGAATCTGCCGTTAACGAAATCAAGGCAATCATCACCGCCGAAAAGTGCCGCGTCCGGCAAAGAGAGATTACCATTTAATTATGAAGATTATACGTTTTGGTGTGGGTAAAAAGACCGGTTACGGTGTCCTCGAAAACGGTATCATCAAGGTAATTCAGGGCAGTCCGTTCGGGAAGGTTAGCTATTCGGGAGTTACCTTTGAACTGGGCGAGGTGCCGCTGCTGGCGCCGTGTGTCCCTTCCAAAATCGTTTGCCTGGGCGTGAATTACCGCAGTCACGCGGGAGAAATGAATCATCAGCTCCCGACGGCTCCCCTGATTTTTTTAAAACCGCCGACGTCCGTCATCCCTCCGGAAGGTAATATTATTTATCCGGCGATGTCACAGCGGGTCGATTATGAGGGCGAGCTTGCGATCGTCATCGGTAAAAAAGCCGCTAATGTTTCCCCGCAGGAAGCACTGAAATACGTTTTTGGCTATACCTGCTTCAACGATGTTACCGCCCGCGACCTGCAGCAGCTAGACGGGCAGTGGACACGGGCTAAAGGGTTTGACACCTTCGCCCCATTCGGCCCGTGGATCGAGACGGAGCTGGACCTGTCCGATGTGCCCATCGAAACATATCTCAACGGGCAATTAAAACAAAAAGGCACCACCGCCGACCAGATTTTTAAAGCCCCCGCAACCATCAGTTTTATCTCGCAGGTGATGACCTTGTTGCCGGGGGATATTATTGCCACCGGCACCCCCGGCGGTATCGGCCCAATGCGGCCCGGCGACACGGTGGAAATTAGAATCCCGCCCATCGGTGTTTTACGGAATTACGTCGTCAAACCTTAATTCCGGTATTGTCATTCCTGCGAAAGCAGGAATCCATTCTCCAAAATTGCGATCCATTTTCTCTCCTTTGCAAGGAGAGACTAAGAGAGAATTATTGACGGCAGCCCGATCTTGCTATTCCTCTTCCACTTCCATTGCGAGACCTATCCCTATCCCCAAATAAGGTCGTGGCAATCTCACAGCCCATTTAGAGCCAAAATCCCCCAGTTAGTCCCTTCGCCCCTGAGGGGAGAAGGCCAGGATGAGGGTGTACAAAAAAGCTGAAAACTGATTGCTGACTGCTAAAAGCTCTAAAAGAGGTTACAAAATCTTCAGGCTCACAGGCTTAAATCTTTTTAAAAGCGAAATACTTTTACCCGCAGGTAGAATGTGCGAAATACAGTTGCCGTCGAAGGTACTCAACTCAACGATTTGATGTATAAAGGCAAATGTACATACCCCAAAATAGCGACAAAAAACCCATTGACAACTCTTCCTTCCCCCGGTGTACAATAATCGCACGCTCGGGCGCGGCTGCAATTGCCGAAGGCCGCGCCCGTAGGTACTTTTCGGAGCCTTTCGATAAAAAGTATCTTTTGTACGGTTGGGTATTAATTTGCTTTAGTAAACAGGGGGAAATTCGGTGTTTTATATAACAAATCAGGCACGTTCACACGTAACACAAATATCTGGTTCTGAAAAACCGTGTCTTCCCGCGCAAAATAGTTCAATAAAAATACTACGACACGAAACAGCCTCAAAATCAATAATTAATTTTACCGTTATGTTAAACAGACGCTATTTTTAGCCTCAAACCAATGGGCGGATAATTTTTAAAATATCATTTTTTACGACGCGAATCAGACTCAAATCAACAAATATATGTACTTTCTAAGAGTTTTTCCAGGTAAAACCGAAGTCCGCTGATGCTGGTACATTAACATGTACGGCCGACAGAACTAACCGAGGGGTCAGTCCTTTCTCCCCTCGTGGGAGAAAGTCAGATAGAGGGGGATTTGACACTTTCGTATTTCGATATTCGGATTTAGGATTTGTTTGCCGCATGATATTGCTTTTTGTCCCGATGTTGTATAGTAATGATAACCCAGCAGCATTAATCTGCAATCACGCGCGTAAGGAGATACAATGAACCTTTCCAACAGAACCGTACTTATCACCGGGGGCACCGGCGGTATCGGACTGGGCATGGCAGAAGCCTTTCAAAAAGCGAAAAGCAAAGTTATTGTCTGCGGGCGCAATCCGGAAAAGCTAAAAGCCGTCAAAGAAAAATTCCCGGATTTCACCGTTTTACCATGTGATATCGGTGACTCCCTGCAAAGGGAGAAACTGGCCGCAGAAGTACTGCGCCGTTTCCCGGACATCGATATCCTGGTGAACAATGCCGGCATCCAGCGTTACATCGACCTCAAGAAAGGCTACTCCGTACTCAAAGTCGGCGGCGATGAAATCGCCGTCAATTTTACGGGTCTGGTGGACATGACCGCGCTCTTTATCGAACATCTGCTGCAAAAACCGTCGGCCGCGGTTATCAATGTCAGTTCAGGGCTCGGTTTCATGCCGATGCCGAATACCCCCGTTTACAGCGCCACCAAAGCCGCGGTGCATACTTATTCGCTGGTGCTGCGGCAGCAGCTCAAAGGCACCCCGGTCAGGGTGATTGAAATCGTTCCCCCCATGGTCGATACCGACCTGAACAAAGCCGGGCGCGACGCCAACCATATTAAATTCCGCGGTATCAGCCTGAATGAATATATCCCGACCGTCATCGCGGGGCTGGAAAAAGATGAAGATATCATCTTCCACGGCGACGCCGGTACGGTGCTGACCGACCCCCGCGCCAAATCCGAAAGCCGTTTGCTGAATCCATCCTGGTAAGGTTAATCATCGGGAGGCATTAACATGGCAAACAAAGATGTCGCGGGGATTAAGCCGATTAAACTTCCCACACCGCTTTTTCAAGGCGGAGGCACAGTCTTTGACGCATTGAAAAAGAGAAGCACTTCCCGCACTATCGGGGATAAAAAGATTTCGCGGCAGATTCTCTCGGATATCCTCTGGGCAGCTGCCGGTATCAATCGGCAGCTGGGCCCGTTTGGCGTGCCTGGTCTCACGGCCGGTTCGGCCAGTAATTCACAGGAAATCCTTGTCTACGCGGCCACGGCGGAAGGGATTTATTTATACGAACCTCAAGGGCACAAATTGCTGCCGGTATTGACCGGGGATTACCGCGTGCTGGCAATCGGCCCGGGACAGGCACCGGCGGGCGCAAGCGCGCCTGTCCGCCTCATCTACGTCGCGGATATCGAGAAATTTAAGAACGCCGGATTTCAGGAACCCGGACTGTATAACGCGGAGATTCAGAAATCCTATTACTTTGTGGACACCGGGTTAGCCGCCCAGAATGTTTATCTGGCCGCTGCCGCCCTGGGGCTGTCTTCCTGGTTCCATAATTGCAATAAACCCGAAATCGCGAAAGTCCTCAAACTGAAGCCAAATCAAAGTGCGCTTTTCGGGCAGACAATCGGCTATTCCACAGATTAAGCAGCCGCGGTCAATTTTTAGTCGGCGGGAGAAATTTTCTCCCGGTTTGTTATCTCCGGTTCCCCACCAGCGGTCGCGTAATGATAAACCTGTCCGGATAGCCGCTGCGGTTGAGCCAGTCCAAAGCCTTCTTGGTATCGCTGGCCACACGGGCTTTATCGTTATACCGGACACTGTACATGAAAAGCCAGTAGCTGAACTGTTTCAGTTCGCTGAGGCTGATTGAGCGGAGCCTGCGGTGATGTTTCTCTTTTCGGAACTGCTCCAGTAGGACGGGCTGGGTTTCGGCGTAAATCCGCTGAAAAGCTTCGGCGGTGGTGTCTTCTTCTTTAATAATAGCCGCCAGGTGGCGTTCTTTCCGCACTTCATCTTTTACGGAGAGCAGCAGCGCATCCTCCACCGTCACGCCGTAAAAATAATTCAAATACTGGCGGTACTTGCCGGCCCCGATCAGTTCCTGAAACCGTTCCTTGGTAATATCCAGCGGTGGTTTACCTTTGAGTAAAAAGTCGGACTTTTCTTTTTCCGGCAGCAAATCGTCAGCGGCATCACAGAGACGTTCCGCCAGCAATTGCCAATCAAAAGCGCTGCCTTCAATAAGATACTGATAATGACGGCCTTGATATGTTTCCTCAGATGATTGCCAGCGGCCTACCGCTTCCAGTAAAGCAAAATACCAATTCACGCCGGAAGAAACCGCGTTGCGGAAATAGCGGATTGCCTCATCGTCGAGCGATGTAAGCTGCTGAGAAATTCCGTTACTCTGGGTTTTGTCCACCGGTATTCACCCCGACTTCGGCCTTCAGTTTTTCATAAAATTGTAAGCGGCCGGTACTAAGTATTTCGGTAATTTTCTTCTCGATTGCCTGACCCACGCCGGGGATTTCCCGCAGCTTACCATCTTCGGCCAGCCGGGATAATTCATCCGTCAGTTTTTCGATTTCTTCCGCCGCTTTCCGGTACGACCGGATTTTAAACCAGTTTTCTTTTTTCTTTTCCAGAAGGTTCGCAATATCCCGGAATATTGCGACAATTTCCGGATTCGTCATTGATTCTGTCCGCAGCAATGTTTGTATTTTTTACCGCTGCCGCAGGGGCAGGGGTCATTTCTGCCGACTTTTTTACCCTCGATTTTCTCCGCCTGTTTAGTAGGGCTGCCGCCGCGGCTGGCTGCCGCAACTTTAGCCATCGGGGAGGCTGTTTGCTTAGGAGGCGGCGTCTTGGTCACCGTAATATTAAAAATGTTGTGTACCAGGTCATGACGGACACCTTCCATCATCCCTTCAAAAAGTTCATGGCCCTCATTCTTATAAACTGCCAGCGGATCCCGCTGAGCCACGGCATGCAGTCCGACACCCTGCCGCATATTATCCATATTGGTCAGGTGTTCAACCCAGTAATTGTCGATAATCCGCAGCATTAACAGGCGTTCCAGGACACGCATGCTCTCGGAGCCTAATTCCGTTTCCCGCTTCTCATATAGTGCATTGGCCTGCTGCATCAACTGCTCTTTTATTTCCGCCGGCTTCATCTCGGCGATTGCTTCGGCTTGGAAATCCGGTGGTAAAGCCATAATCGAGCCGACCTCGGTTACCAGCGCTTCGGTATTACCGTCGCGGTTTTCGCCGATGTGGCCGTTAATAATGTCAGAGATTTCATCGTCGACCATGGAGAGTACATTTGCCTTGAGGTCGGCTCCGCTTAAAATTTTGCGCCGTTCGCCGTAAATAATTTTGCGTTGGTTGTTAACGACATCATCGTATTCCACCAGGTGTTTACGCATATCAAAATGGTAACCTTCGACTCTAACCTGGGCGCTTTCAATGGTTTTATTGACGATAGAGTTTTCAATGGGAACATCCTCACCCAGACCGGCCCATTCCATAAACTTGCCTACCCGGTCGCCGCCGAATTGACGCATGATGTCATCTTCCAGCGAAACATAAAAAAGGCTGCTCCCTGGGTCGCCCTGACGTCCGGCGCGGCCCCGTAACTGGTTATCGATACGCCGTGCCTCATGACGCTCCGTGCCGATGATATGCAAACCGCCTTTCTGCACTACCTCATCATGTTCTTTTTGCCATTCTTTCGGGTCCCGGTCGTCAGGTCTGCCGCCCAGGATGATATCAACACCGCGGCCCGCCATGTTGGTAGCCACCGTAACCGCGCCCAATCTGCCCGCCTGAGCCACGATATAAGCTTCTTTTTCATGCAGTTTTGCGTTTAAAACCTCATGCTTGATGCCTTTCCTCAGCATCATATCGCTCAGCACTTCTGATTTTTCGACAGACACCGTACCAATCAATATCGGCCGCCCTTCTTTATGCAGTTCTTCCACTGCCTGGACGACCTGATTGAATTTGGACTGTTCATTCTTGTAGATTTTATCGATCATGTCCTGCCGTATCATCGGTTTATTCGTGGGGATAGCTACGACTTCCAGTTTATAAATTTTATGGAATTCCTCGGCCTCTGTCAAAGCCGTCCCGGTCATGCCTGCCAGTTTCCGGTACATACGGAAATAATTCTGAAAAGTAACCGTGGCATAGGTCCGCGTCTCTTCTTCAATCTTAACTCCTGCCCCGGTCGCCAGTTCTTTCGCTTCAATCGCCTGATGCAACCCATCGGAATAACGGCGGCCGTGCATCATCCGGCCGGTAAATTCATCGACAATCACAACTTTGCCGTTGTTGATGACGTATTCTTTATTTTTTTTGTACAGGTCATTGGCGATAATAGCCTGGCGGATATAATGTTCCCAATGTAACTGAAATTCACGGACGTCGCCGACCTGGAGTTTGTCCTGTGCGCGGCTGACGCCTTCTCCGCTTAACCTGACGCCGTGATTTTTCTCATCAACGAGGTAATCAAGGCCTTCTTCAATATCAATACCTTTCTGCTTGGCATCGATTTCATCTTTATCGGTAATGATTTTACCTTTTAATTGCCGCGCGACTTTGTCGGCCATGCTGTATTTCTGCAGCGTGCCCTCCGGCGCCGGGCCGCTGATGATGAGCGGGGTGCGCGCTTCGTCAATCAGGATATTATCTACCTCATCGACGATGGCATAATTCAATTCACGCTGCACGCATTGTTTCAGGTCAACTACCATATTATCCCGCAGGTAATCAAACCCGAATTCGTTATTTGTGCCGTAGGTAATATCTGCCTGATAGGCTTCCTGCCGGGTAACCGGCTTGAAATGTTTCCATAAATCGCCTTCCTTGCCGGTATCATAACCGGGGTCAAACAGGAAGGAAACCCCGCCCTGACCGCCGGCGGTCTGCTGCCCCTGGATGCTGGATACAGTCATCCCCAAAGCGTGATAAATCGGACCCATCCAGTAAGGATGCGATTTGGACAGATAATCGTTGACCGTCACCAGGTGCACACCCCGGCCGGACAACGCATTCAGGTACAGCGGCAATGTCGCCACCAGTGTTTTACCTTCACCGGTCTTCATTTCCGCGATTTTACCGGAATGCAGCACCATGCCGCCGATTAGCTGTACATCGAAATGACGCAGTCCGGTGGTACGTTTTGATGCTTCACGCACGGCCGCAAATGCTTCCGGAATGAGATTATCCAACGCCTCGTTTTGTTCTTTCGCCAGTTCTTTTTCCAGCAGTTCCAATCTCTCCTGCAGCTGTTTAACCGCCAGTTCCCCGCTTTCGGCGGTGAATTTGTCCTGTGCTTCCGCAACCCGTTTTTTGGCATCCTGCAGTTCCTGCCGGGCGTCATTCACTCTATTTTGAGATTCGGATGTCGCCTGCGCCAGTCTATCTTTGAACTCCTGTGTTTTGGCTTTGAGTTCATCATCCGTCAGTTTTTCATATTCCGGCTCAAGCGCATTGACCCTACTTACGACCGGCTGTAATTTCTTGAGTACTTTTTCATTTGAATCAACCAGATTTCCGAGCCATTTAAACATGTTTTCCCTCTTGCTTAAGGTTTTAACTATTTTTTAGTTTATATGTTGAACTTTGTTTGTC
>Ga0182027_10013042_pt1 | contig 11628 bp, 11 predicted proteins | sample 712E1DmetaG_FD_121300 | JGI IMG/M metagenome (GOLD analysis project Ga0182027, IMG submission 121300) | Permafrost microbial communities from Stordalen Mire, Sweden - 712E1D metaG (Illumina Assembly) | ecosystem: Environmental > Terrestrial > Soil > Wetlands > Permafrost | place: Sweden...
CCCTTCGCCGGCAATGCCCGCACTGTCGGTCGATCCCTATGGCTACGAGGTGCAGGATCTCTGGGGTGCGAACTCGGTGGTGTCCGGCGGCTCGCTGGCGAGCACGATCTCGTCCGCGGGCTCGATCAGCGCGAGCGTCCCGCCCGAAGGCGTAGCGCTGTATCGGATCACTCCGCTCAACGGGGCCAGTTTCACCGCACCGTCGATCACCTCACGCGCCTCGTCAAGGTTCTATGAGGGAATGGCCCATAGGGTCACGATCTCCACTTCTAGCTACCCGACGGCCGCCCTCACCGAATCGGGCGCCTTGCCGGCTGGTGTGTTCTTCGCCGATAACGGCAACGGCACGGCAACCATTTGGGGAACGCCCGCGTCGCGCAGCGAGGGAACCTATGAGCTGATCATCAACGCCTCGAACGGCACGAGCCCACCGGCGACCCAGCGCTATGTCCTTTGCGTCCGTTCCAGCCACCACCGTCACGGCTCGCGGCCGATCCCGGCCCACAAGCGGGCTCGGTGATTTAGAAAACATCCTCGTCCCTAGCGGGTTTGGCCCGTACGATACCGAAAGTAGATGCCTTTTATGAGCTTTATCGTGGAAGAAATCAGTAGCCAACCTCAAATGTGGCGTCGGGCGGCTGAGCTCGCGGGCTTGGAAGCCAATAACCTGCCGGTTGCCGGCCAGCGCGTGGCGATCGTCGGTTGCGGCACGTCGTTGTACATGGCCCAGGCGTGGGCCGCGGCTCGGGAGCAGGCAGGTCAGGGAGAGACGGACGCCTTTACTCCTTCCGAAGCGCTGCCACGCTCATACGACTTCGTGGTAGCGCTGTCGCGATCCGGAACGACCACCGAGGTGCTGGACTATATAAGAGGCGTGAGCGCTGCCGCTCGAACGGTCGCAGTGACGGGTTCAGTGGGTAGCCCTATCACCGAGGTCTGCGGCGCGGCGGTGCTACTTGATTTCGCCGACGAGCGTTCACCGATGCAAACACGATTTGCGACCTCGGCGCTGGCGCTGCTCCGCGCGCACCTCGGTGGTGTCGACATCGGTTCCCTCGCTGACGCCGCCGAGAGCGCACTTACAGAGCCCCTCCCAATCGAGCCTGCCAAGGTGCGCAACTTTGTGTTTCTGGGTCACGGCCTGAGCGTAGGTCTGGCGCGCGAAGCGGCACTCAAGCTGCAAGAAGCCTCTGGCGCGTGGACCGAGGCCTACCCGTCGACGGAGTTCCGCCACGGACCGAACAGCGCTATAGACGCGGGAAGCGTGGTGTGGGCATTCAGTCCGGCGCCTGCGGGATTGGGCGAAACTGTGCGGCAGGCGGGCGCCACCTTCATTCAGGCAGAGCGCGATCCTATGGTCGAACTGGTCGTAGCCCAACGCGTGGCCGTTGGGCTGGTAGAGAGCAAAGGGCTCGACCCGGACAACATCCTTTGCGGAGTGAGATCCGTGATCATCCCAACGGACACTGACGCGTAGACGAAAAAGGAGGAACAAAGGTGCAATTCACCTCAATATTCTCGGCGGAGCGGAGGGCCACCCCGGTGCGGCTTGCCCTGGTCCTTCTCGCCGGTATGGCTGGGCTGGCTGCAGTTTATGGAGGAAATGCAGGTGCGAGCACCGCTGCGCCCACAAAGACCGCTAGGCCCGCCGCGGCAGCCACTTTGCCCAAACCGGTAAAGGGCAGCTCTATCACCATCGACTACCACTATCCGCCACCGCCAAAAGCTTTGCTCAACGAGTTCACGAAGCAAACCGGGGTCAAGGTGAACTGGGTTGAGGTCGGCTGGGACCCCCTACAGGTGAAGATCGCGACGGCGATGGAGTCGAACTCCTACTTCGCAGACCTCACCGACGTCGACTGGTCGAAGGTCGGCGAGTACTACAAGACCCAGTGGTTCGATCCACTGAACTCCTACTTCAATCTCAAGTCGCTGAGCGCGGACATGCCGCAGCTCACCAGCTTCTCTTCGCACGGCCATCAGTACGCGCTGCCCTTTGATGCTGGGTTCACGGTTACGACATGGAACGCAACGATCGCGAAGAAGGCTGGAATAAAGACGGTACCGACTACGCTGACCGCCTACACAAACGACCTCAAGCAAATCAAGGCAAAGGGCGTCCTAACCAACCCTCTCGATATTCCATTCGCCGCGGCCGAGGGCTTGTCCACCTACTGGTATCAGCTCACCGCTGCTTTCGGCGGAGAGGTGTTGAACGCGAGTTACAAGCCACAGATCTCGTCGCCGAATTCGGCGGGCTACAAGGCGCTCGCTTGGATGGTCAATGCATACAAGACAGGCCTGGTGCCGAAGGCCAACATCAATGACACGGACTACGGGGCGATGACCTCGGAGATGGCCGAAGGTCGCGTAGCCAGCGTCTTCTCGGACTACTCAGGGAACGTGGGCTCTCTCTACGACGTGCCAAGCACGTCAAAGGTGGTCGGTCAGGTCGAGTACGCGCCTGTGCCCGGTGTCTCGGGAGTGGTTCCAGACTTGTCCAACCCCGATGGCATCGGCATCCCAAAGACTGCCAAGAACGTGGCTGGTGCGCTGGCTTTCATCAACTGGTTCACGAACCCGAAGAACCAGGCCGTCTGGGCCGGGCTAGACGGCCCCGCTGACGTCGTTCCGACCTTCGGTGGACCTGCCCGGCTGAGCAGCATGGAGATGTTGGCGAAGACCCACCTGGTCGTGGCCGCAGGAGAGCGCGAGATCATCAAGCTCTTCAAGACCTCGCGTGCTGAGTTCCCGGGCCCAGGTGCACCTCCGTGGTACCCGCAGTTCAGCAACGCGGTGTACACGAACATCCATGAGGCCGCCGCTGGTGCGGAGTCGGTGAAACAGGCGATCTCCAATATCACCAACGAGATCAACCAGCTCAGAACGAGCTCCTGATCCGACGATGAACGCCGCTTCGCCGAGTACGTATGCATCCGTCACCGGATGATGAGCGGCGAAGGGTTAGGCACGGGTAGGAGGCGGCCGCGGAGACGTGGTCGCCTCTTACCGTATCTACTACTTTCACCACTTGTCCTGTTCATCGGCGTGCTCGGCTTGTACCCGACGATTATCACCACGGTAGAAGCCTTCTTCACAGTCGACCCGGTGGATCCGCCGACGCGTTTCGCAGGCCTCGGCAATTTCACTCAGCTGCTCCACAACCCGTTCGTTCGCGAGAGCGCAATCAACACCTTGCTCTATATCGCGGTCGGGGTTGGCCTGTCTACCTTGTTCGGTCTGATCATCGCCATGGCGTTGCAGCGCCGCACACGCTGGCGCGGAATTCTCATTGCCCTGGTGGTATTGCCTTGGGCGCTCCCGGGAGTGGTCGAGTCCGTGATCTGGGGCTGGATCTACGACCCCACATTCGGTGTGCTGAATAGCATTGCGAAATCGACAGGGCTCATTGGCTCTTACGAGGTCTGGATAGGCATCGGCCGGGTATCGTCGATCATCCTGATCGAGCTTGTGCAGGTGTGGCAGATTGCTCCCCTCGCGGCACTACTCATCCTCGCGGCACTGCAGATGATCCCTCAGGAACTCTATGAAGCTGCACGGGTCGACGGTGGCAATCGTCGCGACAACTTCTGGCGCATCACGCTTCCGCTCATTCGTCCCGGACTGGCCGTAGCCATGGTCGAATCGCTGATGCTGTCTTTGAACATCTTCGACCAGGTCTACGTTCTGAACGGAGCTGCACCAGGCGGCTCGTCAATCATGATGGAGACTTACCAGATCACTTTCAACAACTTGAACTTCGGGCAGGGTTACGCTCTCTCGTTGCTGGCCACGGTTGCGACCATGGTGCTGGCCCTGCTGATCTTGGCCGTGGTCTATCGGCGCGTGGAGTTCTAGATGCCTCAGCGAAGTGCGCCACGTCGCCTCGGCCGGGCCTTGCTCATCGTGCTAATCCTCGTGTGGTCGGTCTTCCCGATCTACTGGGCGCTGAACACGAGCTTCATGTCTCTCAATGGAGCCGAGACCGTGCCCTCCCATTTTGTGCCGTCACCGTTCACCGTGCACAACTACGGCAACCTGCTCAACCAGAGTGCCGGCGGTGTCGGCTACGAGTTCTGGCGTTCGTTCCTGAATTCCACAATTGAATCAGGATTGGCAACCGTACTCACCGTGGCCATCGCCCTGTTTGCTGCTTATGCTTTCGCCAGGCTTGAGTTTCCTGGAAAGCGCATCATTCTTGTCACGGTGCTGGCCGGACTGTTGCTGCCGGTCTACGCGACGCTGCTTCCGCTCTTCCGGATCCTGTCGAACGTGCACCTGATCAATACGTATCCGGGCGTCGTCCTTGTTTACACTTCGGGGTTCTTACCCCTTGCGATCTGGATCATGTACAACTATTTCGCAAGTGTTCCACGCGACATCGAGGAAGCGGCGTTTGTCGACGGGGCCACACCGGTGAAGGCTTTGTGGCGGGTGATGATTCCTGTCTCGATGCCCGGAATCGCGGCTACTGCCATCATCGTATTCCTGCTGGGCTGGGCGCAGTTCATATTCCCATTAGTGCTGAGCAGTGATCTGGCGACAGAACCGGTCACTGTCGTGATGGCAGCGCTTTATGGTCAGCGTATTCAACCTTTTACGCTGCTCACTGCGATGGGAGTGCTAGCTGCGGCACTTCCGGGCGTGATCGCACTTCTCCTGAATCGTTACATCGTGCAGGGCATCATGGCGGGCAGCATCAAGTGAAGGGCATCTAGGTGTGGCGAAGATCCGCTTCGAACACGTAAGCAAGCGATTCGACTCGACGACCGTTGTCGACGACCTGGATCTAAGCATCGATGATGGCGAGCTGGTGGTGCTGGTCGGCCCATCGGGCTGCGGCAAGACAACGGCCCTGCGTATGTTGGCTGGCCTTGAGGAGGTCAGTTCCGGGCAGATCCTTATCGACGACCAAGGCGTCAACCACATGGAGCCGCGTGAGCGCGACGTGGCGATGGTCTTCCAGAACTATGCGCTGTACCCGCATCTCAGCGTCTACAAGAATATGGCGTTCGGGCTCCGACTCCACCACCAGCCCAAGGAGGAGATCGACCGCCGGGTCCGCGAAGCAGCAGGGATGCTCCAACTGGAGGAACTGCTGCAGCGCAAGCCGAGACAACTCTCCGGCGGCCAACGCCAACGGGTGGCGATGGGCAGGGCGATCGTGCGCGAGCCGAAGGTGTTCCTCATGGATGAGCCTCTTTCGAATCTCGACGCACAGCTGCGTTCTCAGATGCGGGCGCAGATCGCCCGTCTTCAGCGCGACCTTGGCACGACGATGTTGTACGTCACCCATGATCAGGTTGAGGCGATGACGCTTGGTCACCGGGTGGCGGTCATGCGACTGGGTGTGTTGCAACAGGTGGCACCGCCGCCGGAGGTCTATGCGCGACCAGTCAACCTTTTCGTGGCGAGCTTCATAGGCTCACCTACGATGAACCTTGTCGAGGCGGAGCTGCAACGAGATTCCGACGGCTTGCGGGTATGTTTCGGACCACACCGCATCAGAGTCGATCGGGTCCTGGTGGAGTCGCGCCCCGACATCCTTCACTACGAGGGCCGTCGCGTGATACTCGGCATCCGTCCACAGAAGATTGCGGACGCGGCGTTGATGGATGCTGGGGATAGCGAGTGTACGATCGCCGCCACGGTCGAGCTACGCGAAGACCTTGGCTCCGAGGTCGATGTGCATGTCGCTATCGATGCGCCGGTGCCGACCCTCGAAGCAGTGATCGAGGCTACTGAGGCACGCGAAGCAGGAGTAACCGGGCGACCCCAAGGCAGCTTTATCGCGCGCCTCGGTGCTGACACCGAGGCGCGGGTGGGTGGCCAGGTGAAGCTCTGGCTCGATCCGAGGGCCCTGCACTTCTTCGACTCCGAAAGTGGCATGGCGATTCTGTGAATGACCGGCTGAAGGGATCGGTGCTTGTGAACGCGGCCACTGAGGATGTCTCGCCCGGGGCAAGACCAATCGAACTGCTCGTCGCCGGAGATGCCGTGCCTGACCTTGTTCTCGGCGATGTCGCTGACGAGATCGCCTTCGGTCAGGGAAGCAATGTGGTCGAACGCGGCCTGCTGACAGTTGGTGGCTCGTCGGCAATCATGGCCTGCGGCGCGGCACGCCTTGGCCTTGGCGTCGCCTTTGTGGGCGTATTTGCTGACGATACCGCGGGGCGATTCATGCTTGAAGAACTCGAGAGTCGCGGCATCGACGTCTCTGGTTGCGTCGTGTTGCCGCAGCGAAGCACTGCAGTGTGCGTGCATCTCGTGCGACCCGGGGCCGATCGCGACCGGGCAATGATAAGTTGGCAAGGTTGTGATCACGAACTGACGGCGGCGATGGTGCGTCACGCGTTCGTCGAATCCGTGCGACATGTTCACGTGGGCTCCTTTTATCTGTTGCCGAAGCTGGCGCCCAGCCTCGCGGCTGTCTTCTCAGAGGCCCGCGCGGCGGGGTGCACGACCTCGCTTGACCCACAGGGCGACCCGGAAGGTCAGTGGCAAAGCGGGCTTAGTGAAGTGCTTCGCGAGACGGACATCTTTCTCCCCAACGAAGACGAAGCACTGGCCGTGGCGACCAAGCTGGGCGCTCCTCCACTAGGAGGCATCAACGGACCCGCTCTCGATACGCTCGCCGCTTTTGGGCCGCTACCTGTCGTGAAGTGTGGTGGACAGGGTGCCGCTAGTCGCGACGCAGGATCGGTTCTGCGCGTCGCCGCTATGCCTGCGGTTCCCGTCGACACGATCGGCGCTGGCGACAGCTTTGATGCCGGGTTTATCTACGGGCATCTGAAAGGGTGGCCACTCGACCGCAGCCTCGCGTTTGCGGTCGCGTGCGGCACGTTGTCGACTCGAGCAGTGGGCGGTGTCGATGCACAACCATCGGTCGCCGAAGCACTGACGATGAGCGCGTGTCTGCAGGCTGAGCGCCGGTCCGTCTAGGACATGACGATGATTCCTTGCTAGATGTTGCGCCTCGAGAGACGCCGCGTCCTCCGCGGGTGACCGAAGCGTACGAGATGGCAAAGTGGATAAATGACGCGCCCGTCGCTGTTCGAGATCGCCGGTGGGGAACAAGCTTTCCTCCGACTTGCCGCTGCGCATCACGCGCGCTGCTTGGAGGACCCCGTCCTAAACCATCCGTTCTCTCACCCGGGACATCCTCAACACCTTGAGCGGCTCGCAAGCTACTGGGCGGAAGTCTTCGGCGGACCTCCGCGTTTCTCTCTCGAGTACGGCGACCAATCGGCGATGCTCGATCTCCACGCGAGGACCGGAGCCGACGACGACCTGGGGAGTCGATTTGTCGAGTGCTTCGCAAAAGCGATCGATGATTGTGGGCTACCTGACGACCCAGAGTTCCGCAGCGCACTTCGTTCCTATGGAGTGGGCGACGAGCGACGTCCTTCACTACGCACCGCGCGACGCCGTCGTTCCAGCCGGAATGAACGTGCCGAGGTGGAGCTGGGACGGTCTCAACCTGGAGGTGAAGGAGTCTGAGTTGTGACAACCTCCCGTCGGGTTCCTGCCCGACAACTAGCTTCTGCGCCGCGGATGACGACGTCCGCCTTTGCCTCCGCTACGGCCCTCGGGCCTCGGCACTCACTGTGACCGACCGTGATGCGTACTGATATCGGGACCGTGCACAGACTCGTTGCCGAGTCGGTCACGATCAGGTGCGAGTCGCCTCGAGATCGCGAACTCAGGCGAGACCGTGACCAAGAGCTGGTTAGCGCGTTCGTATTCCAGGAGCACCCAATACGCCGTTCGTGGAGGTAACGGGCCGGGGTTGCAGCGGACCATCGGCTTCTCGGCGCGCGAGGCCTCGTCACATACGCGATTGTCGGTTATGTAACGCCGTACCAGGCGAACAGCCGAGCTCGCGCTATGGCCGATGCACGGAGGGTCGAACTGCCAAGGTGCGTGCGGTAGGACCCAAGTTGGATCTAGGAAGACGTCGAAAAGTGCTCGATGATCATGCGGGTGCCCGAGAAGCTGCGGACTTGTCCTTCGCCTACCGCCCAGCAGTCGTCCGCAGAGGGACAAGCCAGACCCGAGAGAGTCTGGAAGCCATACAAGGGACTGAAACTCGTCTCGCCCGACCACTGTGACCCGTTCCACCCCTCGGTGAGCACAAGTGCTTCGTCCTGGCCCGAACCGCGTGAGCCAACTGCCTGGCACGCCGTCGAACTTGCACACGCGACTGCCTTGAGCTGGGGGTAGTTGCCGGCACTGCCCGATGGACTGTGGATGAGGGCGAAGGAGCTCCCGTTCCAGCGTTCGACCAGGGGGTGGATCGGAATCAGGCCCGTCGCCTTCGTCACGGTCTGGCCGACCGCCCAGCAGGTAGTGGGAGAGCTCCCCGGTTGACAATCGATGCCTTCCAACGCGCCGCCACCTGAAAGCACGCCGGCGATACTGACGCGCGACCACCCGCGGCCGTTCCACCGTTCAGCCAAGGCCTGACCTGCGCCGTGCTTCGGTGTTGTGAAGCCGACCAGCAGGCAGTCGTCTGACGTAGCGCAAGCCACCCCGTTCAGCTGAACGAACGACACCGACAGCGGCGCGGACCGAACGTAGTGCCACACGTTGCCGATCAGGTGAAAGGTAGTGGCGACATGAAAGTCGTTCGCTGATCCGACCGCCCAGCACTGGCCGTTGGAGGATTCACACGTCACAGCGGACAACTCTCCCTGCGGTGCGGGAGCGCTGACTGCCGTCCAGGCAGTCCCCTCGTAGTGCTCGAGGAGGTTTCCCGAGTGTGAGCCGCTGCGAATTCCGACGGCCCAGCAGTCCTTGGCCGACAGGCAGCTGACTCCTGATAGTTCGTCCAGGGTGCCTGACTGGGAGGCGGACGCAGACGTCGGGGACCAGCGGTTTGCGTCGTAGTGCTCGATGAGAGCGGGCCCGGACTTCGATGAGGATGCCTTGTATCGGTCGCCAACGGCCCAACAGTCGGTGCTGGTGACGCACGTCACCGCGACGAGCGAGGTGATTTGCACGCCAGGAACACCCGGCGTGCTCGCCGACCAGGTCAAGGTGGTGGCCGACCGGACGGCAACAGCAGCGGCCGGAGCCGACACGATAAGTGCTCCGCCGAGAAGGCTGGCCGCCAAAACAACGCGAAAGCGTGACACGGTGTGCATTCGTCAAAGATAGAGGTGCGAGAGCGATATTTCTACCGGTACGTCTCCGCGGCACGAACTCGGGGCAGGCTCTGAGCCTAGGTTGGCCAAAGCGAAACATTCTCGATATCTAGCCCTGGCCCGATCGCCGCGCCTCGGAGACTGATTTGGGCGCCTCGTCGCCCCCCCGAGGGGGGGTGGCGTTGGCAGATGACAAGCTTCACTGTTTGGAGGAGGTCGGAATGGAAGAAATGAGCGGTGGCTTGGCTCGATTCGCCGAGGAGCTCGGCCGCCTCGGAGTCGAAAGCGCTGTCAGGGAGATGCCGGAGAGCACGAGATCGGCCGCAGAGGCCGCAGCAGCGTTAGGTTGCGACATCGCACAGATTGTGAAGTCGCTGGTGTTCCGCTCTGTCGCTGGCGACGAAGCGTTGCTGGTACTCGTGTCGGGCGCCGATCGCGTCGACGAATCTCGCCTGGCGGAGGTCATTGGCGATCAGGTCGAACAGGCGACCGGCAAGTTCGTTCGTGCCCGTACCGGCTACGCCATCGGCGGCGTTCCACCGGTGGGGCACATTCAATCTCTTGCAACCTATTTCGACGAGCACCTGCTCGACCACGCTGTTGTGTGGGCGGCAGCCGGCACACCGAGGGCTGTCTTCTCCATCGAGCCCGCGGAGCTTCTTCGGATCAGCTCTGCCAAGTTGGTGGCCGTCGCGACCGCCCAGGCGCCCGCGTGCTAAGAGCCGGGCTGTCACGAGGTGCAGCGAGTGACAGGTGCTCGACCTCGATTCCTCGGTCAACCCGCGCCGCTTTCTGTCAGCGAATGGCTGTCACGCGCTAGGTTCCCAGGTAGGGCGTGAGCCCGCGATCGGAGGACCCAGATGCGTACGTCACGGCTTGTGAGCTTCATCGCGGTAGGGGCGATCTCCTTGCCGTTGCTGGCGGGCACCGTTTCTGCTGTTGGCGCAAGTCCTCGGACGACATCGGTGCTCGGCTGGAAACAGGTCACCGAGCTGAAGGGCTCCGACACCGTCACCGGAGACGGCGTCGGCTTCTCGGTGGCCATCTCGGGCTCAACCGCAGTCGTTGGCGCTTATGGGCACACCAGCTATGCAGGCCGGGCCTACGTGTTCACCAAGACGGGATCAGGTTGGACACAGGCTGGTGAGCTCAAGGGGCTCGACACTGTCGTAGGCGACCAATTCGGCTGTTCGGTGGCCATCTCGGGCAATACCGTCGTCGTGGGCGCAGGGGCCCGCGCTGGTCATGCAGGCCGTGCCTATGTGTTCACCGACTCGAGTACGGGCTGGAAGCAGGTGGTCGAACTGAAGGGCTCTGACACCGTCACCGGCGACTACTTCGGCTGGTCGGTGGCCATCTCGGGTACCACGGTCGTGGTCGGTGCGTACGGTCACGACAAGAGTGCCGGCCGCACATACGTGTTCGATGCGAATGGCTCCAGCTGGAAGCAGGTCGCCGAGCTGAAGAGTGCCGACCGCGCCGCCGGCGACCAGTTCGGCTCCTCGGTGGCGATCTCCGGTACGACGATGGTCGTGGCCGCAACTGGGCACGCAAAGGCTGCGGGCCGTGCCTACGTGTTCACCAAGACGGCGTCGAGCTGGAAGCAAGCCGCCGAGCTGAAAGGTGTCGATACCGGCGCGGGCGACCACTTTGGCTGGTCGGTGGCGATCTCCGGCCCCACGGTTGTCGTGGGCGCGTTTCACCACGCCAGCCTCGCGGGACGGGCATACGTCTTCACCAAGAAAGCCTCCGGCTGGGCACAGGCTGCCGAGCTGAAGGGATCGGACACCATCGCCAACGACGGCTTCGGTATTTCAGTGGCCGTCTCCGGTCCCACAGCGGTAGTAGGCGCAACCGGCCATGCCGCGGGCGCGGGCCGCGTGTACATGTTCACCAAGTCGCCGACAGGCTGGAGCCACGCGGGCGAGATAAAGGGTTCCGACACCGCGCCTGGTGACGAGTTCGGTTTCTCGGTGGCGATATCTGGCAGCACCGCCATTGTCGGCGCACCCTCGCATGCCAAGCAAGCCGGCCGGGCCTACGTGTTCGGGGCGTAGAGCAATCTGATCTAGGCGCCGTCAATATCTGCGTCGCCCGAACGCGCGGGCGAACGGACCCGCCGTCGGCACGCGCGCCGGCTCCTAAGCAGGATCGCGCTTTTGCGCCCGAGCGTGGCTCAGGAGCGAGTCGAGTCTGGCCTAAGCAACGCCAGACTCTCAAAAGACGGCCAGGAACGCTCCAGCGGGCTGCTCGACGGTGAACGCGAGACCGATGGCGGACTTTGCCGTCCGGCTCGGGCTCGAGCCTCCAAGTCGGCCGGCCGAGTTCATGCTGGTCACCGGTTGGGATCGCTTCGCGCAGCTTCACCTTGGCATCGGCGTCCCGCGAAGTCGAGATCTGGTCCTGTGCCGTCAAGTGGGCAGGTCTGTCGCGGCGGGGTCTCGACGGTGATCTCCTAGGCGATCTCCACCGAACCCCTGGC
>Ga0182027_10013043_pt1 | contig 11627 bp, 8 predicted proteins | sample 712E1DmetaG_FD_121300 | JGI IMG/M metagenome (GOLD analysis project Ga0182027, IMG submission 121300) | Permafrost microbial communities from Stordalen Mire, Sweden - 712E1D metaG (Illumina Assembly) | ecosystem: Environmental > Terrestrial > Soil > Wetlands > Permafrost | place: Sweden...
GCTGGCGATTGCGTTCATCAATGCTTGTCCCATGGCGGAGAACCCATAGGCTTCGGGGCCGGACAATGTTAGTGCGGCGATTTCATTCAGGTCGGCGCCGACCGAGAAAAATTGGCGATTGCCCGCGATGATCAGTGGTTGAGTCTTCTTTCTCAGTTCGGCAAGAACAACGGTCAGCGCGAGCACACAGGCGCGGGTGAGACGGTTGGTGCCGTCGGGTGAAATGAGACGCAGAATGCGGGCCGAGCCGTCGGACTCGATTCGTAAGAAGAGAGAAGACACGGAAACATCTTACGTGAGCTCGCGTGGGGACAGCCGCCCTCGGCTGTCCGGCGGGGCGAAGCCCCGCTGCGATCAGTGGCTGCGTGGATGAACCGACAGAACCTTCGCGAGTTGCACTCGCCTGGACAGCCGACGGCGGCTGTCCCTACGCAAAACTAAATCGCCGGCACGCCGTGCAGCTTCACGTGCTTGCGGATGAACTTAACAATGTCGTCCATTGGTGTGCCGGGCTGGAAGATGCCCGCCACGCCGATTTTCTTCAGGCCCTCGATATCCTGATCGGGAATGATCCCGCCGACCAGCACCAGTACGTCGTCCATTTTGTTTTGCTTCAGCAAGTCCATCACGCGCGGCACGATGGCGTTGTGCGCGCCCGAGAGAATCGAGAGTCCGATGACCTGTACGTCTTCCTGGAGCGAGGCGTTGACGATCATCTCCGGCGTCTGGCGCAGGCCGGTGTAGATCACTTCCATGCCGGCATCGCGGAGAGCGCGAGCGATCACCTTGGCGCCGCGATCGTGGCCGTCGAGGCCGGGCTTCGCGACCAGGACGCGGATTTTAGGCTCAGTGGCCACTGAGATTATTTAACCACAGTTGTGGACGAGATACCGAGAATTAGGTTGGCAGAACCGGCGAATTGACTCATTGACGCATTGAGGCATTGAATCCAATGGCTCAATGCCTCCATAGCCCCGCTGAGCTGCAACCGCCTGCCGATCGTCCAACACGCTGCTGACGCGCGAGTTTCCAATCCGCTGCAGCCTCTGATATGATTTCGTTGACAACTCAAGCACACAAGCAAGCGTGCTCCCACTCCTCAGTAGCTCAATGGCAGAGCATCCGGCTGTTAACCGGAGGGTTGTAGGTTCGAGTCCTACCTGAGGAGCCATTCTTTTGCCCCGATTTTCCAACCGCTTACGTTAAATCCCAAAATTTTGTACTGCTTTTGTACTGCCGACCCTGTTTCGCAGGATTTTGCCGTTTGGGGCAGTATTAGGCAGCCAGAGGGGAATTATGGCGGTTGTGAACGTTTACCAAAGGCACTCGAAGAAGTGCCGCAAGAGCAAGCATGAGAAAGCAGGTCAACACAAACGATGCAGAGGTCGCTTCTGGCTGCGATGGGGCAAGGACGGCAAGCGGTCCGCGAAGACGCGCTCTTTGGAGATTGCAACGAAAGCGGCTCGCAAGCTGGAGCAAGAACTCGAACTCGAAGCCCTCGGTATCTGCGCTCCAAAGAAGCCAGACCACATCACTACCGAGGCTGCTATCAAGCTCTACGTCGATGACATGGCGCAGCGGGGGATCAAAGACTCCTCCAAGCCGCGACGGATGCTCGCGTGGCTCCGAGAATACGCCCATGAAAAGGGAATCATTCTGCTCAAGGATGTCACTGCGGTGCTACTGACTGAATGGCGAAACGGATGGACCTTCAAGAAAGACAGCGACAGCCCCGCCGTCCACTGGTCGGTTGTCGATTCGCAAGGCCTCTGCCAACTTTGGAATTGCCAGCCTGACTAAGCCCTTTTTTCTTCGCCGCCGCAGTCGAACAGCAGTAGAATTGGGCCGTCCATTCTCGTCTCCCCGAAGAGGCGCCCCGCCCGTTGAGACGCACACCCCCTGAGGCGAGCCGGTCTCCGCAAGATTAGTCAAAGATATAGTGTCTAAATCGGAGGATATATGTGCAAGCGCTTCAGCACGCTACTGGTTGTGGCTGGTGTTACAGCCTGCTTACTGCTGCTGCGACCCTTCACCTACGCACAGCAGCCCACGGGCAGGATTCTCGGCGTCGTCACTGACCAACAGGGCGCGGTGGTGCCAGCAGTCGCCATTACCGTCACCAATGTGGCCACGAGCATCAAGTACAAGACCACCACCGACAAGGACGGTGCCTATCAGGCCCTGAACTTGCCTATTGGAGCCTACACTGTCACCGCCGAGCGCCAGGGTTTTCGCAAGATGGTGGTCAACACCGGCCAACTGGAGATCAACCAGAACCTAAAGATTGACGTCGCGTTGCAGGTCGGCGCGGTGAGTGAAGTCATAGAGGTCAGCACCGGCGGTGTCGCCGTTGAAGCCCAGAGCGCGACGGTCGGCGATTCGATTACCAGCCGGCCAATTGTCGATATGCCACTGAACGGGCGCAACGTGTTCGACCTCGCCCGGCTTGAACCCGGTGTGACCGACAACAGTCAGACGGGCGACAGCAACTACTCCGGCCAGAACTTCAGCGTGGCCGGAGGGCGCGTCGACTCGGTCAGCTACCTTCTGGACGGCGGCGACAACAACAACCTGCTGGATAACAATGTCGTGTTCAACCCCAACCCCGACGCCATCGCCGAGTTCCGCATCCTGGAGAACAACTACAGCGCCGAATACGGCCGCAACGCCGGCGGCATCGTCAGCGTGGTTACCAAGTCAGGCACCAATGACTGGCACGGCACCGCCTTTGAATTCCTGCGCAACGATGCGCTGGCCGCCAACACTTTCTTTAACAACTATGAGGGCGTGCCGAAGAACATCCTCAAACGCCACCAGTTCGGCGGCACCTTCGGCGGCCCCGTCATTAAAGACAAGTCGTTTTTCTTTTTCTCGTACCAGGGACAGCGGCTCACGCAGGGGATGACCCCGGGCTTGCAGACCGTGTTCACGGACGATGAACTGAACGGGGACTTCTCTCAAGCCGTGAACGGTGGCCCGGATCCGAATGTCGCGGCCTTCCTCGCTGCGAATCCCTACTTCGTCGCCCCGGGTGGCGATCCGACTCAGGCGAAGATTGATCCCAATAAGATCGATCCGGTGGCGAAGAATTACATCGCAGCCGGCATTATTCCGCACAGCGCCAGCGGCAGGCTGAATCCACAATCGACTTATAAAGATAACTTCAACGAATACACGGGCAAGCTTGACTTCAATTTGACGGAAAAAGACAAGATTGGAGCCTCGCTGGGCATGAAGCGCGAGACCAATCTCTGCCCCTTCGCGCAGAACGGTTGCTCAGGTACAGACACTACCATCCCGTTCCCGGTGAACTGGGGCAGCAATACGTATTTTCTGAACCTCGCCTACACGCGTTCGTTTTCTTCCACCCTGTTGAACGAGGTGCGATTTACGGCACAACGGCTGAATTTTCTGATGGCGAAGCCAGCAGAGACGCTGCCCAACAACTCCCAACTGGGAGTCGGAAACACACCCGACCAGGCTACCGGCCCGCCGGAGATCTACTTTTACAATGAAAGCGACTGGCTGGGGTTCAGCTATCGCGGTCCGACCACGGAGATTAACAATACGTTCGGATTGACGGACACGTTCTCCTGGGTGAAGGGCAAGCACAGCATGAAATTTGGCGGAGCGTTCTCGCCCTACCAAAACAACACGGTTTACGACTATTACGTCAACGGCGAATTCGATTTTTATGGATCGACCACGGGCTCCGGCAGCGGCTCGGATTTTGCGGATTTCCTGATGGGACTGCCCGACGAGTACTATCAGTGGCCCAAAGCTCCCTCCAGTATCCGCAGCAAGTACTTTGCGGGTTTCGCGCAGGACGAATGGCACATCACCCGGAACCTGGTGCTGAGCTATGGGCTGCGGTACGAATACAGCTCACCGATGTATGACACCCAAGGGCGCTCGTTCAGCATCGTTCCGGACGCACATTCGACGCGGTTCGTCAATGCGCCGGTGGGGTTGCTGTTCCCCGGCGACCAGGGCGCGCCGAGGGGAGCGAATTTCCCAGACACGAAGAACTTCGGGCCGCGCTTTGGCTTTGCCTGGGACCCGACCGGCTCCGGCAAGACCAGTATCCGCGGTGGCTTCGGCATGTTCTATGACATCCTGAAGGGCGAAGCTAATTTGCAGTTCAATGGCCAGGCACCCTTCTTCGGCTACACAGATTTCAACTTCTATTCGCCCACCACGGTGCCTAACCCTTGCGGCACTCCTACAACTCCACCTTGCGTAAATGCGGGATACACCGGCGCACCGAATTTCCTGAGCGATCCTTTCGGTTCAACCGGCACGGTCAATCCATTCCCGTCGAAACCCCCGGCGCCCGACATTGATTTTGATGCGGCCGGCTTCCTGCCTTTCGGGGGGAGCGGAGTGTATTTTGTCAATCCGCACATGAAGGCCCCTTACAGTTACCAGTACAACCTCAGCATCCAGCGCCAGCTTGGGCGCAGCCTCAGGGCCGACGTTTCCTACCTGGGAAGCATCTCCCGCAAACTCAGCGATCTGATTGATACCAATCCCTTCATCCTGGATCAGAATGTGAACCGTGTTCTCTGGACCCAACCCGGCGCTACATCCCACGACTGGAGCTACACTCCCACCTTCGCCAATGTCGGCCACGCGAACTACAACGGCTTCCAGGCCAGCCTGAGGAAGCAAACGTCAGAGCACAAGTATTTCGGATCCAGCTACTTCACCCTTGGCTACGCCTGGTCGAAGAACCTGGACAACGCCTCGGGGTTTCGGCAGTCCTCAACCAGCGTGCCGTACTACCAACCGAACCACTTCTATGCCCTGTCGGACATCGACATTGGGCACTCGATCACCGCGAGCGGCGGCTGGGACCTGCCCTTTGCGAATCTCTTTGCTTCGGCGCCGAAACGGCTCACCAAAGGCTGGAGTCTTTATCCCATTATCACCTGGCGCGACGGGTTCCCCATCGACATCACTGCCAACCTACCGCACAATCGCAAGATACCGGGTCCGTCCGGAGCGGGAGATTCGCCACTGGTTCGCGTCAACCTGGTGGGCAACTCCGTTACAACTCTCGATCCTTACGCCAGCATTCGCAACCTCGGTGGTGCCTTTTACTTCAATCCCACACCCGGCGCCAACTTCGAATGGACCAGTCTGCAGGACCTGAACCAAAATTGGCTTATGCCTACCGCCGATCAGCGGACCTACGGCACACTGCCGCGCAACTTCTTCCGCGGACCCGGACGCTCCAACGTCGATTTCTCGTTCGCAAAAGCGACTCCGCTGTGGAACGAGCGAACCAAGCTCGAGTTCCATGCCGATTTCTTCAACATCCTCAATTCCACCCAGTTCTATAACCCGACATTGAACCCGACCAGTCCTTTGTTCGGCGAAATCACAAAGACTTACCCCGCACGCGAGATCCAGCTTGCCTTGCGCTTGGCCTTCTGATCTTCTGTAGACTCGCTCAGGGGGCGGCCGCCCGGCCGCCCCTTCATTTTTGCAGTCAGGAAATGAACGCTCATCATGCTGACCAAGAGCGCAGCGGATAACTGATGTTGTAATCAGGGTTTTGAGCGTAATCGGGAGTGGGTGTTGAAAAAGTCACTGCGATTAGCACGCAGAGAGGTGACAGAAGCGTGGTACAAGGAAGAAATCCTTGCCATGTTCTGCAACAATCGAGATAATCACTTCTAGCACTGCGGAAGGCGATTACGTTCCTCTGCCTACGCGGTGAGTGTAACCGCCGTGCCAACACCGCTGACCGTAATGCCATAAATGTTCCCGGCCGCATCCAACACAACCCCCGACTGCGTCGCTTGCGCTTGCGGCGATTGAAGTTTGTTCGCGAGCAGTTCTTCCTGGCGGCGGCTGCACAGAACATTTAGCGACTGGTCCGCTTCCTCAGCCAAGGTCCAAGACCGCCGCTCCTCGCAACGACTTAGTTTCCAATCCTCGGAAGAAACTCTTCCCCCTGCGGTACTCACACCCCACAAACATCCGCTTCCGAACAACCCTTTTTCAACACCCACGCCTGTCACTGCAGGGCCCTACGTGCCTGATTGCGTCAAGTGAGATCAACCATCCGCAAACACGCCAAGCTTCGGAACCTGCCGGTGTTGGGAGAACGTGTGGATCACTCGTATTCGCGGTCGGGTGAGATGCCGAAGCCGGAAATCTTTCCGTCGGAAGCGAGACTGAACTCGATCAACATGGCTTCGGCCCCTTTGCTGAGACGGAAGGTGGACCTGAACTGCCCGGGCTCATCGGACAATGGCATGCGCTTCACGAGTGTGAGCTTGCCGTCAGGCCAGAGCTTCGAAAACCTCTGCTGGGCACTCTTCGCCAAGTCTGGAGTGATCAGCGCGGCGAGTTTCGCGGTGGTTTGTGGGCGGATATCCGCGCCAGCAACCAACTCGTCCAGTGTTCTTGCCAATCTGGCCGCAATTACCGGCTGATTATCGGCCATGGCGGCGAGCTTCTCCGGGAGCAGCGGCGATTCGACAAGGCCGGCAATCACATGGGCAATTGTGTCTGGATTCGAATTCCCGGCGTCGAGGTTGGTGAGCACTACTACCGTGAGGTTGTCGTCAGGATAGCGTGAGATGTTGCAAGTGAAGCCCTGCCAAGCTCCGCTGTGGTGGATGCGTTTGTGACCATTCTGTCGATCGATATCCCAGGCGAATCCATATCCTGAGGGATTTGGCTTCCCATCGTTGAGCGTATAGACGGTCCAGATGCGGTCGAGGCTGGTTTGCTTGAGGAGTCGAGTGCCGTACAGGGCCTCATCCCACTGGGCAAGGTCGAGGACGTTGAAATACAACGCGCCGTCGGCCGTGGAATTGAAAGTGGGGGAAACCCATTCTTGATTCTTGAGCTGCCCATCGTGGATCTCGTATCCTGCTGCACGGTTAGGAATAATATCGCGATCGCTGATGAGGCGCGTGGATGTCATTCCAAGCGGTTTGAATATCCGCTCGTCCAGAAACTCGGCGTATGGTTTGCCAGTGACCTTGTGGATCAGAACCCCGAGAATCACGTAGTTCGTATTTCGGTAAGCCCACTGGTCTCCCGGCGCCCACTCGATAGGAAGCGCTTCGATTTTTGTAACGAGCTCATCTTCCGTGTAATCGAGTCGCAGATAGAAAGGTCCCTTGGGACCCGTGCGATCGTCGCTTTCGTACTCAGATAGGCCCGAAGTATGGGAAAGCAGGTTCTTGATCAGAATAGGTTTCCAAGAGGCCGGGGCATCGGGAAAATACTTCGTTATGCTGTCATCGAGCGAGAGCTTGCCCTCCTCGACCAGCATCATGATTGCGGCGGAGACGAACTGCTTGCCCACAGAGCCCGACTGAAATATGGTCTCAGCTTTCACTGGGACGCCGAGCTCCACATTAGCCTGGCCATAGCCCTTGGCGAGTAAGATGCGGCCTCGGCTGTAGATGCCAACTGCCAGGCCCGGAATCCGCTGGCGAGCCATTTCGTTAGCAACAAAAGAGTCAATTGACTGGAGTCGTTGCGAATCGAGGGGTGCCACAGAGGCTGCCGCCAAACTTTGAGCGAGGATTCCATGCACCGAGAGAACGGAGACGGCAACGGCCAGGAAGATTCGAGCGATGCGCACGGCGTAGAACCTCCAGTAATTACGCAGATCGTGATGAGTGTAGCATCCGGGTGCATCTGTCGGAGTCACTCCCCATTGTTGACGAAACATCCCGGCTCAGCGGGGCTATGAACCGGTAGTTGTCGGTTTTGCCGTTCGTGCAACTGTTAACCGGAGGGTTGTAGGTTCGAGTCCTACCTGAGGAGCCATTCTTTTGCCCCCATGAAACCTGCGTAACATCGATTTCCTGTCCGAATTGTACCTACGATTGTCCTAATCTCCTCGGATAGGAGAACCATGACATTCACAGTCTTTCGGCGGCACAACAGGGAAACCTGCGACAGCAAGAACCGCTACGACCCACGATGCGGGTGCCTATTGCACGTTCAATTCGTCTGAAAAGGGGCACCCGGCGTCTTCGAAGGCAAGAAGCTCACCCACCAGCCCAAATGGTCTTTGGAGACCCGTAGCTGGTCTGAAGCCCAGTCTAAAGTCAAGGACTTGGAAAAGCGCCTGAAGGACTTCGCCGAGGGCAAAGTGGTGCCCAACGGGATGCCCGAGTCGATGCGCGCAGCGGCGTGAGGTCGTCCAGAATCCGGCAACTGCCGCTTCCCGTTCGCCTTAATCATGATGAATACAGAAACTCGAGCGCCTCCGGAAACCGCGCCGCCCATGCCGATTCGCTGTGTACAGCGCCTTCTTCGATGCGAACCTTCAGCCGCTGTTCGTCCAAGCCAGCCTCGCGCAGAATGGCTTCCAGTTCGCGCACGTCGCCAACCATCTTTTCGTCTTTCTCCGCCTGGCCCACTTCCCGCGTCCCCATCCCCAGGTAAGTGCGCGCCGGCCAACTGTGGAATCGGCGGCTCTCTCCCAGAATCTTCCGGTTGGCCACAAACAGAGACGGGCTCTCAATCAACAATCGCCCAAACACTCCCGGCGCCGCCAGTTGCGTGTACAACGTGATCAGGCCTCCGAGAGAGGAACCACCCAATCCCGTATTCTCCGGCCCCTTCAATACCGGATAACGCTCTTCGATCAGCGGCATCACTTCACGCCGCAGAAAATCCGGATAGCACTTCCCCTTCCCGTGGAAAACTCTGGAATCTCGTGACTTGTAAGGAATGTATTCGCGAGCCCGCTCCTTCGTATTGTCGATGCCAACAATAATGAGCGGAAGAATTCTCTTCTCGGCGATCAACCGCGCCGCCGTCTCGCCCACTTGCCAGTCGACTCCGGCAAAGGCCGTTGCCGGATCGAACAGGTTCTGCCCGTCATTCAAGTAAAGGACCGGATAGCGTGTCGCGCCCCGGCCGTCGTAATTGGGAGGCAGCCAAACCCGCACCAGTCGCGTGTTCCCGAAGATACGGCTGCCGAGTTCATGCAGCCACACGTTGCCGGTCGCGACCGGCAAGGCAGCGTTGGCGGCAGGCTTCGTCCTCAGTTTCAGTTTTCGCGTTGTGGGCCGGGACATGGAGTGAGTCGAGCTTTCAGCTATCAGCTCTCAGCAAAACATTCGGGCCAGGCACTTGGCTACTGGGTACTGGGTACTGGGTACTGGCTACTGGCTACTGCCTCTCCACCAGATTACCGCCGTCAATATTGTCGTCGTCGTAATCACCGCCAGCGAACTCAAACATAAAATGCACCAGGCTCCCAGCACGTGCGCCTCAATGTAGGTCAGGCACAAGGCAAACGCCAGGCCCGCGGCGGCAGCACCGAAAAGCATTGCCGGAGTCTCGCGCCGCTCGCGATACACGGTGGCCAGCCCCGCCAGCGCCCCGTACCCGAGCATCCCAATCAGCGCGACCGGGATTCCGAAGATTGACGAATATTCGCTCCGGTTCACGATGTCGCAATTGAACGTTTCCCCGATGTCGCAATAAGCCGTCTTTGAGGTCGCGTAATGATGCTGCAGAGACACCGACGACACCGCAATTCCGCACACCGCCAGAATGGCGACCAGACTCATCAGACGGTTTGTCAATTCGGTCACGGCAGCGCGCACCCGGTGCGGTCGCTCAACTCCTCCAGAGTAAAGACGCGCTCCACTCGTTCGCCCGTCGGCGGGAACTGCCAGGTGGGATAATGCTTGATGCCTGCGTCTTTGCAAACCTGCGACACTCCATGCAAGTCGCCTTTGATGCCGCACTCCACGTAGGGAACGTACTCGAACGAAGCGCCGAACTTTTCCTTTTGCTCCACGCAATGCGGACACCAATACGCCCCGTACATCTTCACGCCGCGCTCCGTCAGACAGCGTGCCAACGCATCGTGCCGATGCTGCGTGCGGTTGCCGAGATAGTAGGCCAGCCCAAACGCCGCCAAGATCAGCATCGCATAGACCGCGATGCGCCTCCAATTCCGGTTCGCAGTCTTGATCCCCAGTTTTTCGTTTCGCCGTTCCCTTCGTTCCTGTGACATGGAGTTTTTATATCACGATTGCTGGAGAGTACAGACGGGGGTTGCCCCGTCTCACACCACGACCCGCAACGCCGAGGGCAGCACTTCGATCGTCCGGCACTCCAGCGTCAGCACCTCGCCGTCGACCATCACATCCACCGGCCCGTCGAGTTGAAACTCGACACGCCGAACCGCCTGCCGCTCCGCCAGCGGATGCCGAGTGTGCGTGCCATCATAAAGTGTCGCCAAATTTCGGATCAGCCCCAGCCGCCCTATCGGCCCCCATCGCACGTACTCAATCAATCCGTCATCGGTAACCGCATCGGGCGCGATCATCATCGTGCCGCCCGTAAACTTGCTGTTGTTAAACGTCAGAAACAGGCAGCGCCGCGAATCGAACTCTCGCTGACCCTCCACACGCAGCGGAAACGGGCGCCGATCGAGCCGCGCCAGACAAAGAAAAATAGACAGCAGATACCCGAACTGCCCCAGCCCCAGAAACCGCCGGTGCCGCAGCGCCGCCACGTCCGCCGTAAACCCCACACTCAGCAGATTGGTGTAGTAGATCGCTCCCTCTTTGTGCGCCAGACAAAAAACATCGCAAGCCCGCGAACGCCGCGCTTCCAGCGCCTGCATCGCATGTTCCAATCCACTTTTGCCGGAAGCCAAGTCCTCGAAATCACGCAAGAACGAATTTCCCGTACCCAGCGGAAGAAATCCCAGCGTAGGGATCTGATCTTCCGCGTGTGGATTCTCCTGAGCGCTTATAGCTGAGAGCTGAGAGCTGCTCTCCGGAAACAGCCCGTTGACGATCTCATGGGAAGTCCCATCCCCGCCCACCGCCAAAAATTTCCGATAGCCGCGCCCATAAGCCTCGCGCGCAATCCGAGTAGCGTCGCCAGCCGCGCGAGTCTCCGCTGTCTCCAGCGTAATCCCCGCCGCCCGCAACCGATCGAGCGCCGCTCCCACCCGCTCGCGGCACCGCCCACCACCCGCCGCCGGATTGATAATGGCAAGAAAAGTTTCGTTCACGTCTGGGCTCTCGGCTGTTAGCTCTTTTAGGTCGTAGCGCGAAGCCCGCAGCGATTCTACCGCATGACTGAAAGCTGATAGCTGAGAGCTGACAGCCAACAGCTAGATTCCCACCACTCCCGCCCGCGCCGCGCCCGTTCTAATCTCCGCCGCCAGTTCTCCGCGCTTGACCTTCAGCGACGCCGTCCGCGGAAAATCTTTCTCCCACACCAAATACCCGCCGACGCGCTTGAAATCGGCCAGTCGCCGGTTCCGCGCCACCATTTCCTCGCGCAAGCGATCGTCGACCTGCTGATTCTGCTCCAGTCTCACCACCACCACCAGCATCTCGTTACCCAGCGTTTTCTGCGGCCACAAATAATTCGCCGCAAACACGCAGAATTCCTTCACCGGCAGACCATCAAACACCGCCTCGATGTCCTCGGGATAAATATTTTTCCCACCTTCGGTGACGATCATATCTTTCTTGCGCCCGACAAGCTGCAGGTGCCCATGCTCTTCAAAGCGCCCCTGATCGCCCGTCAGCAGCCAGCCTTCGACGATCGTCTGCGCCGTCTGTTCTGCGTCATCCAGATAATGCGACATGACTGCGCGGCTCCGCACC
>Ga0182027_10013046_pt1 | contig 11625 bp, 12 predicted proteins | sample 712E1DmetaG_FD_121300 | JGI IMG/M metagenome (GOLD analysis project Ga0182027, IMG submission 121300) | Permafrost microbial communities from Stordalen Mire, Sweden - 712E1D metaG (Illumina Assembly) | ecosystem: Environmental > Terrestrial > Soil > Wetlands > Permafrost | place: Sweden...
CTTTGACAGGGATCTGAAATTTGATGCCGGTTTAATAAAACCTATGATCACTTATGGTACAAACCCTGGCATGGGAATGGCAATCGATGATTCAATTCCGCTTTCAGATGAGAATGGCAATAAAGCCTCATCCTCTTTTTTAAAATCGCTTGATTATATGGGTTTTAAACCCGGAATGAAATTGCTCGGGCATCCTGTAGATTATGTTTTTTTAGGAAGCTGCACAAATGGCAGAATTGAGGATTTCAGGGCATTTGCACAGGTTATAAATGGAAGAAAAAAAGCGGATAATATTACCGCGTTGATCGTACCTGGTTCGAAAAAGGTGGAAGAACAGATGGCAGCCGAGGGGCTGACAGAACTTTATAAAAGTGCAGGCTTCGAGGTAAGGCAGCCAGGATGTTCATCATGTCTGGCTATGAACGAAGATAAAATACCCCAGGGTAAATATGCTGTTTCAACTTCGAACAGAAACTTTGAAGGGAGGCAGGGGCCAGGTGCCCGGACCTTGCTTGCCAGTCCGTTTACAGCAGCTGCTGCAGCAATAACAGGGAGAATAACAGATCCAAGGGTATTTATAAACAAAGAACAAAAAGTTAAAAAATAATCATATATGGCAAAAGTTAAGTTTGATATTCTTGAGTCAACCTGCGTCCCTCTTCCGTTCGAAAACGTTGATACTGACCAGATTATCCCGGCAAGATTTTTAAGTGCAACTTCAAGACTGGGATTCGGAGATAATCTTTTCTGCGATTGGAGATATGCAAAAACAGGAGAGAAAAACAGTGAGTTTGTTCTGAATAATCCGGATTTCTCCGGAAAAGTACTTGTAACCGGTAAAAATTTTGGAAGCGGATCGAGCCGGGAACATGCTGTATGGGCTATTTTTGATTATGGCTTCAGAGCTGTGGTATCAAGTTTTTTTGCCGATATTTTCATGAACAATGCACTTAATAACGGCCTCCTTCCAATAGTAATTTCTGATGATCTTCTGAAAAAACTAACCACACTGGTTCAAAATAAGCCGAACACAAAAGTTAAAATTGATCTTGAAAAACAGACCTTTACAATCTTATCAACAGGAGATTCTGTAAAATTCGCTATCAATCCTTACAAGAAGGATTGTCTTCTTAAAGGACTGGACGATATTGACTTTTTATTGAATATGAAAAATCTGATAACCGGTTATGAAAACAATAAAAGCCTTGCAAAATGAGAGTTGAAATAATGGATACAACCCTCAGGGATGGAGAACAGACCCAGGGAGTGTCTTATTCACCACTTGAAAAGCTCCATGTGGCCAAGCTCCTCCTTAAGGATCTTAAAGTAGACCGTATTGAAGTGGCTTCTGCACGTGTTTCTTCCGGAGAATTTGAGGCTATCAAACAAATAACCAACTGGGCCCGGCATAATAATCTCCAGAGAAAAATTGAAGTTCTGGGATTTGTCGACGGAGATATTTCCATAAAGTGGATAGCGGATGCAGGAGGAAAGGTCATCAATCTTCTTTGTAAAGGTTCACTACGGCATCTCGAGAAACAATTGAGAAAGACACCTGACCAGCATGTGAGTGATATTAAAGATATACTCAGAAAAGCTGAATGCAGGGATATGGAGGTAAATATTTATCTCGAAGACTGGTCAAACGGTATGATACATTCTGAAGAATATGTTTATTATCTACTGGATTCTCTTAAAGATGAAAACATCCAGAGATTCATGCTTCCCGATACTCTGGGTATCCTTAATCCGGAACAGACCTTTAATTTCTGTAAAATAGTTATTGACCGGTATCCTTCACTTCACTTTGATTTTCATGCACATAATGATTATGATCTGGCAGTTGCCAATGTCTTTTCAGCAGTAAAAGCAGGTATAAAAGGTATTCATACTACTATAAACGGGCTCGGAGAAAGAGCCGGGAATGCACCACTTTCAAGCGTAATTGGTGTTCTTCGTGATCTTACTAAAACAGAGACCGGGATAAATGAGTTTGAAATAACCAAAGCAAGTAAAATAGTTGAGACATTCAGCGGAATCCGGATACCAGTGAATAAACCGGTGATTGGTGAAAATGTTTTTACTCAAACATCAGGAGTTCATGCTGACGGAGATAGTAAAGACAACCTCTATTATAATAGCTTACTACCTGAAAGATTCGGAAGAAAAAGAAAATATGCCCTTGGGAAACAATCGGGAAAAGCAACGATCAGGAAAAACCTTGAAGAGTTCGGGTTGTTCCTTAATCCGGAATCACTAACTAAAGTGACTCAAAGAGTCATTGAGCTTGGTGATAAAAAAGAGAATATGACCACAGAAGACCTGCCTTTTATCATTGCTGACGTACTTGGGAGCGAGCAGATAAATTATAAGATCTTTATCAAAAACTATTCTCTTTCCCTCTCCTACGGTTTAAAACCGTTTGCAAGTGTTCTGATTGAGATTGACGGTAATTTGTACCAGGAAACATCGTCAGGCGACGGGCAATATGATGCTTTCATGAAAGCTTTGCGCATAATCTACGACAAACTTGGGAAACTGTTTCCGGTGTTAACAGATTACCAGGTTTCCATTCCTCCCGGCGGCAAGACTGATGCCTTTGTAGAGACTGTGATTACCTGGGAATACGATGGAAAGGAATTTAAAACCAGAGGATTTGATGCTGACCAGACAGAATCAGCTATTAAGGCCACTGAAAGGATGCTTAATATAATTGAGAATATTGAACTGAAAGTAATAAGTAACAAAAAATTAATAGATGTAGCTCATGGATTTTAATATAGCTGTATTACCAGGCGACGGTATAGGGCCTGAGATAATTGATCAGGCGAAAAAAGTGATTACCTCTGTCTCTGAAAAATTTAATCATAAATTTAATTTTAAGCATGGATTGGTCGGAGCTATTGCTATTGATAAAACTGGAAATCCGTTGCCTACTAAAACTCTTGATCTGTGCAAGTCAGCAGATGCTGTTCTTTTTGGCGCCATCGGCGACCCTAAATATGATAACAATCCTTCGGCAAAAGTTCGTCCCGAACAGGGACTGCTGGCAATGCGAAAAGAACTAGGTCTATATGCTAATGTACGACCTGTTACAACCTTCCCGTCATTAATCGATAAGTCGCCACTAAAGAAAGAGATAGTTCAGGGTGTTGACATTATGATGATAAGGGAGCTTACCGGAGGTATATATTTCGGGAAACCTCAGGGCAGGTCTGAGGATGGCGATACTGCCTATGATTCATGTGTTTACAGCCGGTATGAAATCGAAAGAGTGGTAAAGCTTGCGTGTGAATATGCTATGACCCGATCAAAAAAGATAACAGTGGTGGATAAAGCAAATGTTCTTGCAACATCACGGCTATGGCGTGAAACAGCAATAAGTATAGCCAAAGAATATAAGGAACTTTCAATGGATTTCATGTTTGTCGACAATGCGGCTATGCAGCTTATTCAGAATCCACGCAGGTTCGATGTTATTGTCACAGAAAATATGTTTGGAGATATTCTGACAGATGAAGCAAGTGTTCTGACAGGCTCGCTTGGCATGCTGCCTTCGGCTTCTATTGGATTATCCACATCGCTTTTTGAACCTATCCACGGCTCCTATCCCCAGGCTGCCGGAAAAAATATTGCAAACCCCCTGGGAACAATATTATCTGTGGCGATGATGTTCGATCTCGCTTTCAATTTAAAAAATGAGGCTGCAATTGTCAAAACTGCGGTTAGTAAATCACTTGAAGCTGATTATGTTACAGAAGACCTGAACAGAGCCCATCCGAAATCTACATCTGATGTAGGAGATTGGATTGCAGATTATATAATAAAGAATTAATTAACAATCACTTTTAGAAGTAGCTCTCTCCATCACATTGAAGATTCCTCATTCCTCCCGCGAAGCGGGATCCATTCTGAATTCCGAGCGAAGCGAGGAATCTCATTGATTTTATTATTAATTGCCAATATTTGTACTATTTATTAATTTTTTCTTATCTTCGCATTTACAATTTTAAGACATGTACTACAAAACATCATTACATCATCATTTTCAATTTTGCTTTCAGGCGAGGAGATAGTGATATGTATGTGGATAAAAATATCATAAACCCGTCTGAGCATATCAGGCGGGTTTTTTATTTTAAAAAAGTAATATGAGCGAACTGAAAATTGCAATTCAAAAGAACGGACGACTTAGTGAAAATTCAAAAAAACTACTGGAAGAATGTGGTATTAAATTTTCCAATGGCATCAGCGTCCTTAAAACAACTGACAGAAATTTTCCAGTGGAACTTCTCTTCCTTCGGGATGACGATATACCACAATATGTGGAGCAACAGGTTGCTGATATTGGTATTCTGGGAGAAAACATGGTGTTTGAAAAGAATAAGGATGTAATTGTTATAGAACAGCTTGGCTTTGCACAGTGCAGACTGTGTCTCGCCATTCCAAAAGAAGAGAAATATGAAGGTTTAGAATATTTCATGAATAAAAAAATTGCCACAAGCTACACGCATATCCTCACAGACTTTCTTAAGAAAAATAAGATACATGCAGAGATCGAAGAAATAAGCGGCAGCGTTGAAATAGCTCCTGGAATAGGACTTGCCAATGCAGTATGTGACATAGTTAGCTCAGGCAGCACTCTGCTTACTAATGGTTTGCATGAAGTTGAAACCATTCTTAAGAGCCAGGCAGTCATTATTGGGAACAAAAACCTTAGTGAGGATAAGCAAACGATTTTAAACAGTTTACTTTTCAGGATAAGGGCCGTCAAAAATGCGAAAGAGAATAAATATATATTACTCAATACCCCACAATCGGCTATTGCAAAAATATGCAGTATACTTCCTGGTATGAAAAGTCCTACAATAGTGCCATTAGTAGAAAAAGGATGGTTCAGTTTACATTCGGTTGTGAAAGAGGACGAATTCTGGGAAAGGATTGATCAGCTCAAGGCTGCAGGTGCAGAAGGTATCCTGGTTATTCCAATCGAGAAAATGATACTGTGATGAAAACAATATTGCTTCCTGAAAAAGAGATTTGGGATGAGCTCTGCAAACGTCCAGTAATAGCAAGAAACGATCTTGAAAATATCGTCAGAGATATAATAGACAAAGTAAAATCAGAATCTGACAAAGCTGTTAATTATTTCTCAAAGAAATTCGATGGTGTAGCTCCTGGAAACTTAAAAGTATCATCAGATGAGATCATGGAATCAGCAATGCAGATTCCTCATAAATTAAGGAATGCAATTAACGTAGCAAAAAAGAATATTGAGACTTTCCATTCTGCCCAACTTCTCACAGAACGGGTTATAGAAACTTCCAAAGGAGTCAGATGCTGGAGAAAAGCTGTTGCCATTGAAAAAGTCGGACTATATATTCCCGGAGGTAGCGCTCCTCTTTTTTCAACCTTGCTTATGCTCGGTATTCCGGCAAAACTGGCAGAATGCAAAGAAATTGTTGTCTGTACGCCTCCCGGGCAAGACGGAAAAGTAAGCCCTCTGATCCTCTATACAGCACAACTCATAGGAATCTCTGAAATATTTAAAGCTGGTGGCGCTCAGGCTATTGCCGCGATGGCTTACGGAACAGAGAGTATCCCTAAAGTTTACAAGATTTTTGGTCCGGGTAATCAGTACGTTACAAAAGCTAAAGAGTTGATCCAACAGGATGGTATAGCAATAGATATGCCGGCAGGACCGAGTGAAGTACTAGTGATAGCAGACAATGGAGCCAATCCGGAATTCATTGCCGCTGACCTCCTGTCTCAGGCCGAGCATGGACCTGATAGCCAGGTTATTATGCTGACTGATAATCAGGAGTTTTTAAAAAAAGTAAAATCTGAAGTTGAAAAACAGGTTAAAATGATACCCAGAAAAGAAATCGCTTTAAAAGCACTGGAAAACAGTAAACTCATCATGTTAACAACACTGAATGACTGTATGGATTTCAGCAACCTGTATGCTCCGGAGCATCTGATTATTAATATCGCCGATGAAAATTCGCTTGTAAATAGGGTCACAAATGCTGGCTCTGTTTTTCTTGGAAATTATAGTTGCGAAAGTGCAGGCGATTATGCATCAGGAACGAACCATACACTTCCAACAAATGGTTCTGCCAGGAGTTACAGCGGGGTATCGACCGAAAGCTTTCTTAAAAAAATTTCATTTCAGGAGATTAGTGCAGAAGGCATCAAAAACCTCGGACCTGTAATTGAACTGATGGCCGGAGCAGAGTCGTTAACCGGACACAAAAATGCAGTTAGTATCAGACTTAAAAATTTGGAGAATGGTTGACCTGAATAAACTTGTAAGGGAAAATGTTAAAAAACTTACTCCCTATTCATGCGCCAGAGATGAATTTAATGGCAAAACTGGTATTTTTATGGATGCCAATGAGAATCCTTACGGAAATCAGAACCGTTATCCCGATCCTTATCAGAAAGAGCTTAAAAAAGAAATATCAAAAGTCAAAGGGATAGAAGAAAAAAAAATATTTCTCGGTAATGGAAGCGATGAAATTATTGATCTTTGCTTCAGGGTTTTCTGCAACCCGGGTATTGATAAAGCACTCACCTTCACTCCTACCTATGGAATGTACCAGGTGTCTGCTTCAGTAAATGATATTGAAATAGTGAAAATTCCATTAACCGGGAGTTTTCAGATAGATATAAAGAAAACCGAACCGTTTTTTTCAGATAAACATCTGAAACTTGTCTTCATTTGTTCCCCAAATAACCCTACAGCCAACTCAATGAATTATACCGATGTTGAGTATATAATAAATAAATTCAATGGAATTGTGGTAATCGATGAAGCTTATATTGATTTCAGTGAAAAACCTTCATTTATCAAGCTTGTTAACAAATATCCAAACCTGATAATCATACAAACATTCAGTAAGGCATTTGGACTTGCATCGGTAAGAGTTGGAATGGCCTTTTCAGATACTGCTATTATTGAGTATTTCAACAAGGTGAAACCGCCGTATAATATCAGTACGATCAATCAGAAAGCCGTATCAGGTAAGATCGATCAGGCTGAGCAGTTTAACCGCCAGGTTTCCAGAATTAAAAAAGAAAGAAATAGACTATCCGCAATTCTGTCAAAAATGAATATTATAGAAAAGGTCTATCCTTCAGATGCCAACTTCCTTCTTGTTAAAGTAAAAAATGCTAACTACATTTATAATGAATTGGTTAAAAGAAATATTATTATTAGAAACCGTAGCAATATTGTTGATAACTGCCTCAGGATAACCATAGGTAAAAAGTCGGAAAATGATCAGTTAATCAGAGAATTAAAATCTATTTCAATATGAAGAAAGTACTTTTTATTGACCGGGATGGTACAATTATAGAAGAACCGGCAGATGAGCAAATAGATACTTTTGAGAAGCTGACTTTTCTCCCCGGAGCAATAACATGTCTTTCAAAGATAGCAAAGGAGACTGATTTTGAATTTGTTATGATTACAAACCAGGATGGTCTTGGCACAAGGTCATTTCCTGAGAATACCTTCTGGCCTGTTCAGAACAAGATCCTGGAAATACTTAAAGGGGAGGGCGTTTTGTTCGCTGAAATATTTATAGACAAAACAACACCAGAACAAAAGGCTCCTACCCGAAAACCCGGAACTGCGATGCTGGTTAAATATCTTGCAACAGGGATTGATCTCAACTCATCATACGTTATCGGAGACAGGCTTACAGATGTTGAGCTCGCAAAGAACCTGGGATGCAAAGTCATCCTTATTGGCAATGAAGACGTACCCGAAGTTGAATTATCTGCCAAAGACTGGAACGATATATATAAGTATCTGAAACAGATACCCCGAACTGCAACAGTGTACAGGAAGACCTCCGAGACTGATATAGAGATTGAACTAAATCTGGATGGATCGGGTAAAAGTGAGATTAGTACAGGAATCGGATTCTTTGATCATATGCTGGAACAGATTGCCCGTCATGGAAACCTCGATCTCAGAATACAAATGAAAGGTGATCTTATAATTGACGAACATCATACCGTTGAAGATGTTGCAATCGTGTTGGGTGAGGCTATACAGAAAGCTCTTGGTGGGAAAAAAGGGATCGAAAGGTATGGTTTTGTTCTGCCTATGGATGACTGTCTTGCACAGGTAGCTCTGGATTTTGGGGGCAGGTCGTGGTTGGTTTGGAATGTAAAGTTTCTAAGGGAGAAAGTCGGAGAACTTCCTACAGAATTGTTCTTCCATTTCTTTAAGTCATTCAGCGACAATGCAAAATGTAACCTGAATATTAATGCAGAAGGGGAGAATGAACATCACAAGATCGAAGCAATCTTCAAAGCATTCGCGAAAGCCTTAAAACTGGCTGTAAATCAAACTGATAATTTTAACCTACTCACTACCAAGGGCGTTCTATGATAGCAATATTGAAATACAGTGCCGGAAACATAAAATCTGTACAGAATGCACTAACACGTCTGGGATACAAAAGCATTATTACGGACAACCCCTCTGAGTTATTAAGCGCCGAAAAAGTCATTTTCCCTGGTGTTGGAGAAGCCAGCTCTGCAATACATTATCTCAGGGAGAGAGGATTGGACAGGATAATCATTTCACTTAAACAGCCAGTACTCGGAATTTGTCTTGGGTTACAATTGATGTGTCGTTTTTCCGAGGAAGGAGAAACTGAATGCCTGGGAATTTTTGATACAGATGTAAGATTATTCCCGCCGGTTGATAAGATACCACATATGGGCTGGAATAATTGTATGACAATGAAAGGGGACCTTTTCCACGGCATAACAATTAATGATAATCTCTACTATGTTCACAGTTATTATGCTGAGATTTCATCATGCACATTAGCAACTTGTGACTATATCATTCCATTCAGTGCAGCTATGCAAAAGGGGAATTTTTATGCAACACAGTTTCATCCGGAGAAATCAGCAGAAATAGGTGAAAAATATTGAAAAATTTTCTGGAACTATGAGAATCATTGTAGCAATTGACATTATTGGAGGGAAATGTGTCCGGCTTACAAGAGGAGATTTCAGTACGAAGAAAGTTTATAACGAGGATCCTCTTGAGGTTGCTTTGAAGATCGAAGATTGTGGAATAAAATTTTTACATCTCGTCGATCTTGAAGGGGCCAAAAATAAAAAGATAGAAAATATCAAGGTCCTTGAAAAGATTGCATGGAAGACAAAATTAAAAATTGACTTTGGTGGCGGGCTAAGATCATATGAAGATCTGATAACAGCATTTAATGCCGGGGCACGGCAGGTCACTATAGGAAGTATAGCTGTGACTGACCCGCACTTATTCATTGAATGGCTGAAAAAACTGGGGCAGGAAAAGCTGATTCTTGGGGCAGATTGTATCGATAGGAAAGTCTCGACTAATGGCTGGCTCGAAAAATCAGACAAAGAAATAATAAGCTTTATTTCTGATTACAGGTCAAAAGGCGTGAAATATACAATATGCACTGACATTAAAAAAGATGGTATGCTAAAGGGACCGTCAACGAAGCTTTATAAAGAGATATTGGATACAGTAAAAATCAATCTTATTGCAAGCGGGGGTATATCATCAATAAAGGATATTGAGGATATACGGGAAGCAGGTTGCGAAGGTGTAATTATAGGTAAAGCAGTTTATGAGGGAAATATAACTTTAAATGAATTGGGAAAACTATGCTAAAAAGAAGAATTATCCCTTGTCTCGATATTAAAGACGGAAGAACAGTCAAAGGGGTGAATTTTATTAACCTCATTGATGCCGGAGATCCGGTTGAACTTGCCAAAGCTTATGTGAGGCAGGGGGCAGATGAACTTGTTTTTCTCGATATAACTGCAACAATTGAGAACAGGAAAGCTCTTGCCGGGCTTGTTGAAAGGATTGCAACTGAAATAAATATACCGTTTACGGTCGGTGGTGGAATTGATACAGTTAATGATGTTTCAGTTCTTATAAAAGCAGGTGCGGATAAGGTTACTGTAAATTCCTCGGCAGTGCGCCGATCCGGACTGATCTCTGAGATTGCCGGGCAGTTTGGTAGTCAGTGTATCGTTGTGGCAATTGATACCAAACTTATTGATAATGAATGGATTGTTGTTGTAGATGGTGGCCGGACTTCCACCGAATTAAGAACAGTTAGCTGGGCGCTCGAGGTTGAAGAACTTGGAGCGGGTGAAATCCTGCTTACCTCAATGAATAACGATGGTACTAAATCGGGGTTCTCACTTGATATTACAGCCCAGGTTAGCCGGAGTGTAAATATCCCCGTCATTGCATCAGGAGGAGCAGGATCTATGGAACATTTCAGCCAGGTCTTTTTTAACACAGAATGTAGTGCTGCACTTGCTGCCAGCATATTTCATTTCGGAGAGATAGATATAAGAGAATTGAAAAAATACCTGAAACATCAAGGAATTGCAATCAGATAAGAATAATCATACACTGTGTAACACTGCTTTAGGATAAACCCATCCCCCATCCCCTTCCCTTAAGGCTAAGGGAAGGGGAGTAACATATAAATTAGCATTTTACACCCTTCCCTTATTGTTTAAGGGAAGGGACGGGGAAGGGTTAAGAAGAAAAACAGAGAGATACAGAATAATAAAATAAGTAAAATTTACATTATGAATATTGATTTTGCAAAGGGAAACGGTCTTGTCCCGGTCGTTATACAAGATGATAATACTCTCCAGGTATTAATGGTCGGATATATGAACGAGGAGGCCTATATTAAAACCCGAGAAGAAAAGAAAGTCACTTTTTTCAGCAGGAGTAAAAACAGGCTCTGGACCAAAGGAGAAACCTCCGGGAATTACTTGTACGTTGAAGAAGTCTTAACCGATTGCGATAATGATTCACTGCTAATAAAAGTTGATCCTGCAGGACCAGTCTGCCATACAGGCAGTATTTCCTGCTTTGGTGATGAAACTACAAAAGGGTTTATTTATAAGCTGGAACATATTATTGACCAACGCATTAAGAATAATACTGAGGGTTCATACACAAACAAGCTTTATAAAAAAGGCATTAATAAAGTCGCTCAGAAAGTCGGGGAAGAAGCTGTTGAATTGGTAATCGAAGCCAAGGATGAAAATATTGAACTTTTCAAAAACGAAGCTGCCGATCTGCTTTATCATCTGCTTATATTATTGAAGGCAAAGGGGGTCAATATGCAAAGTATAGAAGAGGTGTTAAAAGAAAGACATAAAAAGTGAAACCTATTTACTGCAAAGAACACAAAGATCAAATGGATTTTCTCTGTGAACCTCAGTGCTTCTCTGTGTCACTCTGTGTTAGTTCTTATTCTATTGTTACATAAATGGCCACTGAGTATCCAAAGAGGACCACCGAGTTAGTCCCCTTTTAGGTGCGTCACGGCACAATAAACTGTTAATTTTTAACCTAATCTCCACTTTTTCTGACTTTTTCCTTGTTTTTTTAAAAATTCAATTACTTTTGTAAGCCAATAACGCAACCAAATGAATATTGTATACAAATATTTTATCTCCTTTTTTTACTTCTATTTTTATTTTAAAAACAGATAAGGGGATTTTTGTATACAGATAATTTAAATTATATGAAAGCAAGGGTCCCTCGGAGGGGCCCTTGCTTTTTTA
>Ga0182027_10013047_pt1 | contig 11624 bp, 4 predicted proteins | sample 712E1DmetaG_FD_121300 | JGI IMG/M metagenome (GOLD analysis project Ga0182027, IMG submission 121300) | Permafrost microbial communities from Stordalen Mire, Sweden - 712E1D metaG (Illumina Assembly) | ecosystem: Environmental > Terrestrial > Soil > Wetlands > Permafrost | place: Sweden...
GAGGAGATAACTTTGGACTATGAAAATGCAGAAAACGGATGGAATATGCTTGGCCGTTATTACCTCTCTGCCGATACTGCAAAAGTTGTTTTGACAAATAAATCTTCAGGAAGAAGTGTGATCGGGGATGCGATAAAATGGGTGAGGGAGAATTAGGGGTGGGTTATAATTCAGATAACATATTATTATCTAATCGATTACAGAATATTTATAAATCAGAATCAGGTTGAAAGAAGAATAAAATAACATAACTATGAACAAATTTTTATATATCAGGTATCCACAACTTATCTTAATCTACTTACTGCTTACTTTAAGCATTCCAGGGTTTTCGCAACAGGGTCTCACACTTGAGAAAGCGCTCAGTATTGCTGAATTGAACAGTCCTACGATGAAAACGGCAAGACTTGCTCTGGTAAAAAGTCAGGAGAATCTGAATGCTCAGAATGCTGCACTTAAGTCTAATTTTTCTCTTACTCTTAATCCAGTAGCATATACGCAGAACAGGGCATTTAATGATTTGATCTCACAATGGAACACTACTAACACAACTGAAAGCTATGGGAACTTTACAGTTTCCCAGCCAATTGTTCTTACAGATGCAAGGATATCTCTTACAAACAGATTTGGATATAAAGATTCTTATAGTGAGTATGCCAATATCACTTCAAAAGGATACAGTAATAATCTCTCGCTTAACCTCGATCAGCCTTTGTTTACCTACAACAGGACTAAATTAGCCCTAAAAGAGCTTCAATTAGCGCTTGAGAATGCACAACTTGATTATGCAATCGGACTTCTTGCTCTCGAGAAAGACGTTTCCCAGGCATTCTACAATGTTTATCAGCAACAACAGAGTCTCGACATTTCCAATCAGGCTTATCAGAATATGCAAAAAAGTTATGAAGTATCGAAGAACAAAGTTGATGCCGGCATATCTGCAAGGGAAGAGATATTTCAGGCTGAACTGAACCTGGCAACCACAAAATCGGATTTTGAAAATAAACAGGTATTGCTTGAAAATGCAAAAGACGACTTCAAACTTTTAGTGGGGATGAGCCTTTACGATGATATTATTGTAATCCCCAATATTGCTGTAGATTCTGTTGCTGTCGACATCTCTTTTGCCATTGATCAGGGATTGGCCAACAGGATGGAACTCCGTGAACGTAAAATAAATATCGAAACATCTGAATTCGATCTTATCCAGACTAAAGCATTAAATGAATTCAAAGGTGATCTTGCGGTTTCCTTTGGTCTTTTTGGAGATAATAAAAAATTCGAAAATACATATGCAACTCCAACAGATAATGAATCAGTTGCTCTTTCACTCACAATTCCTCTCTGGGACTGGGGAGAAAAAAAATCAAGAATTAAAGCAAGTGAAGCCTCCATCGAAACTGCTCATATTAATCTCGAAGAGCAACAGAATAATATTATCCTGGGTATACGAAAAGTTTACAGGAACCTGTTAAATCTTCAAAACCAGATCACCATTGCAAGACAATCTGTAATTAATGCCAGGCTTACCTACGACCTTAATCTCGAAAAATATAAAAACGGCGATCTTACCGGGATGGATCTTAACATTTACCAGAATCAACTATCTGAGAAACAGCTAACTTATACGAATTCACTCATTACTTATAAGCTCGAACTTCTTAATCTTAAAATTCAGACTCTTTATGATTTTGAGAAGAAAGCTGCTGTTTCACCGGTAATGACTATCAATAAATAATTCAAAATCATAAATATCATGAAGAAGAGTATTTTAATCATTGCAGTTGCTTTAGCACTAGTTACCGGTTGCCGGAATCAGGAACAGAATATTAATGCAGATATTGAAATCCCTGTTTCAGTCGAAGATATTAAACTCAGATCAATTGAAGAATTTATTAATACCACAGCTACTGCGTTTCCAAAAGGAGAAATTCTTTTAAAATCAAAGATAACTGCGTCCTATTATCTTGAAAAGAATCCGCTGACAGAACGACCCTGGCAACTGGGTGACAAGGTAAAAGCCGGATCACTTATTGCACGACTCGAAGATAAGGAATATGTAAATTCCATAAAACTGGAGACCAATGAACTGAATCTTGAACTTACCGAAAGCGAACTTAAAAAGCAGGAATCACTTTACGCAAAAGGAGGTGTCACGCTTAAAGATCTTAAGACTGCCAGTATCAATTTTGCAAATGCCAAATCTACTGTCGAAAATGGCCGGCTTCAGCTCGATAAAACCAGGATAGTATCTTCAATTGACGGTGTAATAGTAGATCTGCCTTATTATACTCAGTCCACTCAGGTTGAAACAGGATCAACAATTGTAAAAATAATGGATTACCAGGTGATGTACATGGATGTTCAGCTTCCTGAAAAATATATTTCAGTGATCAAACCCGGACAGGTTGTAAAAATCACTAATTATACAATCCCCCGGGATACTATTATTGGAAACATAACTCAGCTATCGCCTGCTATTAATGCCGATACCAGAACATTTAAAGGAAATGTCACTGTGAATAATCCCAATCTGCTTCTTCGTCCCGGAATGTTTGTAAAAGCCGATATTGTTACAAACCATAAAGATTCAGTGATAGTCATCCCAAAAAGTATAATCATTTCACGCCAGAGGGGAAAAACAGTTTTCATTGTTGACCGCGGGGTAGCTGCAGAAAGAATTATTGAAACGGGACTCGAAAACAGCAACGAAGCTGAAGTTACAAAAGGACTGGCTAAAAATGAACGAATTGTTACAACAGGGTTTGAAACTCTCAGCAACAAGTCGAAGGTTAAAATCATTAAATAACTGACATGAACAGGATTGCCCGATTTGCAGTAAAATACCCGGTTACAGTTATAATGTTGGTACTGGGAATAGTTCTTCTCGGTTTTATCTCTTTCGGTAAGCTGGGAACCGATCTTTTCCCCGATCTGAACTCACCTAAAATATATATCGAACTGAGTTCGGGTGAAAAACCGCCTGAAGAGATTGAGAAAAACTATGTCGATCCTATCGAATCACTCTCAATGCGCCAGAGTGATGTCGTACAGGTATCCTCAGTGTCAAAAGTAGGAACTGCGACAATAACAGTTGAATACGACTGGAATAAAGATATGGATGAAGCATTTCTCGATCTTCAGAAAGAGATGAATTCATTTAGCCAGACCTCGGACCTCAAGACTTTTGCAATCTCCCAGTATAATCCAAATGCCGCCCCGGTTATGGTTGTCGGCCTGAAAAATGAGAATATCCAAAACATGGATGAACTCAGGAAGATTGCTGAAAACTATATCAGGAATGAACTGGTAAGAATAGAAGGAGTTGCCGATGTTAAGCTTACAGGAATTGAGGAGAGTGAAGTTGTTATTGAAACAAATAAAAACATACTTGAATCATTCGGACTCACTTCAGATGGAATTGCAGCACAGATAAATAATTACAACAAGAATGTTTCTGGCGGATCAATCGTTGAAATGGGTTTGAAATATACAGTTAAAGGAGTAAGTGTTCTGAATGACCTGGAGGATCTGAAAAATATAATTGTTGGGTTTAAACAACCATCAGCAGCAGCAGTATCTGCTTCGGCAACATCATCCACAACATCCTTGTCCGGAAGAGTCCCCGCTTTTCTGCGCGATGTGGCAACTGTCAGATTTGAAAATAAGGACCCACGTAATATTGTGACAATTAATGGCGAACGATGTATTGGACTCTCAATTTATAAGGAACCAAAATATAACACTGTTGAAGTAGTAAAAAGTCTTGATAAGACATTTAAAAATTTTAAAAAATCATTACCCGGTTACGAATTTATCGGTGTTCAGGATCAGGGGAAATATATCGATAATGCTATTAAAGAAGTCAAGAATTCTACTCTGTTTGGAATCTTCCTTGCGGTAATTGTCCTTTATGTTTTTCTGCGACGTATTGGTACAACTCTGGTTATAAGTGTTGCTATTCCAATTTCAATAATAGCCACATTTAATCTAATGTATTTCAGCCATTTAACTCTCAATGTAATGACCCTCGGCGGACTTGCGCTCGGGGCCGGAAGGCTGGTTGATGATGCGATCGTTGTTCTCGAGAATATTACAAGAAACAGGGAGGGAGGAATGTCTCTGAAGGAAGCAGTAATTGAAGGAACCGGACAGGTAGGTGGAGCAATAACCGCATCAACGCTGACTACCATTGTGGTCTTTCTTCCCATTGTTTACCTTCATGGGGCTTCCGGCGAAATGTTCAGGGATCAGGCATGGACCGTCGCATTCGCACTTATCTCTTCACTTTTTGTTGCGATGCTCGTAATCCCAATGCTGGTAAATACTTTCTTCAGGGAAAAAAAGGAAAGGAAAGCTCTAAACTTAAGTTCCCCGATGCAGTTCAGGTGGTATCCGAAATTCCTTTCTGCGGTTCTGGAAAAGAGAAATCTGGTTATCATACTCACCCTGGTATTAATAGTTCTGTGCGCTCTTATGGTTCCGAAACTTGGAAGTGAGTTCATGCCAAAAGCCTCTTCGGCAGAATTTACAATACAGCTGACTCTTACTGAAGGAACAGGTCTGAAGCGAACACGCAGCACTGTAATAAATACAGAAGCAATTATCAGGGAAATACTTGGGAATAAGGTCGACAAAATCTACAGTCAGGTTGGAGGGGAAGTAAATACCGCCCTTCTTCAGCCGGCTTCAACAAGTAACGAGAATTTTGCAACCATAAAAATCTTCCTGAAGAAAGAATATGCGGCAAATTCGGAACAAGCTATAAATCAGATAGAACAATTTCTTAAAACAATACCCGAAATGAAAGTTGCTTTCAGCCGGGAGGAGACATCTCTGCAGTCAACACTTGGAACAAACAGCGCTCCGTTTGTAGTCGAGATAAAAGGAAAAGAATACGATGAACTTGAGAAGATACTGAACCAGGCAAAGTCGATCCTCCAGTCAAACAGCGATTTGTATAACATGACAACCTCACTCGATGAAGGTACTCCTGAAGTTGAAATTGTTATAGACAGGTTCAGAACCAGCTTTTATAATGTTACAGTCGACAATGTCATAAGTCAGATAAAGAGCTATCTGTCTGGTTCTTCGGCTGGCAGTTTTGAGAAAGACGGAGAGATGAAAGACATTACTATAAAACTCGAGGATATTACTTTCAATCAATTACAGGATCTTCTTATTACTGCCGGGACAGTCAAAGTTCCGCTTAGCGAACTGGCACACATTAAAACAGTTACCACACCAAGGGAAATTACCAGGTCGAATCAGGCCCGTACCATATACCTGTATGCCATGGTAAACAAATCAAAACCTTTCGATCAGGTAGTCAAAGAGGCAGAAACTTCATTAAAAGCAATAGTGATGCCGGTTGATTACAAAATTGAGGTAACCGGCGAGGAACTGAAAAGAAAAGAGACAATGTCGAACCTCACATTTGCACTTATACTGTCAGTAATTCTTGTCTTTATGGTCCTTGCAGCTGAGTTTGAATCCATAATCCAGCCTTTTGTTATCTTATTGACAATGCCTTTTGCTTTGGTAGGTACCATTCTGACATTCCTGATTTTTGGGAAATCTCTTAACATGATGGCATACATCGGAATAATTCTGCTTTGCGGTATTGCGGTAAGTAATGCTATTATCCTCATCGACAGAATTAACCAGTTGAGAGAAGACGGATTGAACAAAAGAGACTCCATTGTAACTGCCGGATCTCAAAGAATTAGACCAATTCTAATGACCAGTCTTACAACAATCTTTGCCCTTGTTCCTCTTACAATAGGGATTGGCGAAAGCGCTTCCCTCCGATCTCCAATGGCCATGGCGGTTATTGGCGGGATGGTCTCATCAACGTTGCTGACACTCGTTGTAATTCCATGCGTATATTGGGTGTTCGACAGCTTCAGCTGTTGGTTGACAGGTAAAAACGAAGTGACTGTAAAGGCCGGATAACCTTCTTATAAAAAGGAAATGGACTTTATTTTAAAAAGAAGAATTCTTATCAGCATGCTCTTTATAGGGCTTACTATGCTTGGCTATGTCTCATATAAAAAGCTTTCAGTTGAGCTTTTCCCGAATCCACAACTTCCGACTCTGATTGTTCAGGTTGCCACCCCACTCGAAATGGATCCTTCATATATTGAGAGCCAGGCAATTATACCTATTGAAGGTGCGATAGGAACTCTTGAAGGAATAGAAAAGATTGAATCAAATATCTCCTCACGGAACGGGACAATAATTATCTATTATAACCAGAATACCAACCTCAAATATGCCAGCCTGAAACTCCAGGAGAAAATTGATATTGTAAAGTCAACGATACCCGCCGGGTTTATAATAAATGTAATTAAGATCGATCTTCAGCAACTGACTAATCAGTTCATGCAAATGCAGGTAAGAGGCGAAGGTGGAATTGACCGTATAAGAAATATTGCTGACAGGGAGATAAAACCAGAATTTGAAAACATAAAAGGAATTGCCGGAGTCCAGGTATATGGCGGACAGGAAAACTCAATTGAGATCAGGCTGAATGAAAAAGCATGCAAAGCTAATGGCATCTCTATAGGACAAATAAGAAGTCTGCTTAATAATAACGGCGTCAACAAAACATTTGCCGGAAAAGTGGTAAATGGAAGCAAAAAGATGTTTGTTAATGTCACTTCCGAATATACCGATGTTAAAGAAATCGGAAATATTATAGTAAAGTCAAATGGGCCGGTTCTGTTGCGCGATGTTGCCGAGATCTTTTTCGGTGTTAAGGAACAGAGCTCCTACAGCAGGGTTAACGGACTCGACGCTGTTACCGTAACTCTTGTAAATGACAACCAGGCAAATCTTATTGATCTCTCGCACGATGCTGTTTCAGAAGTAAATAAACTGAACAAAAAACTAAAATCGTTAAACGTTGCTATTGTTGTCCAGAATAATAGTGCGGAAATCATGGAAAAGAATATCAATGAGATCATTAATCTTGCCATCACCGGCGCGTTGCTGGCAATATTGATTTTGTGGTTCTTTCTCAGAAATATCCGTCTGGTCACGATAATTGCAGTTTCAATTCCTGTATCGGTTTATGCCGCTTTCAATTTTTTCTATGCGTATCATATTTCAATTAACAGCCTGACGCTTGTAGGCATGGCTTTGGCAATAGGAATGCTGGTCGATAATTCTGTGGTTGTTCTTGAAAATATTTATCGTTTGGCGGGGCAGGGCAAGGATCCCGAAACCGCTGTAAAACAAGGTACCACTGAAGTATGGAGATCAATATTCGCCTCAACCCTCACCACCATAATAGTTTTTGTACCATTCATTTTTTCAGATAATTTCCTTGTAAAAATGATAGGTAAAAACATTGGGGTATCGATCATTTCAACCCTCTTAATATCTCTTATAGTTGCATTGCTGTTTATCCCAATGGCGACCTACTTCCTTCTTACCCGGTCAACGAAAAGCAATTCACAGATATTCAAAAAACTTTCTATCCATAACAGGTTGATCCAGGGATATCATCTTCTTTTAAAAGCAAGTATGCGAAACCCTGCTTCAACTATTATCGGCACACTTGTTATTTTCTTTACTGCCTTGCTCATTAGTCTGGCTCTGAGTATCAGTACAACCAGAGAGGTCGAAACTCCCAGTTTCAGGCTTACTGTTACAATGCCCGGAGGATCGACACTTGAGAAGACCGATGCAGTTGTCGCTGAAGTTGAATCGAGACTGGCATCTCTTCCTGAAAAAGAGGAGATAATAAGCAGGATTGAGGAAGAAAAGGCTACCATAACTATTAACCTCTTAAAAAACTGGGATAAGACCAGTAAGAGGTCACTTCCTGAAATAAAAAATAATATCCTTGAGAAGGCAAAGAATATTTCTTCAGCTGAAATAAACATGGATGAACTCTCATCAGGCGGTGGCTTTTCAGGTTCAGGCAGCGGCGGTAGCGATTCCGACAACCCCGGATCGGATTTCATGAACATGATGGGAATCGGATCGACCCGTGAGAGTATAATTATTAAAGGACAGAATTTCGGACAAATGAAAAATCTGGCCGACGATATAAAGTCGTTAGTCGACAATCTCTCAACCATCAACAATTCAAACGTAAATGTTCAGGATAATAAACCAGAGGTCCATCTCTTGTTCGATATGGACTTTATGGGCAGAAATAATTTTACGCTTGTCAACCTCTCTTCTGCCCTTGCAACATTCGGTCGTGAATATTCTTCAGGGGCAACTTTTAAACAGGGAACTGACAGCTATGATATCATGATCAAATTTGCTGATGCAGATAGCGTAAAAAAAATCAAACCGGATAAAACTATTGAAGATCTCAAACATCTTGAGGTTACAGGAAGCAATGGTTCCGTAATGGAGATGGAAGAACTTTCAAACATTGTATTTTCATCAGGTACGGGCAGCATTCACAGGGAGAATCAGGAAAAAAGGGTGACAGTCAGTTACGACTTCAATGAAGAGATCAAAAACTCAAAGGATCTTCTTGAAGGGGCAAGGCTGGAGGTTGAGTCGGTTGTTTCGGGATTGAATATCCCTCCGGGAATTGCCGTTGAGATCGTTCATGAGGTTGACCAGCTTAAAGATTTCTATTTTCTGATTGGAGTTGCGTTTCTTCTGATATACATGATACTTGCAGCTGTTTTTGAATCGCTTGCAACACCTGTTGTCCTGATGTTCAGTATACCCCTTGCTGCCCTCGGATCGCTCATTGCACTGATACTTACCGATAATTCGCTTCTGAATGCAAATACCCTCACCGGGTTTCTGATACTGCTCGGAGTGGTAGTTAATAATGGCATCCTCCTGATCGATTATACAAATATTCTGCGAAAGAGAGGAAACAGGGTTCAGAGGGCCTTAATGACTGCTGGTGTTTCAAGATTGCGACCCATACTTATTACAGCAGCAACAACGGTGATAGCAATGGTCCCTCTTGCTATGGGAAAAGCAGAGTTTGTCTCTGCTATTGGAGCTTCCTTCGCAATTACCGTTATAGGTGGATTGACTCTCAGCACCCTTCTTACTTTAGTTTTTATTCCAACTTTTTACACCGGGCTTGAGAATGCACTAAACTGGTTTTACTCGTTGAGCTGGAAGAATAAAATAATACAGCTTGCGTTGTTTTCCTTATTATTATTGATCATTTACAGCTATATAGATGCTTTTCTCTGGAAGCTAATTTTAACTACTCTCGCAGTGATACTGGTTCCTGCCTGTACCTGGTTTATAATGAACAGCCTGAGGAAAGCCAGGGAAACCATTATATCTCCCGATGAAGATATTAATATTTATGTGCAGAGCCTGGTAAAAATCTATGAAAGGGAAAATCGTTGGGTAAGAGAATGGAAAGCAGGTGCAAGAATCAGAAAAAGGCTGGGTCTTGAAAAACAATATAAATCATGGAAAGACCTGAGTGAGATTGCATGGCAACTTCCTTTGCTGGGTTTTATAATCTACTTCACTTATTTCTACCTCCACAGTGGATTCTGGATCTTCATTTTCAGTATTGGGTCCTGGTTCTTTTTGTCAGGAGTATGGACAACCTTCAGGGAACTCTTCTCAAACCTCACCTTAAACGGCAAAAGAAAATGGATGAAGAAGATATCATCAGTCACCGATTTTATTGTATTCTGGATAATTCCATTACTCAACCTCATCTGGTTTAAGACAAAATGGGAGAACCTTGTTATTATTCTCATCCTCGGATTTCTCTGGTTCACATGTCTGATCATTTATAAAACAGGGCAAAAGCTGACAAGAGAAAATATTGATATATTTCGTCTTGAGGGAAGGTTTAAAACACTGAGAAAGAACTTTTACAAGCTGGTTGCAGCGGTCCCATTGATAGGCAAAAAGAAGAAACCCTTTAAAGCATTAAGCTGTGTTTCGTTGAAAATCGGAAACGGGATGTTCGGGTTGCTGGGTCCCAATGGAGCAGGAAAAACAACGCTTATGAGAATTATCTGTGGCATCCTTGAACAGAGTTATGGAAAGGTGTGGATCAATGGTCTTGATACACAGGTAATGAGAGAAGAACTGCAGGGACTGATCGGTTATCTGCCACAGGAATTCGGCAGCTATGAAAACATGACGGCCCACGAATATCTTCATTACCAGGCAATGCTGAAAAATATTACCGATGTGAAGACAAGGGAAGAGAGAGTCACTTATGTTCTGAATGCCGTTCATATGGCTGAGCGCCGGCACGATAAGATCGGATCATATTCGGGAGGAATGAAACAGAGGATGGGAATTGCCCTTATCTTATTGCATCTTCCCCGAATACTGGTTGTTGACGAGCCTACAGCAGGGCTTGATCCGCGCGAACGTATCAGGTTCAGAAATCTACTGGTTGAGCTCAGTCGCGAAAGAGTAGTAATCTTCTCAACTCACATAATTGAGGATATCTCGAGCTCATGTAATCAGGTTGCTGTACTTAACAAAGGGAAGCTACGGTACTTTGGAAAGCCAATAGATATGACAAAGGAGGCTGCAGGACATGTATGGCAATTCAATATTCCTGAAATAGATTTTGGTGACTTTGTCGAAAAGCATCTTGTTGTTCACCACATGTCGGAGGGAGAAAATGTGAGGGTAAGGGTCATATCGGAGTTCTCGCCATGGAAAGGAGCAATCAATGTCGTCCCTAACCTCGAGGATGCGTATTTGTGGCTGTTGAGAAGAAAAGAATATAAAGGATAAAAAATGAAAAACCGGGGCTGTTTATAAAATCGAAATCCATTAACCGCAGAGATCGCGAAGGATTTATACAAAAGATCGCAAAGAGCTGATAAATCGAATTTAAACTTTGTGTGCTTTGCGTTAACTTTGCGCACTTTGCGGTTAAAAAAATCCTTATAGAAACCCCCCAGAAGATAGTCAAAGACTAATATAACATAAATTTTTATGAGTACTAAATGAAGACAACAAACAGATGAGAACTAAAAGCTTATATAATATTCTGACCCTTATTTATAAGATGATAATCTATAACCTGAGGATAATCTTTGCCAATAAGTTCATCTGGTTTATGGCAGGATCGGTGGCGTTCTACATGGGATTATCGGTCATTTATGTCTTCTCCAATGATGTTTCTAAGATGAGTGATCTATATGGGGTATTTCTTTTTTCAGGGATACTCCTGGTCTTTTATCCCTCAACATTTGGGATACAGAATGACCAGGATGCCAGAACGATAGAGATATTATTCGGAATACCCAACTACCGTTATAAAGTTTGGCTGGTAAGGATGATCCTGATCTATGTAATAACATTCATGATAATGTTGTTCTTTACTTTTGTCTCTTCGGTGATGATAGTAAAATTTAATTTTGTCAATATGACGGCCCAGGTTATGATGCCTGTACTTTTTTTGGCGATCATGTCCTTCATGTTATCGACAGTAGTGAGGAACGGAAACGGAACAGCAGTAATAATGATCATCTTTGGGTTAGCCTTTATGATCCTCAGCGATTCCCTGAATAAGAGCCAGTGGAACATTTTCCTGAATCCCTTTGATATTCCCAATGATGTAAATGAAACAACCTGGGCAATTATTATGGTCAAAAACCGTATTATCCTTATAACAGGCTCTGTCCTTTTCATGC
>Ga0182027_10013048_pt1 | contig 11624 bp, 8 predicted proteins | sample 712E1DmetaG_FD_121300 | JGI IMG/M metagenome (GOLD analysis project Ga0182027, IMG submission 121300) | Permafrost microbial communities from Stordalen Mire, Sweden - 712E1D metaG (Illumina Assembly) | ecosystem: Environmental > Terrestrial > Soil > Wetlands > Permafrost | place: Sweden...
AGGATCTCGAAATCCCGCTGCTCGTCAGCCCGGAACGGCTGGGTCGACACGCGCCCCACGTTCTTCAACGACTGCAGGTTCTCCGCCAGCACGCGCGCGATGCCCAGATCGAGCGGCTCGCCCCAACGCGTGGAATCCAGAATGCTGATCTCATTCGTATGCGACCGAACGGTGAACGATTTTGTCTGGAGGTACGGCGCGATCTCCACCGCCCGCACACCCACGATCCAGCGTTTCAGCGGCGCCCCTGTTTCCGCCTCGGGTTGGACCGGCGCAGCGGTGAGCAAATAGTAATGCGTCTGATCGGCCTGCGCGGTCGGCAACGGAATTGTGCAAGCGGTCAGCAGGCAGAGGCTCGCGGCCAGCACGATTGGGCCGATCATCCGGGCAGCGCATTTCCCGGCTTCGGGAAACGCAAGTGACATGGGCGACCTGCCCGCCGTAGCCTCCGGCGAAGGCTGGGTCTTGTCCATGTCCGATGCTCTGATATCAACCCACGGGCGGTACGCCCGTGCCACGACGGACCGCTGGAAGCCACCGACAATCGGCCGAGCCACTCTCCTTCGGAACTGTTGAACGATGACATTCAGCTTCATGGTTGTTCTCCTTGTCCTGTCAGAAATGGACTATTCCGGTTTGCGACCGGTGATGATCGCGTTGGGATGACGTTCCAGAAAATCAGCCAGTCGCTGCACGGAGGCCGCCGCCTCCCGCAGCTGTTCCATCACCTGGGTCGTCTCCTCGCCAATTCCATTTTGCGCGGCGATGAACCGCTGGGCGCTCGTGGCGGCGCCGTTGAAAGCCACGAGTGCCTTTTGCGCCTCCACCAGGGTCTGCGCCAGCTTGTCGCTCGTGGGCTGGACTTGCGCATCGAGCCGGGCGATCAAGGTCCGAAGGTCGGCGCCCGTGGCATTCAGGTTGGCCAATGCCAGCTTGATCTCCGGGTCGGAGACCAACGTGTGGATCGCATCGGCCGTCTTGATCCAATGCTCGCTCAGGCGGACCGTGTCGATCCCCTGCAACTTCTGATTCGCGGTGGCCAGCGTCACATTGAGATTGCGCGAAAGACCGGCGAAATCCACCCGCTTCAGGTCGGAAAGAATCTCCGACAAACTCGCCTGGTATTCGGAGATGGCTGACGGCACGGCGGGAACCACCAGGCGCTTGTCGCCAGCGACCGCGGGCTCGGCCGGATACTGCGTCGGATTGTAGAAATCGAGCTCGACGAACAACAGGCCGGTTGCGAGGCCGACGACCCCGAGTTGCGCGCGCAAGCCGCGGTCCACCATCGTCTGGAGCTTGGCCCGGTTGGAAACATCGATGGGCTGACCCTGGTCATCGATGATCATGTCGCGGCTGAACTCGCACACCACCGCGACCACGGACTTGTTGGTTGCGGCGCTATACCGGATGCTGAGGTCGGCCACGCGCCCCACCCTTACGCCACGAAGCTTCACGGCGGAGCCCATGTCAAGACCGTGGACCGATTCGTCGAAGTAAACGACAAACCTCTGCGGCTTGGAGAAGAAATTCACCCCGCCGAACGACAGCAGCGCGACGATGATGAGCAACATCGCTCCGATCACAAACACACCGACCACCGCAGGACTGATCTTGGTTTTCACGACAATGGCATTCTGGTCATTTTGAGGCGCCTGTATAAGCTTTCTCTTCACCGCGGGTCAGAAACTCCCGGACCCGCGGGTCGTCACTCGCGTCCGCCAGCTCACGCGGCCGCCCCTCGGCGATAATGCCGCGGGCTTCGTGATCCAACATGATCACGCGATCCGCGAGAGTGAATATGCTGGCGAGCTCGTGCGAGACAATCACCATCGTCGTCCCCAGCGACTCGCGGATCTGCAGGATAAGCTCATCCAGTTTCCGCGAGGTGACCGGATCGAGCCCGGCGGAGGGTTCGTCAAAAAAAACGATCCGCGGATCGAGGGCCAGCGCGCGGGCCAGCCCCGCGCGTTTGCGCATGCCGCCGCTCAGCTCGGCCGGGAAAAACTCCTCATAACCGGCCAATTCCACCTGGGCGAGCTTCAGGGTCACGATTTCATCGCGTTCGCGCCGGTTCAGCGTGGTATATTGCTCCAAGGGCAGCGCCACGTTCTCGCGCAGTGTCATCGAACTCCAGAGGGCGGCGTTCTGATAGAGCACGCCGAAGGTCTTGAGCAGATTGCGGCGCGCGGCAAGATCATCATTTGTGAAATTTTCCCCGGAGTAGCGCACGGTTCCACGCGCCGGTTTCTTCAGGCCGATGAGATGCCGCAATAGCGTGCTCTTGCCGCAGCCACTTCCACCGATGACAAAGAACAGCTCGCCCTCCCGCACCGAGAAGGAGACCCCGCTCAGAACGACGGTATCGCCGTAGCGGCACTCAAGGTCCTCCACAGCAATCGCCGGCGGCGGGGCGAGGGGAACGGGAGCATCCACTGCCGTTGCGGGTTTACCGTTCATAGTCCGAGAACATTGAACAGCACCGCGAACACGGCGTCGGCCACGATCAGCAGCAGGATGCTCGTGACCACGGCAGACGTCGCCGCGCGGCCCACGCCGGCGGCGCTGCGTTCGGCCTGGAGCCCGCGCAGACAGCTGGCCACCGCGATCAACATCCCGAAGATCACGCTCTTGATCAGGCTCACGCTGACGTCGGCAAGATCGATGTTCGACTGCGTCTCGATCCAATAGGCGCTCGGCGGGATCTCGAGCACCGTGGCCGACACGACCATGCCGCCAAAGATACCGAGACAGTTGGCATACATCGCGAGCAGCGGCGTCATCAGCGTCAACGCAACCAACCGCGGTATCACCAGGAAATCCACGGGCGCGATCCCGAGCGTTTCCAGCGCGTCGATCTCTTCATTCGCCTTCATGTTGCCAATTTGCGCCGCGAACGCCGCGCCGGTGCGGCCCGCAAGCACCACGCCGGTCATCACCGCGCCCATTTCGCGCAGCGTGCTCAAGCCAACAATGTCGGCCACCCAGATGTCACCGCCAAACTGCCGCAGGATGATGGCTCCAGTGTAGGCCAGCGTCAGGCCGACGAGAAAACTGCTCAAGCTGACGATCGGCACCGCCATCGCGCCGCATTGTTGCATCTCCAAAATGCAATCCCGCCAGCGGAATCGCCCCGGCCGCTTGATCAGACCGATCGCGCTCAGCGTGCACTCGCCCACGAAGTCCGCGAATTCGCGGATCTGGCGCCGCACATCGATCGCCGCCAGCCCGACGGTCGCGAGGAAATTTCTGGAATGGTCGGCCGGCACGCGCTTCGCCTGCGCCTGCTCCAATTGCCCCACCAGACGGCGCACCGTGTCCGGCAGCGCTGTCGTGTCGCAAAGCGTCTTCGCCCCGCACCAGCTCTGCACTTCGAAGACAAACAGCACGAGGGAGCTGTCCCACCGCTCCAATCCCTCCACGCGGAAGCGCACCGCGCGCGGGGCGCGATCGCCTCGCGCCGTGCGCCACGCCGGCACCGGCCCGGTGATGCGCCAGTCGCCGCCCAGCGTCACCACGAGATCGTCTCCTTCGGCGATCGTCTCGGCGCGAGCTTGAGTGGCCACAGCGGTCATCGCCCATACTCTCAACCGTTCGCCGCCACTTCACGAGAATTTTTTCAAAAGCCCCGCAGCCCGTCCGCCTTGCTGCTTGCGGACCTTCTCGCGTGGTTCATGGTGCTCCTCTTCGCCCGATGCGCTACCAGACCGTTTTGTTCGATCTTGACGGCACGCTGCTCGATCACCTGCCAGCGATCCACCGCTGCTACGCCCACACCCTGCCGCAACTGGGGCTGCCCGCCCCGACCCGGGAGCAGGTGCGGCGCGCCATCGGCGGCGGCCTTGAGAATGCAATGCGGCGCTTCGTCCCCGAAGCCGGGCTCGCGCGCGCGCTGGCCCTCTACCGTTCGTATTGGGACCAGACCATGCTCGACGGGGTGGCGTTGATGCCGGGCGCACGGGAATTGTTGAGCGCTCTGCACGCTGGCGGCGTCGCCGCCGCGGTACTGACCAACAAGCACGGCCCGTCGTCGCGCCGGATCTGCGAGCATCTCGGCATCGCCCCGCTGCTCCAGGGCGTGTTTGGCGCCCAGGACACGCCGTGGTTGAAACCCGATCCACAACTCACGGCATATGCTCTTGCCACCCTTCGGGCCGACGCGGCTACCGCCTGCCTTGTCGGGGACTCGCCGTTTGACGCCGAGACAGCGCGCCGCGGCGGGATCCACGGCTTTTTTGTCACCACTGGAACCAATTCGGCTGAAGAACTACGCTCCGCCGGGGCCGAAAACGTTTACCCTGATCTCCCAACGCTGGCACACGCCGCGTTCGCACTCCCGCTCGAGGTCGATAACGCGGCCGAGTCGGACGCGTGAAAGCCCGCGCTGGCCTGCGTATGTCGTGAAACGCGACGAGGGCGTCGCGTATGTCCCCCCGAAAACGCGACGAGGGCGTCGCGTCTCCATGATGTTATGGTTTGTCGCCGATCAACCGCTGGAGCGGTTCAATCGTCGTTGTCATCCACCGTGACGCCTGAGCCCTCGCACGCAGGACACGCGATCGTCCCGGTGCCGCCACACGCCGGGCAGCGGGGCGTACCGCGGGATACTTCCGCGATCAGCTCGAGCTGGCTGTCCTCCACGGTTCCGCGGCCCTCGCACTGGGGGCAAGCGATGGATTTCTTTCCGCTACAACGCGAACACGTGGGCATGGGGGATCCTCGGATTGGTGGTGATGAAGACCATAAGATTCACCGGACGGCGTCTGTCAGCCATTTTTTCAGAGCCGGGGACGATTTTCCGCTCTTCCCCTGAACCGATCCATGGCTATCACTGTTTGCTCGTGAGCAGTTCTCCTCCATCGCCCGATGCACTCAAAGGGGTCCTCGAGCGCATCATCTTCCTCAACGAGGAGAACCATTACACCATCGCTGAATTCCGCCGCGAGGACACGGACGGGAAAGTGACCATCGTCGGCGCCCTCCCCGGCGTCCAGTGCGGAGAAACCTTGCACCTGCGCGGCCAATGGACCCGGCACCGCGAGCATGGCGACCAGTTCAAAATCGAGTCCTTCGCCTCCGAACTGCCGGCCTCGGTCTATGGCATCCGCAAATATCTGGGCAGCGGCCTCGTGCCCGGCATCGGCAAGGTCTACGCCAACAAGATCGTCGATGCCTTTGCCACGGACACATTTCGCGTGCTCAGCGAGGAGTCGGCCCGCTTGCGCCACGTCGCCGGCATCGGTCCGAAACGGGCCGCGGCAATCAAGCAGGCATGGGATGAGCAGCGCCTGCTGCGCGAAATCCACATTTTCCTCCAGACCTACGGCGTCACCACCTCCCAGTGCGTGAAACTCGTGAACCGCTATGGGGCACAGGCGAAGACTGTGCTCCTGGCCGAACCCTACCGGGTCGCGCGGGAGATCGATGGCATCGGCTTCAAGACCGCCGACCGGATCGCGATCAACGTGGGCTTCGCCAACGATGCCCCGCCCCGGCTCGATGCCGGGATCCTATACACGCTGGAGACGCTGCAGGAGGACGGGCACACCGCCGCGCGCGAAGCCGATCTGCGCGACCATGCCGCCGATCTCTTGCAGACCCTCCGCGAACTCACCGCGGCGCGCATCGAGGCCCTGGTGGCGGCCGGCCAGCTGATCCGGCATCAACCGGCGGGCGTGGAGAACCCGTTGCCCGGCTCGGCCTTCATCCAGTTGCCGGTCAACGACCGCGCGGAGCAAAAGATCGCCAGCGCGGTGGCGCGCCTGACGAGGTCCGGCTCGGGTTTGCCTCCGATCAAGGTCGGCGCCGCCATCGACTGGGCGCAGAAACGGGCAGGGTTCGCCTTTCACGAACTGCAGGCGACCGCTGTGCGCCATGCGCTCAGGCACAAACTCAGCATTCTCACCGGCGGGCCCGGCACGGGTAAGACCACCATCCTCCGGGCGCTCGTCGACATTTTGAAGGCAAAGCAGGCGCGCGTGCACCTCACCGCCCCCACCGGCCGGGCGGCCCAGCGGCTCGCCGCCACCACCGGCGGATTTGCCTCGACGATCCATCGCCTCCTCAAATTCGACGCCGCCAAAGGCGGCTTCACCGTCAATGAGCACAGTCCGCTCGCGACCGATTTTCTGATCGTGGACGAAGCATCGATGCTGGACGTGCGGCTGGCCGCGGCCTTGTTCGCCGCCGTGCCCTCGCGCGCCCATCTGCTATTGGTGGGCGACATCGATCAGCTCCCCTCGGTGGGCGCCGGCAATGTGCTCAAGGATCTCATCGCCATAGGAAGCTCGCTCGCGAGCGATTCCTCGATGACCGCCGTAGAAAGCCCGCTCGCGGGCGATCCCTCCGATCGTTCGCAAGCGAACTTCCTACAAGGGACTCCCGCCAAGGCCAGATCCGGTCCACGGTCTCCGCTTTCCGTCATTCCGGTGACCCGCCTCATGGTCATCTACCGCCAGCAAGGGCAGAGTCTGATTGTCACCACGGCCCACGCGATCAACTCCGGCGACCCACAACCGCCGCCAGCAGTCCACGACATCGAAGCCCTGCACGCCGGAAACGATCTCCATTTCATCGTCGCCGATTCCGCTGAGGATTGCCTGCAAAAAATCGTGCGGCTCTGCACGGAGTTCATTCCGCAACACTACCGCTGGCTGCACCCGGTCAACGACGTTCAGGTGCTGGCCCCGATGCACAAGGGGGTGGCCGGCGTGGCCAATCTCAACCAGCAGCTCCAGGCCGCGCTCAATCCCAGCCGGTCGGACGCTTCCGTCCGGGCCGGCGCCAGCCTGCGCACTGTCGCGGGCGAATTCCGCGCAGGGGACAAGCTCATTCAGCTGCGCAACAACTATGACCAGGGCTTGTTCAACGGCGACATCGGCGTAGTCGTCTCCGTCGACTCCGCCGCGGGCTCGCTCACGGCCGATTTTGACGGCGAGCACCACACCTTTGCGCGGGGTGATTTCAGCGACGTGGCGCTGGCGTACTGCATCAGCATCCACAAGAGCCAGGGCAGCGAGTACCCGGCGGTCATCGTCCCGCTGCTCAAAGGCCACTTCGTGATGCTCCAGCGCAACCTCCTCTATACGGCCCTGACCCGGGGAAAGAAGAAGGTGTTTCTGGTGGGCGAGCCCGCCGCCTATGCGATGGCTGTGCGCAACAGCGAATCGAAACAGCGCTGCACGCACCTATGCGAAAAGATAATGCAGACGATTAGCCCGGCCGACTAATCGTCCGGCGGAATGCTTCGACCTTGTGCTCCGGAGTTGGTTTTCAGAAACTACGGAGCTCCTTGGACTTACAAGCATGAAGCCTACCCCCGCGGCCCGCACCGCATTCGCGTGTGCGATTTACTGCATTTCGAATGTCGCAGCTCAATTTATTGCGATTTTTCTCGGATTTAGTCCGCAGCAGTTCTTCTGGAATCCGGCGAGCGGGCTGGCGCTGGCGCTGCTGACGCTTCTCGGCCCTGGATTCTTTCCGGTCGTCCTTGCGGCCAATCTGTTGACAGCCTTCACGGCTTCGGCCCTGCCGGCGTGGTGGCTGAAGCTGCTGTTGCCCGTGATCTTCACGGCCAATTACACCGGGATGGCCTGGTGCGTCCGGCGCCTGGTCGGCCCGATGCCCCTGCTCCGAAATTTTCGGGAGACCTTGCTGCTCATGCTGGCCTCCGGCGCCGCTCCCGTTGCCGCCTCAATCGCCAGCGGCTGGCTGCTCCAGTACAGCGGGATCGTCGCGTCCGACCGGCTTCTCCCGCTGATCGTCCGGTGGTGGATCAGTGACGAGAACGGCATCCTTACAATCGCGCCTGGATTCATGGTCTTCGCCGCACCCGTGATCCAGGGAAAGCCCATGCCTCGTTTTTTCAAATGGACCACGCGGAGATGGGTGGAAATCGCCGCCCAGATCGTTGCGCTGCCCGCCTGCCTTTGGCTGGTGTTCAGCACCAGCTGGCTGCTGGAATACCACGCATTTTACCTGTGCTTTCTTCCGCTCATCTGGATCTGTCTCAAGCACGGCCTGCCGGGAGCCGCGTTGGCCACGTCCGGGATGACGATTACGGGTCTGATCGCGCTACGCCTCACCAATGCGTCCGCCAACACATCTTTGGATTTCGTGTTTTTCGATCTGGCCGCGACCGCGGTTGGACTGGGGCTTGGCGCCAGCGTCACGCGGCGCGCCCGTGCGGAGATCAAACTCGCGGCGAGCGAGGCACGCATGGACCGGGTCATCGCCGGAGCGCAATTGGGCGTATGGGATCGCGACATGACCTCGGGGCATCTCTCATTCAACCGGCGATGGACGGAGATGCTGGGTTACACATTGGACGAGGTAGAACCCCATGAACGTTCGTGGCTGAAGCTCATTCATCCAGAAGACCTGGACCACGTGACCGGCGCCCTCAACGCCCACCTCCAGGGACAGACTCCGTTCTACGAAACCGAACACCGGTTGCGGACCAAGGAGGGGGGATGGAAATGGGTGCTCACCCGCGGCTCGATCGTCGAGCGGGACGAAGATGGCCACCCGCTGCGGGTTTCGGGCACGCATATCGACCTCACCGAACGCAAGCGCGCCGACGCCGAGCGACACCGGCTGCTGGAGATCATCGAGGCCACCACCGACTTCATTGCCACGATGGATCTGGAGGGGCGCACCATTTATGCAAACAGCGCCCTGCTGCGCCTCCGGGGCGATGCCACGCCCGCCGCAGGGCGCGGCCGGCCGCTTTCCGACCAACATCCTGACTGGGCAGTACACTTCCTGTCTCATCAGGGCATTCCCGCTGCGCTGGCGCATGGCTCCTGGCATGGCGAGACGGCCATGCTCGATCGGGAAGGGCGCGAATTTCCCGTATCGCAGCTGCTGCTCGTGCATCGCGATGACGACGGCCAGCCAGCGTTTCTCTCCACGATCATCCGGGACATCTCCTATCAAAAACAGGCTGAGGTCGACCGGATGGAAACGGAGCGCCGGATGCTTCAGGCGCAGAAGCTCGAGAGCCTGGGAGTGCTGGCCGGCGGCATTGCCCACGATTTCAACAACCTGCTGACCGCGATGCTCGGCAACGCCAGCCTCGCGCGGCTCGAACTACCGGAAAACTCACCGGTGCACCGCCTGTTGGGCCAGATCGAGAATGCCGCCGTCCGCGCCGCGGAATTGTGCAAGGAGATGCTCGCCTATTCCGGCCGCAGCAAGCTGGCAACGGTCCGGACCAACCTGAGCGCACTGGTCGAAGACACCACCCAGCTCCTGCAGGTGTCGATCAGCAAAAAATGCGTACTCAAACTTGAACTACATCAACCGCTGCCCGCAATCCAGGCCGATCCCACCCAGATCCGGCAGATTGTCATGAATCTGGTCATCAATGCATCCGACGCGATCGGAGAACGCAGCGGCCTCATCCGGATCAGCACCGGCGTCATGCGCGTCGACCGACAGTACCTGGAAGAGACGTTTCTTTCCCCCGACCTGACGATCGGCGACTATGTGTACCTCGAGATCAATGACAACGGCTGCGGCATGCCGCCGGAGGTGAAAGCCCGCATCTTCGAACCATTCTACACGACCAAGTTCACCGGTCATGGTCTCGGCCTCGCCGCCGTCCTCGGCATCGTGCGCTCTCACCACGGCACAATCAAGGTCTACAGCGAACCCCGGCGCGGCACGACCTTCAAGCTGCTTTTCCCTGCCATCGAAGACGGCGCCCTGCCGGTCGAAAAACCCGCCGATGAAATCTCAGCCTGGCGCGGAGCGGGCCTCGCGCTGGTGGTTGACGACGAAGAAACCGTGCGGGCGGTGACGGCGCGCACGCTGGAAAGCTTCGGCTTTACGCCGCTCACGGCTTCCGATGGCGCCGAGGGAGTTCGCGTGTTTCGCGAACACGCCGGCGAACTGCGCCTGGTGCTCCTGGATCTGACCATGCCGCACATGGACGGAGAGGAAACTTTCCGCGAGTTGCACCGGATCAATCCCGACGTGCCCGTGGTCCTCATGAGCGGATTCACCGAAAAGGACACGGTCGACCGGTTCGCCGGCAAACGCCTCGCGGGTTTCATTCAGAAGCCCTTCGACCGGAAACGACTGCAGGCCAAGCTCCGCAGCGTGCTGACTCCGCCGACAGATGGAAAGGTGTTGCCGGGGTCTGCGACCCCTGCCGGTGATTCGCACATCCGATGACTCGCGCATCCGTGGTAGGGACGGACCGCCGGGCCGTCCGTTCCGCTCGGCGCGCCCAGCGGTCGCGCCCTACCGAAATCTCTTCCAGCCGCCCGTCGTGTCGGGCAGAGTCAGGCCGAACGGGGTCAGGCTTTGTGGTTTGTTCTTGACGAAATATTCTCAGTGGACAGGATGATGGCGGCATGGCGCGACAGCTGAGATTGGAGGCGGAAAGTGGATTCTATCACGTCCTCAATCGGGGCAACTACCGGGCGGATATCTTCCGGGGGACGAAGACGCGTGCGGCGTTTCTGAAATGTCTGGATGAAACCTGTGCGAAGACCGGATGGCGAGTCCACGCCTGGTGTGTGATGTCCAACCATTATCACCTGGCGGTGGAAACCCCACGAGCGAATCTAGTCGAGGGAATGCGCTGGCTTCAGGGGACGTTTGCGGTTCGTTTCAACCGGTTGCGGAAGGAACGCGGACATCTTTTTCAGGGACGATACAAGAGTCTGGTGGTCGATCCCGACTCAGGACTGGGTCCATTGTGCCACTACATCCACCTGAATCCGGTGCGCGCGCACCTGTGTGAGGTGGAGCAGTTGCCGGAATGGGAGTGGTCGAGTGTGGCATGGCTGGTGGCTCCGAGGGTCCGCCGACCGTGGTTCGATCCGCGAGCAGCATTGGAACATGCCGGCGGGCTCGACGACACACCGCAGGGGCACCAGAAATACTTGGAATATCTGAAATGGCTGGCGGAAGACGAACCGGCCCGAAAGGCACAGCAGTTCGAGGGAATGTCGCGGGGCTGGATCATCGGCTCGCGGGACTTCGCCAAAGAGCTGATCGAGGAGCGCGGCGCGATGGCGGGCCAAGGACGGAGAATCTCGACAGAACACCGGGAGGCAAGCGAGGCGATCTGGCAGGACACCATGCGGCAATTGCTCGCCCAGTTGGGCCGGTCCGAGGCCGAACTCGGGACTTCAGGGAAGTCGGCGAATTGGAAGATCGCAGTTGCGGCCGCCCTGAAGGAGAGGACCACAGCGACCAACCGCTGGCTGGGAAAGACACTCCACTTGGGCGGCCTTTACGAGGTCAGCCGCAAGGTAGCGGCATGGATCCGCGATCCGGAACCAACGTTGATGAAAAAACTCAACATTGCCACAAACCACAAAGCCTGACCCCGTAATTTTTCCGTAATTTTTCTCTTTTCGCGGGCACCCCATCCGATGAATCAGGCACTTACGCAACGGAAAATCTTTCCGCCGTGCTGAATCCGCGAAGTCGGGCTAGGTGCGAGGAGGACGCAAGTCCGACGGGCTAATCAAATGGCTGGCGCAATTGGGATAAGGGCTTCCCCAGATTTCGGCCGAGAAACCCCTCCACCATGGTGTAGTACTCCACCTGGTCATCAATGCGCAGCATGCCGTGACCCTCACCGCGTTTTAGCAACACCTCGCAGG
>Ga0182027_10013049_pt1 | contig 11623 bp, 7 predicted proteins | sample 712E1DmetaG_FD_121300 | JGI IMG/M metagenome (GOLD analysis project Ga0182027, IMG submission 121300) | Permafrost microbial communities from Stordalen Mire, Sweden - 712E1D metaG (Illumina Assembly) | ecosystem: Environmental > Terrestrial > Soil > Wetlands > Permafrost | place: Sweden...
CTCAGACTCGCTGTACTTGCAGGATTTCCGGATCGGCCTGATCGAACAAGTCGCGGCCTACTTGCCGTCGCGCACGCAGCTCTCATGGCGCGACGCAAACGCCACCGCCACGGTGGCCGCCGACTACCTGCTGCGCATCAACCCCACTATTGACATTAATACTACTACCGCCCAGCTTTCCTCGACGAGCTCGCGACAGCTCCAGTACCCGCAGCGGGGCCCCTATATCGATCTCAGGCTGCAGCCGCACCGCGTGGCCGACAATTTCTTCGTCGACGCCGAGCTGTCGGGAGTGCGCTATGGCGCCTTCGACACGGGCGTTGCGCCCCCCCTGGGGTTCGGGGACATGCACGCGACCGCCGCCTACCGCAATCGCCTGAGTATCTTCAATGTTGCCGCCTCCGCGACTGTAGATGGACTCTATGCCGTCGACGTGGTGCCTGCCAAAACTGGAGATGCACTCGCGGCGCGGGATACTACCCAATCGGGCTGGACCAATATGGCACTTTTGGACGCACAGGCGTCAACGATGTTGGTCGGCGCCAACGACCAATTCGTGCACTTGGTCGAGCCCAGTATCGATCTCCGGGCGTTGCCGTGGCACGGTGGAGCCCTGAGCGATGCAAGCATCCTGAGCCCGGTGCAGGGCATCGACGAGCACCTGGCGCGCGATACCTTTTACCAGGGCATGTTACGCCTGGACCAACGGCTGTTTTTTCGCTCGCCGGGCGGCAATGTCGAGCTGGCGAAGCTGAGCATCCGCCAGCCGTGGGACCTGCGCGCGGGAAAAATTCTCCAGACGCAACTCGAGCTGAGCGGCTCTTTTCTCCGCTTCGGCAATGCCGGAATCTGGACGAGCGTCGACTGGCACCAGGCTCAGATCCTCCAGAATCTGCCGGAAATCGGCGCGAGACTGTCGCTCAATTTCGGTCCGTTCAGCGTCTCGGGCAATTACAACCGTTGGTCGGCAAACGCCGACCGGTTTTCCCGCACTTTCTACGAGCTCGCCGCGATTTCCGGTGTGGATACGACCCCGGGTGCAAATGCCGGTGTGCTCGTGCAGGTGCTCTCGGGTGGTCTCGCCTACCGCTGGGGAACCCGGCTCGCCTTCAGCTATGGCACTGACTATCTGCTGCCGACCAAGAAGCAAAAGGACCAACCGGTGCCGGTGACAGGTTTCACTGAACACCGGGTCAACATTCTCTACCACTCGCCGTGCGAATGTTGGGACCTGTCGGTGTCCGGCGCACTCAACGCCCAAACACACCGCTACCAGCTTCGTTTTCTCGTCAATGTCGGCGGCTTTGCTCTGGGTGGCTAAACGACGCGGCCAAGTGGCTAGACGTCGATGATGGTCACACCCCGCGACGGCTTTTTCTTGGGCTCGTCGTGACGGCGCTCGGGGACTTCTTCCTCTTCGTGCACGGGGAGATCGACCCGGGGCTGGTGCTCGGAACGCTTGCGCTCCTGCTCCTCGCGTCGGCGCAATTCCTCGATGATGAATGCGTCTAACATCGTCTAATCCCCGGGCCTCTCCAGGCTATCGTAGGGTGTTGCCGCCGGCAAAGCAAGCGCGGCTGCAGGGCCGGCCGAATCAGGCTTTACCCTCGATGCGCTGTTTGAAACGCGACAGGGTCTCCGGCAAGGTCGTACCCAACAGGCGCGTGCTGACCGACTTGGGAATCAGACCCTTGAGCTGCACCTCGAGACTGTAGTTGATGCGCGTCGAGGCGTCGTTGACAGCCACCAGCGTCCAGCCCCCCGTGCTGGCCGCCAACATCTTGGCCTCCTTGAGGGTCCAGGTCAGGGCCGCAGGTCGCTTCTCTTCGAAGCGCAGCGTGTAACTGATGCGCATGATGAGCTCGAGATCGAAGCGGACAATCGCCACACGGTCCTGGCGATCGAGGACCTGCACTTCGCGCATCTCCGGCAGGAACTCCGGATACCGCTCGAAGTCGACGATGACGTCAAAGGCGCGATCGATGGAAGCTGCAACGACAATTTCGTGTTCGGCTCTGGGCATCGAGTCGTAGCGTAGCACGATGGAGCGGCGCTCACCAAAAAAAGCGACGGGCGGGTGCTATGAACCGCCCGCCTCGAATCTGGCGCCACAAGCGACGCACAACAGCGCGCCCGGCTCGCCCGAGACGCCGCACTGCGCACAACGCGGCAATGGCGCCTCGGAATTCTCCATTTGTTTTGCCAGGGGTAGGTCCGGCACCTGGGCCTCGGTCGGCAAAAAGTCGGCGAGAAGCTCTATCTCGACGGGAGGCACGACGTTGTGAGTTGGCTCGAAGCCGTCCAAAGTCTCGGTAACCACAGGCGCTGCCAGCTGGAGGCCACAGGACCAGCAGGTCGGCCCGGATGCATCTCTGGCGGCGCAATGGGGACAACGCATCGATTAATCGTACCGCGCCTAGCCGACTTGCGCGAGGGAAAGCAGCGTTGGCCACAACTCCTCTACGGCGCGCGCGAGGCCCGCATGGTCGGGCCTGACCAACTCGGGGTCCTCGGCCAAAAGGGCCATGGCATCCTGACGCGCCGCTGCCAGAATTTTCTGGTCGCGCATCAAGTTGGCGACAGAGAACACGGGCAGACCCGACTGGCGTGTGCCGAGAAAATCACCGGGGCCGCGAATTGCCAGATCTTCCTCGGCGATGCGAAACCCATCCTGGGTCTGTTCCATGATGCGCAGCCGGCGCCAGGCATCGTCGGAAGGATGGAAGTAAGCGACCAGCAGGCAATGACTCGCTTGCGAGCCCCGGCCCACCCGGCCGCGCAACTGATGCAACTGGCTCAGGCCGAATCGCTCGGCGTGCTCGATGACCATGACGGTTGCATTGGCCACATCGATCCCCACTTCGATGACGGTCGTTGCCACCAGCACGTCCAACTCACCACGCACGAAGGAGCGCATGACCCGATCCTTGTCGTCGCTCGTCAGGCGCCCGTGCACTAACCCGAGGCGCAGTCCCGCAAGGGCCCCAGCCGCCAATTCTTCGTAGGCACTACTCGCATCGCGAACCGCGTCCATGCCCTCTTTGTCCGACCCTTCGACGAGCGGAAATACCACGTAGGCCTGACGACCCGCGGCGACCTCCTGGCGGACCAGCGCATAGGCCGATTCTCGTTCATTGCCGCGGCACAAACGAGTCGTGATGGCCTTGCGGCCGGGGGGCAGCTCGTCGAGCATCGACGCGTCCAGATCGCCGTACACGGTCATGGCGAGCGTGCGGGGAATGGGCGTTGCGGTCATGACCAGCAGGTGCGGTTGCGCGCCGAGACCCCGGGCGCCCAATTCGAGGAGCCTCGCCCGCTGCATGACGCCAAATCGGTGCTGCTCATCGACCACGGCCAGAGCCAGCGCATGATACCGCACATCCTGTTGAATCAGAGCGTGGGTGCCGACGACGACCTGCATCCGGCCGCTTTCGAGCTGGGCCAGCACGTCGCGCCTTTCGCTGGCGCCGATGCCCCCGGTCAGCATGCCCACCCGCACGCCGACACGCGTCAGAGTCTGGACGGCCACCCGGCCGTGCTGTTCAGCTAAAAGCTCCGTGGGAGCCATGATCGCCGCCTGCAGGCCGCAAAGCGCCACAGCGGCCGCGGCTGCCACTGCCACCGCGGTCTTGCCCGAGCCCACGTCGCCCTGCAGCAGCCGGTGCATCGGTACCTGCGAGCGCAGGTCAGCCTCGATTTCATTGAGGACCCGGGCCTGTGCGCCGGTGAGCTCGAACGGAAACAGCTCGGCCGCCTCCTGGGTGAGCTGCCGCGGCAAGGCGACGGCCTTGCCTGCCTGGTGGCCGAAAAGCGCTCTTCGCTGCAACACGCCGAGTTGCAGCAGGAAAAGCTCTTCGTAGATCATGCGGCCGTGCCACGGCGTAGCCATGCGCTCGAGCCGATCGAGCGGCGTATGAACGGGCGGTTGGTGGATGCAAACAATGGCCTCGTATATCGCCGGTAACTGGCGGTGCTCGCGCAGCGCCGCGGGAAGAACTTCGCTGAGATTGCCGGCCGATCCGAGGGCATGGCCGATGATGGTGCGCAGTTGTGCCGGCCGGATCCCCTCGATCTCGGGGTAGACCGGCACGATGGCGTCACTAGCCGCCTCCTGCGCCTCGCCACCGTCCACCACCTGCGTCTCCGGATGCACGATTTGCAGTCGCCCCTGATAGCGCTTGACCAGGCCCGCCGCGCGAAAGCGGCGGCCGCGCACGAACCGGTCTGCGAACGAACGGCCCGGCACGCGAAACCACACCAGATACACGACGCCGGTGTCGTCCTGCAGAGCGACATCCAACGTCGCTCGCCCGCGAATGCGGCGCAACGATTTCGCGGCGACTTCGCCTTCGACCGTGCAGTGCACGCCCTCCTCCAGATCGGAGATTGCTTTGGCCCGCCGGCGATCCTCATAATGGCGCGGCAACAGGTGCAACAGGTCCGAAACGGTAGCGACGCCGTGCTGCCGCAGCAGCTCGCTCAGGCGAGGACCTACGCCCCGCACGAATTGAACAGGCGAATCCAGGTCGATCGGTGCCGGAGCGGGCTCCTTGGGTGTGTCCACGACTGTTTCGGCAATGGCACGATCGGGAGCGGCCGGCTGGTCGTGCAGCGCCACCAGTCCCTGCAGGCGCACCAGCAACTGGCGCAGTCGATCGATGCGATCGGGGCCACTGCTATCGACAGGGGGGACGATTTCGCGCAGCGATCCCAGTTGTCCCCGCATAGTGGCCGTGCCCGCCAACACCACACAGCGATCGATTGCCCCGAGCAGAGTTTTTTCCAGGTCACGAACGCGGCCCAAATGCTCGAACTGATTACGTGCCGCAAACAACAGCGGCGTCATGACCGCGTGCAGAGCCTCGTGCAGCGATGCGGGTAAAGGCGCCACCTGAGAGCTCTTTTAGGCAAACGTCACATCGGTGATCTCGACGGTCCGCGGTCCTGCGCGGCTGGGAATTTTCACCTCATCGCCCACCGATTTACCAATCAGGGCACGAGCCATCGGGGACGCCACCGAAATCCGGCCCGCCTCCACGTTGGACTCCTCTTCGCCTAGAATCGTATACGTCTGCCGCTCGCCGGTATCGGTATCTTCAATGACGACCGTAGCCCCAAACACGACACGCACGCCAGATAGGGTCTTCGGATCAATGACCTGGGCACGAGACAACTTGTCTTCCAGATCGCGGATGCGCGCTTCCAGCATTCCCTGGCGGTCCTTGGCCGCGTGATATTCGAAGTTCTCGGAGATATCGCCCATATCCCGTGCGTGACCGATCTCCTGACTGATCTTGGGCCGTTCGAGCTTCAATCGTTGCAGCTCGTCACGCAGCTTTTGATGGCCCGCAGGCGTCACCGGGTATGTCGTCATGTTGGTTACAGTAGACAAGGGCCTGGGCGTCGGCAAGAGAAAACTCATGTACTACTTAGGCCGACGCGGAGAACTGCCTACTCATGCCGAAAACCCCAGGCCAGTCACGATAAAGATATGTTCCCCAAGCTGACCGCTGATTGCCGACAGCGTAAAAGCACGCCGGACCAGCACAAAATTCGGAGAAAATCTTCTCGCCGTGCAAAGAAAATCGAGGTTGGTAGTACATTCCGTTGCCATCTTACGATCTTGTTTGCTAAACGGGCGTTAGATTCGATTTGTGAGCTGAATGCCTAGGCGGAGGTAGACAAACCGGTGAAAATGACGCAACCCGAAATCCGGGGATGGACCATTTCCGACAGTGCCGAGCTTTATCAGATCCGCGCCTGGGCGCCGGCTACTACGAGATCAATGACTCGGGCAACGTGGTCATAACGACTCCCGACAAGCCCGGCCGCGCGCTCGACCTGATGGAGCTCGTCAAGGATCTCGGCCGGCGCGGCTACACGCCCCCCCTGCTTCTGCGCTTCTCGGACATATTGAGCCACCGCGTACGCATCATCAACGAATGCTTCGGCACCGCCATCCGCGAATACGGCTACAAGGGCCGCTACCGCGGTGTCTATCCAATCAAGGTCAACCAGCAACGCGACGTGGTCGACAAGCTCATCGAGTATGGCCGGCCGTTCGGCCTCGGCCTCGAGGCCGGCAGCAAGCCCGAGCTCCTGATCGCCTTGGCCCTGTTGGACAACCCCGACTCCCTGCTCATCTGCAACGGGTACAAGGACAAGGCTTTCATCGAGCTTGCCTTGCTTGCACAAAAGCTCGGCCGCAATCCGATCATCGTCGTCGATCGGTTTGCCGAGATCGACGTCGTCATCGCCGCCTCCCGCAACCTCGGCATTCGGCCTCGCTTAGGCCTGCGGGCGCGCCTGGCCACCAAAGGTGCGGGCAAATGGGTCGACTCTACCGGCGACCGCAGTAAATTCGGCCTGTCGGCGACCGAGATCATGCAAGCCGTCGAGCGCCTGCGCTCGGTCGAGATGTTGGACTGCCTGCAGCTGTTGCATTTTCACATCGGCTCGCAGATCACGTCGATCCGCGCCATCAAAGACGCGCTGCGCGAGGCCAGCCGTATCTTCGTCGAGCTCCACGCGTTGGGCGCCCCTCTCAAGTTCCTCGATGCCGGCGGCGGACTCGGGGTCGACTACGACGGCTCGCAGACCAATTTTCATTCCTCGACCAACTACTCAACCCAAGAATACGCCAATGACGTCGTCACGGCGATTCAGGAAGCCTGTGACGAGTGCGGCGTCGACCATCCCGACCTGGTAACCGAATCAGGCCGGGCTCTGGTGGCTCATCATGCCCTGCTCATCTTCAACGCGCTGGGCGTAAACCGCATCATCACCGAAGAAATCCCCGCGACCAGTGAGCAGGAAGAGCACGAGGTCGTGCAATCGCTCTACGACGTCTGGAAAGGCATCTCGCGCAAGAACTTCCTCGAGGCCTACCACGACGCCATCGAGCTCAAGGAGCAGGCAACCAACCTGTTCAACCTGGGTTATCTGAATCTCGCCGGCCGCGCACGCGCCGAAAAATTCTTCTGGGCCAGCTGCGAGCGCATCTTGCGCATCATCCGGGAGCTCGAATATGTGCCCGACGAGCTCGAGGGACTACAGCGCGCCCTGTGCGACACCTATTACTGCAACTTCTCGGTGTTTCAATCCGCGCCCGACCACTGGGCCGTAAAGCAATTGTTCCCGACGATGCCCATCCACCGGCTGAAAGAAAAGCCCACGCGCCGGGGCGTGCTGGCGGATCTGACCTGCGACAGCGACGGCAAGGTCGATCAGTTCATCGACTTGCACGACGTCAAGGACGTGCTCGAGCTGCACACCTTGAACGAATCCGAGCCCTACTACATCGGCATGTTTCTACTCGGGGCCTATCAGGAGACCTTGGGCGATCTGCACAACCTGTTCGGCGATACGACCGCCTTGCACATCAGCCTCGACGACAATCACGGCTATCGGGTCGAAGGTGCGGTGGAAGGCGACACGGTGTACGAGGTCTTGTCGTACGTGCATTACGAACGGCCCGACCTGATGCGCAAGCTGCTGGCCGCCGTTGAGCACGCGGTGCGCACCGGCGGGCTCAAGATCGAGGAGTCGGCCCTCTTGAAACGCCGCTACGAGGAAGGCCTGGCCGGCGACACCTATATGGGTGATATGGCGGCCGCCGCCGAGCCGGCACCGAGTCCCACCCTTGCACCGATTGCGCCGATCCCGCCGGCTACACCGGTTATTCCAGAGGCGACCAGCTCGAACTAGATGAAAGACGCAACCGAAACTCCGGATCTGGTCACCCATCTCAGGCGGCCGGGATTTTGGTCCAACGGCATGATCGCGGCCACGGCTCTGGTCGTGGCGATGGTGGTGGGCCTCGCGGCCGACGTCGTGCCGCGCCTGAGTGCCGGCAAGCCCATTGGCGATATCCTCAAGCAGTTCTCTTTTTTCGGGGTCGTCGCTGCCGTGACGGTATTGGTGGCCCTGCGCCGCCTGATCGTGCTGTTGCGACCCGTGGCGCCCATCGAATTCTTTGAAGACCACCTGCGCCTGCCGGCGAGCGTGGATGCCTATGGCGCAGTGTCGGTACCCTATCGCGACATCTTGAGCTTTTCCCTGCGCGGCAGTCCTATCCAGCCGCAGCTATTGGTTGAGTCCAAGAAATACATCTTTCTCTTTTCCGGCGACATGTTCGTCGATCCCGACGGCGCCCGGACCGTGTTCGCAGCCATCGAGATGCGCCTTCTGTCGCTGCCTGACGGTCATCAGATCCTCGAGCAGATGGACCGCCGGCGCGCCCTGGCCCACGTGGCCTTGCGGAAAAGAACCGTCGTGACGCAAGTTTTGCTGGGTACAATCGCGGTCTTTTGGGCCAATGAATGGTTGACGGGCGCATTCAATACGCCGCTGGGCCTGATCGGCTGGGGGGCCGCGGTGCCCGCTCTGGTCAGGCACGGCGAATGGTTTCGACTCATTGCCGCCAACTTCCTGCACGGGGGCGCGTTCACCGTCTGGCTGCACGTGGGCGTTTGTGCTCTATCGCTCTACTTCCTCGGCATGGTGGTCGAGCGCCTCCTGGGCTCGACGCGGTTTCTGCTGGTTTACCTCGTCTCGTGTCTTGCGGCGATGACGGCCAGCGTGGTGGCGGATCGGGCGATCTTGTCGGTGGGCTCTTCGGGGGCGATCTTCGGATTGCTCGGCGCCCTGGCTGTGTTCAACCTGCGTTTTCGCACGCAACTGCCTCTTGGCTTTCGCCAGCCCCTGCGTTGGTGGATCTTCATCCTCGTTTTGAATGGCGGATTGTCGCTGCTCGTACCGAATGTCGACCTTTGGGCACACGTCGCGGGCTTTGCGACCGGCATCGTGTGCACCGCGCTCCTGTGTGCTCGTTGGACCCAAGTGCAGCCGACACCGCCGGTGGGTCTGCCGATCCACTTTTTGACCGGGGCCATTACGGCGGTCTTCGTTGCCGGTCTGGCCCTGGCGGTACGCAACAAGGCCCATTTCGACACGGCCGCAGAGCTCTCCGCTTACCGCACCGTCCTCGATGATCCCCGCATCAACCCCATCACACTCAACGATGTTGCGTGGACCTGGGCAATTGACGCCAAGGTTTCCTCGGATTCATTGGAGATGGCTGCCCAGGCAGCCAAACGCGCCGTGGCCGCCCAGCCGGCGCATCCGGAATTTCTCGACACTCTCGCCACGGTAGAATATCGGCGCGGCCACATCGAAGAAGCTGTACGCATTGAGCGCGAAGTGCTCGAGCAGGAAGCCAATCCGATCTATGCCTCACAACTCCTGCGGTTCCTTCTGGCGCGAACCAAGAGCGCTGGACCCCTGTTTGGCAAGGGTCTGAGCTCGACGAATCTGGGCCTGCGATTCTCCCCCGTTACGGCAGCCGACAAAACGGACGCCACCTTGACCCTAGACCTCGAGACGGCGCTCGATGAGCCCGTGGCAATCCTGGCAGCCGTTCGCGACCATGACGAACGCGTGGGGTTTGTGCAGATTGTGGTCGGGCCCGGGCCTGCCCGCGCGCTGACCTGGGGAAATGCCGACGAGCCGGAGATGAACACATGGTCAAGAGAGACGCGCATTCAACTGCTGTCGGTTGACCTTGACCACGCCCCGGCCAACCCAGCTGGCCCGGGGAACCCCACTGCCCCAGCGAGCCCTGCGGCCACGGCCGACCACCATCTGCAGTTTTGGCCCATGGATCACACGATCAACGCGTTGCCTTGACTCCAACCACACACGTCCCAACGTGGCCTACCACGAATCTGCACCCCATTGGCTCGAAGCAAGATTGCAGCGCCTCGGCAAAGGCGAGCTGAAAGCGCAGCTATGGAATGCATTCGTCGACTCGGAGCTGCTCGGCATCACGGATGATGACTGCGCGGCGTGGCCGCGCGTGCTGCCCGCCTCGTGTCTGCCGGCCATTTGGAGCTCAGCCCGCGCGATCTCCTCGTTTGTCATGCGCCTGCTGTCGCTGCCGGAGGCGGAGCTCCGGGCGATCCTGCCGCATACGCCGGTGGCCGAATTCCTTCTCGACGAGCTCAAAGTTCTCAGTCACCGAGGCAAGCGTCTGACGGGCAGCTTTCGCTTCGACATGGCGATCGAGGGCCCGCCGCACGCAGATAATCCGCCCAAGCTGCTCGAGATCAACGAAATTGGTTTCGACGGCACCGCCCGCTCGTCCCACATCCAGCGGGCCTTTTTGACCCTGCTGCCGGAGCTGGCCACCCGCCTGCAGACCTTTGATACGGCTGCCAGCGAGACCCACAACATGCGCCGGCTCGGCAAATCTCTACTGCGTCTGCAGTACGATTCCTACAACTGGGAGGAACAGGTCCTGGCCGAAACCGGCAAGCGCTGCGGACTCGATCTCCGCATGGTCTCGCCGACCGCATTTGCATGCGAGCTGGATCCGGACTGTGTCCGGCTGGCCAGAGCCAGGCTCTCTTTAGAGGCGGGCAGATTGCGGGTCGCCGGCGACCCGAGGCCTTGCGACAGTTGGCAGATGGGCTACAGCTTCGATCTCAAAGACTATCAGGAGGCACCGGGATTTTTTGCCATGCTGGCCCGCGCCAAGACACCGCAATACGGTCCATTCCTGAGCGCCCTGGTCGCGTCGAAGAGCATTCTCGTGCTGCTGTCCGACCCCGCGCTGCGGCGCCGTCTGTTGGACGCCCAAGAGAATCGGACTCTCGAGCGCGCGTTGCCGCCGGCCTGGCCCCTTTCCGACAGGCTCGGCGAGGTGCGCGCCCATGCCCGCCCCTGGGTCTTGAAGCACGTAGATAGCATGGGCGGTGAACAGGTGTTCGTGGGCCGCGAGATAAGGCCGCAACTGCGCAAGATCAAGCCCCGCAGGATTCCGGAGTGGGTCGTGCAACGCCGCATCCGCCTGAACACAATCGACGTGCACGGCATCTTGTCCCGGCCACGGCGCGTCATGGCTGATCTGGGTGTCTTTATCCACTACGACTGGACCGGCGACCGCTTCGCCAATTTCGCGGTGGGCGGTTTCATCACGCGGGCGACCAACCGCAGCACCAAGGTCAACGTCTCGGGCGGCGGGATCCAGGTGCCCGTAATGTTCGATCGCCAGGCGTGAGGTTACGCGCTCTTCATCAGCCTGGATTCTTTGAGTGTGATGCGGTTTTTATGCTGCCCACCCCATTCGAGTCGCATGGAGCCTGAGCGGCGTTGCCGCCGGCTCAGCGGACGCCATTTCCTCGAGGTGGTAAGACTTCATCGCGTCGCCGGCTAGGGCCATGACGCGAAGGAGCTTCTCGCTCGCCGGTTTCATCCCGAGCGGCGCGTCCTCGCGCTCCCAGCGGGAGACAGTTGGAATGGAAACCCCGAGCTTGCGGGCAAAGTCGACGCTGGAATAGGCGAGGTATGTTCGGAGGAAGCGGATCTCTTTCGGCGTGAGGCGCTCCTTTTTCTTGGCCACGGCCTCAGCCAGCGACCGCAGGAGCTGCGCCGTGTGTGGGATCGTGGCCTCGCTTTCACCGCAGTTCGGGCAACGGTAGACCGTAACATCTTCCAGCGTCACTCCGTCCAGTCCGCTTTCGTCATAGTGGTAATTCTCAACTGTGCTCTCCATGTCCGCTCCGCACTGTAGGCATTTGTTGCTCGCGCGCTTCATGATTTTTTTCTCCATGTGGTTACGACC